>Ga0302326_10022034_pt1 | contig 13037 bp, 9 predicted proteins | sample Palsa_T0_3_FD_202264 | JGI IMG/M metagenome (GOLD analysis project Ga0302326, IMG submission 202264) | Peat permafrost microbial communities from Stordalen Mire near Abisko, Sweden - Palsa_T0_3 | ecosystem: Environmental > Terrestrial > Soil > Palsa > Peat permafrost | place: Sweden: Abisko... | reverse complement strand
GGCGATGGTTTCGAATCCGCTGGGCTGGCGTTTCAGCGCGATGCCGCGCGGCCCGAGTTGAACGGGCGGCATCGGCCCTTCGGGGCCTTGACCGGCCGGGCGGTCTTGCGCGCCCATGCAAGAAGCCTTGGGTCGGCCGGATTCATCATACGAATCGAGTATGCTTTCCAGCTTCGCCTGTCTTCCCTGCAGGTTGCGGATCTGCGCGAACGTTTGAACAGCATTCTGCCCGTTCGCACCCTGCTGTTGCCCCCTTGCGGCGAGCAGGCTGGCTCGGCGATCGGCGAGGAGCTGGTCGTATTGTGCCGTCACATCGGCCAGTTGCTTCTGAAGACTATCGCGATCCTCCGGAGATAGGTTTTTCTGCGGTATGGGGAGCTTTGCCTCCGGCGGTATTTCGATCAGATCGCTCTCCTGATTATTTCGCGGTCCGGTGATCGTGCCATAGTGAGTCTTGGTCGACAGAAAAATCCCGGCCATCGCGTAGTAATCACGCTGCATGATCGGATCAAATTTGTGATCGTGGCAACGGGCGCAGGAGACGGTGAGTCCCAGGAATGATTCGGATGTGGTATCCACCTGCTCGTCGGCAAGGTCCAAATCAAACTGTCGCGATGCCTGTTCACTTAATCCTTTGGCGCCGATCGCCAGAAAACCGGTGGCGATCACCTGCTGGGTGCGCGTTTTCAGATCGGACGACCGCAGCAGATCGCCGGCAATCTGCTCGCGAACGAATTGGTTGTACGGCTTGTCCTGGTTAAAGGCGGAAATGACGTAATCGCGATATCGCCATGCGTCGGGATAGGTGACATTGACTTCCTTGCCGGCCGATTCAGCATAGCGCGCGACATCCAGCCAATGCCGGCCCCAATGTTCGCCAAACTCCGGACGCGCCAGAAGATCATCGACGAGTTTTTCAAATGCCTTGGGCGAATCATCACTGACGAATTCATCCACCTTGTCGGGCGTCGGGGGAAGACCAATCAGATCGAAATAAACGCGGCGGATCAACGTCTGCTTGTCCGCATCCTCGACGTGCTTGAGATTCTTGGATTCCAGGGTAGCCAGGACACGCCGATCGATTTCTCCGCGCGTCCAATCGGATGTCGGCAAGTTCCCCAACGGCGGACGCCGCAGCGGCTGAAATGCCCACCATTTTTTGGCTTGCGTCGTGTCGTATGTTTTGGGCGGGGTGACGACAACGCTGTCACGAGGGTCGGGTGCGCCCATTTTCACCCAGGTTTCAAAATCGTGGATCACCGAATCGGGCAATTTGCCGCCAGAGTCATCTGGAGGCATCTGCAGATCTTTATTTCCATATCGAATCGCCTGGATCAGGAGGCTCCTGTCGGGATTTCCCGGGATGATGACTTTGCCATCGGTCCCGCCTTTGAGAACTGCCAGCCGGGTGTCGAGCAGCAGGCCGCCTTCAACGTCCTTGGCCGTGGCCGAATGGCATGTATAGCAATTCTTGGCCAGAACCGGCCTGATCTTTGATTCGAAAAACGTGCGCTGGGCATCGGTGACCGGCGGCCCTTGCACCGGGGAACCGGGCGCGCCGGTTGCAGCACACGAGACGATATCGCGGTATGAGATCGAAGCCAGGAAAAGCAAAAACGCCACGGCCACGCGTGTTTTTAGCTGGGTCCTCGGTATCCAAGACATGAGGTGCATATGCATGACCCCTACGGGGTATTTTCGGTAATAAACGCGCGAGTTGCCAGAAAATTGGGACCGAATTTTTTGGGATGGTGGCTTTCCGATTTATGAGATGGTTGCTGATTTGTGATCCGGGCACGGCCGGTCCAGGACGTAAGTCTCTTTGGGCCTTTCTTTTGTGCGATGGGTGTGGAACACCCGGGCGCGGTCGCGGAGCTGTTCCACTGGGTCTGGCTTTTCTCATTTGGCCGGTGGCCAATGGTACAGATAGATCGTGCCGTTGAGCACGCGGAAAGGCTCTTCGCCTTCGAGGGCGATTCGGTTGGCGGCAACCAGATCCCTGCTCAAATAAATCCCCTGGAGATTGGTCGCGCTGATGGCGACAACGCCCGAGTTGGCCAAATTCAAATCGTACATGCGGGCAAACCCCCATCCGCCTGTGAGGTTAATGAAATGAATGCCGTAAGCCCTCGGATCGGCGGTTCCAAAATATTGAAAATAGAGCTTTTCGCCGGGATTTTGTTTCTGCCAAGCTGCCAGCGCCGGCAAGTCCTGTCCCCAGTCGAGATTGCTGTCGCCCAGCAAATCAATTCCATCTCCGAGGCTATGGCTGGGCAGATTGAAAAATAGGATGTAGTTCGGGTAGGCGCTGATGGTTTCTGCCAGCAACCCCACCAGCAGCAAGGCGGCGAGCAGCAACATCGGCAAGCCAAACCGTTTGAGCAGCGCCGCCGCGCCCACCCCGAGCGAAACAAAGAGGTACGGATAGATCGGGAGGATGTGCCGCAGCCCCAGATTCAGATTCGTGGAGACCGCAGCCAGAAAATAGACGGCGGGCGGGAGCGCCAAAACGGCGATGGTCCAGGCGCTGGGCAGAGCCGAGGCGCTGGTGTCACCTTTATCTGCCGCAACCGGCGCGGTAAACAGCCAGCGCAATAGAAAAAAGGGCGAGATCACCAGTGCCGCGATCAGCGTGGCAGTCGGCGTTTTAAACAGGATTGCCAGGGGGAAATAGTACCACCATCCCGTATATCCCACTTCCTTGAGCAAATACTCGGCCCGGCGGAGCGTGTTGGCGTAGGTATAGAGAAAGCCAAACAGCCAGCCTTCGGGAAGGACATGATGCTGCTGCATCCAAAGATCGACTTTGACCGGAAAGGCGAAGTCTCCATCGCGCACCCGGCTCTCCTCCAACTCCACCAAATCGTGAGGTGATTTGCCGGCGAGCTGGCCGTTGCTGACGCTGTTCATGATTCCGTTTCTCACGGATTTGCGAACAAGCGGCGCCGACGCCAGCGGCTGGCCGTCGGCCGTCGCGGCGTAGCGGAAGCCGTAAGACCACCACGTGAATAGAAAAATGGCGATCAGCGTCGCCAACGTTCCGATAAGAACAATGACCGTGCGCTTCCGCCAATTGGTGATCGGAATTCCGCCAACGGTCCAAGGCTCGCGCAACTTGGCGCGAATCAAAAGAAGCGCGATCAACATGGGACCAAAAAGGACGGCGGAGAATTTCACGTTAAAGGCAATCCCGCACGCGGCCGCCGCCAGCGCCAGCCAATGCCATTCGCCATCGCGGCCGAATCGCCAGAGGCCAAAACCGAGCAGGCACATCATGAGCGAGAGGGGCACATCATTTTTCACCAGGGCGGAGTGAGCCAGAAAATTGGGATCGAAACAGAACAGAATCGCCGCGATGATGGCCGCCCAACCGCCGCCAATTTGATAGGCCCAGCCGGCGATCAGTGCGCCCAGCCCAATGGCCGGGATGAGGAACATCGCTCGCGCGACAAGCAGAAAATGTTGCGCGTTGGCAGGATCATGCTCGAAGAGCGTCGCAACGACAAACACCCATTGCAGATTGAGATCACTGGCCGATCGCTTGAAGAACCGGTCAGATGTGTTTAGCGGTAAATCGCCGCGCGCGTGCGGCAGGCTCGCCCACCAGCCGAAGAGCGCGGGATCCTCGGGATTGATGCGGAAATCATGCGCGTATCGATGAACCATTCCCCCAACGACATGCAGCGGCTCATCGTAGGTGGCTGATTTGCCGATCACGGCGGTGAAGCTCAGCGCTCCAAAACAAAGGAGCAGCGCCCCCACGATCGCAAGAGTCCATATCGGTCCAACACGCGGCAATGCCATCAGTGAAGAACGTGCAGCCTGAGGCGAAGAATTGCAAGGGGTCCACTCTTCGTTTTTGACCCTTCGCGCCGCTGCGATTACATTTTCCCCATGGAACGAACCCTCCTTATCCTGAAACCCGATGCTGTGCAGCGCAACCTTGTTGGCGAGATCATTTCGCGTTTCGAACGACGTGGACTGCAGATCGTCGGCATGAAACTGATGCGCATCTCGCCGAGCCTGGCGGAGACGCATTACGAGGCACACAAAGGCAAACCGTTTTATCCGGGTCTGGTAAAATTCATGACCAGCTCGCCCGTCGTGGTCTTTGCGGTGGCTGGGAAGGACGCGATCACCGTTGCCCGCAAGATGATGGGTGCCACGAAAGCTGGCCAAGCCGAGCCGGGAACCGTCCGCGGCGATTACGGCCTTTCCAATTCCTTCAATCTCATTCACGGTTCGGATTCGCCCGAAGCAGCAAAGCGCGAGCTCGGACTCTTCTTCAAGCCTGAAGAACTTCTCGATTGGAAGCCGGATTCGCGGGTTTGGACTTACGACATGTCCAAAGGCGCGCCCGAATAACGCCGGAGGCCGCATCTCCCGATAGCCGGCCGAATTCTTCTCTTCCGCTTGCGGCTAGCGGGCCAGCGACGTGATCCGATGAGGGGTGGCCATTGGCCCGTTGAGCCGCGAGCGGCAAAAGGCGATTGCATCTTACGTCCGCTCGCAACGATCGGCGCAGTCGTCACACCGCGTTCCCGTTACACTTGATTCATGGCCGACGCCAAGCGCCGAATCATCGAACTCAGCGATGAGCTGAACAAGCACAATTACCTCTATCACGTCCTGGCCAAGCCCGCCATCAGCGATCAAAAATACGATGCGCTGATGCGCGAGCTGATCGATCTGGAGACGGCTCATCCTGAATTGCAGTCGCCGGATTCCCCGACGCAGCGCGTGGGTGGGGATGTGCAAGCGGCGCTCAAGCCGGTGCACCATGCGGTGCCGATGCTCAGCATTGACAATACCTACGATGAAACGGAGGTTCGCGCGTTTGATGAGCGCGTCCGCCGCGCACTGGATGGCGATCGACCGCGCTATGTGCTGGAACCGAAAATTGACGGCGCGTCTGTCAGTCTTCGATATGAAAATGGAGCGTTTGTTCTCGCTGCCACGCGGGGCCGGGGCAACACCGGCGATGACATTACCGTCAACGCCCGAACGATCCAATCTGTCCCTTTGCGACTGCACGAAGGTCGCGGCGTGCCGCCGCCTCCGGCCATCGTCGAGGTGCGCGGCGAAGTCTACATGGACAATGAGGATTTCCAGAAGGTGAACAAGGAAATCGTCGCCGAGGGCGAAGAGCCCTATGCCAACCCGCGGAACCTAACGGCCGGCACGCTGCGGCGGCTCGATCCCAAAATCGTCGCCAAACGCAAGCTGCGATTTCTGGCTCACAGTCTCGGGCAGGTCGAGCCGCTACCGGTTGCTGATTATTGGGATTGGCTGGAGCTCTTGCGCAAATGGGGCTTGCCGCTGCCGGAGAATCTTTGGCGCGTGGACGATATCGGCGCGGCCATTCGCTGCATTCACGAATTCGCGAAGCTTCGGCCGACGCTGCCATACATGACCGATGGAATGGTGCTGAAGGTGGACAGCTTCGCGCAGCGCCAAAAGCTCGGCGCCACCAGCAAAGCGCCTCGCTGGATCATCGCTTACAAATACGAGACCGAACAGCAACCCACGATGCTTCACGATGTCCGATGGCAGGTCGGCAAGGGCGGGAATCTCACGCCGGTCGGTGATTTGGAGCCGGTCTTCATCGGTGGCGTGACCGTCACACACGTGACGCTGCACAACATCGATCAGATTCATCGGCTTGATCTTCATCTGGGCGATACGGTGGTCGTCGAACGCGCCGGCGAGGTCATTCCGTACGTTGTGGAAGTACAGAAAGACAAGCGGCCGCCGCACGCCAAGCCAATCGAAGCGCCAAAGAAATGCCCGGTTTGCGGAACGAAGGTCGAGCGCGACCCGCTGCCCGATGAGACGGTCGCCTATCGATGTACCAACACCGCCTGCGTCGAGTGTTTTCGCAGACACCGGGTGAAGAAGTCAAAGGTTCCCGCGGCTTGCCCTGAATGTCATCAGAAAGTGGAGGTGCTCGACGCCGGCATCGATATCTATTGCCCCAATCCCGCGTGTCCCGCCCAATTGAAGGAACGGCTCCGCTGGTATTGCCATCGCACGCAGATGGATATCGAAGGCGTTGGCGACAAGCTGATCGATCAGCTCGTCGATCGTGGCATGGTGAAAACGTTCGCCGATCTCTATCGTCTGAAGATCGAAGATATTGCGGCGCTCGGTTCGGAAGTGATTCAGGATGAGAAGACGGTGAAGCGTACCGTCGGCGAAAAAGTGGCGACGAAGGTGATCGAGAACATCGCCGCCAGCCGGGAGCGGCCGCTGGAGCGATTGCTGGCAGGGCTAGGGATTCACCATGTGGGGACGCGCGTTGCATATGTGCTAGCCAGTGCCTTCGGATCGCTGGACGCACTGGCCGCCGCCACGCCCGAGCAACTTGCCGCCACTCACGAAATTGGGGAGGTGATCGCGCAGAGCGTTCATGATTTTTTCCACAACGCCGCCGGCAAACACGCGGTCGTCGAATTGAAGCGAGTTGGCCTCGATCCACATACGCAAGTGAAAAAGCCACAAGACACCGCGTTGCTTCCGCTTGGCGGCAAGAGTGTGGTCGTCACCGGAACGCTCAAGAAGATGACCCGCCCGGAGATCGAGGAGTTGATCGTCAAGCTCGGCGGCAAAGCGAGCGGAAGCGTCAGCAACAAAACCAGTTTCGTCATCGCCGGCGAGAATGCGGGAAGCAAGTTGGATAAAGCGAAGGAATTGAAGATTGAAGTGGTAAGCGAGGAGGAGTTTCTGTCGCGATATGTTCCATAATGAGTTAATGACGGCGATGTGACGATAGCGTCCCCTCTTTCTAGCCGGGGGCCAACGGCCGCCGGCCATTGAGGGGCTCGCCATGCTAGAATGACAGAGCCGGAGATTTCGATGAATCCCCAAACACGCCTCGTCGAAGTACGTCAGAAGGTGCTGAAACAAAATGACGTGATCGCCCGCGAGCTGCGCCGGCAGTTCCAGGAGGCGGGGGTTCTCGTCATCAGCCTCGTCTCCAGCCCGGGCGCGGGCAAAACCAGCCTGCTGCGCGAGACGCTGCGGCGATTGGGCGAATCGAATCGCGTGGCCGCCCTCGTCGGCGATCTGGCGACCGAGAACGATGCCCGCCGGCTTGCCGAAAGCGGTGCGCCGGTGCGGCAGATCGTGACAGGCACCGTCTGCCATCTCGAAGCCGAAATGGTCAAGACGGCGTTGCAAGGCTGGCGGCTCGATGAGCTGGATTTTCTCTTTATCGAGAATGTCGGCAACCTGGTCTGCCCGGCGAGTTACGATCTGGGCGAAGATTTTCGCGCCGTGCTGCTTTCGACCACCGAAGGCGAAGATAAGCCGCTCAAATATCCGACGATTTTCAACACCGCCGACGTCGCGGTGATCACCAAAGCCGATCTGGCCTCGGTGGTGGAGTTCGATCGCCAGGCGGCGTTGGAAAATATTCAGCGTGTTCGGCCGGGCATGCGCGTTGTCGAGGTGTCGGCCAAAACCGCGCGGGGGACCAAAGGGGGGACCGCATGGGGGATCGAGCCGTGGCTCGAGCTTCTCGTGGAGCGCCGCGCTGGCGCCCTGGCACGCGAGGTTGCGAAATGAGCGATGACCGCGAGGTTCCCAGTTCGTTGAATTATGTCTCGGCGCTCCCTGGACGCCAGCCACGACGATCGCTTCTGATCATTCTGCCGCTGCTTACCTCGCTGGTGCTTTTGGTCCCGACGCTGTTTTATTGGGGACACGAGCGATCGGTCCTGGCTGAGTTTCAGCAATCCCGCGTCTCGCAGTTCCAGGTGCGTCTGGCCAAGCGCATTCAAACCGAGATCGACAGCCAGTTGCGGCCGTTGCGCCGGCTTGCCGGCGAAACCGCAGCCGGCGATGTCAGCTCGTCCAAGGCATTCGAGGATTCCGCGCAATCGATCAGCCGGGAAGAAACAACGCTGAAATACATTGCGTGGCTCGACGCGCAAGGCAATTGCATTTCATCATTTCCAGAGGCGGCAAGGACATCCATTTCAGAGGAATTGTTCGGCGCGGGGGAAAGCGATCCACATGCGCTGTTTGCCCGTCTTTCCAATGCACCGGATGGTTTGCTTCTGACGATTGCCGCCGCCGGGCCACAAAGGGCATCGGATCGATTGATTGTCTTGCCGATCATGCATCCCGCAGCCGACGGGCCGGCTCAGGTGGACGGGGCAATCGTCACTTGCGAGACGACGCAGGCGATGCGCGGCGCGCTGATCCCTCCCGATGCCAGCGCACCCGTGATCGTGGAAGTGAAGGACGAGCGAGGCGAGGTGCTCTTTGCCAGCGATGGAGCGACAGCGCCCCAGCCTCAGCGGTTGCTGCGCGCAGCGGAAGTCGAGCCGCTGAAGGTTTTGAATCAATCATGGAGCATGTCGGTGGCCGCCGCTCCGCCCGGATTGGGCCAGCGGCCCTCCGGTGATGCCGACGCGCTGCTGATCACAGGCGTGATTGTCTCGCTGCTGGGGGGGGCGACGGTGGCACAAGCGGGCCGGCATCGCCGGCGGGAACAAAAGCGCGCTGCCGATCACCTGGCAACCCTGGAATCTCTGCTGCTCCAACAGCAGCGACTGAATCAACAGATCAGGCAGGATGCCGATGCCAAGGCGATGTTGTTGCGAGAACTGAACCATCGGGTGAAAAATAATCTGGCGGGCATCGTGGGATTGCTATCAGCCGGTGTGCCTGAGCTTTCGGAGCAGGCGCAGGAATGGCTCGATCGGGCGATCGCGCGGATCGAAACGCTGGCGCGTGCTCATGAATTGTTCGTCGGTACATCAAGCGAGCTGGGGCTGGCCGATTTGGTCAGCAAAACGCTCGAGCCAATTTGGGCGATCAAGCCCGCGGAGGTGCAAATCACGCTCGACCTGTCAGCGGTGAATGACCCGCTGAGCACGGATCAGGCGGTCACGCTCGCCATGGTGATTCACGAGCTGGCCAGCAATGCGCTGCAGCATGGCCTTGGAGATCACGGAAAGCTGTGCGTTCGCGCCAGCCGCACCAAGCCAGGTTGGGTGATGATTGAGGTCATCGATGATGGGACGAGCACAAAGGAGAGCAATGAGCTGGAGCCGATTCGATCTGCCGACGATGCACCCGCCACCGCCACACTGGCCCGCGGCATTCGCACGGGGATCGGCTTGCAGTTAGTGCGAGGGCTGGTCGGAAGGGAACTGCATGGCACCTTCTCGCTGCGCGAAAGACCAGACGGCGGAACGATCGCGACAGTGGAGTTCCCGATCGGCGTCCAGCCGCCGCAGTGTTAGCGCAATGGAGGCAATGTGCGGCGAACTGTATTGATCATCGAAGACGACACCCTTGTGGGGTTGGGGCTGCGCTCCTATCTGGAGAAGCTGGGGCATCACGTCGTCGGCCAGGCCGCCAGCAGCGGGGAAGCGATCGAGATGTTCCGGAAGCATAGGCCTGATCTGGTCATGGTGGACATCCGGCTCGATGGCGCCGATGGCATCGATCTGGCAAGCCGGCTGCTGGCCGAGCGTTCGTGTCCGATGATTGTGGTCTCGGCTTATGGCGAGGCCGAATTGGTCAGCCGGGCCGGCGCGGCCGGCGTATTTGGCTACCTTATCAAGCCCGCGTCCCGCGAGTCACTGGCGGCGCAGATCGAGATTGCTGTCCGCAGGTTTGATGAGCGCGAACAGTTACGAACCGAAAAGCAGCAATTGGCCCAGACCCTGGAGATAAGAAAGTCTGTGGAAAAGGCCAAGGGAGTCGTGATGAAGCGGATGAGCCTGGATGAGCCCACCGCCCATCGCTGGTTGCAGTTGGAGTGCCAGAAGCGGCGGATCACGATTGGGGATCTCGCGAGAGAAATTCTGAATGCGCCGATGTAGAGGTTAGGGTCTTCTGCCGCTTGCCGCTTAGCGGGCCAGCACCTCTCGCTCGCCGGATTACATCGCTGGCCCGCTAAGCCGCAAGCGCCAAGACCCGGTGTCGCAATCGCATCGGATAGCCACTAGAATTCTACCGAGAAAACTGCAAAAGCCATAACCGGAGAAATTACGGATGAAACTCTCCCAAACCGATCCGCAGATCGCTGAACTGATTGCTCAGGAGCAACGACGCCAGGAGACCACGCTGGAATTGATTGCCAGCGAGAATCACGTCTCCGCGGCGGTCATGGAAGCCGCCGGTACGGTACTGACCAACAAGTATGCCGAAGGGTATCCCGGCGCCCGCTACTACGGCGGCTGCGGTTTCTACGACCAGATTGAAAATCTGGCGATCGAGCGAGCGAAACAGTTGTTCGGCTGTCGATTTGCCAATGTGCAGCCACACAGCGGCGCCAACGCCAATCTCGCCGCCTTCATGGCGATGATGAAGCCGGGGGATTCGTTTATCTCGCTGAATCTCGCCAGCGGCGGGCATCTGAGCCATGGTATGAAGCTGAACGCTTCGGCCATTTTCTACCGGCCGGACCACTACGAGTTGGATCCCAAGACCGAGCAGATCGATTTCAACAGCGTCCGCGTCAAGGCAAAGGAGTTGAAGCCAAAGGCGATTCTGTGCGGCTACAGCGCTTATCCGCGGACGATCGACTTCGGCAGGTTTCGCGAAATTGCGGATGAGGTCGGCGCGCTATTGATGGCGGACATCGCCCATATCGCCGGATTAGTCGCGGCGGGCGTGCACCCATCGCCATTCCCACACGCCCACGTTGTTACCACAACGACGCACAAAACCCTGCGTGGTCCGCGCGGTGGGATGATCATGACGGATGACGAAGAGCTCAGCAAGGCGATCAATCGGAGTGTTTTCCCCGGCAGCCAGGGCGGGCCGCTGATGCACATCATCGCGGCCAAGGCGGTCGCTTTTGGTGAAGATCTCAAGCCTGAATTCAAGACGTACGCCCGACAGATCATCAAGAACGCCCAATCTCTTGCGGCGTCGCTGACGCAGAAGGGGTATCGCCTTGTCAGCGGCGGTACGGACAACCATTTGATGCTTGTTGATCTTCGCGCACGAGATGAAAGGCTCACCGGCGCTGATGCCGAGAAGGCGCTCGAGGCCGCCGGCATCATTTCCAACAAGAACGGGGTTCCCAACGACCCCCGTCCGCCGAAGGTGACCAGCGGCATTCGTCTTGGGACGCCGGCCTTGACCACCCGTGGACTCAAGGAAGCGGATATGACTGCCGTTGCGGGATTCATCGATCGCGCGCTGGTTGGTCGCGAGGATGCCGCGGCTCTGGCCGAGCTGCGTGATGAAGTCGCCGAATTCGCGCTGCGGTTTCCCATGCCGCATTGATGTCGGTGCGCGCGAGAGGGACATTGGACCGTGCCTGATGTCGCACCCAAGCGATCCATCTCCACACGATGCCACCAGGATTGAAGCTGCTATCCTGCCTGCGTTCAGTCACTATCCCGGCGTTCCGCCGCCGGTGGTCGTTTCGCTGACGACGCTCCCCGAGCACCCGTGCTCTTACTTTCCTGAGCGAACGGCTCGATCGCGTGCCCTCTGGGCGCCGCGCCTGCCGGGAAGCCTGTATCACCATTTCATGGATGCCGGTTTCCGACGAAGCGGGAAGGTGGTCTACCAGCCGATTTGCCCTCGCTGCCGCGCCTGCCGGCCGATCCGCATTCCGGTCGGTCGATTCGCGCCCGGCAAATCGCAGCGTCGCTGTTGGCGGCACAATCAGGATCTGGTGGTGACGGTCGCGCCGCCTTGCGCATCCGAGGAGTCGTACGCGCTGTACATGCGATATGTGCTGCATTGGCACCGTCGCGACTCCGCGGAGGATTCACGCGAAGCCTTTGAGCGGTTCCTCTACGATTCGCCGGTCGAATCGCTGGAATTCAGCTATCGCGACAAGTCCGGAGCGTTGCTCGCGGTGGGTATCTGCGATGTCTCGAACGAAGCTTTCAGCAGTGTTTATTTCTTCTTTGATCCAGGAGAGAGCGATCGGAGTCTTGGAACCTTCGGTGCGCTGTATGAACTGGAATACGCCAAGGCGAGCGGCATCGAATATTACTACCTCGGCTACTGGATCGACGGTTGTGACACGATGCAATACAAGAACCGTTTTCGGCCGTATGAATTGCTCGGTTCCGACGGAAAATGGATCGCCATCCAATGAGTGGCGATCGGCCGCGAGAATTCATTTGCGGGCATGCCGCGTTCGCAGCGGCGCTTGGGAAGACTTCTGGCCGCATGCGAAGAACAGTCCCAGGAGGACGCCGATAACGCCGGCAACCATAGCCGGTAGAATCGCCTGTCCGAAGGCAACGAACGCAATGAAGCCCGCAATAATTCCCAGCAGTGAGCAGGCGGGTAGGATCTCGGCTGTCAAGTTGGACGCCGATGATTCGTAGCGTGGCTCGGAGTGGTCAGTTGCGTCGGGTTGTATCTGTGAGTTTAAGACGTTCATTTTCGCACCTTTTCCACCGGCAATGAATTTCAATGAATTTCGCTGTCGCCGCCACTGGTTGTCGGATTGCAGCAGGTCTATACACGTATTGACACTCGCGAGGCTTGCTCGGTTAGAATCGGCTTTTTAGAACAGAATGCATCACCTGGCATCGGCGGGAAACCAAGAGAGCGTCAGGAGCGATATTACTGGCCGCTTGGCGCGATTTGACAGGGCGCTCGACCGATCGTCGGCAGGCTGATATCCTGGCGATACACGGGGGTGACGAGACGGCGGTGACCAGGCGGCATCGAAGGATTAATGATGATGTGGACGATGGGCGTGGAATCGACCGAAGTGGCAAATCGGAAATCGCGGGTTCTCATTGTTGAGGATCACGCGCCGACGCGCATGGCGATGAGCCGATTGATGCGCGCCGCCGGAGCCGACGTTGTCACCGCGCGCGATGGGGAAGAGGGGCTGGGGTATCTCCTGACTCAGCGATTCGACGTGCTACTGACCGACCTACGCATGCCGGTCATGGACGGTTTTGAATTGCTGCAGCATTGCATGAAATTGCCCGAGAGTCATCGCCCGGCTCGGATCATCGCCATCAGTGGGGAATACGAAGCGGGCGCGCTGCGCGGCCAGCCCGCGGTTGAATTTCTCGCCAAGCCCTTTGATC
>Ga0302326_10022032_pt1 | contig 13037 bp, 9 predicted proteins | sample Palsa_T0_3_FD_202264 | JGI IMG/M metagenome (GOLD analysis project Ga0302326, IMG submission 202264) | Peat permafrost microbial communities from Stordalen Mire near Abisko, Sweden - Palsa_T0_3 | ecosystem: Environmental > Terrestrial > Soil > Palsa > Peat permafrost | place: Sweden: Abisko... | reverse complement strand
ACCACCTTCGACATTGAAGAACATCTCGTGCTGCGCCGGGTCGTCGCCTCCGGATTGCGACTCAACGGGCGTGTCCTGGAACTCCGCCGCATAGCAATTGTCCAGGATCGTGCAATCGATTCCGATGGTCAGCAAATCTGACCCGCTGGCCGTGGCGGCGTTGCTGATAGTGATTGTCGGCGACGTCCCGGTGGGGGAGATCGAAATGATGGTCGGAACGGCCGTCATGGCCTCACCGGAACCACCTACCGTCTGATCCTGGCTTACTTCGTATGTGCCGGCGCCACCGGCTGTGCCCGATAGCTGAGAGATTATTGTGGTATTGCCGCTGACCCCGGTGCCTGTTACGGATTGATTGGTCGTTAGAGTGCCGGATACCGAACTCGTCGTCATCGTCGTGCCGAGGACAAATCCGGTGAACGAAACTGTGGGAAGCACTCCAGCTCCCCCTGCGCTAGCGTAGTCGGAGACAGGCATTCCAACGGCGATTTTCCTGGGCATCGTGGAAGTTGTGAACGTAATGGTCGTTGATGATATTCCCGTGGTCCCGGTCGCATGGATGATGCCGCCTGAATTGTTGATTCGCCCGCTGGTGAAGTTCTCGCCGTTCGCCATCCCCATTCGAATTCCCGTGCCGTCGAGCGTGGTGCAATAGATGTTTCGAACATCGGTGTTGCGAACGTTGTTGGCATACAGCACGTTGAATGTGCTGGGAGTCATGCCGCCCGAGGAACTCGTGTCGTTGCTGGTGTAGCAAATGCCCGCGTTAGTAGGGATGCCGGTGGTGGCGGTGTTGAATCCGCTGTTCAAAAAAGACTCATCGATAGTCAATCCGTCGATCGAATTGTTGAGCGATTGTCCGAACTGCTTGTTGACGACCTCCAGGTCGACGCAGGATATCAAGGCATTCTCGCAAGTAACATTCCTCGACACACCTTCCTGCAATCCGATCATCTGCAGGCCGTAATTTGCGATTCCGTTGGCATTTATTGTGAGATTCTGAATGCCGCTACCGTACACCGGCACACAAGTAGTAGGACAGGATGTGGTGCTGGTGAACGGCGTCGTCATCGTCTCGCCTGGAGAAATCGTCTGGCTAGGTGTGACGGCATAGGTCCCGGTGCCTCCACTGCCGGTGCAAGTCATGCACGTGACAATTGTTGTCAACGACGCGACTCCGGGGCCGTTGATGATGTCTCCTACCGCAAGATTTCCACTTCCGAATGAGAAGGAGGAAACATTCAGAATTGTCGGCGATCCGGTGGCGATAGTTGCCGTGAACGAAGCGCTTATAGGCGACGAGGAGGAGCCGAATTGAAATAGCGGGGCGGTGCATGGCGGCTGACCGGAGTTACCGCAACCTGAGTTAACGCCACTATTGCCGAGTGCGGTTATCGTTGCTCCATTGCCGATGAATTGAACTCCGGATAAGTTAAGCAGGCTGTCGCTGTTAACGCCTCCGCACAGATCGCTCGCGCTATAAACAATGAAGCAACTGGATCGCGCGGAGGTCTTGTATATGGTTCCGGCCGGCCCCGGCACGATGATCTGGACTCCACCCTGACCCAAGAGTGCTTGTGCCTGAATAGCGGCATCGAGATATTGATGCGCAACGTAATTGTCGGTCGCACCCGATACCCAGCCCCATTGCAAAATGTTGGTGGGAAAGACTTCGGCTTGATAACAAGGCCATGATGTATTCGCTGTCGGCCTAGATTCCTGCAAAACGCTGCCACCGTTTGGGGCGCATGTTGCGAGCGATTCCGTACCCATGTACTTGTAGAGGACGCCGCCGCCCCCGTCGTTGCCCAAATTGTAACCTGACGTGTAAAAGTAAAGCGGCACCGAGGTCGTGTCGTTGCGAATGTTTGATATGTCGGCTGCCGTATCGATGGTTGCGCAAGCTTGCGGCGGCGTACCGCCAGGGCAAATAGAGCTTTGCGCGTTCGCTGACCCTGGACACAGAAAAATTAAAGATACGACCATGGCGAAAAGGCAGGCTGGTAAATGTGCGTTCGGCTGCGTCCACTTCTTGGCCCTGAGCATCATGATCATGTCTCCTGAACCGCAATGGGAAGGCGCGCTTTAAAAAACCAGACTTATTTCTTGTTTCAATAGTTCGCGCTATTCCGATTGTGAGAATTCGGAATCGCACGCGGCTTGATTTCGATTTGGGCCAGCCTGCGTTCCAAGCGCTGGTGACCGATTAACCATTGGCGCAGGTTGTCGGCGGATAAGATAGGAATATTATTGAGCTACAATGCACAGTCTGAGAAGACGGGTATTGCTCTCGCCCTTCGTCAACTGCTGAGAAAACTGCGGCGGTTTCTCTTCGATAAATCCGAAACTGCCCGAGTTTCACCCCGTCGCAAAAACCCGCGCCATGGCATGCCACATCGCGGTGCGCTGCAGGTCGGCATCCAGCGGCAGGATGCGCGGGCTGTAGCCCGACAGCGTTTCGCGCCAGCCGGATGGCTTGAGGAAACGGTCGGACAATCCCCAGGTCAGCACCGCTTCCGTCGCGCTGTTGTCCAGCACCACGTCCAGAAAGCGCCGGCTGGCATCGGCCACGGCCTGATCGCGGGTCGCGATATCCGATGGTCCGCCGGAATCGTCCACATCATGCTCGGTGATCAATATCTTCAGGCCCATCTGCTGCACGTGGCCCAGAAAATCGCGCAGCTTTTTCTGATCGATCGGGGGGCCGAAGGCCTGCAGATGGCCTTGCAATCCCAGCGCGTCGATCGGCACGCCGCGAGCCAACGCGCCTTCCAGAAAGTCCACTGTCGCGGCGCGAAAACGGTCGTGCTTGTCGCCGCTGTTTTCGCAACCCCAATCATTATAGACGAGCTGGGCGGATGGATCGGCCCCGCGCGCCGCGTGAAACGCCATATCGATATAGGTCGGCCCGAACGCCTGCAGCCAAACCGTGTTTCTCAGATTGTCGCTGCGGCCGTCGTCCGGCGAAATCGCCTCGTTGACGACGTCCCAGGATTTGATCCGGCCTTTGCAGTGCCGCATCACGGCGTCGATATACCCCGTCTGCAAGGTGGGATCGCGCTCGGCCAGCACGGCCGCATCGAGCCAGTCGGGGTTGCGGCGATGCCACACCAGCGTGTGCGCGCGAAACGCCATGCCGTGTAGGCGCGCGAATGCCATCAGCGTGTCGATGCCGGAAAAATCGTAGTGGCCGCGCACCTCTTCGATGACGCCGCGCTTCATTTCATATTCGGCGACGAGAATGCCCGCTTCCCGCGCAAGGCTTGCGGCAAATTCCGGATCGCGCAGCTGATAGGAACCTGTGGCGGCGCCGTAAACGATACCGCGTTGGGCCGCAATCGCGCGGAGGGATGCCTGCCCATCGTCCGCAAAACTCTTGCGCAGCATATCTGCGAGCGACGGCGTGGTGAAAGCGTTCGCGGCACCCGCGAGAACGAATTGCCGAAGAAGCGACCGACGCGTCGGCATGTCGTTCAGCGCCCGACGGCGCGCGGCTCAACTGCGCCCCGTTCCATCCGAGACCAGACTGCGCCGCGAAACTTTGCAATTGTATTGTCGGCCAGCCAGCGATAGAGGCGATCCGGGAAAAATATCTGCAAACCGACGATTACTGCGAGCCTCGGGCTGTAACAGCCGCGAGCGACTGCGCCCAGATAAAGTTTCATAGCTCCGAGAAAGTCGGTGGTCACAAGCCCTTTGGCGATCGTCCATCCTCGGCCGCCGCGATATGCTTCGTCGGGAATGCGCGGCCGCAATATTTCGAGCCACTCGATCAACCGCGCGCCCTTGCGGCCCGCCGATGCACGCTGGGGATTGTATGCGTCTCGCCAGACAGCGCCGGGCTCGTTCGACATGACGAATTTGCAGCCCGCGAAAAACAGCCGAATCGCAAAATCCGTGTCCTGGGCATAAGGCAGCGTCTCGCTGTACCGCACCCGCTTTGCCATAGCGGCGCTGACAACGAGGGTCGTGGTCGGCACGAAGCCGCGGTCGCACAGGAGGTATGTCGCCATGTGCTCGTCGTCGCGGATCGCGCGCGGCGGCTTCATGAATGTGCGCCCCTTGCCACGGTCGACGATCATCCGCGCATATCCCGCGACGCCGTCCGTGCCTTCCAGCAGGCGGCGCATGGCCGCCAGATGGGTGGGCAGAAACCAGTCGTCCGAATCGAGAAATGCGATGAAACGGCCCCGCGCGAGATCGATCCCGGTATTGCGTGCGGCGCCACCGCCCTTGTTGTCCTGGCGCACGAAGCGGATGCGTGAGTCCGAATAGCGGTCGACCGCTGCTCTGGGATCGTCGTGCGAGCCGTCGTCCACCACGATGATTTCGAAATCCTGCTCGGTTTGATCGAGCGCGGATTGCAGCGCCATCGCAAAGACGTCTGCCCGGTTGTAAACCGGAATCACGACGGAGAAGAACGGCGTGTGGAGGTCCGTCACGGCATGGACCCCGCCATGTCGCGCCCGCCGGAACGCGACAGCCGCAGCATCGCCAGCATCAGCACGAAGGCCACCCAGGCCGGTCCGTCTCCTTCGAGGAAGTCCGATTCGAGGAAATTGTGCAGGACCATGAACACGAAAATCGCGAACAACAGCGACATCATTTCGATTTGCACGGGGTTTCCCCGCCAGAACGACAATACGGGCGAGATAACCAGGGTCCACATCGCGAGCGCGAAACCGACGCCGCCGATTGTGACGAACAATTGCAGATAGGCGTTGTGGCCGTGGCTGACGTTCTGCACCCACGTCGCATCGACATACTTGAGAAGCGGCGACAGGGCACCCGTGTCGGCGAAAGCGCCGAAGCCGGACCCGAGCAATGGATGATCGCGGATATAGGCGATTTCCGCCTGCCAGATCGCGCTGCGGCCCGTGAATCGGCTGGGGTCCTCGAATACGCTTGCGATCTGGGTGAAATCGCCGATCGCAAGCGCGACCGCAAATACGCAGGTGAGCGCCAGCATGATCGTGACGATCAGCCGGTCGATTCCGCGTCGCCATGCAACGCGGTAGATAAGGGCGACCACGACCGCCACGGGAAGCAGGCCGATCGATGCTTTCGAATGGGTCATGATCAGGAAGCCAACCGCGCCTGCGAACAATATTGCATCGACGGCACGATGGCTCTTGAGAAATGTGAACAAGAAAACGATGGCGCTGACGGCTGTGACGGCGCCGGCGATGTTCTTGTGGAAAAAGAGCCCGCGCCAGTCGCCGATCAGCGACGGGTCGATCTCGCCCGGCAAATGAACGGCCTGCGGCACAAGTGGAATCGAGAGCCAATTGACGATCAGCACGCCCGCCAGAACATATTGCCAGAGCTTGAGCGCCCGCTCCGCCCCGACCGTTGCAACACCCAGCATCGCGGACAGGACAACCATGATCGCCAGTACGGCGCGGCGCGCGGTGACGCCGGCCTCCGGCGACCACATCGCGCTCAGGAGGCACCATGCGAGGAGAAGAGCCAAGGTCGGCGGGACGATGGCAACGGCCGACACGCCGCGTTGCCGCAAAGCCGAGAAAAGGATCACGCCGAAAATACCGGCATAGCAGATCTCGCGCAGCAGATCGCCCGCGCCGGAAAAACCGCTTTCCTGCGTGGCAAGCGCGACCGGATCGCGGATTGCGAACGGCGTAAGCCCGACGAAAATCAGCAGCAGGAATGCGCCGAAACCCGCTTCCGCGAGCCAAGGCGCGGACTGCGCGCCCGGGCGAACGCCGGCGATGGTGGCGCCGTCAATCGCCATGGACGACCGCGTATTCGTTGAAGTGGTTTCCGAAGATCGCAGCGATCTTTCCGGCCGCCCTGCACAGCGTCCACAGCGGCTCCGCGCGACGTGCCGCGAACGGGATCGAAACCGGGAAAAGGATCGGGAACAGCAGGAAAGCGCCTGCGATCTTGACGCATTCGCGCATCATGGCCGGGAGCGTCGACTCATGCTTGAGCGTCACTCGCATATCGGAATTGCCGATGCGATAGGCGCGCCGGAGAGCCCAACGGAGATTGGCTCGCGAGGCTGGAACCAATTCAGTGCAGATCGCATCGTCAACGCCGACAAAACGCCTGCCCTGTTTCTTGAGTCGCGTGAAAAAATCCTTGTCTTCGCCGCCCGTCAGCGCAAACGCGGGATCGAAGCAGGGCTTGATCAAACCTTCGAGGCATTCGCGACGCAGCAATACATTGCCGGTTCCGGGCATCGCGGCGGACGAAACCGCAACATGCGTGGATGCAACGCCCGGACAATAGGCTGCCCAGATTCCAGGCCTGCGTTCGAATTCCCGCAGAATCGCACCATACAGCACGTCCGCGCCGGTTTTCTCTTGCGCCCGCAGGAACGCGTTGAGCCATTGCGGGTGCGGCCACTCGTCATCGTCGATCATGGCCACAAACCCGGCGCCGGATTTCGCAAGCAAGTGTTCCACCAGGGCATTGCGCGCCTGGGCGATACCGCGCTCGCGTACGACGATCCACTCCAACGACCAGCGATAACCGCCCGTGCGCAGGCGCTCGCAAACGGCGGCGCCGTCGCCACGCCCGGCATCGTTGTCGGCGACAAGCACCGACACGTTTGCCGTCGTTTCCAGTTTTTCGAGCGCGGAGAGCAACCGCTCAAGCCCGCGCGGCCTGCAGAAGGTCGGGATGGCGATCGTCACGTCAACCATGACGCAGCTTCCATTTCCGCGACAGCGAAAAAATGCTCGCCGTCATCAGCAACTCGCCGATGAGGACGCCGCCGAGCGACGCGATAGGGCCCGCAACAAGCAGCAACACAAGCGTCGCCGCCAGCGAAACGACGCTCGACCACATGCCGACTTTCGCCAGCGGGCGATATTCCCGCGCTGCCTGCAGCAGCACGGACTCCGGCGTGCGCAAGATGCGCACGGCCTGGATCGCCCCCCAGATCGCGACCACGACGATCGCCTGGGTCTCGTCATAGCCCTTCTTGAGGATGAGGTGCGGAAACCAGAGCAAGAGTGCGCCCGACAGCAAAAGCGTCAGGAGCCAGACTGCACCGGCCGCCGTTCTAAATTCCTTAACGGATCGGAAAGCACGACCGGGGTCCCCGGCCACGATCGCTCGCGCCATGATCGGCCGTTCCATGTCCGGCAACGCCGCGAGGACCAGCGAAACCGGGCGCATCAGCAATGCGCCCACGGCCAGAAGCGCGAAGGCCGCCGGGCCGGACACGAGCGTCACGAGATAGGCGTGCGCGTTGGCCGTCATTTCCGTCAGCATGACGCCCAGCAGCGACCAGCGCGTGATGTCTTGCCAGATGCGGCCATAGGCCAGGATCGAGCCCGCGCTGCCCGGCCAGAACAGCCGGCGAAGAAAATCGGAACCAAAGGTCAGAAGCGACAACGCGGAGGCTGCGAGCATCACCTCCGCCGCATGAATGGCGGTCAGTTTGTGCATGGCGACGAGTGCGGTCAGTCCCCCCATCAGCAGCATGCTGTAGGCGATGTCCGAGGCGACGGCGCGCATCGGCTTGTTCGTCAGATAGGCATAGCTTCTTCCGAACCAGCGCAAAGTCATCGCGCCGCCATAGAGGCCGAGACCCGCAGCCAGCAGGAACGACGCGCCGATGGTGAACATCAACGCAAAGACCGCCAGGGTCGCGAGCGTGGAAAACAGGAGATTTAGCTTGAGGTGCGTCCCGATCTGATCCTGGCAAAGTCCCCGCGAACCCGTGATGGCCGTGGCAATCGAGGTGCTGAGCAGCGCACCCGAAAGGCTCATGCACAGGGGCACGATGACGAGGAGAAACGCGAAAGATCCGAACTCCGCGCGCGACAGGATGTGCAGGAACATCATCGACGCGACAAAATGGGCGCCGGAGACGCTGAGCGGGCCGCTGGCCGAGATTCCGTAGCGAACGGCCATGCGGCCGAACTTCCGGGTCGACGCTTCCCGCTCCGGGACCGTGACGCTCGCAATGTCGGCGATGGCGGGCATTTAACCGGCTTTTGGTTGCAACAGGCTTCCTTGCGAGCCGATATCAGCAACGATCGGGCCAGTTTTTGCGGCAGCCGTGCGGGTCAGCAGAAGGAACAGCGCGTGGGGATTGGTGATCGCATAGCGCCAGAAAAGCCGCCGCGGTTCGTGACACAGCCGATGTAGCCATTCGAGACCGAGACGCTGCATCCATCCGGGCGCACGCGCATAGTCGCCCGTCACATAGTTAAAGCAGCCGCCGGCCGTGACGATCCATCCCGCTCTCAGCCGGTGCTTGTTGCGCACGCAGAAGGAATGCTCCAGCGGAACCCCAAGCCCCACCCAGACCACATCGGCGCCCGAGGCATTGATCTCGTCGCAGATCGCCGCTTCCTGTTCGCGGGAAAAATAGCCATTGCGGCGGCCGACGACCCTGAGGCCCGGATGCATTTCCCGCATCCGGGCAGCGCAATTCGCATTCACTTCCTCGGTCGCGCCGAGCATGAAAAACGTGAGCCCGTTCTCGCGCGCCGCGAGCGCCGCGTCGTGGAAAAAATCCGTCGTGGCGCTGCGTTCCGGGATGGGGGCGTCCGTCAGCTTCGAAGCCAGCACCACAGGTTGCCCGTCCGCATGGATCATATCGGCGAATTCGTTGAGGCGGCGAAATTCCGCATCCGACGCTGCGAGCGAGACGACATGACCGTTGGAGGCGAAAACAAGCTTCGGCCGACGGCGCGAATCTTCGCGCGCTGCCAGACAATCCTTGACCATCAGCGCCATCATCTGCGCCCGCGACAGGCAGGCCGTCTTCAGGCCGCCGACGATCACCTCGCGATAGAGCTTGCGGGGAACGCGCGGGGCCCGCGACGCCAGGGGCGCGAGAGTGGAGGTCGCGCCCATCAATAGGCGTTCCTCTGGCGGAGAACTTCGAATGGCGTGCGCAGCAGGATCTTGAGATCGAGCGCGAAGCTCGCGCGGCGCGCATACCAGATGTCGAGCGTCACGCGGTTGCGCATGTCCTCGACAGCGGGCGTTTCGCCGCGAAGGCCGTTGACCTGGGCCCAGCCGGTAATTCCGGGCTTCACCAGCTGGCGAAGCTGGTAGTTCTCGATCAGTGTCGAATAGAGGCGGTCATGCGCGATTGCGTGCGGCCTCGGTCCCACCAGCGACATGTCGCCGACGATCACATTGATGAATTGCGGAAGTTCGTCGAGGCTCAAACGGCGCAGCCAGCGGCCGATCCGCGTCACGCGCGCGTCGCCCTTGCGCACCTGCGTGACGTTGTCGCCGTCTTCGATGACCGTCATGGTGCGGAACTTGACGATCTCGAACGGTTTGCCGCCCTGGCCGAGGCGCGTCTGGCGAAACACGGCCGGCCCCTTGCTGTCGATCCGGATCAGGAGCGCGATCGCGGCCATCAGCGGCGTGAGCAGCACAAACAACGGCAACGCAATCGCGAGATCGAATGCGCGCTTCAGGCGTTGCTGAACGGGGTTATGCGAGAGGTCGAATGTTTCCGTCGGGCGCGCGATGGCAGGCCGCGCTTCGGCGAGGACGAGCAGATTGGCAATGCCTTGCTCGCTCGCCGTGCTCTTCGTTTCGCTCCAGATGGGCCGTTCGGCCAATTGCTGATGGGCGCTCAATTCCAGCCCTCGATGATCCTGTATCGCGGGTTGGGAACTGCATCGGTCGCGCCATGCGCGCTGCGTTTCGGTGTCTCAGAATCGCACGGCCAGGGACCGTTTCGCGCCGTCTCGCGGCAAAAATTGCGGCGTCACGAATGGTGAACGGAGTTAACCGATTCGTGCCGTGCCGTTGCGAGACGGCAACGCGGCTCACATTGGGACAGATGAAGAGTTAACGGAGAGCGCCGGATATCGGCATTCCACACGGCTCGCGATGGTTAAGCAGCCATCCGCTTCTGCCAACGGGCAAGCCGCGAATTGCCGGCGCGCAACAGCGGCAGCAATGCGTCCAGATGCCCGTCCCGCGGGCCGAGGCCGTAGCGGGGCAGAAGCCAGCGATTGACGCTCGCATCCAGCGAACCGGAGAGTGTGGTGAAGGCGCTGTCGTAACCCGCGTCGCGAACCGCCTGCCACGCCCCGGGAGAGATGTCGTCCACATTGCCGAACGGGTAGGCGAAAGTGCGGCAGGAGCCGACCGCGGCGATGATCTTCTCGCGCGGCACGCGCGCTTGTTCGATCAGATAATCTTCCGATTGCGCAGAATGCATGGGCCAGTGCGTATGCGCATGCGCGCCGATCTCGACACCGCGTTTGGCGAGCGCCGCAATATCCTGCCACGTCAGAAAGCGTTCGGACGAAAACCGCTTCAGCACACCGGCGCGCTCCGAATCCGAAAAGGCAGCCATCATGGCCGTGACCGCCCGATCGGCGCGCCCCGCGTCCAGCGCTTTGAGCGCCGCGAGCGAAGGCCCCGCGAGAATCAACCGTTGCAATTCGTCGGCGAGTTCGATCGGCGCCGGGAAGTTGGGAATCTCGTAACGGCCGGCCGATGCGTAATGAAGGAAGATGCGCGCCAGGGTCATGGGATTGTACGCACCCGTGTCGATGTGATGCGTGCTTGCGAACAATGTCCACGGCAGTCGGAGTTCTTCGAGGATATCGGCCGCGACCGTCAGCGTGTTTGCATAGCCGTCATCGGACATCAGGAAGACCGTGTGCTCGTGGCGCTCGGGATGGCCGAGTGCGTCGTCCAGGGCGGTCAGGGGCAGAACCTGGAAATTGTCCTTCAAGGCTTTCGCAATCCCGCGGAACGCCTGCGCGTCGTGCTGATTGAGCTGAATTCGCGGGTCCTCGATCTCGGACGCGACGCCGTGGAAAAACAGCGCAACCGGTCGGCCGAACGGACGCATCGCGCCCGGCGGCAGCCACCGCGCCAATTCCCGCAACCAATCCGTGCCGCCGGCCATGGTTTTCCCTTCCAGACCCAGTTTACCGCCCGAGATGTCGCCGGATCGTTACCGGAACGCCGCCATGGCGGGCGATAAGCTGCTATTCTGGAGCGTCTTCACCCGGACAAGCCGCATGACCTTCACCCCACCGCTCCGCGAAATCGCCTTTGCCCTGACGGATATCGCAGGCGCCAAACGCCTGCAGCAACGCTATCCCGGCTTCGACGACGAGACGCTGGCGGCGGTTCTGGACGCGGGCGGCCGGCTTGCACGCGACGTGCTCGCACCTCTCAACCGCAGCGGCGACGAAACGGGCGCGCGCATGGAGAACGGCCGCGTGCGGGCCGTGCCGGGATTCGCGCAAGCCTATCGCGCATTCGCCGAAGGCGGCTGGAACGCGCTCGCCGCCGATCCCGAGCATGGCGGCCAGGGCCTGCCGAAGGCGCTTGAGATCGCGGTCTACGAAATGGTGCACAGCGCGAACATGGCGTTCGGCCTTTGCCCGATGCTCACCCAGGGCGCGATCGAAGCACTCGCCGCCCACGGCACGGCGCGGCAGAAGACTCTCTATCTGCCAAAGCTCATTTCGGGCGAATGGACCGGCACGATGAATCTGACCGAACCGCAGGCGGGTTCGGACCTCGCCGCACTGCGCACGCGCGCGGAGCCTGACGGCTCGGGCGGTTATCGCCTGACCGGGCAGAAGATCTTCATCACCTGGGGCGATCACGACATGGCCGACAACATCGTCCATCTCGTGCTCGCCCGAACGCCCGGCGCGCCGGACGGCACGAAGGGCGTGTCGCTGTTTCTGTCCTCCAAACGGCTGGTCAATGACGACGGTTCGCTGGGCGCCGCCAACGATGTCGGCCCCACCGGAATCGAGCACAAGCTCGGCATTCACGGCTCTCCCACTTGCACGATGGCTTACAACGGCGCGCACGCGGAACTGGTGGGGGTCGAGAACCAGGGCCTCGCGCATATGTTCACGATGATGAATGCCGCGCGACTGCAGGTGGGCGCGCAAGGCGTCGCCATCGCGGAACGCGCCTATCAGCAGGCACTTGGGTTTGCGCTGGAACGAAAACAGGGCCGCTCGGCCTGGACGGGCGAATATCCCGCGCCGATCTTCGACCACCCGGATGTGCGCCGCATGCTGATGTCGATGAAAGCGCGCATCGAGGCCGCGCGGTCGATATGCCTTTCGACGGCAGTAGCAGCAGATCTCGCGAAAGCGCTGCCCGCAGGCGCCGAACGCGACTCCGCAAAATTGCGCGAGGAACTGTTCACGCCGATCGCCAAGGCCTGGTCCACGGATACAGGAGTCGAAGTGGCATCCCTCGCATTGCAGGTGCATGGCGGCATGGGCTTCATCGAAGAGACGGGCGCGGCGCAGCACTATCGCGATGCGCGCATCGCGCCGATTTACGAAGGCACCAACGGCATCCAGGCGATCGATCTTGCGGGCCGCAAGCTCGCACTGGGCAATGGACAGGCCGTGCGCGAACTCACCGACGACATTGCGCGAACCTGCGCGGAGATCGAACGCGCCGGCAACGAATGGCTATTGCCCGTGGCCGCGCGGCTGCGCGACGGCATCGCGTCCGTCCGCGACACGACAGGCTGGCTGATCGAACGGCGCGGCCATGCGCAACCGGACATGCTTGCGGGCGCGACGGCTTATTTGAAATTGCTGGGCGACGTCACGGGCGGCTGGATGCTCGCGAAGGGCGCGCTGATCGCAACAACCCGCCTCGCCGACGACGGCGACAAATGGTGGCGCACGCGCATCGGCCTTGCGCGGCTATTCGCCGAAAACGTTCTCGCAGGTGCACCTGCCCTCGCCGCCGGCGTGACGATGGGCGCGAACGATCTCGCCGCAACAAGCCCGCAGGCTCTGGGGCATTTTGGTTGAATGGAGCTCGACGCCGCAAGACCGCAGCGACTGGGCGTAATCTGCCAATGCCCTGAGGCTGGAAATCCACTCTGACGACTTAATTCGGCCCAAAACCCCGTTCAGGCGTTTACCTTTGAGAGAAACAGGGATACCGGCATCCATTGGCCATCGGCATCATGCCCCGGTCCAGGGGCGGGCGGGATCGGATTTAGGGACATTTTCATGTTGGGAAGACTGCTCGCCGGGGCGCTGGCGCTGACCATTGCCCTGGCCGCGTTCACGCCGGCT
>Ga0302326_10022031_pt1 | contig 13038 bp, 13 predicted proteins | sample Palsa_T0_3_FD_202264 | JGI IMG/M metagenome (GOLD analysis project Ga0302326, IMG submission 202264) | Peat permafrost microbial communities from Stordalen Mire near Abisko, Sweden - Palsa_T0_3 | ecosystem: Environmental > Terrestrial > Soil > Palsa > Peat permafrost | place: Sweden: Abisko... | reverse complement strand
AGATCGGCATTTCGTCGGTCATTCAACCCGAGGGCACGAAGGGGAGAGCGTGCCGCTGATCTTGATGAGCCACGAGGCGCCCGATGCGGCCGTGCAGAAGGCGCTGGCCAAAATCGCCCGTTTGCCGGTGGTCAAATGCCCGCCGGTCAGGTTGCGGGTGGAAAGTTTTACCTGATTTATGAATTCGATTCTTCCAAAGGAGGGCAATCGATGGCGCGGCGTGATCGCGGCCTATCGGTCGTGGCTGCCGATTTCAGACTCGACCCCGGTCGTCTCGCTCAACGAGGGCAACACTCCTTTGATCCGGGCGGACAATTTTGTCAACGCCATTGGCGGCGATTTTCAATTGTGGCTCAAATACGAGGGCCTTAATCCGACCTGCTCGTTCAAGGACCGCGGCATGACCGTGGCAGTGTCCAAGGCCAAGGAACGGGGGGCGGGCATCGTGATTTGCGCCAGCACCGGCAACACATCCGCGTCCGCCGCCGCCTACGCCGCGCGGGCCGGCATGAAGTGCGTGGTGTTGCTGCCGCACGGCAAAATCGCGCTGGGTAAACTGGCGCAGGCTTTGATGTATGGCGCGGTGACCATCTCTGTGGAAGGCAATTTTGACCAGGCCCTCCGCATCGTGCGCGAGTTGGGCGAGACGGGAAAAGTGGAAGTCGTCAACAGCATCAACCCGGCGCGCATCGAAGGGCAGAAAACGGCGTCCTTCGAAATTTGCGATCAATTGGGCCGCGCTCCCGATTTTCATTTTCTGCCGGTGGGCAATGCCGGGAACATCACGGCCTATTGGAAGGGCTATCGCCAATATCGGGAGGCCGGGAAGATCGAGCGATGTCCGCGCATGTTTGGCTTCCAGGCGGCAGGCGCGGCGCCCATGGTTTTGGGTTATCCGGTGGAGGAACCACAGACGGTGGCCAGCGCCATCCGCATCGGCAACCCGGCCAGTTGGGCGTCAGCCGCGCAGGCCCTGAAGGAATCCAATGGGTTTATTGACAGTGTGACCGACGAGGAGATTCTGGCGGCCTACAAACTAATGGCGCGCACGGACGGGGTGTTCGTCGAACCGGCCTCAGCGGCGTGCCTGGCGGGGTTGATTCAGTGCGTGAAAGCGGGAAAAATTCCCAAAGGAAGTGTATTGGCCGCCACCATGACCGGCCACGGCCTCAAAGACCCGGATAACGCCATAGCGACGGCGGGTTTTGAGCCGATTGTGGCGGCTGCGACCACGGCCGCGGTTATGAAAGTGATAGGGCTGTGAAGGTCTGATTTTGGTAATTTATGCGCAAGCTGTTCTTGTCCTGATGGTTAGGGGTGGTTTTGGGGCCCAAAACCGCGCTTGTTCTTTGATATATTTTGGTGATTTTAAACGTTGACAAGTTGTGGAGAAAATATAGGATGGTTGCGGGTTTGATTCGGGTAGCGGTACGTTTCTTCAGCGGGGTTCCCCACCCCCACCTCCTTGGCGTCTGCTGCCCGAATCGCCTTTATAATCAAGACCGCGAACAAGATGGACATCGCGACCAAACATGTATTGCAGCGGACCAAATGTTACCTGGCGGGCAACATTGAGAACAGCAACGCCCCCGGTTCCTGGCGAAATCAGGTGGCAGACGAACTGCGCGATACCGGCATCATTTTCTTCGATCCGCTCAAGAAACCGTTCATGGACTCCGTCAACGAAGACAAGGAGCACATCGCCAAGCTCTTCAAGCTGCGTGAAGAAGGCCGCTTCGACGATTTGGCCAAAATCATGCGCAAAATCCGCGTGGAAGACCTGAGCCTGGTGGACCGGGCCGATTTCCTGATCGCCTCGATTTCGTCCAAGACGGCCTCGTGGGGGACGGCGGAAGAAGTCTTCTGGGCCAACCGAATGAAGAAGCCGATCTTCCTGGTGGTGGCCGAAGGCCGGCACGCGTGTCCCTTCTGGATTTTCGGCACCCTAAAGTCGGACCAGATTTACGGCAACATCGAGGAAGTCATCGCGGAGATCAAAAGGATTGACACCGGCGAAACAAAAATAGACTTGACACGATGGAAGATTTTCAGGGAGGAGTTCCGGTGAGCACTGACTCTTCCGCCTTTTGCATGAATATCGAAGAACAACGAAACAAACTATCCGAAGCTTGGCGAGCCGCCGCCGCACTTCTTTCCGTGAAAATTGAAGCCCCGCACTACCTCAAAAGCCCGGACGGGAAGGAGGTGAAGTGAGTGGCATACTTGCCCGACTTTGGTGGTCATAATGGAACGGTCTTAGACCTTCTCTGCCGTCCCGCAGACAAAGCTCAAGGCCAACTGATACTAGCCGCCGCCCAATCACGAAAAATGGATTACTCGTTTATAAATTTCGAGATTTATGAACATTATAGCGAGGAAAGATTCAAAGAGACATTGACCGACTGGGGGGTTTTATGGCGACGAGAATCGTCGCCCGCACTGGATGCAAGCATAGATTCGTATTTAATCAAATTATGATTTTGCGTTTTCGATTAATAATTCATCAGGCATTATGAAAGCGCACGGTTACGGCGGACATTCGGCCATCGTTAAAAGGCAATTGCGGCAGGCGATCAAAGCCACAGAGCCTGCCCTTGCTGGTGGAACCGATTTTGGTAACCAAGGCGTCCCGGACGCCGTGGCTGGGGACAGTTGTATAGTGCTTCATAGACCCTACACTTACCACAGCCCATGGCGTTCTGTCATCAATTTGGCGTGGCGGATCGAATGCCCTGCATTTTTCCACCCGGCTCATTGTGCTTCTTCAACAGGGGAATTCCAGCAGGACGGGCGATCCATAGAATCGGTTGTGTGACGGCCATGATAGCCGGCGATATTGACCGAGACCAAAATGATGGCATTGTTATTGAAAAGTTATGGCGAAGAACTCAGCGTTAGTTTTCATGCTGCTGCTGTCGGTGGCAGCCCTCGCCGTCGTTTGGAAAGCCCACACCAACGGACCAAAACCGACCAATCGCCACACTGCGGATTGGGCCTGTCTCAATAATTTGCGACTAATCGATTCCTCCAAACAGCAATGGGCCGAGGAGCAACATAAAGGTAGCAACGATTCACCGGCGTGGAGCGACGTGCGTCCGTATTGTGGACGCGGAAGCAATGGCGAATTGCCGGAATGCCCTTTCCATGGGATTTACACATTGGGCCGAGCGGGAGAAAAGACACGTAGCTCCATCCACGGAACTGTCCCAGGCCAAGATGCGCCTTGAAGGCCGAAATTAGAAAATCGTTTGCCACGCTGCCGGGTTTGCAGTATATACAAAGTCGTATGCAAACGACATATCCCATCCGCCTGGACGCAGACGACAAGCGGCTTTTCCAGCAAGCGGCTCGTTCGGCAGGCCTTTCCCTGGCTGAGTTCATCCGCAGAGCCGCGAGGGAGAAGGCGACACCCTCGAGGAAGATGGCGGCTTGTCTAACATACCCGGAGATTCAGCTTGATCCAGAAGCGGAAGCAAATCCCGAGGAATTCATTCGGAAACATCTGGCACAGAAACATGCACGCCATCGCTGACACTGGGTTCATCGTATCCATCTGGTCCAAAACTCCGGCGCGCCGCCAATGGGCGCGGGCCTGGCTCGGCCTGGCCAGCCTGCCGCTGCTGACTTCGGCCGCCAATCTACAAGAGGCCGGATGGCTCTTGAATAATCATGCCTACCCAATTCAAATGGTGCTGGACGGCGATTTGGAAATTTCCTTGGACGAGCAAGAGGAAGCCAATGCCTTGCATGGATTGATTTCCAAATACAGCGATCGCATGGATTTGGCCGATGCCTCTGTCGTGCGTTTGTCGGAACTTCATCCCCGCGCGAAAGTCCTGACCGTTGACAAAACTGATTTCACGATCTACCGGCGATTTGGCCGCGAGAGAATTCCCTGCGATTTTCCACCCGGCTAATTGTGCTTCTTCAACAGGGGAATTCCCGCAGGACGGGCGATCCATAGAATCGGTTGCGTGACGGCCATGTTGCGGCGGATTTCCAGGTCTGTTGGATCGGCCTCCAGTTTTTGCCAGAGGTCGAAATATTTCTCACCACCGAATTCGGCGTAAGCGAACAGCAGGCACGGCTGGCGCACGGGCCAATTCTCCCAATGTTGCGCGTCTTGGCCGCGATGATCGGCCAGCCATTTGCTCTTGTCGGCCAGATAGGGATAAATGAACTCCACCGCCTGCCGGGCGTTATGTCCTTGCGGCAGCTTCCAATAATCTTCTGAGGGAGTGGAGAGCAGGACGCAGAGCGCGGCCACGTTGTCGGCTTGGAAAATGGAGTAGCCGTATGGCTTGGTCCGTTTCAATTCCAGCGGGAAGCTGCCATCGGCGTCCATTTGTTCGGGCAACAGAACTTCTTTGAAGCGCTGGCGGGAGAGTTCGAGCATTGGCTCGTTGCCCGTGAACCGGGCGAAGCTGGCCAACTGCACAAAATAAGCAATGCTATGATTGTTTTTCGCATTCATTTCCTTCACCCCGTTGGTGGCCGTGGTCATCCATGTGATGTAATCGGCGAACCACTTTTTCAGCCCCCGGTCCACGCTGGGATCGAAGGCCGGGGATATTTCCAGGAATCGAACAGCCACCGGCAACTCGGCCAGGTGCAACGTGTCAATCACTCCGTAAGACCTGCCGGAAGACTGTCCCAAAACCGCTTGGGCGTAATTCAAATTCGGATCCATCCGCGTCTTCGCGTCCAGAAAAAAGACCTTAATCAACTCCGCGGCTTTGGGCGCATATTTGTCATCACCGCTGAGTGCGTAAGCGGCGGCCAGGGCGGCGACGGCATCCTTCATAGTGCGCATGGCCATGCGGTGATCCTCAAAATTATCCGGATTGGACATGCCGTCCCGGCCGATATATGGCAGGCCGGTTTTGTTGGATGGATTGGGCCAGGAGTAGTCGCTTTGCGAGTAGAAATCATGCGGGCCGCCCTGGCTGTTGGTGGCGGGATGATCGGCAATGGCCGGGGGCTTAAGTTGCAGGGCCGCGTCGGCGAGTTTGAGAATTCTGGCGCGGTCTATTCGAGCTACTTGTACCACCACTTCGTCGTTTGGCGCTCCACGGCTGGCGACAGCCCACATGATCATTGCAAGCACAAGGCGAACTTTCATGCGGTAGAAAGTGGCGCCTGCAAATGAATTTATCAAACTAAACTTCCATCAAAAAACAACATCGTGGCCATCTCGTCGAGCTGAGCGCCAAAACTAGTGCTTGATTGCAAAAATAAGCGATATTTCCGTTGGCCCTTTGGACGGTTGGCTTTGTTGCTCGCTCGTCACAGCCCGCTGCGGGGATGCTCCTCGCTCGCGCCGCGCCAACCGCCCAAATGGCCTGCCGGCTATATCGCTTATTTTTGCAATCAAGCGCTAGGTTTTTTTTGAGCCTGTCAGGAGGCCGCCCACGCCAAGGAGCGTCCCCAAAACACCGCCAACCACGAGCCAAATCGTTTTGTCGGTCGAGGTTCCAGTAACCACCCGCGAGACGCCAGAGGCCGCGGAATGATAAGAATTAAAGGCCAGACAGAGAAGGATGATTCCGATCACGAGAAATGCGATTCCGATTATTTGTTTCATATAACCATTAATCCTAGCTAGCGGCGTGCCAATTAAATGAAGAGGGTTTTGATGCGAACCAGAAAGGCAATGCTGGCAATATGCCGGGTAACGACCGCATTATCTTGCAATTTGCAACCTGAGCGATGGTAGTGTTACTCCCCATTTGACTGTTAGCAACCTTGGAGGATTCTGGAGTAAGTTAAAAAACTTAACAAAAAAGGAAATAAATACTATGGCCCAATATGAAACACCGGATGCCCTGCGACACGATGCAGGCATACTGGCCGAGGACACCCGAGCGTTGCTGGAAGCAACGGCAGAAATAACAGACAAAAAAATCGCGGAAGCCCGTCAACGGCTGACCGAGACCCTTGACATAGTGCAAAAGAAAGCAACCCAGGGAGCCCAAGCGACCGATCGACTCATCAGGAACAACCCCTATGAAACCATGGCCATTGCTTTTGGCCTGGGCGCTTTGGTTGGAATCCTGATCAGTCGTCGCGGCTAAGAGCGTGTTTTCTTGTATTTGTGCAAGCCCTTGGGCTGCTGCAAATTGCAACTGCCTAAGGGTGGCGAGATTGCATGATGCCACAAGAGACCAGTCCTAAAGCATGGCCGCTGTCGCATCGGCCCCCGCGTCCCGGCTGGTATGTGAATTGCTCCCCTTGCACATGCGCCGGGATTCGCCGGCTCATTAAGAAAAAGAATAGAAGGAGAAATTATGAATAGCACACTAAAAAGCCTGTTTCTGGAGCAACTGCAAGATATGTATGACTCCGAGCATAGGATCACCAAAGCGCTGCCCAAGCTTATTGCGGCAGCTACTTGCAAGGAACTGAAATCCGCCCTGGAATCTCATCTGAGGGAAACCGAAGGACAGATTGAGAAATTGGAGCAAGTTTTCCGAACCTTTGACGAGAAGGCGACGGGAACCAAATGCGAAGCCATGACGGGCATCCTCGCGGAGGGCGACAGTATGGTCAAGGAAAACAAAAAGTCTCCAACGATCAACGCCGCAATCATTGCGGCGGGGCAGAAAGTCGAGCATTACGAGATCGCGACTTACGGCACTCTGAAGGCTTGGGCCAACGCTCTGGGGAATAGCGAGGCGGAGAACCTTCTTGGTGAAATCCTCGATGAGGAAAAGGGGGCGGATAGGACCCTCAATGAACTATCCGCCGCGAAGAATGAGGAGGCGTTGGAGGAAGTGGAGGCTGGAGCTGCAAGGCGTTAGCCGCCTGGCGGACGCGCCCGATGGATTTTCCGCCGGACGCGCCCGCCAACTCCGTTTAGCATGTGACCATCCAAGGCCGAAATGTTCAGGTGAGGCGCAACAAACCAGCCAAAGGCGTGAATCACGTTAGAGCTCATGATCTCAGCAATGTGGATGCACCGGAGCCACAGACTCAAGTGCTGCCTCACATAACGCGGTTAATCGTGAGCGCCGCGGGTGTGCTTCTGCTTTTCTATTGTGCCAGTTCGGTGGTGTTGCCGATTTTGCTGGCTTTGGTGGGTTCGATGGTGCTCAAACCCCCCGTGGCCTGGCTACGTAAATATCATTTGCCCGTTCCGCTGGCTGCCGCCCTGGTTCTAGCCATTCTGGGCATAGGCGTGGCGTTCGGGCTCATCCATTTGGAAAAACCTGTGGCAGAGTGGGTGAAATCCGCGCCCGAAACTCTGCCGCGTCTGAAGGAGAAGTACCAGCGCGTGTTCAATCCTATTTCCAGAATGACCACGGCGTTATACGGGCTGGGCAACGCAAGTGATGGTCACGAGCGTCCGCCCGCTGTTGCGACGCCGGGAACGGGCGGCAGCCAAATTGCCGGCACCCTCTTTACCTGGACCGGCAGCGTGCTAACCGGTGTGGTCGAGACTGTAGTGCTATTGTTTCTTCTTCTGGCTTCCGGAGATCGCTTTATTGATAAGCTCTCGCGTGTGGCGCCGACGCTCAACGGAAGACGGGGCGCTGTGGAAATTTACCGCGAGATTCAACGCAGCATCTCCGCTTATCTTTTCTCGGTGAGCCTGATCAATATCGTTTTCGGAACCCTCGTAGGTGTCTCGCTGAGTCTGGCTGGAATGCCTAACGCGGCGATGTGGGGTGCGCTGGCGGCGGCCGCCAATTTTGTGCCTTACTTCGGTCCTATCGCGGGCATTGCGGTCGTGGCAGGCGCGGGCTTGTTGGCCTTCGATACCGTAAGCCGAGGTTTGCTGCCTGCGGGGACTTACTTGGTGTGGCACCTCTTGGAAGCCGATCTAATCACGCCGTTGCTGCTCGGCCGCCGATTCAAAATGAACGCCTTTGTCATCTTCGTCATGTTGATGTTTTTCACCTGGCTTTGGGGAATTTTGGGCACTCTCCTGGCGATGCCGATACTGGTGATGATCAATGTGGCATGTTCCCGTGTGCCGGCGTTCGCGCCCCTGGCGGTTCTGCTTTCGGCCTGATCGATTGTTCCAAGCCGATTCTTTTCCGTTTTCGATAGAGAGTGGCCTGATCGATACCAAGGACTCCCGAAGCCTGGGCCAGGCTGGCTGTCTTTTCGAGAATTTGCCTTATGTGTAACTCCTCCAACTTGTCCAAGGAAACCATCGACCCTATCTTGACTTCATCGGCGGAAGGAGCGGCACCGTTCGGGGATCCCTGCAACTCGGCAGGCAGGTCTTCCGGCATGATACTTTGACCTCGCGTGAGAATGACGGCGCGCTCCACCGCGTTGCAGAGTTCGCGCAAATTGCCCGGCCATCGGTAGGAGCGGATGTGCTCCAGGGCCTGAGGCGAAAAGCCGTCCAGCCGCCGTCCGCATTGCCTGGAAAAATGTTCAAAATAATGGCAGGCGAGATTCTCCAGATCCACCGTCCTTTCGCGCAACGGTGGCACTTCCACGGAAATGACGTTAAGCCGGAAATAGAGGTCTTCCCGGAAAGCACCCGCTGCGACACGTTCTTTAAGTGGGCAGTTGGTGGCCGCAACGACGCGAACATTGGCCCGATAGACGGAGTTTTCGCCGAGGCGTTCGTACTCGCGTTCTTGCAGCAATCGAAGGAGCTTGGGTTGAATCTCCATGGGCAGGTCGCCGATTTCATCCAGAAACAAAGTTCCCCCCTCCGCCGCGCGCACCTTGCCCCATCGATCCTTGATCGCCCCGGTAAAGGCGCCGCGCACATGGCCAAATAGTTCGCTCTCCAGCAACTCCTTGGAAAGGCTTGGGCAACTGACTGTCACAAACGGTTTGTGAGCAAGGTGGCTGTTTTGGTGGACGGCGCGGGCCGCCATTGTTTTGCCGGTGCCGCTCTCACCCAGGATGAGAATCGAGGCGGGCGTCTTCGCCGCTCGAAGAAGAACCTCCATGGCCGCCCTCATGACGGGAGTGGTGAAGTTGAAGCCAGGTTCGGATTTTTGCTCCTTGCACTCCGTGACCTCGCGTTGGAGATGCTCGATTCTCTTACCCATCTCGCGCCATCTTCGCAATCGGGCCAGCACTCCTAAAAACTGCTCGCGTTGAATCGGCTTTTCGAGGAAATCCACCGCACCTCGGCGCATGGCCTCGACGGCCGTTTTCACGTTTCCTTCCGCCGTGCATATAATGACCGGCAATCCTGGATTCTGTTCCTGCATGCGTGGGAGCAGGTCCAGTCCATTCTCGCCGTCCAAATCATCGTCCAGCAGGACGGCTTGGAATTTTTCCCGCTTCAGCAACGCCATGCCTTCCGAGCCGGAACCGACGGCTTCAGCGTAGTGCTCCGCGGATTCGACAATCAGGCAAGCCGCGTCCCGGAACGACTTGTCATCTTCAATAATCAGAAAGTCCATGCGCGGGATGGCTCCTATTGCATTTGTATTTGCGCCGTTCCGCCGGCCCGACCAGGTTTGATATGCATCATTCATGTTAATTTGGCCACATTACGCACCAAGCATAGCCTCGCGGATCGCGCCTCGCTAAGTAGGTAAAAACCTCGTTATGGGGCGGTGCGAGCACCCCATTGTTTCTCTGGCAAGATGGGGTTCTAGTGTTCCATTACAATTTCAGGGCGGGTGCTTTCCACGATGGCCAGGAGTTCCTTTTGCTCTTTGTTGGGAATTTGCAGCCGGTCAAGGGTGACCTTGAGATCGCCAATGGTGGCGTCGAATTCAGGATTGGAAATGTGCATAGCGGCATGAGTGGATTTGATTTCCTTGCCCCCGTAATGGGCCGGCCCGCCGGTGGCGAGCGAAAGGAATTGAATTAAATGCTTTTGCAAGAGTGTGACGTTGGACGGGCTGTTGGTCCACGTTTGAGATTCGGTATGATGAATCGAGAAGCCGCCGTGGGTGACACCTTGGCGATCCCAGTTGACGCGCGGATCCTGCATGGCGCGAGGCAGAAAATCAGCCACGATCTTTGTCAGACCGTCTTCGCCGCCAAGACGATCATACAGGGCGAGTTTTCCTTCGGCTTGCGCGGGCTTGTTGGTTGTGCCGTCGGCCTCGCCGGTGGTGGAAGTCTTGGAAACTTCCGCCTTCTTGACGCCTTTCTCGCCGGAGCCTTGACCTGATCCCGTTAATTGTTCATTCTGCGCCATCCGCTCGCTGGCGCGTTGGTCGGCCGCCGTGCTGCCCGAGGTAAAAAAATCCTGGCTCTTGGCTTTCTGGGTGGGGCCGCCGCCGCAGCCCGCCAACGCGCCCAGCGCAACGAGGCAGAACGCCAAGCGCGGGCCATTGGCGATAGTGTAAATGGCCTGCCATCTTTGCCGAGTGTTCATTTTCGTTAGTAGTTGTATATGCATATTATTGGTCTCCGTTGCTGGTGGAAATCGCGTTGGTGAAACTGGGAGGGTCGAATTGGAGTTCATCGCTCCCATTGGTGCCCGGCTCCCTTTGAGGCAGATAGGCTCGAATGAAAGCGTTTCGAAAGAGGTTGCCGATGGTGGGCAGAATCGCAACGGCGGTCGGCCCTGACGCCTCGCCCGAAAAGGGGATCAATGTCCCGAACTGCGAACGCAGCTGGTTTTTCAGAATGGTGGTGGTCGCGCCGATCAAGGACTGCCAGAAAAATTCCAAAACGTTGTCTTGTTTGAGGTCCTGGGCCAGACTGAATATTTTCAAATCACGGAAAAGCGGTTTGACGTAACCGGTGATCTGGCCTTGTTTGGCGTCGGCCTCCAACACGAGGTCGAACCAGCCGCCCTTGAAATCGAATTTGCCATACGCGAGGGCCAAATCATTGATTTTGGTCACGTCCAGATTGAGCAACCGAAGAGCCACATGGAAGGAGGGCCGATACGAGGAGGGATCAAGACTCATTTTCAAGTCCAGGTTGGCTTCGTCCATGGCGGTGGCGGTGGCCTGAACGGTGGCTGAAAGAGGCGTGGATTGATCGGTGATATTGCCCAAGTTGTCTAGTCTGGCGTTGAGATGAGAAAGATAAACATCCACTGGTTTCTCGGTTTGGTAGCTTCGGAAATGGACGGAGCCATTTTGAATGATGAAACTGTTGATCATGAATGGAAATAAGTCCCGAATCATTTGAAGCCACGCCCCGCCTCCGCCGGTCTGTGAATCGGCGTCGCTGGGAGAATCTACAAAATTGATTTCGGGATTTTCCAACAACACGCGGCCCACCAGCCGGCCATGCAACAACCCCTTCCACTGCACGGCCAGATCGGCTTGTCGGGCGGAAAAGAAAGGCACCGGCACGTTGCCGGTAGTCTTGTTTAGTTGGATAGATTCGATGCTGTAGGCGCCGCGCCACAAGTGTATCCGCACGTCTCCGATGGCGCCCGAATAGAGGGGGCTGCGGCTGAGTGTTCGATTGACATAATCTCGGACGGCCCATGGCAGCATGGCGCGTCCTACGGCCAGGACGGCCACCAAGCCAAGAAATACAATCAGGAGCACCTTGGTCCAACGCCGGTGTTGGACAGGTTTCGGATGATGAGCCTCGCCAACAGTGGAACCTGTTCCCCTGTCACTGTTGGCGAGTTGTTTCATCCAGCCTTACGTCATCGGCCTTCGCCGAGAAAAAAACAGGGCCGACTTTTTCAGCCCTATTATCTTCTGCGGATCTTTTAACGGTCCAAACTTTCGGCCAGCGCGCGATCGGATTTCTTTGCCTTCGGCGGAGTGGATTCTCCAGTGCTGGAGATGTCTTCCGCACCGGCCCGTTTGAAGATGTCCTTGGCGCGCTTGATTTCGTCAGAATCTTCAGTGTGAACCGAAATCAGAATGTTGCCATTCTTCACTTTGCCCTCGTAGCGTTTTGCTTCATATTCGGGAATCCCCAAGCCAATTAACGCCCCAGCGATGCCGCCGACCGCGCCGCCTAGGGCCGCTCCGCCCAGGGCCGCCATGATCGGTCCGGCCGCAATGAACGGCCCGACTCCTGGAATGGCCAGCGCGCCGATGCCCACCAACCAACCGAACGCTCCGCCCAGCACGCCCCCGGTGACGCCGCCGGTTGTGGCGCCTTCCGGTGCTTTGGTGTGCTGCTCGTGCGCGAAGTCTTTGGTGCCAGTTTTATCCGGAAACAACACCGAAATGTCGTTATAGGAAAAATTGGCGGCTTTGAGTTCGTCCACAATGCTCAAGGCTTGGGACTCAGTTCGGGCGATACAGATAACAGATGATTTTGACATAACTTTCCTTTATTTTTCTTTATTAATGTTTTATGAATTTGTTTTTACTTCGAGTTGATCATCCACGTTGGCTTGGCCAGCTACACTTTTGGCGATGGTTTCTATCCCGGTTTTTTCAGTCTGGGTATTGACTGGCCCCCGCAGCGTTACCTTGCCATCGACGGTGATGATTTTGACGTTTTTGGCGATCACCGAATAATGATTGGTGCTGTTGAGGAGAGTCTGACGGATTTTTTGCGTGATCTGCCGATCGGCGTCGGAATTCCCCTGATCGCCAGGCGTCAGGCTCATACTGTCGCGATCGCGTTCGTTTTTCTTGCTATTGTCGGCATTGACGCCGGCAGCATTGGTGTCGCTGGCCAAGACGGTTGGCGCTGTGGCCGTGTCCGGCGTCGAGTTATTCTGGTTACAGCCCGCCACCAGCAGTCCTGCCGGGACTGCGCAGAGGGCAGCCAGGGCTTTTACCGTCATAACGATTCTTGAGTGCATTGTTTTCTTCATGGAACCAACTTAGGCTGGCAAGCGGACAAGCGGTATGGGGGTTATCCCTAAAAGACTCCGAAAAAAGTGCCCAAGTGCATCTAAAGCAGGTGGCTCAGGGCTTGAATCGCTGGCAATTTCTGCTTCAACGTGATTACGGGGGCGAAAAGGTCACCCAATCGTTCCACGCGCTTTAGGACTTCGGAGGCTTCGAAAGTCAAGGCGTTGGCGTCTTTGTTTTTCAGCGCCAATTCGATTTCTTTCCAAGTGATCGGGGTGGATACCGTGGGATGTTCCTTCGCTCGCAGGGAATAGACGTTTATCGTGGTCTTTTTATCGTCGTTCTGGCTCCAATCCACGAACACCTTTCCCTTGCG
>Ga0302326_10022030_pt1 | contig 13038 bp, 6 predicted proteins | sample Palsa_T0_3_FD_202264 | JGI IMG/M metagenome (GOLD analysis project Ga0302326, IMG submission 202264) | Peat permafrost microbial communities from Stordalen Mire near Abisko, Sweden - Palsa_T0_3 | ecosystem: Environmental > Terrestrial > Soil > Palsa > Peat permafrost | place: Sweden: Abisko... | reverse complement strand
ACCCCCTGCCGGATCGCGGACACACGCAACGCCACAGGCGCCTTTGGCGGACCTGAATTGGCTGCCTCCGCGACACGCACCTTCGATGTGCCGCAGAGCGGCTGCGGCATTCCGGCGAGCGCGGTTGCCTATTCGTTGAATGTGACCGTGGTGCCGATCCAGGGGCTGGGCTACTTGACGATGTGGCCTGCTGGGCTGACCCAGCCGACTGTCTCCACGCTCAACTCCGACGGCCGCGTCAAAGCCAACGCCACCATCACGCCTGCCGGAACCAACGGCGGAGTCAGCGTCTACGCCAGCGATGCGACGCAGTTCATCCTCGATATCGACGGCTACTTCGTGCCCGCGGGAACATCGACTTCAGGCCTGGAATTCTTCCCGCTCACGCCCTGCCGCATCGCCGACACGCGCAATGCCGCAGGGCCGCTGGGAGGGCCTTCGCTGACCAGCGATACCGGACGAGCGTTCCCCGTGCAGTCGAGCGCCTGCGGCATTCCATCGACGGCCAAGGCCTATTCGCTCAACATCACCGCCGTGCCCCACGCCAGCCTCGGCTATCTCACAACCTGGCCTACGGGACAAACACAACCGGTCGTCTCCACGCTCAACTCATCGACCGGCGTGGTCACCGCCAACGCGGCCATCGTGCCCGCCGGCACCGGCGGAGACGTCTCCATCTTTGTCTCCGACACAGCCGACGTGATTCTCGACGTGAACGGCTACTTCGCCCCACCGGCGACGGGAGGACTGTCGCTCTACACGGTCACGCCATGCCGCGCTCTCGACACCCGCAGCGGCTCCGGAGCCTTCGACGGAACCCTAACCGTGCCCATCCACGGCAGCGCCTGCGCGCCGCCGGCGACCGCGCAAGCATACGTCCTGAACGCAACCGTGCTGCCTGTAACCTCGCTCAGCTACCTGACGCTGTGGGCCGCCGGAGGAACGCAACCCGGCGTTTCCACCCTGAATGCCAGCGATGGAGCCGTCACCTCCAACATGGCCATCGTTCCGACCAAGAATGGAAGCGTTGACGCCTTCTCCACCGACGCAACTCAACTGCTGCTCGATCTCTCCAGTTACTTCGCGCCATAGAGTAGGCTGCGGTGGCAAGATCGGTTGACCCAAACAGCGAGGCACGGAACCTTGGCGAGATTGGAATGGCGTTGCGAACTCTCGGTCGTCTCAACGAAGCAATACCGCCATTGAGAGCGGCGCTCACCATCTTCGAGAAACTGGAAGATCATTCCGATCTGCTTGCGCCACCGGTAGTACGTCTGCTCGGCAATGCCATTATCCCTACACGCTGCCGAGTCGTTTTCCCATCCGTCACCGCGACCTCGATTTGCCGAAGCAAGTTCACAATCAGATCTGCTGTGTGCCTCTTTCCTCGTGCCACTTCCAACTCCTTTCGCTCCAGTTTCTCTCACTGAAACTGGTACATAAAAAGCCCCGCATTCCCACTTGGAGTTCCCGGCGACTTTTGTATCAGAGACACAAGACAAACTTGCATGCCCTGCCATGAAAGCTCGGCCAGCAGAGATACGAGATTTCGATCTGTGAGCTTCAGAAAGACAGCTTGAGCGCCAGTTGCACAAGGCGAGGATTGTTCACCGTGGAATTGACAGCTCCGAATCCCTGAGCGTTTATGTCGTTGACCGGCATCCCAAACTGCGGATGATTGAAGAGGTTGAAGAACTCCGCGCGGAAGTTCAGGCCCATTCCTTCGCGAGGCAGCGCGAACTGTTTGATGACGGAGAAGTCGGTGTTGATGAAGCCCGGTCCGCTGACCGGAACGCGGGCCGCATCGCCTAACATACCGGGGCTGGCCGCGGTAAAGCAGGAGGGGTTGATCCATTGCAAGTTGCTGTGGTTGGCCTTGGTGGCAGCGCAGTTGGCGGCCTCGTTGGGCCGGTTCCAATTGTTGTCATTGCCGCCATTCGAGAAGGGGGCTCCGGACTGGTTGTTGGTGTCGATGAGAGGGACGGGAAATCCCGAAGAGATTCTTTCAATCAGAGTCACTTGGAATCCACCCAGAGTCGCATCGGTCAGTTTGTTCCAACTGCTGCCGAATTGCTTGCCGTGTCCGAAGGGCAGATCGTAAATCACACTGCCGGTAAAGCTGTCGGCAAGGTTGATCTGCGAGAGGGCCCAATCCAGGTGCTGCCAGTTGGGAAGCGGGAAGTAAGGAGCGCTCAGTTCGGAACCGAGGCCGTCGGATAAACCATTGTCGAACGTATGAGACCACGTATACGCAATCAAAGCGTAGAGACCGTATTTGGGCGTCTTGGTCTCCAGCTTGGTCTGCAGAGAATCGTAGTTGGTTTTGCCTACGTCGCCGAAGAGATCGATGGCGTTGAAGTCGGGCACGCTATAGGGCGGCACATAGGGCGTGCCCCCGGGATTGCAGCCGAGAGTGTAGCCGCCCACACTACCGCAGGCGGAGGGGCTGCCGGTGTTGAGGCTATTGCCCGACACCAGAATGTGCGAACCGCGAGAGCCGGCGTAGCCTTCGGTAAAGACCAGGTTGCCGGGCAGCTGAGTCTGGATGTTGACGTTGAATTGCTGCACCCGGCCCATCTTGAGGTTGGTGGGTTCGTAGTAGAACGTGCCCTGAAAGTTGGCTGTGGTTGGGGGCGTAGGAATCAATGCGAAGCCGCTGGAAAGGTTCACGGGCGTGACAGTGGCGCCCGTGTTCGCGGCGAGACCGGAGCAATACGAGGCAGTCTTCGAGCCGGTCGCATAGGCCGAGGTTGCGTAGGTGGGGCAAGCGGGGGAAAACGTGGGGAAGTTGTCAGTCTCACCCAGGAAGGGCGGATTTTGCCATAAGCCCTGCGCACCCTGGCTCCAGGCTGAGTCGTGAAAGAGCGCATAACCGGCGTGCAGGACAGTCTTGTCGCTGCCAAAGGTCTTCCATGCCAGGCCGACGCGCGGCTCGAGAGCGGTCTTGTCCATCTGTACGCCGGCCGAGTCGCTTACACCGTTTTGACCGGCAATCAGAAGCTGGCCGGTCGTGGGAATGTAGTCGGCCAAGCGGTTATGCACCTCGGTGATCGGAGTGGTTAGGTCCCATGCCAGGCCGAGGTTGAGGGTAAGCGAAGAGGTCACCCGCCAATCGTCCTCGATGAATGGGCGATAGATCTCCCAGCGGCGCCCAGTAACGGTGAAGCCGTAGGTCTGGTCATGAATGCCCCCGCCGGTGAGACCGAGCAGGAAATCGGCCTGCGGACTGCCGGTATAAGTAAACCCGGTGGCGCCTACAAGCCAAAAGCCATCCTGGAAAGCCTCCGTGCCGGTATTCAGTTGATTGCCGCGGAAGTCGATGCCTACATGAAGGTCATGTTTGTGGACGATGATATCCAAATCGTCACGGAAGGAGTAGATGTCGGTTCCGCCCTGGAAAGGAGCGAAGCCGCGATCGCCGAGAGCCCAGTAGTTGCCCGCGAAGTCCGTCGAAACCAGACCGCAACTGTAGGCGCCGGGCTGGCAGGTTTGACCGGAGCATCCAAGGTTGGCGCCGGGAATGCCGAGGATGGCGGACTCGCAGCTTCCCGTCCCTTGCGAAGTAATGTAGTCGAAGATGCGGTTGTAGCCCACGCTGACTTGGTTGACCAAATTGGGCGAGAAGACATGGGTCTCACCGATGGCCGCGTTGCGGGCGTGGTTGAGGATGTGCTGGTTGCTGCCGAAGTCGTTGGCTTCGGCAAAGCTCCCCGGGCCACCGCCGCCCGGGACATACGAGAATGCCTGCTCGTAGCTGAAGCGGCCGAAGAGGCTATCCTTGGCGGAAATGGTGTGATCGAGACGGCCATCGAACTTGGTGTCGTACAGCTGACGCACCGGCGAGTTGACGAAGTTATAGCTCGCGTTGGGGTTTCCGGCGTTGACCAGGTTGGTCGGATACAGGTTGATCATGGCCTTACCGATGGGGTTGATCAAGCCGGTGGGGATCTTGTTGCAGTTAACGCCGGGATTCTGGCTTCCGTCCGGGTTGGCAGCAATGGGGTTTCCGGAGCTGTCGCACTGGAAGTCGGGATTGGGCGCGCCAAACATGTTGGGGTTCACGATCGTGCCAACTGGGACGGGATTGCCGAACGGGTCGGCGGAGAAATCGCCTCCGCAATTGGGGCCGCAATTTCCACGCATGGCCAGCGAAGGCAGTAGGCCGGTAAAGGTAATGCCGTGGAGCTGATCCTTTTGCTCGCCGTCGACAAAGAAAAAGGTCTTGTCCTTGCGGATGGGCCCGCCGATGGCGCCACCGAATTCGTTCAGGTTGAACTTTTCCGCGCCGGTGGCAAAATAGCTCCGCGCGTCCAGATCGGTGTTGCGCACAAATTCAAACAGCGTCCCATGAATCGCGTTGGTCCCGGATTTTGTCGTGATCAGCACAGTCGGGCCGGCCCGGGTGCCGTATTCGGCAGAATAGGTGTAGGTGAGAACTTTGAATTCCTGAATGTCGTCGATCGAAGCTAAGATGCTGATGCCGCCCGAGGTCAGCTCGTTGTTGTCGACGCCATCCAGGAGCCAATCTGTGCTGTTGGGACGCGAGCCGCCGACCGAGAGCGAAAAGGGGCCGCGCGCGGCCACCTCGCTGCTGGCGGCGGAGGTGAAAAAGCTGTTGGGGTTGGTCTCTGCCGTAGCGCCGGCGGTAAGCGTGGCTAGCTGCACGAAATCGCGGCCATTCAAGGGCAGTTGCGCCACCTCCTGCGAGGTGATGACTTGGCCCAGAGATGGGCCGCCCGTTTCGACGGCGACGGCGTCGCCTGTGACCTCGACCGTCGTGTTTACGGTGGCGGGCACGAGCGAAAAATCGAGCTCGCGGGCTTCATCCACCTGGAGACGCTGATCCTTGGATTCCACGCTCTGAAAGCCCGTCGCGTCGATGCGCAATGTGAAGTTCCCGACAGGAAGTAACGGGATCAGATAGTGTCCGGCATTATCCGTCTTCGCGTCTCGAGCCAGGCCGGTTGACTGAGAGGTAGCGGTGACGGTTGCTCCAGGAACACCCGATCCGGATTTATCAAGGACATTGCCTGAGAAGCTTCCCGTGGCCTGGCCATGCACGGCCGGTGAGATTGTAAGTGCCAGAATGCAGAAGAGAACGAGATGATGTATTTTGCAGGATTTTTTATCGGTTGAGTTTTCCATCGACTTCGGACACTTCGCGCCAGACATCGTGCGTTTCATAGTCAAACCCCTTTTTCGATACATCGGTTAAGGTGGCTCTTGCCTCGACTGCGCCGCGTTGGATTACTAGACTGTAAAAATTGCCTGGTCGAAAGTCAACACAAGTTTTCGGCAACTCTCAGATATCAGGGCATTTTCGGGAGTTTCTACTATCGATAGCTCGCCGAAGTAGCCGTTTGGGAAACGCGAGTCTCTTTAAAAATTCACTCGAAGCCCTCAACGGCGACCTGCACAATCAAGCTCCGAGTTTGCTTTTAGAGATGATGACGAAGATAGCGATTCCAATACGTGAGGACGCCGGTTGCGCTAAGAATCGCAAGGTTGAGTTCAAGAAGGAACCAGATTACTTTGGACCACATGATCCAGTCGCCGGCGGAGTGGTTCTCGCCATAATGCCACACCGTCAGCACACGCACGTTGGTGGCGTCGATCGCCACGATGTCGCGATAGGTAAAGTCGGCCGGAGCGCGTAGATCCATCTGCGCGTAGACCAGCGTTCCTTTCAGTGAAGGATCGCTGAGGCCGAAGAGACGGCGATGCGGAGATGCAGGCTGCGCCGAGGCGAGGATTTGCAGTGGGGCGGACTCCGCCCGGATTGCTCTTCGGGCTGGCCGCGTTCGACAAGAAGGCTATCCAGCGTGGGGTGGCAAGAATGGCTCCGGTGCTTGGCGGGGAAAGCGTCAAGCTCTGAGAATCAAACCTTGCGTCTCACTCGCCAGCAGGATTCGAATCGTGAGACAGCACCAGTTGCTGTTGATCCGAAGCCGCCATCTTCTGATAGTAGGCACGCAGCTCCGGGTATTGCTTGCCATCCATCAAGACAAAGATCCGAGCGAAGATGTGCTTGATATCGATGACTCCGGGTGCCGAGGTCGTCTTCGTTACCAGCACCGCGTGCTCGGGCCAGGGTATCTGAGCTGGTTGGGGTGCGCTTTCAACGCTGAACCCCGCTGGCAAATGATAGATCACGTCGTCGATCACCTGCTGGGCGTAGTGCATATCTACCGGAACCGTGCGGTTAGTCTCAGTTACAAACTGGGTTGTGCTCGATGAAGAAAAGAAGAAGGCCGGCAGCACGATGCGCTTTCCCGTGACCGTACCCAAAGACCCTGAAACCTTGATTGCGGCAGACAGGCTACCGGCGCCTGAATCCAACCCTTCAAAGTGATCGACCTCACCAGAGACTCCCTGCGGCAATATCGGACGCAGAGATTCATTGAACTGCTTCCGAACCTCGTCTTCGTCGGCGGTCAGACTGAGCTGGCGCCAGTGCAGTGCCTCCGGGCCGTTCAGTAGAGCTTTGACCGTCCCACTGATCGCGCCTTGTTCGTCGATCTTCAGGTCCGCGCTGTGAGCCGTGATCGCGTCCTTGCTTAGGTTGGCCGGAGTGAAGATCGGCGCTTTTGCGATCTCCGCAAGCCCGCCGGCCAACGAATGGGCCCAATGCAGTTGACCGAAGGGGCAGAGCTTTTCTCCGGGATCGAGAAAAATTTCCTTGCCGTCGATGCGCACCACCACCAGCAGCGAGTCCAACTGATCTAGCGACAAGAGATTAGGATCGAAGATTCGCCGGTCGCGGTCGGCCACCTGCACTCCATAGGCATCGAGGCCAGCCGACCGGGCCAAGGCGAGATACAGCGCCGCGAGATCATTGCCGGAACCGCTCTTCTCGCTCCACACATCCTGGGCTCTCTTCAATTCCTTCTTGAGGTGCTGACGTTCCCGCTCCGCTTCGGACTTGGTGCGAGTGAAATCGGTATTTTCCAAAGCCTGCACGGCGTCGTAGAGTTTGCGTGCCTTGGCATCCGGAGTCCCAGCCCCTGCGGTGATATGGTCTGCCGCTTGCTTAATGGCATCGGTCTGGCCTGCAAACTGGTCCAGCCGCTTGGACCAGCGCTTGACCTCGTTATCCCAATAGATATCGGCGCTGAGGTATGGGGAACGATAGAACGTCACCCGGTAGGAGAGATTTGCCTCTGGAGGAGCATGGGATGCGTGTTGAATGGCGGGCACATCCTGGATATCCAGCGAATAGTCGTCCTTGGGGCTCTTTGCTACTTGCACTCCTGGAGGCAGGTTCTGAGTGTAGAGGAGATACTTCACGTTTTCTCCGTCCTGGAAATAGGTAAAGTCATTGCCGCCAGTAGTCGACTCCATGCTCGAAAAAGGATTGAAATAGAAGTGCTCTTTGTGGACAAAAATCTCGCGTTGGACATCCCATCGCGGAGTGCTGCTAGCCAACTCAGACGCGACTGTTCCCTCTTCCGACGACACAACTCCGCTCACCTGCCCTCCGGTCATCGGAATCGTCCACTTGTATTCGAGGATGCTGCCGACTTCGACGCTGGGCAGATTGAATACCGTCTCCTTCACATGCGCCTTGTTGGTCCTGAATGCCAGCAGGTCCGCTCCCTTGCCTGCCAGAGGAACGATCGTGCCATCTGCGTGGATGGTGCGGCCCTCGATGATAGGCGGCGCACTGACGCCGGGAATGTACGGAACCTGCACGGTAGCCCATTCCTTGCCCAGTTCGGTGAGCACCTTGATGCGCGCGTATCCGCTGACATAATGACCGCGATTGTCGGTTGATTCTTCGCGATACAGATAGACTGCCGGGGCTCCCGGAGCCTTGGGATCGGAGGTCATTTGTAGCTCTTCGCGGTTTGGCTCTTGGAATTTTTGAGCGCCAGCTACAAAGGAAAATGAGGCCAATGCAAGGGCAATGGGCAGGGCTTCTCTATAGATTCTCACTCGATCTATCCTCGATTGCGCTGCAACCGGCGCAGAGTTACCTCTCCCGGTTGAAAAGCAGGTTTTAGACTGTGTGAACCATACTAGCATCGATGGGTAAATCTGGAAATGACTGCCTGATGAAACTGGCTGGGCAGCTTTATTTCGCGGCAGCATCCACCAGTTCGTAGCTGACATAGGCGAGACGCTGGCTGTCCGGCGCCCAGGACGGTACATTGATGGTTCCAGAGCCACCAAGCAGATTCACGAGATCGGTGATTTTTCTGTCGCTCAAAGATATCAACCGTAGAGAAATGTCCTTGTTCGCGGGATGGCCTGTAACGCTTTTGTCATAACTCAGGAAAACCATCCATTTACCATTCGGAGAAACGTGAGGCGTCCAGTTATTCCTCTCGTCGAAAGTTATTTGCTCGGGCTGGCTGCCATCGGCGCGCATGCGCCATATCTGCATGGACCCGCCGCCTCGATCGGAGTTGAAATAGATATATTGGCCATCCGGCGAGTAATCGGGATCGTCGCTGATTCCGGTCGAAGTTGTGAGTCGCGTTTCAGCTCCTCCGTCTACAGAGATACTCCAGATATCGCCGCCTCCTGGATGCGGCCGAGCGAAAGCGATCGTCTTCCCGTCCGGCGACCAGCTATGAAAATACGACGATGGGTTCTGCGTCACCATCCGGAGTTCGCCGCCGCTTGACGGAAGGATATAAACACGGGAGCCCGGCGCGCCCGGAGTGTTGCAACTGATGGCCAGCCACTTGCCGTCGGGAGAGAGCCCGTGACTGCCGTTGCAGCCCGTTGCCACGCCGATATTGATCGCCTGCGGCGTTCCACCATCGACAGGAACCGTCATGATGCGGCCGCCTTGATCGAAGATCAGAGACTTGCCGTCGCGGGTCCAGTTAGGCGCTTCAAAATGACCCTGCGTTGTGTAAGCGACGACCTCGCGCCGCGCGTTGGGATCGAGCGAGATGGCTTGCAGCGTGCTGTAGAGATCGGGTTTGGCGGACGCCTCGGCTGGCGAGGAGGAAAGCGGTTCGACGACTACATTCGAAAAAACGGCGGTCTCCGAAACATCCTTGTCATGGGAACAGACACCGAGCCCGATGTAAAAAGGGCCATCGAGATGCACCCGCGTGGTTGCGCCCGCAGGGTGAAGCGGCTCGCCATGAAAGCTGAGGAACATGGTGAAATGATCGCCGCGTTTCTCGATGCGCAATCGAGTCGGCGCGTCGGTGATCTTGTCGAAGTTCAACTCTACGCCCGCCGTCGCGGCATCAATTTCAGGCCGGAATTGCAGCGCGGTAAGACCCACCCCGTGGAGCGCGGCATCGGCGTAGACCGCATTCGCATCCAGGCTTTGACGAATCAGCAATGCGGCCTTGCGATGCGGATTGCCGCCTGGATGCGGAAAGCGAATATCCGCCGCCAGAGACAGATCCCCTGAAGCCTTCTTCCAAACAAATTGGAAAGCGTCCTTTGCCAGCCACATGTTCTCGCCGGAGCCGGTGATGGTGTATGTTCTCTGAGCCGCGTCGTAGGCCGCACTGCCGGGATGAAGGACAGCGCCCACATCCGAGTGGCCTTCAAAGATTCCAAGCGATTCGTGACCCGATTGCGCAACCAGAACATTAGAGTGTGCGCAGAGAACGAAAGAGCAGCAGACAAGAAACAACTTAGGAAGCCATTTTTTCACGAAAGTAAATTTCCTCCACAGCCAATCGCCACACTTCGACCCAAGGCGGCAACGGGCAACCATTTTTCTACATGGGCCGAACATTATGCTGCGCCGCGCACGCGTGTCAAGCCAACGCACTACGCTTTGTGAGGGATGGAAGCAATTGAGAGGAAGATCGCAAGGAAGGGTGGACGATAGGCTACGCGATCGGCTTTCGTCTCAACGCAGCGCAGATTCCGGCCGTAAACAGGCAGAGGATGACGAACGCGCCAAACGCGCTGAACAATGCGTTGAGACTGAAGTTGGATCTGCGTTTCATAGCCTTCCCATTTCCTGATTTTGAATGCGACTGCCCGAACTTCTGCCGCCACCCGTCTCATGAGGCGCAAACTGATTGACGCCGCATCGGAATGCCCCCGTTCTGAAAGCGCGCATTCCACTCGAATGCTCCGTATCTTGTAGTGGCCGTTGAGTCTGAATCGTGACAAGAGAAACGACAAAAGTAGAGGAAATCGCGATCTTCGACCGGTTTGGTTGAGGATCGACGAGGATAGCGGACGGTAAGGATATATTGTTCGCGACTTGCAATATATCGATTTACCCGATATAAAGAGTGCGCTTATGAATATCTCTTTCCCAACATCTTCCGTCCTCTCTCCCCGGAAATTCCGGAGTTCGTATATCGCCGCTTTTGCATTGCTCACTGCCTTTGTAGTGTGCATGGGAGCGCGAGCCTCAGCAGTCGGCGTCGGGACAACGCCAGCGGTCGATAGCGACGGTGCAGGAGCCTACGCTTCCGGTCACTACCGCAACGTTTTTGCTGAGCTCGGTCATCCCGAAGGCGAAGTCTCGCAAAAGATTGAGGCCGCCTATCAACAGCTCTTCCACGGTGATCCGTTGACCCAGGCGGTTTATTTTCAAGTGGGCAAAAACGCTAACGGGCCGCTGGCTTACTTGACCGACTGGGCCAATCACGACGCGCGCACCGAGGGAATGTCTTACGGGATGATGATCTCGGTGCAACTGAACCATAAGCCGGAGTTCGATGCGCTGTGGAATTGGACGAAGACGTATATGTACATTGGCGATCCACACCACCCCTCCTATGGATATTTTTCATGGTCGTGCAAGACCGACGGGACGCCCAATGAGGAGACCGCCGCGCCGGATGGTGAAGAGTATTTTGTGATGGCGCTCTATTTCGCATCCGCGCGATGGGGCAACGGCACAGGAATCTATGACTACAAGGCGCAGGCCGATGCGCTTTTAACCACAATGCGCCATCGCGCGGTGATCAGCGGGGTGACACGCTTTGGTCCTCGAACGGTGGGCAACGAGGTCGACGAAAAATACAAGATGATTCGCTTTGTTCCGGGAGTGGATCGCGGCGACTTCACCGACCCTTCGTATCATTTGCCGGCATTCTATGAACTCTGGGCGCGTTGGGGACCGGTGGAAGACCGGCAGTTCTGGGCCGATGCAGCCGAGGCAAGCCGCGCCTTTTTTCTGAAGACGACGAATCCGAAAACTGGCCTTGCCCCGGACTATGCGAACTTCGACGGCACGCCCAAGGTGACGCGCTTCCAACAATCGTCAATCTTTGGCTACGATTCGTGGCGGACGGCGAGCAACTGGTCGGTCGATTGGTCGTGGTGGGGCAAGGCTCCAGAAGAGCGCATACTGAGCGATCGCATTCAAGCTTTCTTTGCCGCGCAGGGACTGGACGCATATGGCGACCAGTACACTCTGGATGGCAAGGAGATCGCGACTCGGCATTCGACCGGACTGGTCTCAACTAATGCCGTAGCCAGCCTTGCAGCCACCAATCCGCGAGCCAGGGAATTTGTGCAGGCGCTGTGGGAGACGCCCGTTCCTTCCGGCGAACAGCGCTATTTCGATGGCATGTTATACCTCATGAGCATGATGCACCTGAGCGGGGAGTTTCGTATCTGGTCTCTCAAGTAAGAGGCGCGGCAAGCCGTGCCCATCTGCAATAACTTGCCTCTGGAGTATTCAGAATGATTCAGTTTCCTCTTCGCAGGTTTTCTGTTGTATGTATCTTGATTCTGATTTTCTCTGCAAATTCGCGTCATGCGTTTTCATTGGGGCAGCAGCGCTATGTGGGCAATACTCTGAGCAATGGCGGTTTTACTTTGGCCGCCGGCGGTCGCACTGCGCTGCTGGACGTAGACCATGATGACTATCCCGGCGTCGTTCGCGCAGCGAACGATCTACAGGAGGATATCGAGCGTGTAACCGGATTGAAGCCGACTTTCGTCAGCGATACAAACAGAACTCAAGGCGAAGTAGTGCTGATTGGGACGATCTCGAAGAGCAGAATCATCGATCGTCTGATTCGGGAACACAAACTGGACGTAAGCCAGATCGCCGGCAAGTGGGAATCGACGCTCGTGCAGGTGGTTGAGAAGCCTATGCCGGGCGTAGCTCGCGCGCTGGCGATCGCAGGAAGCGACAAGCGAGGAACGATCTTCGGCATCTACGATCTGTCGGAGCAGATTGGCGTTTCGCCCTGGTACTGGTGGGCTGACGTTCCCGTCGTGCATAGGGATGCGCTGTATGTCACGCCGGGCCGCTATGTGCAAGGCGAGCCCGCGGTCAAGTATCGCGGCATCTTTCTCAACGATGAGGCGCCTGCGCTCACCGGGTGGGTGAATGCGACTTACGGTGGCTATAACCACAAGTTCTATGTCAAAGTCTTCGAGTTGCTGCTTCGCCTCAAGGCCAACTATCTCTGGCCGGCAATGTGGAACAGCGCATTCAATGAGGACGACCCGGAAAACGCGCGGCTCGCGGATGAGTACGGTATCGTGATGGGAACTTCGCACCATGAGCCGATGCTGCGCGCGCAGCAGGAATGGAAGCGGCATGGGACCGGGCCATGGGACTACTCGGCCAACTCCGAGGTTCTGGACAAGTTCTGGAACGAGGGCATCGAGCGCAACAAGAACTTCGAGAGCACGATCACGCTGGGCATGCGCGGCGACGGCGATATGCCGATGACGGAGGGCCAGAACATCTCGCTGCTCGAAAAGATCGTCTCCGACCAGCGCAGAATCCTGGATGAGCACCTGACTCCGATATTGGCTTCGGATCCCAAGGTCTGGGCGCTTTACAAAGAGGTGCAGGCGTATTACGAAAAGGGGATGCGCGTGCCCGACGATGTGACCCTGTTGTGGTGCGACGATAACTGGGGCAACATTCGCAGGCTGCCCACTCCGGAAGAGCGCAAACGATCCGGCGGCGCGGGTGTCTATTATCACTTCGATTATGTTGGAGGGCCGCGCAATTACAAGTGGATCAACACCAATCCGATAGCCAAGGTCTGGGAGCAGATGAATCTTGCGCTCGCCTATGGGGCGACGCGTATATGGGTTGTCAACGTGGGCGACTTGAAGCCGATGGAATTT
>Ga0302326_10022029_pt1 | contig 13038 bp, 12 predicted proteins | sample Palsa_T0_3_FD_202264 | JGI IMG/M metagenome (GOLD analysis project Ga0302326, IMG submission 202264) | Peat permafrost microbial communities from Stordalen Mire near Abisko, Sweden - Palsa_T0_3 | ecosystem: Environmental > Terrestrial > Soil > Palsa > Peat permafrost | place: Sweden: Abisko... | reverse complement strand
GACCAGCCCGTCCATCCGCAGCGTGATGGCCAGCAACGGCGACAGCGGCACGCCGGTCTGGATCACCGAGGTCGGCGCGCCGTCCGGCGGGCCGGGCGGGATCGGGCAGGCCGGGGAGGCAGCCGAGCTCACCCAGGTCATCACCGACGCCAGCAGAAACAGCTGGATCGGCGGCCTTTACCTGTACACATGGATGGATGACGGGACGGACACGGCCAATACGCAGGACTGGTTCGGGCTGCTCAATTACGGCGGCTCGCCGAAATCCGCCTACTTCGCCGTCGCCGCCGCCATCCTGCAATGGCCAAGCCATCAGCTGGACGGCACGGAGTCGTAGATCGTGGCGAGGTTCTCGGCGATCACCTTCCAGTCGTAGTCTCGTGACGTCGCCAGGTTGTTCCGCGAGACACTCGAATAGAGGTCCTTGTCGGCCAGCAAGGTGTGGATGGCGTCGGCCACCGCCTCTGGCGTCGACTCCGCAAGGAGGCCGTTGACGCCATTGATCACCACGTTTCTCACGGCCGGGATGTTCACGCTGACAATCGGCAGCGCCTTGGTCATCGCTTCAATGAAGACAAGGCCGAATGATTCGTTCGTTGACGTCAAGAGCAAGAGGTCCGAATCCTCGTACGCAGACTGGAGCGCCGCGCCGTGCAGCGACCCGTGCAAGGCCACGACGTCGCGAAGCCCGAGGTCGTCGATCTGCGACTCGACGGCGCGTCTTGCCTCGCCCTCTCCCACGATCGCCAGGCTGATGTCGTTGCCGTACCTCCGCAGGTAGACCGCAATCGCCGCGAGCATCAGCGGGATGTTCTTCTGGACCGTGAGCCGGCCCACGAAGAGCAGCCTTCGCTGCTCACGCTTTCCGCTGAGCGACTTAGGCCGCTCGGCGATCCGGTGCTCCGTGCCGCAACCGATGACGACGACGCGGTCCTGCGGGATGCCGTACTTCTCGCTGATGAGTTCCTGGTAGTCGGGCGTCGGCACGAGCACGGCGGCGGCATCGCGGATGACACGACGAAGCAGCAACCGCTTGTAGGGACCCAGCAGCCAGCCGGCCAGGCCGGAGGGCAGGACGTCGATGCAGATGTGCGCCAGATAAGGACGGCCTCGCAGCCGGGCATACATCCACACCACCTCAGGGGTGTAGGCGCAGGAGACGTAGAGGTGAATTATGGAGTCCCGATCGAGGTTCAACAGCCGGGGCAAGAGGCTCGGGATGATCGGGGTGTGCGCGATGGTGACGCTTTTCAGCCTGGCGACCGGAAACGGCTCGCCTTCTTGCGGCCCCCTTCCCCGCCCCCGGTCTGACGTCAGCACCCTGACCTGCATGCCGAGTCGGTGCTGGTTGCGCGCGATGGACTGGACGACTTGCTCCATACCGCCGACCGCGGGAGGGTACCGGGAAGATATGTGCACGATGCTTCTGCCCGGGTCACTCTCAGCGCGAAGTCCGATCACGGCCACTCCCCGTCTCGCAGCGCGCGGCGCTCGATTGCCGCGAATAACCTGCGATGCCCCTCGCTCATGGTCTCTAGGTGCGGGCTGGTCAGCTTGATGGCCCGGGTCAGCGCCCGGTTGCCCACGGCCCCCAGGGCGGCGTCGAGCAGCGACCACGACAGCTCGTCGAGCGAGGAGTAGATCCGGTCCGGATCCCGCGTCACGTCGCACGCATCCTCCAGCGCCTGCAGCAGCAGGCACGGCTCCGGCCCGGGAGTGAACTCGAGCGGGAACACGTCGGCGGGGCCGTAACCGCAACCCGCCGCACGGTCCGCCTCGAACGCGTTGATCAGCGGGCTCACGTCGCCTGCCGTCAGCGGGTCGTAAAGCCCGGGGAAGGGCGCGTGCTCGTATCCCGGCTCGCAGCCGCTGAAGTAGATAGGCACCGCTGCACCGGTATCCGCGAGCACGCCGAGCGCCAGGTCGAGCAGGCTGACCGGCCAGCCCAGGTCTGTTATGGCGTGCACGCGGAACTCGCCGTCGGCTGCGTTCAGCCCTGCGCAGAGCAGTAGCTGCGCGCACTCGAGCGCCGACTGCGCGTAGAAGGAGACGTCGGGGCCGTGCAAGACGATGTCCGTGCCGTACAGCCGGATGACGCCTTCCGCGCGCGCATTGAGCAGCCGCCGGTGGATGATCGAATTGTCGACCACATGGGTGAACCTGGCCGCGGAGCAACGGGTCTCGCCGCGGGTCGCCGATCTCCACGCGAGCCATTCCGCGGCCCGTTTGGAGGCCGAGTACACGTCCGGCGAATACGGCCGCAGCGCCTTTCCCGTCGAGGCCATGACCACCTGCGCTACCTTCCGCTGCGCGGCGGCCGCCAGCACGTTGCGGGCGCCAAGCACGTTTGTCGTCACCGTCTGGCGGATCTCGCGCTCGGCGAGGCCAGGATCCCGCTGGGCGGCTAGGTGGAATATCACGTCCGGCCGGACCTCGGCCACGATGGCGTCGAGCCGCTCGTGGTCCCGGACGTCCGCCCTGACGTACTCGGTGCCGCCGACCGGCGTCCCGCTGCCGGTCGCGCCGCGGCTCACGCTGACGAGCCGGCCCGGGCCGGCCGCCGCGATCAGCCGCATCAGGGCCGAGCCGATGCACCCGGTGCCGCCGGTGACCAGGACGGCCTGGCCGCGCAGCCAGGTGCCGACCTGTGCTTCGGGCACGGTCAGGCTTCGCTGGCCGATGGCGATGAACCGCGCGTATTCCTGCTGGGCCGTCGTTAACCTGACGGACAGGAGCCGGCGGGTCCAGGACTGCAAGTCGCGTATGACGGCCTCGTCGAGGCTCCTGAGCCCTGGCGGCACGGCCGCATACATCGCCGAGATGATCTCGCGGGTGCGATCGGACTCCCTGAGGTCGCGGGACCGTTGCAGGTCGTCGCGAGGCTGCAGCGGCCCGGTACCGGGCTGCAGCGGGTCGGCATGAGCACGGTTCAGTCCAGGCACGCCGGTCAGTCCTGGCGTGCCAGGCACTCCGGTCAGTCCTGGCGTGCTGGTCACGCCATGGGTCATGGTGGGCTGGGTCTTCGCCATCAGGATGTCCTCGCCCGGCTCAATTGCCGCGAATAGCTGACGCTGGAACGCCTGCCGATGCCTCCTTGGACCCGGTGTCGGACTCCCGGGGTGCCGCGACATCGGAGTCCCGGGGTAACGCGGCGAGCGTCGGCGCTGGGCGCTTGAGCAAGACGATGGTGAGAAAGAAGGCGTCGAACCACAATTCGGCGCCGAGCACGACGCCAAGCAGCCCGAGAATTGTGGCTGACGCGGATATGCCTCCTGCGGCGACGGGTCCCCACCCCTCGAGGAACTGACGGATCACCAGTATCAGGCCCGCGACGGCCAGTCCGGTGCCGACCATCAGGCCGTGCTCGAGGGTAAACGTCTTTTCTACCCACTCCGACACCCGGCTTTTCTCGTTGAGGCCGATGCTCTTCGCGTGGGTCTTGGCGAACAGGCCGAACGTCAGGAGCTGACTTCCGGCGAGCGTGACCAACGCAAGCAAAATCTTTACGGCCAGCACGGATGAGCTGCCGGTAGAATCGAGGAGGGCGACCTGGCTAAGCAAGCCGATCGTTAGGCAGGCAATCCCTGGCATCACGAACAGGTAGTCCGGTGATAGCAGCAAGAGAAAGCGCAGATGGCGCCAGCCGTCCTTGAGCGAGTTTAATTTCGACTCACCGATACGAGGGTGATACGTGATAGGAACCTCGGCCACGCGGAGGCCGGCCCGGGCGGCCTTCACCACGATCTCGGACGCGAACTCCATGCCCTCGCACTGCAGGGCCATCTTTTCGAGCGCCGTCCTGGTGAAGGCGCGGAAGCCACTGTGCGCGTCGCTGACGTTCAGTTTGAAAAGCACATTGAGGATTGCGGTGAGAGCGGGATTCCCGACATAACGATGACTCCACGTCATCGCGTCTCGACGGATGTGGCCGTCGAAGCGCGAGCCGAGGACGTAGTCGAATCCCTCTTCGAGGGGCCTGATGACCTCGGGCAGCGCCGTGAAGTCGTAGGAGTCGTCGGAATCGCCCATGACGATGATGCGTCCCCGGGCGGCGCTGAATCCCTTCATGTACGCATTGCCGTAGCCGCGGCGCGACTGATGGACCACGCGGGCGCCGGCGGCCCGCGCCGCCGCGACGGAGTTGTCGGTCGAGCCGTTGTCGGAGACTATCACCTCGCCGCGGAGGCCGGTCCTCCGTATGCCTTCCCAGGCTTTACCGACGCATAGCCCGACGCTGTCCTCTTCGTTGAGGCAGGGCATCACGACGCTGATATCGACGGCGCCGTGGTCTCGGAGGTCGTTCACTGGGCCTCGCGAACGGATTATTTCCGCCTGGAATTCAACGGACTCGGACAAAGTTGGCTTCCCCTCTTATATTCATAGGTACGCTCGCTAAACACCATCTCTGCGCGTGGCACGGTACCACGTCCAAGGGCAAGTTTGCTGGCAATACCCGGGTCGTAAGGCAGGCGAACCGACCCTGATGTGAGGGACGCGCTTAGCGAGCGGACGGTTTACCGTCGGCAGCTAATTATCTTTGCCCGGATCTGTCCCGGCCAATGTCCCGTATTAAGCGTTCTAGGATCGAATTCTCCGCGCCTGGGATACGGCCGGAAGGGCGTCTAGCTGATGGCTTGGCCATGGCATGACGGCGGCGGCGACGGCGAAGTAGGCGGGTTTCGGCGAGCCGCCGTAATTGAGCAGCCCGAACCAGTCCTCGGTATTAGTCGTGTCCGTCCCGTCATCCATCCATGTGTACAGGTAAAGGCCGCCGATCCAGCTGTTCCGCCTGGCGTCGGTGATGACCTGGGTGAGGTCGTTCTGCTGCCCGGCCTGCCCGATCCCGCCCGGCCCGCCGGACGGCGCGCCGACCTCGGTGATCCAGACCGGCGTGCCGCTGTCGCCGTTGCTGGCCATCACGCTGCGGATGGACGGGCTGGTCTGGTTCATCTGGGACCACCCGGACCACGACTCGTAGGTGTCCGGCAGCGCCGGGTAGCTATAAGGGTGGTAGCCGACGGCGTCGAAGCTGCCCTTGGCCCCGTCGGCGTACATGTCCTGCAGGAAGTTGACCGGGCTGATGTTGGTGCCGTCGGTGACGGCGGGGGCCAGCCCGCCGGAGATGACGAACGCCGCCGGGTCCGCCGCCTTGATCGCGCGGTAGGCGGCCACCAGGTCGGCGGTGTAGGCGGCCGGGTTCGGCTTCGGCTGCCAGAAGACCACGTTGTTGGGCTCGTTCCAGATCTCGAACATCCCCACGCCCTCGGGCGCGTACCGCGCGGCCACCTGCGCCGCGAACGCCGCGTACTGGGCCGGGGAGGCCGGCTGCGGCGACGCGTCGCCGCCGGTGCCGGGCAGCGCGGCCCACTGCGGGCAGCCGTCGATGATCAGGTCCACCGACATCCCCGCCGCCCGCACCGACCTGACCGCCTGATCCAGGTTCGCCCAGTCGGACGTCCCCGGGCCGTCCGGCTGCACCAGGTCCCACCGGGCGTCCATCCTGATCGAGGTGATGCCGATGGCCTTCATCTCCGCGAGCTGGGACGCCTGCACCGCGGGCGTCTCGGTAACCAAGTCGGGGTCGGCGAGGCCGACGCCCAGGCTGGCGCCGGTCCCGGCCCTGCTGGGATGGGCGCCGGTGCTCGCCGACGCTGTCCCGGCGCCGGCCGTGCTCAGCGCCAGGGCGGCGGCAACGCCCACGCTGGCCGCGGCGGCGAGCCGGGCGCGGCCGCAGGCACGCGGCGGGCGGCTCAGGGCCTGCGGCGGAACTCGTCCTGGTGCGGAGATATCGGATTTGTGCTGGAACGACATGAAATTTTCCTGCTTTCATATTCAATTTTGTAACTATGCAATTACTCTATGTGATTTTAGGCTAGTTTCCAAAGGAACGTTATTTGTAAGGAAATAAAGCTGTTCATTAGCATGTGAGCCCATTCGGTCCGTCGGCCGTCCGCCGGGCAAGGCGCAGCGCAAGGGCGAGATTCCGCGTGGGGATGGCGGGTTGCTGGACCAGCTCTGTACCGCTGACCTGGCACTCGGTCGCGGGATGAGCGCGCCTCCCAGGGCGCGCAAGTGCTACTTAACCAGCACTATTACGGCTACTACCGTACCGGCGCTATTGCCACGCGGATCGGCGTCAGCGCGTCGCTCGGTCAAGAAAGAGGAAGTCGGTAAGCCCCTGGGCTCGTCGCCCCGGTTACCGTCGCCGGCCGAAGGCGAAGTACGACAGTGGTGCGCCCCCGAAGGAGTTCACGACGACCACGAACGCGGCCCACGCCCACTTCGGGCCCCGGATCTGGCTCGCCGGCCGGCGCTTGATGTCGATGAGAGCTGCCGCCTTGAGGCTGGCTTCGGCCACTGCGGCGGCGACGATGAGCCTGCGGCTGCGCTTGCTCAGGTCGCTCCACTTCTTGCCGGCCATCACACCTTCCGCTATCGGGCGGGGATCCCTGATGGCCCGTACTCTACCTCGGTCGCCTGCCGTCCTCGCGGGGTGCCGAGCGCGGCCCGGAAGAGGTCGATTGCCCTGGCGTCCGCCTCGGCCGTGGGACGCAGGTCGTCGGGCCAGCTGGTGACCTCCGTGACCGCCCAGGCGGCCCAGTCCTGCAGCGCGGAGTAGAACTGCCACAGGAAGTTCCACATCAGGCCGTTGACCGCGAGGTGCTCGGGAAGGGGCACGAGCGCGTTCGCGTACTCGGCTGCCCGGGCGCGCCCGGTGGCCAGGTTGGCGGCGGCGTGCCCGCCGATGGCTGAGAGGTGGCCGAGCAGGTCGGCCTTGGTGCCGGAGCCGGCGAAGGCGACCTTGAGCAGCGCCTCGTATTCGAGGACCGGTCCGGCTCCCGGCTCGGCGAGCCAGCGCCGCAGCGACTGCCGGCCCTCGGGCGTGATGGAGTACACGGTGCGCGGGCGCCGGCCGGTGTACTCGCGGCTGGCGACCGCCAGGCCGTGCTGGGCGAGCAGCCTGGGCTCGTCGTAGATGCGCCCCTCGGCGCGGGGCCACACGAAGCGCAGCCCCCGCGCGACCTGCCTGGCCAGCTCGTAGGTCGTCCGCGGCCCGGCCGCCAGCAGTCCGAGGACGGCGTAGGAGGTGGAGGTGGGTTCCTTCACCCGGGCCTAGCCGAACCCGGCGACCCGCTTGAGATACTCACATTGTAAGTATAGGTTGCTGTAGCAGATGAGGCGCGAGTCGCCCGGCTGGTGACTCGCCGATGGTGAGGGGGGACCGGTGGACCCCGGGGAACTGAAGGCGATGTACCGGCGCTGGCTGCTGCAGGAATGGGGCGAAGGCGACTACTCCGTCGCCGAGGAAGTCCTCGCCGAGGACCTGCTCGACCACAACCCCCTGCCGGGCCAGCCGCCAGGCCGGGCGGGCGAGGTCTGGGCCGCGCAGATGATCCGCAGGGCCTTCCCGGACGCTGCGTTCGAGGCGGACGTGGTGATCTCCGACGGCGAGTACGTGATCGGGCGCTGGACCATGACGGCGACCAACACGGGTCCCTTCGAGCTCTTCGGCCTGCCGCCGACCGGGCGGCCCGTGACGATGACCGGCCAGGAGATCTTCCGCGTCCGCGACGGCAGGTTCGCCGAGCTCTGGCACCATGAAGACGTCGGCGGCATGCTCACCCAGCTCGGGCTCGAACCGCCGCCGTTCATCATGCGCCTGGCCGCCCGGCGCAGCGCGCGTCAGTACCGCCGCCGCAAGAGCAGCTCAGCGGCGCCCTAGTACTCCAGCCGTAGATCGTTATTGTCATGGTTCGCTGGCTTGTCGCTGGTAGTGGCAGGTTCTGGCGCGGTGCTGGTGGCGTCTTCGCCAGTCGGACCAGCGGAGCCGGTGCCGGTCGCCGCGCAGGCCCGGGTCGGCCCCGTAGACCTCGTCCCGCCGCGTGACCCGCCGGAGCCGCGTAGGTCAGGCAGCCGCGACCTGGGCGCTTCCTGCGTCAGGGAACCTCACGCTGCCGCCAATACCACTTGGCCTTGCCGTGCGGGCTCGAGCCCTCCATGCCGCACACCCGGCACAGGATGTTGGTACCGCCGACGTCGCTCCAGATCAGCATGTCCGGCCCGAACGGGTGCCCGTTGATGCATTCGGTGGGGAACCACTGACGAGAACCGTCATCCTCTGCCGGAACGGACTCAGGCATCGTCTACTCCCGAGGGGCGCATCAGATCGATCCCACTTTAGGCCGGGCCAGAATCGGCGCGCTAGCGCCGGCAGCCGACCAGATGGATAATTTTCGTCAGCAGTTCGGCGTGCCGTAAGGAGGCCGGGATGCCGGATCTGACGGGCATGGAAGGGTGTGGGCGCGATGGCGCTTGACGCGTCGGCGATGCTCGGGGCGTCGCAGCTGGCCGGCGCGACGGTCAGCAACAGGGGTTTCGTCGCGGCGGAGAGCATGCGGAACACGCCGGCCGCCGGTCCCATCGCCGGGGCGGTCGGTGCCGCGGCCCAGACGTATATCGAGCGGCACCAGAAGGGCAAAGCAGCGCAAACGCCCGCCTTCAAGGGCAGCGCGTTCATTGCAGTCACGGAGAGCGAGATCGCGCTGATCCAGCTCAAATCCGGCTTGGTCAGCCGCAAGCTTGACCGGGTGCTGGCCCGAAGGGCTCGCGCCGAGGTCGCCTCGGCGCAGCTTGCCGAGGCCAAGACGGTCAGTCCGTTGACAATTGCGTTCACGGACGACTCCAGCTGGGAGTTCGACGTGCCACTGATCGCCAAGAGCGCAGCCCGCGAGGTCGTTCGCTCACTCACGGCCTAGTGCGGCACATCGTAAGTTCCTGACTGGGTCCTGGTTACGGAGCGTTTCGGTCATGCGGCTTCCGGAAGGATGGCCTGGGGCTCGGACTGGCGGTGGTGTTCGAGGTAACGGGCGTGGTCGGCGTCGGCGTCGTAGTTCCACTTGTACGGGCGGGCGTTCTTGTTGTGCCGGATGGTGAACGCGGTGATCTTGGCTTCGAGGTCGTCGCGGGATGCGAAGTCGCCGCGGCGGAGCAGCCGGCGGGTGAGTACCCCGAACCACTGCTCGATCATGTCCAGCCAGGATGCGTGCTTTGGCGTGAAGGTCACCGAGAACCTGGGGCGGGCGGCCGGTCTTCTCGTCGATGCTGATCAGCACGGTGCCCGGCAGCGGGTTCAGGTAAAGGCGGCACACAGCCCCGGCCCGGGCCCAGAATCCCGGGTCGTCGGCGCGGTTGAGCCAGTACTAGCGGGCCGGCCGCCACCGGGGCTGCTCGGCGCCCCACCGCGCCACACGGCCAGCGAGCCACACGACAGCGCGCTACACGGCCAGCGGCGTTACAGTGTTGCCGTGAGCCGGCCTGCGGCGAGTGCGCTCATGGGCAGAGGCGCCGAGCTCGCCGTTCTCGACGCGCTGATCGCGCAGACTGCCGACGGGATCGGCGGCGTCGTCCTGGTCACTGGGGATCCGGGGGCCGGCAAGACTCGCCTGGCCCGGGAAGCCACCGAACGTGCGGCTGGCGCCGTGGTGTCGTGGGGGGCCTGCCGGGAGAGCGAGGGCGCCCCTCCGCTGTGGCCGTGGACCCAAGTGCTGCGCCGGCTGGGCGGGGCGGCGATCGCCGTGGATGCGGCCGAGGGCGCCGCTGCCCGGTTCCTCCTGTACGAGCGCGTCGAGCACGCGCTGCGCCAGGCGGCGGCGGACGAGCCGCAGGTCGTGGTCATCGACGACCTGCACAGAGCGGACGAGGCATCGCTGCGGCTGCTGGCGTATCTCAGCGAGGCGCTCTGGCCGGCCCCGATAGGGATGATCGTCACCTACCGCGACACTGAGGTGCCGCCCGCTTCGCTGGCCGCCGGGGTCATCGCCGGCCTGGCTCGCGGGCCGGGCAGCCGCCGGTGCGAGCTCACCGGCCTGAGCCGCCGCAGCGTCGCGCAATGGCTTCGCACCGCCGGGATCGACGGCCTCGATGCGGGCGACCTGCACGCGCGTACCGGCGGGAATCCGCTGTTCATCGCGGAAAGCATCCGCCTGTTCACCGAGGGGTCGCGGCCAGACACCCCGTTGCGCAGCGTCGGTGAGGTGATCAGGGAGCGGCTCGCTCCGCTGCCGCCGGCCTGCCGGGACGCGCTCGAGGTGGCGTCGGTGCTGGGCCGCGACTTCGAGTACCCGCCGCTCGCCGCCGCCCTGCGAACGAGCCCGGCAAGCGCCGTCGCTGCCCTCGACCCCGCGGTGAGCGCCCGGCTGGTCTGCCCGGTGGACTCGCGTGCGGGCGCCTACCGCTTCGTGCACACGCTCATCCGGGATGCGGTGCAGGACCAGCTTGCCCCGTCCCGGCGGGCCGAGCTGCACGCGCGGGCCTTCGCCGCCCTTCGTGACACCGGCTGGGGACTGGCGTCCGACCTGGCCCACCACGCCGTTCAGGCACGGCCCGGTGTCAGCGACGAGGTCGCCGCCGCCGCCGCGCGGTCGGCTGCCGAAGCCGCCGACCGCGTGGCGGCCTGGGAAGACGCGGCGACATGGTGGCGGACGGCGATCGCGCTGACGCGGCGGCGAGACTGCCTGGACACGAGCCTGGAGATGCGGCTCGGCCGCAGCCTGCTGCTCGCGGGAGAGGTCGACGAGGCCCGGGCGCACTTTGAGGCGGCCGCTGAAGAAGCCGCTCGCACCGGTGACGGGTCGGCCCTGGCCGCCAGCGCCCTGGCCGCCGGGGACACGGTAGCCGAGGTGGCGGCTGACCACCGGCTGGTCGCGTTGCTCGATCGCGCGCTTCGCGATCCTGGCGTCCCGCCAGGGCTGCGGGCCCGGCTCACCGCCCGGCGGGCCATCGCGACCTACTGGCAGCCTGGTGGCCAGGACGAGAGCCGGCGCGTCAGCCTGGCCGCCGTGGAGCTCGCCGAGCGGACGGGCGATACCGAGGCGCTGGGCGCGGCCCTGATCGCCCGGCAGTTCACTCTGCGGGGTCCGGACTTCCTGGATGAGCGGCTATCGGCGGGCCTGGCCGTGCTCGACATCGCGACCCGGCTGGGGGATCAGGATCTGCGGTTCCGCGCGCACCAGTGGCTGGTCCCTGACCGCTACCAGATAGGCGCGATCGACCTGGTTACGGCCGACGTCGAGGAAATGACCGCGATCGCCGAGGCCAGCCGCAATCCGCTGCAACGCTGGTGGGTGCTGATCTACCGCGGCCTCCTCGCGGAGTTCCGCGGGCGGGACATCGAGGCGGAGGACCTGGCCCACCAGGCCACGGCGCTGGGTCGGCGGCTCGGCCTGCCGGCGGCTGACGCCTACCGGATCGGGCAGCTCGGCCGGATCTACTGGTCCGCGGGACGGCTGGCGGAGCTTTACGACGACATCACCGAAGGGCTGGTGCGCTTCCCGGGACTCGTAACGCTGCGCTGCCTCCGCTCCCTGGCGGACGCAGAGGCCGGCCGTCGCGCCGACTCGACTCGCGAGATCGAGGCGCTGGTGGCCGACGGGTTCGCCGCGCTACCGAGAGACTCGCTCTACCTGGCGAGCCTCGCGATCCTCGCCGAGGCAGCGGTCACGTGCCGCGCCACCGGCGCGGCCGGGCCCATCCTGGCGGAGCTCGGGCCCTACGCATCGCGCAATCTGATCCAGGGCGTACCGTCCGGCTGGGGAGCGGCAGCCTGGCACATCGCGCGCCTGGAGTGGCTGCTCGGCCGCCGCGGCAACGCGGCCCGGTCCGCCGCCACGGCGCAGCGACTGCATGACCAGTGGGGGGCCGCGGGGCTTGGCGATCCGCTCGCCGGCCTGGGCCGGGACGCGGCGGCAGTCCCGCTGAGCCGGCGCGAGTCGCAGGTGCTTGACCTGCTGGCGTCGGGCCGGGCGAACTCCGAGATGGCGGTCGTCCTCGGAGTCAGCGTGCACACCATCGAGCGTCACGTCGCCAACATCTTCGTCAAGATCGGCGTCCGGAACCGGGCCGGGGCGACGGCCTGGGCGCATCGTCGCGGGCTGGCCGGCTGAGTACATAGTTTCCGTGATGCGCGGCGGGGGCGCCAGATGCGAGCATCGCCGAAACGACCACCCAGAGCGGAGGCTAGCCATGAACGACCGCAAGATCCAGACCGTTCAGGACCTGTACGAGGCGTTCGGCCGGGGCGATATCGACTTCATCCTCGACCAGCTCACCGAGGACGTCGACTGGGCGTCCTGCCCGGACAGCGATATCGCTCCGTGGCACGGGATTCACCGGGGCAAGGCCGAGGTGCCCAACTTCTTCAAGGCGCTGGGCGAGACGTTGCAGATCACCGAGTTCACACCGTTGTCGTTCACGTCGAACGAGACCGACGTCATGGTGGTCACGCACTTTGCAGCGACCGCTCCGGCGACCGGGAAGTCCGCCGCCATGGACATCCACCACTGGTGGCGCTTCCGCGACGGCAAGATCTGCTTCTACCGCGGCACGGAAGACACCGCGCGGACTTCCGCCATGCTGAGTCAGGACTAGCTGCAGGTCAGTCGCCTGCTGCCCTGCCCTGCAGGATCCGCGCCTGGACCCGTTCGCCCCCCTGGGCGGCTACTGCGCCAGCTACGACCGGTTCCGCATGGACGGGGCCGGCGTCGCCCGTGTTGGCGGCATGTGGGCCGGGTTGCCGGGGGTTCCACCGGCCCCTGGGGGTGTGCTTTCGTGATCGGCGGATGGCTGGCTGGTGTCGGGGTGCCGAGGGGGCGGTGATCGGGGTCCGGGCGGCGGTGGTGGCGTCTGCCCAGGGCCTGGTCGCGGCGGTCTTGAGCGGGAGCGGGCGCCGGCGTCCGCCGCGGGTGTGCCGGGCGGCGGCGTGCAGGATCTTGTAGCAGGGTCTTGGGCTGGGCTTTGGCGAGGTCGCCGTCCGGGGCCAGGGGCGCCAGCCAGGCCAGCAGGGTCGCGGCGGTCAGGGAGCCGGCAAGCCACGCGGTGCTGGTCGCGAGGGACTCCGCAGTTTGGCGTGCGTGTCTCCGTCTTGAAGCTAGCCCGAGTTTCCGATGATCAAGGTGTGAGCTGATTGTTTCCGCTGGTCAGCTATGGTGCGGGGGCTGGTTTTCGCGTATTACCCATGTCAGCGTCTGGGGGCGTAGCGGG
>Ga0302326_10022028_pt1 | contig 13038 bp, 11 predicted proteins | sample Palsa_T0_3_FD_202264 | JGI IMG/M metagenome (GOLD analysis project Ga0302326, IMG submission 202264) | Peat permafrost microbial communities from Stordalen Mire near Abisko, Sweden - Palsa_T0_3 | ecosystem: Environmental > Terrestrial > Soil > Palsa > Peat permafrost | place: Sweden: Abisko... | reverse complement strand
GGTCAGGAAGCCGACGCCCGCTTCGCCCCGCCTGGCCTGCCCGCACCCGGGAAGTCGCATGCGGCGGCGGCCTGGTCGAATGCAGGTGACTGCATCAGCGACTGTGGCACCGCGATGAATGACCCGGGGCTGCCGAAGGCGAGGCCAAAGCCGGCTCCCGGCGACGGCGCGGTGGCGGTCGGGTCCGGAAACGTCGATAAGCCGTGTTTGCGCATGCACTCGGCGAGCTTCACCATCGCGAGCCTCCGGCTCTCCTGTGCCGGTCCCCTGGCTGGTCCGCCACCTGGCAACAGCTTCGAGCAAGCGTTCTGGGCGGACTGGAACGCGGGGGACTGGGGGTTGATCCCTGAGCTGGAGTTGATCTGGATACCGCCGCCGGCGCCTGGGTCCGGGAAGCTCGGAACGCCGTGCAAGCGCATGCAATCCGCGAACTGGATCCCCATGCCCCCACCCTTCGAGGCCGACGCGTGATTCGACGAGGACCCACAAGCGGCCAACGCCACCAGGCAGCTGACGGTGGCGAGCGCGCGCCCAGGGGTGCGGCGGTAGCCGCGTGCTCCGATGCCTTTCCTTGTCCGCATGTCGCGCCTGTCGCGGTTGTAGCCGACGACCGGTTACACGGAGGTATCACGGCATTTCCCTCGAGAGCAGAGACCGGTGCAGCGGCTGCGAGGTTCAATGCTCGGCGGCGATCATCGGGGGTAGGCGCCGCCGTCGATGGTGAGAACCTTGCTCGTCAGGTATCCGTTGGTGAGAATCGCAATTGCCAGGTCGGCGACCTCTTCGGGCCGGCCGACGCGGCCAACCGGGACGCGTTGGCCGAGCTCCTGCGGATCGCCCGGCAGCATGTCGGTGTCGACGAACCCCGGCGCGAGCGCGTTGACAGTGACTCCGTCGCGGGCCACGCGCGAGGCGAGGAAGTGGGTCACACCGTGCAAGCCAGCCTTCGAAGCGGCGTAGTCGGGCCCTACGACCCCGCCGCGCAGGGCCGCCAGCGAGGAGATGAACAGGATCCGCCCGAATCCGCGCTCGCGCATGCCCGGCAGCACCTCGCGCGCGAGCAGGAACGGCGCCCGGAGATTGATCGCGAGCGTGCGGTCGAACATCTCGGCGTCAACCTCCTCATAGGTGGCCTGCCGGCCGATTCCGTGACCGGGGATGAGGATCTCGACCGGCCCGAGGCCGCGCTCGATATCGGCGATCAGCTGGTGCGGAGCCCCGGGATCCTCGAGGTCCGCGCCGAAGGCCGATGGCCGAAACCGCCGCGGGTATCGACGATCTCGTGGACAATCTCGAGGTCATGATTCCGCATCCGCCGACGGTAGCTGCCGCGGCCGGAACGCGCAACAAGACCGAACGCGAGGAGCTCCATGCCCACCGTAGTCGCCGACATGTCGATGTCGCTCGACGGCTTCGTAGCCGACCCCGACGACGGCGTGGATCGCGTGTTCGAGTGGTACGGCAAACCGCAGCCGCCGCGGCAGCCGGCAAACGAACCCGAGCCCGGCGGATCGGGTCTCGGCGCGATCGTCTACGGGCGCCGCACGTTCGAGGTCGCCAACGGATGGGGCGGTAATCATCCAATGGGAGTCCCGGTAATCGTCGTCACGCACAGCATCCCCGACGGCTGGCCGCGGCGAGACTCGACCGTGTCCTTCGCGACCGAGGGGATTGAGCGAGGAATCGAGCAGGCCAAGGCGATCGCAGACGGCAAGCTCGTCGCCCTGGGTAGCCCGAGCATCACCCAGCAATGCCTCGACCTGGGTCTCGTGGACACGATTCGAGTCAGCCTGGTGCCGCTACTCCTCGGCGAGGGAATCCGGTTCTTCGAGAACCTCGCCAGCGCGCCGATCGAGCTCGGAGGACCGACCGTGCATGAGGGCAACGGCGTGACCCATCTGTCCTATCACGTGGGCGAGAAGGTGCCGCTCAGCCGCCAGTAGCCGGTGTATCCGTCGAACGGACCGCCATGAACCTTGGTGTGCCACGACAGCACGTAGTGGTGGGTCCGGCTGTTGTAAGTGCCGGAAGCGATCGCGCCCTGAAGGAACGTCTGCTTGTTCCATTCCGCATACCAATGCCTGATATGGGCGGTGAGCTTGTCGCCCGAGAGATAGAACGACGGCGGGGCGGTGGTGACTACACCGAACAGGATCCCGGTGAAGTTGGTCGGCGTAATGATCGAGTTCGCGCGCGAGTTGCCATGCGAGTCGAATGCCGGCGAGGGCGCGCGCTGCTCGACCCCGGTACGGACGCCGCCGCCGACACCGGAAGCGATCAGCGTGTAGCTCTTGTTCGAATCCTTCGAGTAGGGGTTGGGGAAGAACCCCCCCTTCGGAGTCCCCATCCGGATGTACGAACCGGAGCCGATGTGGAAGACGCCGTGGAGCTGTTTCGCGGCGAGGGCCGGGACGGCGGCCACCATCGGCACGGCGGCTGCCACTAGTGCGGCGCTCAGCCGCAGCTTGACGCGATTGGTCATGTGACTCCTTGGTTGACGGGATTGAAGACGTTTCGTCGGCCGGGATCAGCCGCGCCGCGTCCGCGTCGGGCACCCCCGACGAGTGCGATCACGATCACGAGCAGGCCCGGAAGCACGAAGAACCACGGGAACAGCCGGAACGAAGGCAGCGAAGAGATGGCCTGGTAGTTGCCGATGTTGTTGCTCATCGCGGCGATCATCGGGGTCATGTCATTGAGGATGTGAACCCAGTTGGCGTCGAGCGCGCCCAGCGCGGGGTAGCGGGCGTGGATCTGGGCGGCGCTCAGGTCCGCATGGCGTAAGGCCGGAAGGAGCTGTAGTTGGACCACGCCCTGGCCGCCGGCCATCTCACTGAAGTAGCCCTGGATGCGGCGCAGGTGATGAAGCGTCTCGATCGTCTTGAAGGTGGTCATCATCTGCGCGCCCTTGGGGGCGCGCGAGAACATCTGGAAGCCCACCGGGGCGAGGATGAGTCCAACCCCGAGCACGATCGCGACCCAGCGCAGCGCTCGCCACGCTCCGCGTCGAATCAGCCCCGCCCCCGCCAGGAGCAGCAGGATCGCGCCGGGAATGACAAAGAACCAGGGGAACAGACGGAAGCTGGGCATGGCAGCGACCGCCTGGTAGTTAGGGAGGTTCGCCTTGATCTTGACGAGCATGCCGCCCATATCCGAGTTGACCGCTACCCACTGGCGGGCAAAGGCGTGGAACTGGGGCGCGACGTGAGCAACGGTCCTGGCGCCGGCGGGAGTCCCGTCCGTGTCGTGGATGGCTCGCTGACCCTGCGTGACCGCATTGCCGATGTACCGCATGTCGGCTTGGAAGCCGTCGAGTCGGTGCCTGGTCATGAACGGCGAGAAGCTCGTCATCATCGAGGCGCCGTCCGGCGCCTTGGAGAACATTCCGAAGGCGACCGGGGCGAGGATCAGGCCGATGCCGATCACCGCCAGCACGGCCAACGGCCAGCGCTTTTGCCCGCGCGCTGCCATCCGCGTCACGGACTCGCAGGAACGAACGTGCCGGCCAGGTGCCAGAGCCCGCTGTAGCCGTTGAAGGCGCCACCCACGATCCGGCTGCGCCACGTCAGCGTGAACGCTCCCGTGGTTGGGTCGTAGGTGCCGGACACTGTCGTCGTCGGGGAGGGGCTGGTGCCGTCGGGCTTCGGCGTGCCCTGGTTGAACGACTGACCGTTCCACTGCGCATCCCATGCCGTGATCTGGCCGTTGAGCGTGCCGTTGTCATCGTAGATCTGCGGAATCGGATCCGGCTGGCCGGTCTGAACGTCCGTCGCATTCGTGTCGATGCTGAAATTCGTGCCCTCGAAGCCCACTGGCAGCACGATGTCGTTAGCCAGCGCGTTGCCCGACGTGCCGCCCGAGAACGCCTTCGCAGGCGCCGGCTCGTAGGCGACGGTACTGAGGCCGCCGTCGACGCCGGGCGTGAAGGTGGTGTAGTCCTTGTTCGCCGCCGGCGAGGAGAGGTTGGGCAGCGGGCCGCCTGAGCCGGTGAGCATCTCCACATAAGTCCCACTCGGGCTCCCTCCGACCGGCGCCGACCCCGTAGTCAGCTGGAACAGCCCCAGCATCGGCTGACCGGTGGGCGTCGTTGTCGTAGTAGTGGTGGTCGTCGTGGTCGCGGCCTTGGGTGTGACGACCACCTTTCGGCTCAGCTGCCGGCCCGACGGCTTGCCGGAAACCGAGGCCCGAGCGGTCAGCGTAAGCCGCCCGGTCAGCAGCGTCTTCCAGTGCTTGCTGTACGCGTCCTTGGCCGTCAAGGAGAGGACCCGCCGCTCGTACGCGTGGTCGATGCCATCGAGCCGCACCACGATCCGCACATGGCGGCGAGCTGTGGCCGTCGCGGGCGACACCGCGGCCGTTCCCTTGACCGTGACGGTACTTCCGGCCACCGTGGCGGTGAGGCCACGGACGCTCGCCCGTGGCGACGGCCGCGTCGATCGGTGGGCGGACGCTGCCGCGGCGCGCGGGTGGGTGCTCGGGCCCGTCAGCGCCAGCGCCGCTGCCGGCGCCGCGGCCATGACAGCGACGCTCGCGAACAGCGCTCGCACGCTCCCGCGTCGGTTGTTTCCGATGCTTTGCAAACCCCTGCTCGCTTTCTCGATCGCCGATCCGTACATCGAACCCCTGCTGACCCACCCTAGTATATAAAAACAATAGGGCTAGTGGGATTTGATGGTCGCGGCGGCGCGGGCGACAGCGGCGACTCAGCCGTCTGGAACGGCTCGAGCTCGACGGCCGAGCCGACCGGCGCCGACCCGCTGTCCGGGGTGTCGTGCGTATCGCCGTCCGACTGCGAGGCGGTCGGGGCGGGGCCCGGCCCGGGCGCCGTCGCCAACCTGTGGAACGGCTCGAGCTGGTCGCCGCAGACCGTGCCGACCCACGCCGTCCGCGGCGGCGCCCGGTTCCCCCTGGTCGAGCGCCACCGGTGAGGCGTGACAGGGTGAGACGGCCGCGCGTGTACCCTTCGCCCCCTGTACGCCCGCGCCACGTTCCTGGTCTGGCCGTCGCTCGCAATGGTCGTGGCCGAGCGAGTGGCGCCGTGACGGCGCGCCGGGTCGTGCTCGTCGCTCTGACCACGCTGGCGCTGAGCGCACCCGCCGCGGCGGCGGCGCAGTCCTTCGACTCGCTCTCCTGCGGGAGGTCGGGCTCATTATGCGTCGCCGTCAGCCCGGCGGGCTACGCGACGACGTACAAGCGCGGCGCGTGGACCCGACCGGCGCTGATCGACGCCAGCGCCCACGCCGGCGCGAGCGAGCTGAACGGGGTCTCGTGCGGGTCGGCATCGCTGTGCGTCGCGTTCGACAACGAGAGCGGCGATATCTTCACCGACCGCGGCGGCTCGTGGAGCGCGCCGGCGGCTGTCGACCCAGACGGCGGTGGCGTCCAGGCTCTGTCCTGCGTGTCCGCCTCGTTCTGCCTGGCCGTCGACTACGCCGGGCAGGCGCTCACCTACGACGGCAGCAGGTGGAGCACGCCCGGCCCGGCCTACACGGCCGGAACCCTGGCCGCGCTCTCTTGCGCGTCCAGGGCCTTCTGCATCGGCGGGGACGATCTCGGCAACGTCGTCGAGGGCACCGGCGGTGCTTGGGGCACGCCCACCGACCTCGCGAGCGGTGACGTTCCCGTCGACGCCGTCTCGTGTCCAACGCGTGCCTTCTGCGTCGCCGCCGTCGGCGGGGCGCTCGTGCCCTACGTGAAGGGCTCCTGGCGGCGCCCGACGCCGGTCCGCGGCAACGGCATCACGGCGCTGTCGTGTACGACCGCTCCACTCTGCCTGGCGATCGACGGCGGCGTGCTCGCCGGGGGCGGTCGGCGCTGGAGGAGAGTCGCGGCCCAGCTCACGGGCCCGCGCCCGATCTCCGTTTCGTGCTCCGCTTCATCGTGCGTCGAGCTCGACGCCGCCGGAAACGCGGTCCGCGACGACCACGGCGTGTGGAGCGAGCTCGCCACGATTCCGGGCGGTCGTGCCTTTCGCCCGGCTGGCCTCGTGACCGTCGGTCGCGTGAAGAGCACCGGTCCCGTCGCGAGGATTCCCGTCCATTGCCTTGCTGCCGCCTGCCGGCTCACCTTCAGGGTCCGCCTCGGCTCGACCGTGCTCGGCGCCGTCAGCCGCAGGCTCTCCGCGGGCCGGCACATGAGAATGAAGCTCGAGCTCGGCTCCAGTGGCCGGCGAGCGCTGCGCCGGGACCGATCTCTGAGCGTAGACCTCGTCGTCGTCGAGGCTGGACGCGGCGCGATTCTTCGTCGTCGTCTCATGTTCACAAGCTGAGCGGTGCCGACCGCTATACAGCTGAGTCATGCTTGATCTTCCGAAGCCGAAGCGGGGGCAGAGCCTGACGCGGCGCCAGCTGCTCGCGCACTTCGGCATGCTCGGAGCGGGTGCGCTGGTCGCGCAGCCCGCCGCTTCGTGGGCCTCGGGTCCGGGACCCGGACGGCTGATCGCCCGCGCGATGGCGGCGAAACCCGCCGGGTCCGACCTCGGCGCGATCGAACACATCGTCTTCCTGATGATGGAGAACCGCTCCTACGACCACTATTTCGGCGCCTACCCGCGCGGGCGCGGTTTCGACGACCACCCTGCGAGATCACTCGGAGCGTTCGCCCAGGACTACCCGCACGGCCCGGCGCTCGTCCCCGCGGGCAAGCTACTGCCGTTCCACCTTGACATCTCGTCGGGGACGGTCGAATGCACCCATGACCTGACCCACTCATGGGGCCCTATGCACCTGTGCTGGAATCACGGCCGGATGGACTCGTGGGTCAGCGTTCACACCTCGCCCACGTACGAGGGGAGCAACGGGGCGATGACGATGGGCTACTACGACCGCTCAGACCTCGCGTTCTACTACGCGCTCGCCGACGCGTTCACCCTCTGTGACGCCTACCACTGCTCGATCCTCGGCCCTACCCACCCCAACCGGCTGATGGCCAACACCGGCACGATCGACCCGGCGGGCACTCACGGCGGGCCCGTGACCGACACGAACGTTACGCCTGACGTCGTGTGGAACTGCACGTGGACGACGATGCAGGAGGTGCTCGAGGACGCCGGGGTCAGCTGGAAGGTCTACAGCCCGACCAACCTCGGCGTCAGCAGCAGGTATTCCTCGCTGCTCGGCTATCCGTCGTGGGACCCGGCCCTCTACAACCCGATCCTCAACCCCGAGGTCATGGGGCTCTCCGACCACGTGCTCCCCTACTTCTCCGCCTTCCGCGACCCGACCTCCTCGCTCTACGCGAAGGCGTTCGGGCCGACGTTCCCCACCGATCTCATTTCCGACGTCGCGTCGGGCGCCCTGCCCAGCGTCTCCTGGATCATCCCGCCGATCGGCTTCGACGAGCACCCCTCCTCCTCGCCGACGAACGGCATGTACGTAACCTCGCTCATCCTCGACGCACTGACCTCGAACCCGGAGGTGTGGTCGAAGACGGCGCTCTTCCTCATGTATGACGAGAACGACGGCTGGTTCGACCACGTCGCGCCGCCCACGGCCCCGGCGGGCACCGAGGGCGAGTACCTCACTGCGACGGCGCCGAAGATCGGCGACCCCTCGCCGGACACGCTCGGCATCGCCGGGCCGCTCGGCCTTGGCGTTCGGGTTCCGATGCTCGTGCTGTCGCCGTTCAGTCGCGGCGGGCACATCGCCAGCGAGCTGTTTGACCACACCTCGCAGCTCAAGCTCATCAGCGAGCGCTTCGGCGTGGAGGTGCCGAACGGGTCGGCGTGGCGGCGCGACACCGTCGGAGACCTGACCTCGACGCTCTTTCGCAGCGAGCCGGACAACTCGGTGCCCTCGCTGCCGGTGCCCGGGATCGACATGCCGCTCGGCGGCGCCTGCGCGGAGGTCAGTCAGGACTCCGAAACGGGCGGCGCGTCGCCGAGCGTCCCCACGATGCAGCGGATGCCGAAACAGGGCGGCGGCAGCCGGCCGGCAAGCCACTACTTCGCGACGACGGCCGAGGAACGCGCCATCCCCCGCGAGCACCGGACGGTGATCGTGGGTGACGGCCCGACCCCGGTGACGACGAAGTCCGCATACAACCGCGTGGCCGTCCGCAAGTCCTGATCCACCGGGAGCAGTACGAGAGAATGCGGTGAGTGAACGCCCCCACCGATGATGCGGCGTCCGTGGACGACCCGAGGCCCAAAGCTGGTTCGTCGCCGTGGGCGCCGTTTCGCTCTCCGGACTTCGCCAGGTTGGCGTCGGCGCAGTTCGTCAGCAACGTGGGAAGTTGGATGCAGACGGTCGGCGCTCAGGAGCTGATGCTGACGTTGACAACGTCAGCCACTCTGGTGGCATTGATTCAGACGGCGGCCGGTCTCCCGGTTGTTCTGCTCGCCGTGCCGGCGGGTGCGCTCGGCGATCTCGTGGATCGTCGTCGGCTGCTGATCGCGTCGCAGTCGTTCATGCTCGTGGCGGCCACGGTGCTGGCCGGGCTGGCACTCGCCGGGCTACTGACGCCGTTCATCTTGCTGGCGCTGATCTTCGCTGTCGGCGTCGGGCAGACGGTGACCTCGCCGACCTGGCAGACGCTGCAGCCAGAGCTCGTCGCTCCCGAAGACCGAACGCAGGCGATCGCTCTGGGTGCCGTCAACCAGAATCTGAGCCGGGCGATCGGCCCCGCCATCGGCGGTGCGCTCTATGCGGCCAGCAGCGCCGGGGCGCTGTTCGTGGTGAACGCGGTGAGCTTCGTGCCGGTTATCGGCGCGGTCGCTCGCTGGCGGGGCCCGGCGCGCCAGGCGAGCGCGGTAGCGCCTGAGCACGTCTGTGACGCGATCCGCGCGGGCGCGCGCTTATCGCCGGAAGCCCGGCGCTGCGGGTCATTCTCCTGCGCGCTGGATTGTTCATGGTGTTCGCTAACTCGATCTGGGCGCTGCTGCCGCTGGTCGCGCGCACGCGGCTGCACCTCGGTTCAGGCGGCTACGGGCTGCTGCTCGGAGGCGTGGGCATCGGGGCGGTCGCGGGCGCGGCGGCACTTCCGCGGGTACGCAAGCGCATTCAGGCGGGGGCGCTCTTGACCGGCAGCACACTGGTCTTCGCCGGTGTGACGCTGGCGCTGGCGTTCGTGCGCGTCAGTGCGTTAGCCGCGTTGGCGCTCGTGGTCGGCGGCGTCGCCTGGATCCTCGCGCTCTCGACGCTCAACTCCCAATATCAGTCGACACTGCCGGGGTGGGCCAAGGCGCGGGGTATGTCGTACTACCTCATGATCTTCCAGGGCGGGGGCGCGGCCGGGGCGGCCGCGTTCGGCGCCATCGCCCAGAGCGCGGGGCTGACCGGAGCTCTGCTCACGGCCACCGGCGGGCTCACAGTTGTCGCCCTGGTCGGGCTGTGGCTCCCGTTCAAGGCGATCTCGCCTCAAGACCTGCTGCCGGCCGGCGACTGGCCCGCCCCGCACCTCGCCGGCGCGACGGATACCGATGGGCCCGTCCTCGTGACCGTCGAGTACCGGCCCATGCCCGGACGGGAGGCAGACCTCATCGATGCGCTTTACAGAGCGCGCCATGCGCGCCGGCGCACCGGCGCGACGAGTTGGCGCATATGGCGCGACGCGACCGACCCCGGGCACGTCCTCGAGGAGTTCGTCGTCGGTTCCTGGGTTGACCACCTGCGCCAGCATGAACGCGTCAGTGTCCGCGACCAGCAGCGCCTCGATGAGATCAGAGCCATGACCGATCCAAGCCAGCCCACCACGGTCACCCACTGGCTCGCACCGCAGCGCGATCTGATGGACAGCTCCGTTGAGTCGTGAGGAGCCGGATGTGCTGAGTGAGGAGCAAGCGGCGCTGCGGCGGGTCGCTACCCTGGCGGCGCGCGGGACGCGGCAGGACGAGTTGTTCACGGCGGTGACAGAGGAGATCTGTCGACTGCTGCCCGTCGACTTCGCGATCTTAGGCCGCTACGAGCATCACGGTACCGGCACCGTTGTCGCCACCTGGGGCTCCCCGGACCGTTTTCCCGTCGGAAGCCGGTGGAACCTCGAGGGTAAGAACCTCGCGACCAGCGTGTTCGAGACCGGTCGTTCGGCTCGGGCCGACCGGTATGCGGATGCTTCGGGCGAGATCGGCGTTGACGCTCGCGAGAGCGGCTTCCGCTCGGGGGTGGGGGCACCGATCACGGTCGAGGGCCGCTTGTGGGGGGTAGTGGTCGCCGGCTCGCGCCGGGAGCAGCCGCTCCCGGCCGATACCGAGGCGCGGCTCGGCTCGTTCACTGAACTCGTGGCGATGGCGGTTGCGAACGCGGCGAGCCGCAGTGCGTTGGCGCGGTTAGCTGAGCAGCACGCGGCGTTGCGCCGGGTCGCCACACTGGTGGCGCGCGGGGTGTCGCCGGAGGAGTTGTTCGCCGCGGTCGTGGAGGAGGTCGGGCAGCTGCTCCCGGTCGATCTGGCGAACATGTGCCGCTACGAGCCCGATCGTATGCAAACGTTCGTCGCGACCTGGGGCCGGCCAGGCAAGCGCTTTCCTGTGGGCAGCCGGTGGCCCCTCGGGGGGAAGAACCTCGGCACGATCGTGTTCGAGACCAGCCGTCCGGCACGGATCGAGAACTATGCCGACGCCTCCGGCCCGGTGAACGTCATCGCTCGCGAGGTGGAGCTCCGCTCGGCGGTCGCCACGCCGATCATCGTCGAGGGCCGCCTCTGGGGCATGATCGGCGTCGGCTCGAGCCAGGAACAGCCACTGGCGCCCGACACCGAGACGCGCCTCGCCTCGTTCACGGAGCTCGTGGTGACCGCGATCGCGAACGCCGAGAGCCGCGCCGCCCTGGCCGCCTCGCGTGCACGGATCGTCGCGGCGGCTGATGAGAGCCGGCGGCGGATCGAGCGAGATCTACACGACGGCGCGCAGCAGCGTCTGGTGCACGCGGTGATTGTGCTGAAGCTCGCGGCGCGGGCGACGTCAAACGCTGACCCGAACGCCGGCGAGCTCGTCGCCGAGGCACTGCAGCACGCCGAGCAGGCGAACTCCGAGCTGCGCGAGCTGGCCCACGGCATCCTGCCCGCAGCGCTCACCCGGAGCGGGTTGCGAGCGGGAGTCGAGGCGCTTGTGTCCCGGGTCTCCTTGCCGGTGAGGGTGGACGTGTCGGTCGAGCGGCTTCCGGCCGGGCTGGAGGCGACCGCCTATTTCGTGGTCAGCGAAGCGCTCACGAACGTGGTCAAGCACGCCCGCGCGGCTCGAGCGCACGTCACCGCTCAAGTGGAGGGTGGGAAGCTGCGAGTCGAGGTGCGTGACGACGGTGTCGGTGGGGCCGGGGGCGGTCACGGCACAGGGTTGGGCGGGCTGGCGGATCGCGTGTCGGCGCTGGATGGGCGCTTCTTGCTGGATAGCCCGCCCGGCGGCGGTACGCGCGTGTGCGCGTTGTTGCCGATACCGGATCAGGGCGAGACACTCGGCTCGTCGCGCAGCTAGGTGAGCACCACTAGGTGCTCGTGGCACGCGATGTTGGTTTCATGGTTATTCGCCACCGAGTAGCTGTGCCAGGGGCACGTTGGGAAGGTCGGCCTTGTTCACAAACGCGCGCGCGCCGGCGTTCCTGGCCTCCTCGGTCGTGGCGATAGCGGGGTCGATCGAGGTGAGAACGACCCGTGGATGCCAGGCCAGGGCGGCGAGCTCGCGCGCGAGCGCGATTCCATCCCCGTCGGGCAGCTCGACGTCAACCAAGACCGCTGCCGGCTTCAAGCGCACCGCAGCCACCAACGCCTCAGCGACGCTGCCGGCCCCGCCGACGACCGCCAGCCCGCTCGCGGCGAGCAGCCGTCCCGCGAGCTCACGGAACTCCGGGTCGTCATCGACCACCAGCACCGATCTAGCCATGCACGCATGATCGCCGTCCCGCTCGCGCCGCTGGGTAGGATCCGACGTTAGCTCGACGCGGGCGGTCGGTGTCCAGGGGAGGGCCAAAGATTGGCGGTCGTGGAGAGCGATCACGAGCGCGGCGCGTGGATCGAAGTCCCCTGTGTGCAGTGCTGCCTGTACCCGGCGAGGGCTAGGCGAAGTCGACCGGTGCGCGGCGATGCGACGTTCATGAGCTTCGCGCGGGCGATCGTGCAGGGGGGACCAGGCGCGCGTGTTGGGACTGCTCGCCGATGCACCGGAGCTCGCGCTGGCACGTCTCGTGGGTGGCGCGACAAGGCACGGCGTCGAGGAGTATTTCCTCGACGAGATCCGCCATGTCGTGTACGCCGGCGACACCGCGCTGCACATCGCTGCGGCGGCCTACGAAGCAGGCATCGCGCGCGAGCTGGTCAGCGCCGGCGCGAGTGTCGCGGCGGCGAATCGCCGCGGCGCTCAGCCCCTTCACTACGCGGTCGACGGGATCCCGGGTTCCGCGCGTTGGAACCCGGGCGCGGAGGAAGCGGCTCTGCTGAGGCGAGGGCACAGCAACAGGAGATCCTCCGACTCCTGCAGGCCGCTGGCGACGCGTTTCGCGAGGCTGTGGAGCCGTAACTCCCCTGTCACCTGTTGTTGGCTACAACTGCCGCTGACCGTATCGTCCCGCCCCTACCGCCCCTACCGTCGATCGCCTAATGCTCAAATTCGCATCAACCGCCTTCCTCGCGGCTGCCGCCGCCCTGCTGCTCGCCGCCTGCGGCTCCTCGAGTCCGAAAGCGGGGAGCCAGGCCGCCGCGTCAGCCCAGCACGACGGCATCGAGTTCGCCAGCTGCATCCGCTCCCACGGCGTCCCCAACTTCCCGGACCCGACCGGCACCGACGGCGGCGGCGTCCAGATCAAGCAGAGCCAGACGTCCGGCTCGGGCTCCTCGATGACCGTCAATGGCGTCCCGGTCAATGCCCCGGCCTTCCAGGCCGCCCAGAAGGCATGTGCGAAGTACATGCCCAAGCCCGGGCCGATCGGAGCCACGCAGGTCAGGAACCTGCGTCACGCCGCGCTCGAGATGGCCACCTGTATGCGCGTCCACGGCGTCCCGAACTTCCCGGACCCGAAAGTCGGGGCGGGGCCGCAGGGCGGCGTCGCCGTGCAGATCAACGCGGCGGGCGGCGGGCCGAACCCCGGCTCGCCCTCGTTCCAGGCCGCGCAGAAG
>Ga0302326_10022027_pt1 | contig 13039 bp, 7 predicted proteins | sample Palsa_T0_3_FD_202264 | JGI IMG/M metagenome (GOLD analysis project Ga0302326, IMG submission 202264) | Peat permafrost microbial communities from Stordalen Mire near Abisko, Sweden - Palsa_T0_3 | ecosystem: Environmental > Terrestrial > Soil > Palsa > Peat permafrost | place: Sweden: Abisko... | reverse complement strand
GGCCGGACGCGCTTTGTCGAGCGGGATTTCCGGCGCCATCGGTCCGTCGGTGCGCACGCCGCGCATCATCACGCCGAGCGCGGTGAGCGGGCGCTTGACGCTGTCGATCACAGCCGTCGCCTCGAAGCCGCTGTGCACCATGCAATTGGCGCATTTCTCGTAATTACCGACGCCATAGGCGTCCCAGTCCGTTTCTTCCATCAATTCCTTGAAGGTCGCGGCATAACCTTCGCCCAGCAGGTAGCAAGGGCGCTGCCAACCGAACACGGTGCGCGTGGGGTTGCCCCAGGGCGTGCAGTGATAGGTCTGATTGCCGGCGAGGAAGTCGAGGAACATGGCGGATTGGGTAAGCGGCCATTTCTTGCTACCCTTGCCGCGCGCCAGGATTCCCCGGAACAGATTCTTTGTGCGCTCGCGGCTCAGGAAATGTTCCTGGTCGGGCGCGCGCTCATAGGCATAGCCGGGCGAGATCGTCATGCCGTCGAGACCGATCGCTTCCATCTCGTCGAAGAAGGCCGCCACACGTTCGGGATCTGCGTCGCTGAACAGCGTGCAATTGATGCTGACGCGGAAACCTTTGGATTTCGCGAGCCTGATGCACTCGATTGCCTTTTCATAAACGCCGTCGAGGCACACGGATTTGTCGTGCATCGCCTTGTCGCCGTCGAGATGGATCGACCAGGTGAAATCCGGATGGGGCTCGTACTGGTCGATCTTCTTCGCCAGCAGAAGCGCGTTCGTGCACAGGATGACGAACTTCTTCCGCTCCAGGAATCCCTTCACGATTTGCGGCAATTCGCGATGCAGCAGCGGTTCGCCGCCGGCGATAGAGACGACAGGCGCACCGCATTCGTCGATCGCTTCCATGCACTCGTTGTAAGACAGGCGTTGGTTGAGGATATCATCCGGATAGTCGATTTTGCCGCAGCCGGCGCAGGCGAGATTGCAGCGGAACAACGGTTCCAGCATCAGCACGAGCGGATAGCGCTTGCGCCCGCTCATGTGCTGCTTGACAACATAGGCGCCGATACGGGCGGCCTGCTTAACCGGAATTCCCACGCCTTGACTCCATCGCGTTCGGGCCTCGCCCGTGTTTCAATTCCGCAGTTCCGCGGGCAGGCGAAATTCGATCTTCTCTTCGACGCCCTGCATCTCGGACACCTCGACATCGTCCAGCCGGCGCAACGCTTCGATCACGTTGCGCACGAGTTCTTCGGGCGCCGACGCACCGGCCGTCAGTCCTATCGTCTTTTTGCCTGCGACCCAAGCAGGATCGAGTTCGCCGCCATCCGTGATAAGGTAGCTCGGCACGCCCTCTTCGAGGCCGATCTCGCGCAGACGGTTGGAATTGGAACTGTTCTTCGCGCCCACAACGAGAATCACTTCGGCGACGCGGCACAATTCGCGCACGGCGGATTGGCGGTTCTGCGTGGCGTAGCAAATGTCCGACGTCTCGGGTCCGATAATGTTCTTGAAGCGCCGCTTGAGCGCGGCGATTACGCTCTTGGTGTCGTCGATGCTGAGCGTCGTCTGGGTCACATAGGCGATGGGCAGATCGTCGGCCAGATCGAGCGCCTGCACGTCGGCCTCGGAAGAAACGAGGTGAACCGGCGCCCCCACCTGGCCCATCGTGCCTTCGACTTCCGGATGGCCGGCATGACCGATCAGAATCAGGGTACGCCCTTTGGAGGCATAACGTTTCCCCTGGGCATGGACCTTGGAAACCAGCGGACAGGTTGCGTCGAGCACGGGCAGTTTGCGTCCCGCTGCCTCCTGAACGATCGCCTGCGGCACCCCATGGGCGCTGAAAACTGTCACCGCGCCGTCGGGAATCTCGTCGAGTTCTTCCACAAACCGGGCGCCTTTGCCCTTCAGCGTTTCAACCACATGACGATTGTGGACAATCTCGTGGCGCACATAGACCGGCTGGCCGTATTTCTCGAGCGCTCGCTCGACGATATCGATCGCGCGAACGACGCCGGCGCAAAAGCCACGCGGTTGTGCAAGAATGACGCGCATCGTCTGATACCAACACTCGCTTTGTTTCGAACAGTCTGCCCGGCAATCCCGCAGAGGTTAAGCTCAGTTTCCGGGAACGCACGCGCCGCGGCAATAGCCCAAAAACGACCGAAAGGCCACTATAACCCGGGCCGGCCAAAGTGCCGCTGGTGCCGGGTCCTATGGCATTTGGGAGCCGCTTATGGCCACGCCAAGTGGCTCGGATCAAACCGCCGCACCCTTCCAAGCCGCGATCCCCCGTTTCTTGGAGCTTGGAGGGCGCTTTTTTCTTTCATAAGGATAGCATCTCTTGAAATCGGGGGACGGCACCCAGTCATCCATGCAATCGTCGATCGACACGGGCAATGAGGTGACGGCACAGCAAGTGCCGCCGTTGCGGGGCTGGCGTCAGGCGGTCCTGGCAAAATATTGGCCGGTTTTGGCACTGTTCGCTGCCGCTGTTCTCCTCGTTTCGCCGCTTTGGCTCGCCGATTCGCCAGCCATGCCGGACTATCCGGCGCACCTGGCGAGCTTCTATCTGCTCGCGGGCGGCGCGAAGGCCGCGCTCCTGGCGCAATTCTATGCCGTGCATTGGGTCTTCGTGCCAAACCTTGCGGCGGAGATTCTCGTGCCGCCACTGGCGCACCTCATGCCATTGGCGACAGCCACCAAGATGTTCCTCACGCTTGCCGTCGCCATGTGGGTGCTTGGGGCCGGCGCGGTACAGAAGGCGCTCTATGGACGCGTGGGCCTTGCACCGCTGGCTGCCAGCTTCTTCGCATACAACGCCAATTTCATGTGGGGTTTCTTCAACTATTGCTTTGCGACAGCGCTTAGCTTCGTCGTTTTTGCCGCCTGGATAGCGTCTCCGCGTTCGCCTTCGCGTCTGGCCGGCTTCTGCGTGGCGATCACGATCGTCTATTTCTGCCACGTCTTTGCAGCCGCCACGCTGTTCGTGATGATCGCCTGTTACGAACTTGCGGGTTTGCGGGAGCGTAGAGAATTTCCCTGGCCGGACGCGTTTCGCCGCGCCGCCATCATCGTCGCGCTTTATATTCCTTCCGCCTTAGCCTTCCTCGTCCTGAAGCCGAAAGGCGCCGGTGTCAGCCACGTCGAATTCAACTTGATCGATACGTTTCTCGATCGCGTCAGCGCCGCCGTGCAATACACGTTCGATCGGCCTGCCTATTTCCTGTTGCTGGCGCTCGTCGCATTTCTGGCGATGGGGTTGTGGCGGCGGCGCATCGTACTTCATCCCCACATGCGACTGCTTCTTGCAGTTCTGCTCGCCACTTCCTTGCTCGTGCCCGAATGGGCGATGGGGGGATGGGGAGTCGATCTGCGCCTGCCGGCCGTGTTGGGTACGCTGGCTTTCGCGGCAGCCGATATGCGCTTCGCCCGACGTACCACGGCGTTGATCGCCTGCACCCTGCTCGGCCTGCTCGTCTATCAGGCGGCGACGCTTGCCGGCAATTGGCGCTATTACGACCGGCAATTTGCAGAGTTTCGCGCGACTATCGCCGGCCTGGAACCGGGCTCCAAACTCGTCACGGTACTCGATGGCGATGCAATGGGCCTTGCCGCTGATCAACCTTATTGGCACATGGCGGAGTATGCTATCGTCGCGCGCAGCGCGTTTACGCCTTTGTTGTTTGCGACCAAAGGCCAACACGTCATTCAGATAAAGCCGGCGTTCCGGAGCATTGCCGCGACATCGGCGCAGCAGGGCTCCCCACCGGACATTTCGGAACTCGACGACCTTTCCACCGGCGACACGGCGGACGATCCCGATATCGGAAACATCTTTCCCTATCTCATCCGTTTCCAGTGTCATTTCGACGATGCGGTCGTCATTCATCTGGGCGGCAGGCGCAGCGCGGTCCCCGACATGCTTTCGCTGCGCCATGCGGGCAGCTTCTTCTCGCTCTATCGCATCTCGCGTACTGCCGATTGCGGCAAATCATGATGGCGCCGCACGAGCGGCTGCAGAAGTTGGCGTACCCCGCCCTCCTCGCCATCGCAGCTCTGGTCTGCATCGCGGGCATCATACACGCGGCAATGATCATCAGCCTGCACGTGCCGCTCGATCCCAATGAAGGCTGGAACGCTTATCACACCGTGGCAGCCATGTCGGGGCACGGGCTTTACCCCGGCGCCGGCAGTTTCATGTGCAACAACTACCCGCCCCTGTCATTCTATGCTGTGGGCCTGCTCGGACGTATCCTGGGCGACAACATCATCGCCGGCCGCCTGCTTTCGCTCATAGCCTATCTTGCCGTATGCGGAGGAATTGCCCTGGCGGCGCGCCGGATGCGCTGCAGCCCCGCACAAGCCGTGTTCGGTGCGCTCTATTTCGCGGCGTTTCTGCTTCTGGAATCCGACTATGTCGCGATGGACGATCCTCAGATGTTGGGCCATGCGCTCGATATCGCGGCCCTCCTGCTGGTTCTGAGAGACCCCGGGACGATGCGTGCAACATTCGGCAGTGCCGCGCTCTTTGTGCTTGCCGGCTTCGTCAAACACAATTTGTTCGTGCTGCCGCTTGCCGTTGCGACGTGGCTGGCGATCTACGACCGAAGACGCGCGTTCGCGTTCGCAGCGGCGGGACTGGCGCTGTCGTTGCTGGGCCTTGGTCTGTTCCGGCTCGGCTTCGGCTTCGAACTGCTGGAGCGGCTTAATTCGCCACGCCTGTATTCCGTCAGTCAACTGGAGAGCAACCTCGCAGCGTGGTTGTGGCCGGCTATACTGCCGCTTGGTGTCGTGGCTGTTCTCGTTCTCCGCAGCGGCCAAGACAAATATGCCGTTCTCTGCGGTCTCTACGCATCGGCTGCGTTCGTCGTGGGCGCTTTTTTCCTGGGTGGCGCCGGCGTGGATGTGAACGCGATGTTCGATTGCGACATCGCGTTGGCATTGGGCGCTGCCGTTGCCGCAGACAGAGTTGGCCACACTTCTTCACGGCAGGCCGCGCTGGCGCCGATTGCCATCGCGCTTCTCTGTTTCGCGCCGCTGGCGTTCGACGCGTTGCGCAACGCCGATGACGACTGGCGCAGCAGCGCGTTCTGGTTGTCGCCCATGCGCGACGAAAGGGCGTTGGCGCAGGCCGATATCTCATTCCTGCGCGCGGCGAAGGGACCCGCCATGTGCGAGTCGCTTTCCCTGTGCTATTGGGCGGGTAAGGAAGCCGAAGTCGATGTCTTCAACCTCGACCAGCAATTGCAAAGCCATGCGCGCGACGCCGGAGCTTTCATCCATTTGCTCGACAAGCACTATTTCGCCGCGGTGGAACTCGACGCGTTGTCGCCGTTTCCGTTGCCCATGTCCGTGCAAACGGCGTTCGCGCGGAACTATCGCGTTCATCATATCGATGACGAAGGCGCGTTTCTCGTCCCGAAGTGAAGCACCCGCCGTTCAATGTGCCTTCGCATCGCGCGCATATCCGGCGTTCACCGTGCCGGTCCGTTCGAGCTTGGTCCAGCCGACGAGGCGTCCCCTGAGCGCCGTCGAGATGGAGCGCACGACGACGTAGTACATGATCTGGCGGTAGCCGAAGCGCTGCAGCATCAGCCACCACATCAAATTCCAGTCCTCGCCCTTTTCCATCCAGAAGCCGCAGATGGCGGCGAGCAGATCGACGACCATGAACACGCAATAATAGATGCCCACAGTCCACAAATGCGTGTTGCTGAACTCCGCCCCATGTTCGAGATAGGCTATCGCCTGACCCAGCAGTTGCCATATCAGCGCCAGATCGGCGACGGGCGCGAGCGCCGTCAGCACAATCTGAAACAGCCACGCTTGCGGCAACGCCACAAGACCAAGCCAGCCATAGCGCGGATTGAACGTCATATCGCGGTATTTCCACAGGCATTGCAGCGTGCCGAAAGCCCAGCGGAAACGTTGTTTGGCGAAACCACCAAGCGTCGCCGGAGCTTCGGTCCACGCGATCGCGGTGGCGTCGAAGACGATTCTGTATCCCGCCCGTTGCACGTCGATCGTAAGATCCTGGTCTTCCGCCAGCGTGCTCGCGGTAAACCCGCCCAACTGGTTCAAAACCTCCCGCCGCCAGGCGCCGACCGCGCCCGGAACCACCGTCAACGTATCGAGGGCAGCGAGCGCGCGCCGCTCCAGGTTCTGCGCGACGATATATTCCAGCGCCTGCCACCGCGTGATCGTGTTGATGCGATTGCCGACTTTCGCGTTGCCGGCGACCGCGCCGATCCGGGGATCGGAGAACCAGCGCGCCAGCCGCGATATCGTATCGCGGTTGAATTGCGTGTCGGCGTCGAGGGCGACCACGATCTCGCAGGTCGCGCGCGCGAGCCCGACATTGAGCGCATTGGCTTTGCCGGCATTGGGGACGGAAATGAGCGTGACGCGCTTCTCGGCGCCGAACCTCTCCCGGACGAGTGCCGCGGTTCCGTCATGCGATCCGTCATCCACGACGATGATCTCGAGATCCGCATGATCGCTGCCGAGAATGCGTTCGATCGTGATTGCGATCACTTTTTCTTCGTTATACGCCGGAATGATCACCGACACGCCATAAGGCTTCTGCTCGGGCAGCAGCCGCACCTGCGCGGCTTCGCGCGGGCGATGCCAGAACGCCAGGCTGCACAGGAAAATGAGGCGTGCGATGCCCAAAGCAATCGCGGCGAGGAAACAATAATAAAGGAACTGTCCGAGCCAGCTCAGCGACAGAAACACGAGCCGGTCCATCAGCAATGTGTAAGTGACCGGCAGGCGCGGCATTGCTTGCGCGCGTGTCAGGCCGGCGAGTTGTGAGACCGGTACGAACTGGTAGCCCTGCGCGCGCAGCAGATCGATCACCGACGGCAGCACGGCCACGGTTTGCGACCGGTCCCCGCCCGCGTCGTGGAACAGCAGGATGTCGCCATGCAGATCGGGATTCTTGGAATGCAACGAGGCGAGAATCCGCTGCATCATCACGGCCGGCCCCGGCAGCTCCCAATCGCCGGGATCGACATGCACGCCGATGGTGACATAGCCGAGGCTTTGCGCGATTTCGACCGGCTCGATTTCCGCCGCCGAAGCCGGTTCGGCATCGCCCAGATAAGGCGGACGGAAAAGGCGTAGCGAACGGCCGGTCAGGGCCTGGAACAGGCGCTGCGTCGCATTCAACTCGAGCGCAACCGCCGGTGCCGGCGTATCCGCGAGATTGGGATGGGTGAAGGTGTGGTTCCCGATCTCGTGGCCTTCGGCCAGGATGCGCTGCACGATATCCGGATAGGCCTCGGCATTTCCGCCGATGATGAAGAACGTGGCCTTGACGTTCTTCGCCTTCAGGATGTCGAGGATTTGCGGCGTCCATTCCGGATCGGGACCGTCGTCGAACGTCAACGCCAGCTTGTTGGGACTCGCGCCCGCCTGGCGGATCACGTAAGGCGTCGGCAAGCTTAAATAGGTCTCGTCGTCGACGTCGCCGGTATCCTTGTCGATCTCCAGCGAACGGCTGCCCTGCGTCGGATCGGCCTCGACCTGGAGAATTTCGCCTTCGCCCTCGAAGTCCACGTCCTGGCTAGTCGGAATGCTTTTCAGACCGTCGGGCGCGGGTGTCCCGTAGGGCCGGCCCAGCACCGTCCAGATCGAAGGATCTTCGCTGCCCAGTTTCCACAACGCATAGCCCGCGGGCTGATAGGGGTCGGCAGCGTGGATCTGGTTGTAAGCGGTGACACCGTCGAGGAACCACACCTCGTGCTTGGTGTTGTCGTCTTCCAGATAGGAAAAATGCGGGTTGTTGCTTTCGTCGTCGAAGACGATGTGCGCCTGCGAGTCGCGCGCCGCCACCACGGCGTCTTCGAAGGTCATGGCATCGGCGTGACCTTCGGACCAGTCGTAGCCGTAATTGCCGATGCCGATGATCGTGCGGCTGGGGGAGAGCTCGCGCATCCGCTTGTCGAGATTCTCCTCGAACCAAGGCTCGCCCGCGATACTGCCCGCCGGTCCCGTATCGTCGTGCTCGTCATAGGCCATCAGCAATGTGTAGTCGACGATGCTGGCGAAATCGGCATAGGGCCACGCGTCGTCGTCGAACGGAGAGGCGACGGCCGTGATCCAGCCGTGAGGCGCGAACGCTGCGGACATTTCCTTGAGGAACGTCCCAAGGTCTTTGTAGGCGCTGGGCGGCAGGCTTTCGAAATCCACGACCACGCCCTGAAACTTGTTCGTGGCGACAAATGACACGATACCGTTCAGCAGGACCCGGCGCCGGTCCGGATCGGCAAGCAGCGTTGCCATGCCCGGTCCGTTCCAGACGGCGTTGGAAGCGTTCTGCACCAGAGGCAGGATCGCAACGCTGGGCTTGTTGTGTGCGATCGCAGCAAGCGCGCGACGATCGGGATGGCCCGCCAGGCTCATCGTCGGCCCTTCCAAATTCATCCAGGCCGGTACGAACCAATCGAGACGCGACACCTGCCGCTTGAGGTCGGGATAGCCGAGTTCATCCGTACTCAGATAGAAGCCGACCGTCAGCGGACGGTCGAATTTCGGCCGCAGTGCCGCTCGCGCGGCATGGTCTTGCGTGCCGCCGGCGCTTTTGGTTCGCCAGACACGTGCGAGTTCCGCCCGGTCGGCGCGAACCTCCGCGGCAAGTTTGGCAGCAGCCTTCAAGAGAGAAGGATCGAAGGCGCGACGTTCGAGTTCGGCGGTATTGATCGCGCTCAGCCGGTTGTGAAGATTGGGACCGGCGACGTGGGGCTCAAAGAGCAGGCTCGCGACGAATATGATTCCCACGAAGGTCGTGACCACCGCGGAGACGCGGCCAAGCCATGACATGCGCGAAGCCCGCCGCCCCGACGCGTCGAAAAACACTGGTTTGTTGGTCATCCGCGACACTGGTCGAACGAGGCGCCCCGCCTGTGCTCCGAAGCTTGCGCTTCGGGGGCCGTAATTTATGAAGAATTCCTACGAAAGCAATTAAACCACCCGTAAGGCGCCCTGCCTACATCCCGTCCGCAGGTTTGCGGAACATCCGATCCATGCGAGATTCGCGCGGCGCCATCATGCAACATCCATCGCCTCCTGACGAGAACCGGCCCGGAACAACCCAGACGAGCAGGCTCGCAGCCGCCGCAATTCTCGTCCTCGGCTTCCTCGTTTCGCTCGCACTCAACCTGCCTGGCCAGCTTTCCTTCGATTCGGTCGCGCAACTGCACGACGGACATGTCGGCTATTACAGCCCCTGGCATCCTCCCGTCATGGCCTGGATGCTGGGCATCTCCGACACATTGACGGGCGGCGCCGGCCTGTTCGTCGTTTTCGACGCCTTGCTGCTGTTCGCGAGCATGATCTCGTGCCTGTGGCTGGCGCCGCGCGCGAACCGTCAGGCGGTCGCAATCGCCGCAATCTGCTGCGCGCTGCCGCAATTCGTTCTTTATCAGGGCATCGTCTGGAAGGACGTTTTGTTCGCCGATTCGGCCATAGCGGGTTTCGTATGTCTGGCCCAGGCCGGTCAAAGATGGCAGCACGTCGCCGTACGCTGGCGTTGGGTCGTGGCGGCATTCTTGTTGTTGGCGCTTGCCACGCTGGCCCGGCAAAACGGCGCTGTCGCGCTCGTCCTGGGTGCTGTCGCGCTCGTCTGCGTCGCACGAAGAAACGCCACGACATGGCCGCATGCATTGGCCCTGGGAGCGGTTGCGCTCGCGGTTGCGTCGGTTCTCGTCTCTTGCGTGGGCGGCGCGCTGGCCGCACGCACGAACGGCCTGTCGGGACCGAAGGCGCAGATCGCGTTGCTGCAGCTTTACGATCTCGTCGGTGCCGTCAAGGCGGAGCCTGGTCTTGCGCTTGACCGGATCAGGCGTGCCAATCCCGACCTGGACGAAGAGATTCGATCCGACGGCGTCGAGGCCTACACTCCAGAACGCGTCGACACGCTCGTCAAGTCCGCCGATCTCCAGAGCGAATTCGCCGACACGCAACCCGCCGTCATCGGCGCGCAGTGGTGGGACCTCGTGCGGCTTCACCCTTTGCTGTATCTGGACGTGCGCGCGCGCGCGTTCGCGTGGGTGTTCCTCACACCGAATATTTCGAAATGTCTGCCCTACTACACAGGCGTGGACGGTCTGCCGCAATATCTGCGCGATCTCAAACTGGTACGCATGTTCCGGCCGCAGGACAGATGGCTCGGCAACTACGCCAGCCGGTTCCTGGGAACGCCGATATTTTCCCACGCAACCTTTGCTGCAATGGCCGCGGTCCTGCTTTTCTTCCTGCTGCGGCGCCGGCAGCCGGCAGACCTGGCATTGGCCTTCATGCTCGTCGCCGCGTTCGCTTTTGCGCTCAGCTTTTTCGTGATCTCGGTAGCGTGCGACTATCGCTACCTGCTGTTTCTCGACCTGTCGGCGCTCGTTGCGCTGTTTTACGTTGTCGCGACACGGGCGCGCAAAAACAGCCACGGCGCGGTTACGGATTTGTCATCCCGGTCGAATTCTGCGATGGATGGGTGATCGCGGCGATCCGGGTGCCGCGCAGCCGGACGGGCCGTCAAAGTCCTGCCTTTAATTTGTCCGATGTGGGAATTTTCCGGGAAACTGCCATGCTGGCCGGTGTCGCCATTCCTGCTTCCGAATTTGCTCCGCGGTCCGCTATCGTCACGCCGCCAGCCTTGCTGTCTGTCGTCTTTCCGACGTTCAACGAAGCGCAGAATGTGCGCGAGATCGTGGCACGTCTCGATCGCACGCTGAGCGGGATCGCGTGGGAAGCGATTTTTGTCGACGACAATTCGCCCGATGGCACGGCAGCGACCGTAAAGTCCGTGGCCGCAAATGATGCCCGCATACGCTGCCTGAAAAGATTGGGCCGCCGTGGCCTCGCCGGCGCCTGCATCGAGGGCATGCTGGCGTCGAGCGCGCCTTACGTGGCGGTGATGGACGCCGATCTGCAGCACGATGAGAGCATTCTGCCGCGCATGCTTTCCCGGCTTGAGGAAGGCTCGGCCGATCTGGCCGTGGGAAGCCGATACGTGGCGGGCGGCAGCGCCGATTCTTTCGCGCCGGAGCGCGCGAAAATCAGCCATACCGCGACGAGCCTCGCGCGCGCGATTCTGGGTGTGCAACTGGCCGATCCGATGAGCGGTTTCTTTATGGTCCGCAGAGACAGGCTGGACGAAATCGCCGGACAACTTTCGCCGGTCGGATTCAAGATTCTGCTCGACATCGTCGTGACCGCAAAAAGCCGCCTGCGTATCGTCGAGATTCCCTACGAGTTCCGCGAACGCACGCATGGCGAAAGCAAGTTCGATGCGCAGGTCGGGCTCGAATTCCTGGGGCTCGTGCTCGGCAAGCTCACCTATGGCGTCATCGATCCGCGCTTCATCAAATTCGCGCTCGTTGGCACGACCGGGTTGGCCGTTCATCTCGTGGCACTGCGGATTGCGTTTGAAACTTTCTCGCTCAATTTTGCGCTGTCGCAGAGCATCGCCACGTTCGCGGCAATGGTGACCAATTTCCTGTTGAACAACAGGCTCACCTACAGCGACCGCCGTCTTTCCGGCGCGGGTCTCGTATGGGGCTTCTGCGGTTTCTGTGTGATCGGCGCGATTGGCGCCATTACCAATGTGGGACTGGCCTCGTGGCTTTACTCCCGGGACCCGGTGTGGTGGCTGGCCGGTGCTGCCGGCGCAATCATGGGCGCGTTGTGGAACTACTCCATGTCCAGCCAATTCGTCTGGCGAACCCGCTGACCGTACAATACCTGCTTTATCTGCCGACCGTCTTCAGACGCCGATCGCCGCATCATGGTTAGGCGTCTGGGCATCGTTTTTATGTGCGTGGGCCTGGACGGTTTTGGCCAGGATATCGAGGGCGGCGGAGATGTCGGGTTCGGTATGGTCGGCGGAGATGAAGAAGCGGATGCGGGGCTTGTTCTTGGGCACCGCCAGTTGCGGGATCGGGGGCGCGTAGAAGCCCGCCTCCAGGAGACGCTCGGCCGCCAGCATGCACACATCGTGGCTGGGGAACTGGACGCACACCACACCCGCCCCGATCGCGCCCCCCGTGTTGAGGTCGCGGGCGCGGGCCTCGTCCAGGAAGAACCGTGAGTTCTCCTGCACCCGCGCCACCCGCCAGGGTTCCGCCTGCAGGATGGCAAGGCCTTCGCGCACCGCGGCGGCGATCATCGGCGACAGGCCCACGCTGAACACAAAAGCCGGCAGCGTGAAGCGCAGCCATTCGATCACCCGCCGGCGCCCGGCGATGAACCCGCCGCTGCCCGCAAACGTCTTCGACAGCGTGCCGATGATGAAATCGATCTCGTTGGGATCGACCCCGAAATGCTCCGCGATCCCGCGCCCTCCGGCCCCCAGCACCCCAATCGAATGCGCCTCGTCCACCATCAGCCAGGCATCGTGACGGTCGCGGATCTCCAGCAGCCGCCGCAGGTCGGGCATGTCCCCGTCCATGCTGTAGAGGCCTTCCACCACAATCAGCGCCCGCTTCGAACGCCCGCGATGCTGCGCCAGCAGCTCGTCCAGATGATCCAGATTGCCGTGCTCGAAGCGCAGCACATGCGCGTGCGACACGCTCGCGCCCACCACGATGGAATTGTGCGACAGGTCGTCCACCACGATCAGGTCGCTCTTGGTCAACAGATAGCCCACCAGCGACGCATTGGTCATGTAGCCGCTGACCAGCGTCATCGCCGCGTCCACGCCCAGGAACGCCGCAATCTCGCTTTCCAGTTCCTCATGGATCGTCCGGCTGCCGCCCACCAGCCGCGAGGCTTCCGCCCCCACGCCCAGTTCCAGCGCCGCCCGCGCCGCCGCACCGCGCACCCGCGCGTCTCCGCCCAGGCCCAGATAGTCGTAGTTCGCAAAGCTCACAAACCGGCCGCTGCGCGACAGCAGCTGTTCCTTCAACCCCTCCAGAGGCTGCAGATACACCCCCTCGATCGCCGCTACGCTCGCCTCATATGCCCGCCCCGAAAACAGCGCTCCGCCAGCTATCCGCAACCGGCGCATCGCATACTCTTCCAGACTCCGGCTTCGGCCCATCTTCAGTCCCTCAATAGCGGCAGGATCCTGGCCAGG
>Ga0302326_10022026_pt1 | contig 13040 bp, 15 predicted proteins | sample Palsa_T0_3_FD_202264 | JGI IMG/M metagenome (GOLD analysis project Ga0302326, IMG submission 202264) | Peat permafrost microbial communities from Stordalen Mire near Abisko, Sweden - Palsa_T0_3 | ecosystem: Environmental > Terrestrial > Soil > Palsa > Peat permafrost | place: Sweden: Abisko... | reverse complement strand
TGGCGTCCCCGATGCTCTGGGTAAAATCCGTTTTCAGTTCCGCAGTGGCCACCGGCACCCCGTTCAGGAAAAGCACGAGGTCCAGGCAGTTTTCATTGTGCAGGGAATAATGCACCTGCCGCACCACCCGGAACCGGTTGGCGGCGTATCGGATCGAGAAAAGGAACCGATTTCGGCAACCGATCTAGAGCTAAGAGCTTTTCCCGCGCGCGCGAGCGCCTGCCAAGCAACAGCAAGCCGCCAAGAGCCGCAATCCCTGACGCCCAGGTGCTTGGCTCGGGCACAGCCGCATCGGGCGCAGGGTCCTGACTGGAATCGGAAGCGACGATGAAGGTCGGCGCAACCCCCGATCCGCTGAGGTCGGCGAAGCCAGGGATGGGATCCCCCGTCGTCGCGTCGTACTCGCTCACGTTATGATAGCCCGAGACGTAGAGGTCGTTGCCAAAAACCGCCACGTCAATCGGACCGCTCAGATCCCCAGCGAAATAACTGGGGTCGGTGAAGCCGGGGACGGCCTTCCCGGTCGTCGCGTCGTACTCGCTCACCGTACCAGCCCCGTACTCGCCTTGGTCGACGCCGGCGGGGGCGCCGTATTCATTCACGACGTAGAGGTCGTTGCCGTCGGTCGAAATCGCCAGGCCCAACGGCTCGCTCAAGGTGCCCGCCACCGGCGTGCCGTTCGGCTGGCTCAATCCGATGATGAATGAGGCATTGATGACCGCCCCCGTCGTCGCATCGTACTCGCCCACCGTGTTGTTGTTGGCGCTCGATACGTAGAGGTTGTTGCCCGAAACCGCCAGGCCATACGGCGAGTTCAACCCGCCGAGGGAGAAGCCTGCGATGGCCTCCCCAGTCGTCGCGTTATACGCGCCCACGGTTCCGCCGTAATTGTTCGCGACGTAGAGGTTGTTGCCCGAAAGCGCCAGGCCATACGGTTCAAAATCTTGCAACCCGCTGATGAATGAGGCGTTGATGACCGCTCCCGTCGTCGCGTCGTACTCGCCCACCGAGGCGGGGTAGGCCAGGCTCGATACGTAGAGGGTCTGTGCGCTTGGGGGGGGCGGGTTCATAGGCCCGGAGGGTGGCTGGAGCGGCCCAGAGTATCGCCACGCCGGCGGTGAGGGCGAGAAGGCGAATGTGTGTTTTTGGTTTCATGATATTAGTTTTTTGCGGTTATTTCCTGCGGTCAATCCAGGCGTCCGCGCGGAACCAGAAAGGTCCGTACAAGGCGCATCGGAAAGCGCCTCACTGCGGCTGACTTCGTGGCTCCAGTTGGTTCTGGAGATCGCGTAAAGCGCTGTCTCAGCGAAGATCCAGCCTCCGAGCAACCAATTCAGCCCGGCCGAAGATGCGATGAAACGTCGTATGACGTAATCGGTGTGAGATATAGGGGGTTCCTAGGAGTCGTCAAGGGTTATTATAATTATTTTATAAGAGCGGGGCGAATCTTTTTCGCCAACGCTCGCGACTAGAGCAGTTTAAACAATACTGTAGCCGTTTTTACACCCCTTATTTGACTGCAAGTTGTTCCTGCGCAGCATGTTATAAGTCATGAATTCGGCTACGAAACAATTTAAACTGCTCTTAGCTTGGGCGCTCTCCAGCCCCTCGGCCCTCGTCTGCGAGCAGGAAGACCCCACCTTCGACTCGACATTTCCGCGGATTCCCGCGCATTCGGCGCCACCGGCACCGAAGCCATGAAATACGATGCAGGCAATGCGCCGTCCTTTGGGTGGGATGAACCTATCCGGAAATATCTCGCATGGCGCGAGAGGGTATGCGGAGGAGTAGAACGCGACCTCAACGGCTGGAGGCTTGTGCCCGTTCGGCTGACGACTCCGGGGAATGCCGAGGTGACCGTTCATTCCGCGAAAGTGATCGTGGAATGAATTTGGAAATCGCGGTCGTTTCCCATCTCATTCTAAAGTGGCCCTATCCGTCAAACCAAACTCCACACGAGTCACCGCAATCGCGTAAATGGCGAAACACGCATAGGACAAATGCAAACCAACATCGGTTTTCGAAACTCCCATGCCATGATAAATGAGCAAAAACAATAAGAATTGGTTCAGTGAGGTCCGTTACGGACTGGTCATCCACTACGGACTCTACAGTTTGCTGGAGCGCGGCGAGTGGGCCTGGAATCGCGAGGAAATTTCACGCGACGAATACAAAGCCCTTGCCAATCGATTTACAGCGGAAAACTTCGACGCCGACCGCCTCTGTCGCCTGGCGGTGGATGCAGGAATGCGTTACGTGGTTTTCACGACGATGCACCACGAAGGATTTCGTCTTTATCCCACCAAACTCTCGGATTTCCACATCGGCGAAAGCGCCGCCAAAGGACGGGATTTGGTGGCTGAAATCATCGCGGCCGCCCGTAAGCGCGGACTCAAGGTCGGTCTCTATCACAGTCTCAACAATTGGTATGATCAACCCGATGCCGTGGCTGCCCTCGAAGACCGCGTCGCATACACAGCCTTCATTCAAGCCACGCACGAGCGGATCCGCGAACTTGTCACCCGCTACAACCCCATCGATATTCTCTGGTATGACGGCTGGTGGCCGTTCAATGGCGAAAAGTGGCAGGCGGAAAAAATGAACGGCATGGTGCGCGACGTCCAACCGCACATTCTCTTCAACGGCCGCAACGGTCTTCCCGGCGACTTCGCCACGCCCGAGCAGCACCTCGGCGCCCCGCGCCCCTGGCGTCCATGGGAAGCCTGCATGACGCTCAACAACAGTTGGGGCTACCATGCTGGTGATCACGACTGGAAATCGGCCGCACAGGTCATCGATCTGCTCGCAGCCTGCGCGCAGGGGATTGGCAATCTCTTGCTCAATGTCGGTCCGCGCGGCGACGGCTCAATCCCCGAGGAATCCGTCCGGATTTTGGAAACCGCAGGCGACTGGCTTAAGCGCCATGGCGAATGTATTTTTGACACGGAACCGTTCACCTACGATCTGCAAGAGCGGGGAGACCATCGTGGTGACTGGAATTTCCATGGCCCGATGACCGTGCGCGGTAATACGCTCTACTGGCTTCTCCGCCGCTGGCCGGGCGAAACAGCCATTCTCGGAGGTCTGGAGTGCGAGGTGCAGCGAGCGAGCTTTGTCGGATCGGGCGGGCAGATCTCATTCAGCCAGACCGCAGGACGCCTGATGCTCACCGGTCTGCCGGCCAATCCTCCCGACGCCGTCTGCCCTGTAATCTGCCTGGAATGCGACCGGCCGCCGACGATGTACCTTAGCGGCGGGTTGCGCGTCCCTGCTGTTCCGCATCCACATTATGACCCATGCCCATCCGACATTGAGCATTGAGCCGCTTGGCGTTAAGGAACCACCCGAAATGTTGAAATAAAAATGAAAACGCAGCCATTCAAGTTAAAGTTAACAAGCCCCCTATTCACCGATTGGTCGGATCAATATCTCCGGCTGCATATGGCCGGCACGAAACCAGGGGCGGCCCGTCAATTAAGTATTGGCGGCGCTCCCGTTCCGTTTCAATACACGGGGAATGCTTCCAAAAAAGGGGCCGAGATACTGGTCAAAATCGGATTAGCCAAAGGCGAGAGCAAGGAGTTGGTCTTTTCCGAAGCGGAGTCTGCAACGACCGACCTATCAAGGATGGAGCTCCCGCTGCGCGAAACGGCCACGATCGGTGTGTCCGGCCGTGAATTGAGGGTGGGGCCGACTGCGCCCTTTGCCGGTTTTGCCGGTGCGCCGATGAGGAGCGCCATCCGCTGCGACACAGCCTTTGAGAAGGCGAGCCTTGCCCGTGTCAATGACGGCCCGCTCTTTACCGACTACGAACTGGAATATCGGTACGCGCAAAACGGGCTCTATGCTCTCCATTTCCGCTGCTACAAGATGGACCCTTACGCGGAAGTGGCCGAGACCTTCTCGCTGGGCCTCAACGCCGAACTTATCTGGACCCTGAACCCGGAGCGGCGCTTTACACATATTATCTCCCGCGACTCCTTTGAAGTGGAAACCCAGCCCACCGTCGAGCCGCTGGGAGCGGAGCATCCGCGGGACCTGCTCTGCCGTTTGCAAATGCCGGTATTGTCGGAATACTTCATCCCGAACAACCGCGGCTGGTTTGCCTTCTGCGACGAGAACGATCAATCCACGCCGATGATCGGCGTCATGGGCCTTTACGGGGCGCGATGGGAGGAACCGGTGGCCAATATGCCGGAGATATTCGACAAAGGCGGCACGGTGGAATGGCATGCGTCACTTACTTCCGGCAAACGGCATTGGCTGCTATATTCGGGACCGGTCGCGAAAGAATTTCACAAGTGCGCCGACGGCTATCAGATCTCGGAAACCGATGTGGATGGCCGCTTCGTTTTTCACCGCCTCAATACCGAGTTCAACGCCTTTCGCCTTGATGAACACCTCGACCTTGATGGCACCGCCATCTTCGATGGCTCCTGCGCCCACGATCCGGGAGTATTGGGAAGCGGCGACTTCCATGCCAGAGCCGTCAAGCGCGTGGAACAGTATCCCTGCCTGAAGCAGGCGGTGGAAAATCCAGATGATTGGCTCAAGGCCAACGGCGCGATGCATCTTGCCTGCTTTGCCTATCTCGCCGATCCCTCCGCGGATAACGCCCGGGCGCTCCACGGCCAACTAATCGTCCGTTTCGAAAAGTGGGTCCGCCAGTTCCAAGGGTATCGCATCGGAATGCACGATTACATGAAGAACACGATCGGCTTCCCGCGCTTTCTGCGCGGCCTGCTGCTCGGGTACGAGATGTTGCGGCGCGATGGCGCACTAAGCGATGAGGAAATAGCAAAGCTCAACACCTATTTCGCATTTGCCGCGCGACGCATGCTCGATGAGGGCCGCTGGCCGCACTCCCGCACATGGCAACATCCCGATCACCCCGAGTCGACCCGCGATTTCTATGCCTACGGCGGCGAGCACAAGCCCGACCGCCTGGTCTGGACCAACTGCCTGCCTAACTTCCAAAGCGACCCGCTCTGCGCCCTGGCGCACCTGAGCGCAATATTCAAGGATCACCCCGATGCCGCGCATTGGCTCCGATTCGCCCTCGACGACGTCGACCGTCAACTCGACGCCTATTGCGGCAAAAGCGGCGCGTGGGAGGAATCCATCAACTACGCAATCGGCACGCTCTCTTACTTCGTCATCACCTTCAAGGTGGTCAAAGAACGCTGGGGCATTGATTACTTCAACGACCAACGGATGCGCCGCTATATCTCCTGGCTCTGCCGCTTCATGGGGCCGCTGGACAAACGCTTCGGCGCCTTCACCATGCCCGGCATCGGCAATTCGGTCATTCCCCAGACGGGTGGTGAATGCCTGCTATGCTATGCAGCGGAGTTGGACAAGGACGACCCCTTGCGTGCCGATTGTCTGGCCGTATGGCAGCGGAGTGAAGGCAGCAAGCACTTCAGCGAGCACTTCCTGGTAGTGACGGCGGCGATGGCGCCCGAGCCCCAGGCGCCAATGGCACTGCGAAAACTGGGAAGTGAAAATATGGACGAAGTGGGAGTGGCAATGCGGGACCGGCACACCGAACCGGACGAGAGCTACCTGTTCCAGAAAATTGGTTTCGCAAAAGACCACTACGAAGCTGATGAATCGGCGTTCAACTGGTATGCCAAGGGCACACCACTTTGCATGGACTACGGAACCTATACCCCGGATACGGGAGTGGCCGGAGCCCATAACGTGGTGGAAATTGCCGATGCCGATGCCCTGCGGCGCGGCTATCTGGCCGATCACCTCTTAACGGCCGCGCTGGATTACACGCGGTGCGAAATGCCAGTGAGCCTCAAACTGCTCTGGGGCAAGATGCGCAGTTTCGAGGAAATTGAAAACAAGGACGGACAGATCGACCGCACCAAAACGCCTTACTTCTATATCGGCGACAAAAACCCCGTGGGGCCGAAGGTATGGAAGGTCCGGCAAATGCTCTTCGTGAAGCCCGACTACCTCGTGATTTTCGACCGGGTTTACGGACGCGTCCCGCATCGTTACAGCCTGCATGTGACGGGCACGGAGATCCGACGCGAGGGCCCGGCAATCACGGCAAAGGGACGGTATGATCTGGATCTGCAGGCTTTTGTCAGGCATCCGGCTGAGTTCGAGATGGAAACCGGCGAACTGATTCCCAGTCTCCATCCTGCCGGCGGGGGTGAGGAGGCGCGCAAGAACCACTCCCAGCATTACTTCCGCATCTATAATCAAATGGATGGCATCTACCAGACGCTGCTGTTCGCCAGGGAGCGCACACGCCATGTCATATTGAGCGGCATCGGAGAGAGCGCCATCAAGGTTGTCACCCCCGAATACACCGACTATGTCTTCCTCCACAATGACTTCATCAGTGAGGAAACCGAAGAGGCGGTCTTCGCCGGTCGTGCCGGATGGATCCGCAAATGGCAGGACAACCGGGTGCAGGCTTGCCTCGCGGACGGAGGGGTGATCCAGGCCTTCGGCCGGCGTTTTGAGGGTCGTGGCCCCTGGGCTTATGGCGTGGAAGGCAAGGACCATCTCGAGGTCTTCGGTCCGACGCCGCGGAAGGTCCTGGCTCACTAAATCATCATGCCACACGCACAGGCAACCCGATGACTGAAGACTACCGTTCCCGGCCGGAATTGGCCACTTACTACGCCGATAGGAAACTGATGTGGCGCAATGTTATTCTCATCGGACTAAGTAATATGGGCTGGAACATGGTCTTCATCGTGGTGGGGCCGCTGATGGGGTTGAAGCTGCTCGAACTGGGGGTGAGGGAAAACATCCAGGCGACCATCGGCTCGGTCAATATGTGGTCGCTGAGCTTCCTCGTGATGTGGTTCAGTTGGATGAGCGACCACACTGTGACGCGGATCGGACGCCGAAAACCATATCTGTTCCTCGCCGCGCCTTTCATCATCTTCCCGATCGTGATCTTTCCGTTCCTGGCCAAAGCCCATTTGATCTGGCTGCTGATCGCAATGCAGATCGTGTCGATGATCGCCATGGACCTGAAGGCCAGCACATTTCCACTTCTCAATATCGATTGCGTGCCCCGCAAACTGCTCGCCCGCTGCAATTCGATTTTCAGCATTGTCGGCGGCTTAACGGGCTTTCTGGTTATGCGAAACGCGGGTGGATTGATTAAAATCGCCGAATGGCTCCCGTTTGTGCTCGGCGGTGGACTAATGACACTGACCACGCTCGTGGCGTTCTTCATCAAGGAGCCGCCTATCAATCATCCCAAAACGGAACCATTCAAGCTTTGGTCCACATTCAAGGTGGCGGCGCGGGACAAACGCATTTTCTGGCTAATGCTCGGAGTAGGCATGATCAACAGTTTTGGGACCATGAACAACCAGTGGCTTTGGTTCTGGTCCAAGGAGGCGCTGCACCTGGATCGGGATATGATATTCAAATCCCTCTCCTGGGCCAGCCTGGTGAATATCGTATTGGCTTATCCAATCGGTTGCATTATCGACCGATGGGGAGGGTTCAAGGTGGTGCTGGTCTATTGGGTGGGACAGGTGGCCTGCTTTGCCTGGGAGATGCAGGTGCATGACAAGACCGGGCTCGTCATCCTGTCGCTGGCTATGACGGTCGTCGCGCCCCTGTACGGAGCCGCGGACATCATGGTCTATAAGAGTGCCGACCCCAAGGATGTCGGCTCCATTACCTCGACCAATTCGTGTCTGCGGAATGGCTGGGTCGCCACTTTGGGATTTGTATCCGGCTGGACGATTTTCTTTTTTGGCCACAACTTCCGCATCGGTTTTGTGATCGGCATCATCATGAGCACGGTAGGGCTGATGATGTTTATTATTCACCGCTGGACGATGCGCGCCCCGGGACCAATGGCCACTCTTGAACCGGCCGAGGACAGCCCGCCGTGGCCTGAAGTGACCGTGCCGGCAGGCGAACCCTGAATGTATGAAAGTATCACGTATTGCTTTAAGAACCCATGAATAATGTCGAAAATCCTTACGTGAATCTTACGGATGTTTCCGAGGAGGCGCGGATCGTCGTGCTCGTTCCCCGTCACTTTTTATCTGATAATCCGGTGTTGCCACTAGAAATGGTTCGCGAATTGGCGGATCGCCGTGAGCCCGGCGTTTTCCACGAGCGATTCGAGCTTGGAGATCGCGAAATCCCCTGCCTTGTCCTGAATATACCGGAACTGCTGGAAAGGCATCACCGAGATCCCATAAAACTGGAAAACCTCATTCCAGAATTACTCTGCTGTTTGTCGCCAGTGAATCCCACAGCGGCTTCAATACCGGGTCATCCAGAGCGTCCACCCGGAATCGTTTCTCGATTTCAAATGTCTCCTTAAAATGCACCCTAGCCGATTCCAGATTGCCCAATTGGCACTCGTAGCAGGCGAGGCTGTAACGGATATTTCCCAGATCATGAAACGACTGTAGAAGTCTGGCACTCAAGACTTCGTTCAGTTCGTCATTCGCGTCTAAAAACATATTCAACCAGATCAGGAGGCCACATATGGGGGCTTCCTCCCAAGCCGGTATGCCATTGATTAAACACCTTCCCGTAATTTAAAGGAATCGGGTGTATCTCTGTTTCGAAAGTCAGAGAATCCCTCCCAAACAATTTGACGCCCCACACCAAGCCCCGTAAAAAACTCTATCCCATGACCACCTCCGCTCTCGACCAAATCCAAGCACTCGAACTTCAAATCCGGCAACTCAAAGAAGACGCGATTCTCCAACTGAAAGAGAAATTGGCGGCAGCACGGCGGACAGTCTCAGATTCATGAAAAGACGTACATTTCTTAAAACTTTTACCTTGGCGGCGGCTTCTCTTCCAACCCTTGGCTGAGATAATCTTATGGCTGTGGAAACAGTTCCTTACGCCGAGCAAATGCCCATCGTTCCATTCGATGCTCCAGCCGGAACGTGGACGCTGGCAGTGCTGCCCGACACCCAAAACATGGCTGACTCGTTTCCGGCCGAATATGACCGGCAAACGGAGTGGATCGTCGCCCATCAAAAGACCCACAATATCATTTTTGTGGCTCACGAAGGCGACGTGGTCGACAACAACACCATTCGCCGCCAATGGGAAAACGCCCAGAAATCGATGCGCATCTTGACCGATGCCAGCATCCCTTACGCGCTCTTGCCCGGCAACCACGACTTGGGCACCGACGGCACCGCGCAGGATCGTTCCACGCTGTTAAACGATTATTTCTCCGCCGACGATTATCGGCACAGCGAAGCCTTCGGCCTTTTCGAAACGGGCAAGATGGAAAACAGTTGGCATCACTTCACGGCGCCAACCGGAAACTATCTCCTGTTGGCGCTTGAATTCGCTCCACGCAATGCCGTCGTTGACTGGGCCGACGGGATTGTCGCGCAAAATCAGGATCGGAAGGTGATCGTCGTCACCCATTGCCACACCTACTACGACAACACCATCTACGATTGGGGAAAGTACGGCAATGCCCAGAAGTGGGCTCCTAAAGAGTACGGGATCGGCAAGGGCGGAGATGCCAATGACGGTAGGAATTTATGGGACAAGCTGCTGAAAAAGCATCAAAATATCTTTTTGGTCCTGAGCGGTCATGTCCTCAAAAATGGAACGGGCTATACCGTCGGCATCGGCGACCACGGGCAAAAAACCCACCAAATCCTCGCCAACTACCAGGTGGCGGGGGAGCCCCATCGGCCTTATGGCGGGGGAGGCTATCTGCGCCTGATGCAATTTTATCCCGACGGCGTCACTATTCAGGTCAAAAGCTATTCGCCCTGGCTCGATCAATGGCTGACCACCTCAGATCAGCAATTTACGCTGAAGCTGGCTTGATGGGGCGGGGTGGGAGGCTTGGTCGTTTCGCCGCCACTACCGTCACCACCCGGGTGAAATGCTTCAAGTGCCCGCACTTCGAGCATCTCCACTTCGCCGAACTGGGTTTCCTCCATCCTCTCCAATTCCCTCAGGGCATAATCCGCCCCTTCGCTAATGGACTAAAACCCGGCCAGGTGGTTCTGCTGTCAGGTCCTCACCGGGCAACCCAATCGCGGATTCCGCTGCCGCCGAGACAATGTACAGCTTTATTTAAAAGAAATTCATGACACTCTCCAATCGGATACCCCTTTTTTCCTAGAGCAAATAGAACATGAACAAGAAGACTATTGTCATCACCCATCCAACCAAGGCGCGAGTCCCATCCAATGAATACCACTACCATCACTTGCGCTGATCTGCTCAACCCCATCGAGGAAATCGTTCGCAGCAACCACATGTTATGGCCCGACGGCGGTTATGTAAACGGTTCGCCGCAGACTGTCGTAAACGCGGTACTGGTGACCTGGATGGCCGACGTGACGGCGTTGAAGAAGGCCATCACCAGCGGCTGCAACGTTGTGCTCTGCCACGAACCGCCGTTCTACAGCGAGAAACACGAATTGCCGCCGTATCGCTGGCTTAACCCGGTCAACGACTGCACCGAGCAACCATGGCATCCCAACCGGCAACGTCGCGTGTTGATTGAGAAGCACGGGCTGACACTGCTCCACTGTCATTACGGACTGGATAGGTTTCCGATCTACGGGTCGTTTGTGGAGGCGATCGGCTTGCCAGCCACCCGCAACGACCAGGACTGGGAACGAGTTTACCGATTGCCCAAGCCGATGACGGTGACTGCGTTGACGAAAACAGTAAAACAGCGGCTCGGAATCACCGGCACTGTGCGTGTGGCCGGTAATCACCGCCGCAAGGTCCAGAAGGTCGTTCCGCTCTGGGGCGGACTCGGCTTGAATGTGAACGTGTACTGGTTGCGGCAGGGCATCACGCACGGAGCGGACGTCGCCGTGGCCGGTGAGATGGACGAATACCTGATGCACTTTGCTGCGGAGACTGGCATCCCTGTCATCGAAACCTCTCACCAACTCTCCGAGGAGATCGGCCTGCTCCACTATGCTGACGTGCTGCACCACCGTTATCCGACGCTGAAAGTCGTCTCGTCGTTTACTGGCCGGCCTTATCAAACCCTATGAACATCAATTTGGAAAATTACCATTTGCAGGTAGAGGTCACAACGGCCATGACGGCGTGCATGACCGAATTATTCACGGGGAGCGTGGGAGAGGATACCGTATTCTGCATAAACCTCCCGCTTTACCTCGGCAGGGACATTTCTGACCTTCTTGGTGTACCCCGGAATGGAAATGTCTGCGACGGAAACATCGAGGGTGGCACCGGGAGTCAAGCGGGAATCGGGAACAATTGGCGGCGATTGCGCCCACGTGTGCGGGGAGATCGCCAGCCACAGGCAGAGTGACGGGAAGAATTTCATCGCCTTCATGTGATTATGACTCGGAGCACCTTCTGGACAAGATCGTAAACTCCCGGCTCTTTGGAAGCTCTCGACCCGGCAACATTTAATCGGGATTTCCCATTTGAGGCCGGATCAACTGTATGACGAACTCAAGGCAGAACTGAAACAGCTCTGCCCCAACGATCCTTTGCTCCGCCAAGTCGGAGCCCAACCCCAGGACAATATCGGGGTTGGTGTCGCCCACAGCATCCACATGGGCTCGCTCACGACGGTCTTAATTGAAATCCCTTCAACCAGTTTTCTAAAACCACTGTCCACACGGCGATGGCAGGATCCGTTTCGTCGGGCCCAATGCCATGATAATCGCGCGGAAATACAAGAAGCTCGGCCTTCACCCCATGCCTTACACAGGCATCGACGAAACGCAGAGAATTTTGCACGGGGACAGCGTTATCAAAGTTGGCATGAAACAGGATTGAAGGCGGGGTCTTTTCATCCACATGGAGATCGGCAGAAAGACGCTGACGAAGATCAATGGGAGCATTCGCTCCCAAAAGATTCTCACAGCTGCCCGCGTGCGACCATTCGCAGAAAGAGATGACGGGATATACCAAAACCATGCCGTCGGGACGGGACGAATAGTTTGCGGCTAAGGTGTCAGCATTCTCGCGGTGCAGTTCCGGCTGGGTGCCGATGGTGGCCGCCAGGTGTCCTCCGGCACTGAACCCCATGAGCACGAGGCGGTCGGCAAGGAGAGATTCCTTTTCTGCCCAGGAGCGGGTCAGGCGGATAGCACGGCAGGCATCATCATATGGGGCGGGAAAGCCAAATGGTTTGACCCGGTAAGAAACCACGGCCACCCAATAGCCCAAACGGTTAAAATAGCGCGCAAACGGATCACCATCCTGCTCGGAAAGGCCTCCGTAGCCTCCTCCGGGAACCAAAACGATTGGCGGTGAAGCAGGTTTGACCGGCGCTAGGGGCCGATAAATATCCAGGTGCGGGAGGTTTTCTGGATCATAATCACCCGGCACGCCATCGGGCCACAACAGAACTCTTTCGGGCTCACCCACCGTCGCATTTACTTTAATACTCAAATCTGGTTGTCCCGGACAAACTTCACGAGATCGCCAGAAATATCCGTTTCCTTCCCAGGATGCAAATGGATCCACGGTTTTTGATGTTCTACTGAGAATTCGGCCGTCTTTTTCGATCCGCCAGTGAGTTTTCCCGTCATCGTAAAAATCACCGTCCCATCTGAATCTTGGATATTCTTTTCCGTTCGCTCCGGGTAATTCGATGTCGAGGTCTCCTTCAATTGATACCGCTGATCAATCATCCCATCTTCAGCCAGCCGGCCTTTGGGACACCAACCGCCATGCGGGATGCCGTGCTCGATGGCAAAATCCAGGGCCGCTCTGTCGGCTCCTGTTTGACCACCGGAGATGATTTTCTGGATCAGCCGGTTACTGCGCCGGGTCACTGCTTCCACCAAACCGACAAGAGATAAAGTCCCGGCAGGATATACGTCAGCAGAAGGAATGGTCGCCGCGCTTTGAAAATCTGCGGCCAGGTGGAGCCGATGATGATGCCCAATGAGACCACCGAAATTTTGAAAAGGCCGCTCTGCCACCATTTCATCGTAAATGGCTTGAATATGCTCATCTCTCAATCTGGCACAGTACCTAACGAATCCCACAGGGGTGCCAGATCCTGGTCATCCAGAGCCTTGAGATTCCAGCTGTCGTCG
>Ga0302326_10022024_pt1 | contig 13040 bp, 12 predicted proteins | sample Palsa_T0_3_FD_202264 | JGI IMG/M metagenome (GOLD analysis project Ga0302326, IMG submission 202264) | Peat permafrost microbial communities from Stordalen Mire near Abisko, Sweden - Palsa_T0_3 | ecosystem: Environmental > Terrestrial > Soil > Palsa > Peat permafrost | place: Sweden: Abisko... | reverse complement strand
TGCTGGTCAATCCGGAAGACGTCCCGGAGGACGTCCTCGACGGGCTCGAACGGCCGCCCGAAGCGTTAACGCAGTGCGCCGTTTGCCGCCGCATGTGCGTGCGCGACCATTTCGTCTGGAACGAGCGGCAGCTCTGCGCGTGGGACTATCACGCCACGGTGTTCGGCAAGCGCGGGCCATGGCGCGACCAGCCCTACGAGGAGCGTTTCTTCGAAACGCTGCCGCGCGCGGCGTACGTCGCGCCGGGTCTCCTGCTCGAGCTCGAGGTCGAACCGGTGCTGGCGGTCGCGGGCCTCCCCGAGGACCGTATGCGTGCGCTCGTCAATATCGCAATCGGCGATGCGAAGGACGGAGCCTATCTCGCCGTGCGAACGGACGAAGGCATGACACTCTTGCGCGAGCGGCGGTAGCGACCTGAACGTCAACCGCGCGATCTTTCGTCTAGGGATGCTGTTCGTCGTCGCCTACGGGATCCTGTTCGTACGGCAGCTTTACGTCCAACTGATCGAAGGGCCCAAGCTCGCACACGACGAGCACAACCCGCGCGCTGCGCTGCTTCTGCCCTACCGTGGCCGGATCGTCGCGCGCGACGGAACGCTGCTTGCGTACTCGAGCGCACACGGACGGCTCTATCCGCTCGGCCCGGCGCTCGCGCACGCCGTCGGATACGCGTCCTCGCGTTACGGAACCTCGGGACTTGAATCCGCATTCAATTCCGAACTCTCCGCTCGACCGGTGGCAAACGACCCGATCGCCCAGGTTGCCGGGCTCTTTTCCGGGCCAAAAAGCGTCGCGGCGCGCGGTGCAACCGTCGTCACGACGATCGATCCGGCCGTGCAACGGGAACTCTACGCCGCGCTCGCCGCGTACCCGCGCGGCGCCGGCATCGCGCTCGATCCGCGCACGGGCGAAGTCCTCGCGCTTGCGAGCGTCCCGAGCTTCGACCCAGGCACGATCGACACGTCGTTCGCGTCGCTCGCGCAAGACCCGCAGAGCCCGCTGCTCGATCGCGCGCTCGATGGACTCTATCCGCCCGGATCTACCTTTAAGATCTTCACCGCGGCCGCCGCGCTCGACGCCGGCGTCGTTACGATGAACTCGACCTTCGAGGACAGCGGCGCCTATCGCGTCGGCGCTTTCTTGGTGCATGATAACGAGGGAGAAGCGACCGGCGAGCAGGGTCTAGTCGGCGCCTTCGCGCTTTCGAGCAACGTCGATTTCGCGCAGATCGCGCGGCAGCTCGGCCCGGACAAATGGTACGACGAGGCCACGCGCTGGGGCTTCGGCCAGCCTGTCGACTTCACGCTCGAAACGTCGCGCGATCGCTTGCCCGCTCGCGACGCGCTCGCGCCGGGAATCCTCGCTCAGCTCGGGTTCGGCCAGGCCGATCTGCTCGTTACCCCGATGCGGATGGCGCTCGTCGGGTCCACGATCGCCTCCGGCGGCTCCGAGCCGCGACCGTTTCTCGTTCGAGCCGTCCGCTACGCCGATCGCGACGAGACCCTCGGGAGTGCCGGAACCCTCGCTACGCCGATCTCCGCCGACGTCGCGGCCGAGGTGCGGGATCTGATGATCGCCGTGGTGCGGGAGGGGACCGGGACCGCCGCCGCGCTGCCCGACGTCCAAGTTGCCGGCAAGACGGGGACCGCGACCAACCCGGCGGGAAGATCGCACGCATGGTTTGTTGCGTTCGCGCCGGCAGACGCACCACGGGTCGCCGTGGCAATCGTCGTCGAGAACGCGGGTTATGGGGGCGTCGTCGCCGCCCCGATCGCGCGCCGCGTCATCGCCGCAGCCCTCGCCCACGAGCGCAGCTGATGGCAGCTGAACCTTCTAAGAAATCCGACCGCGGCGCGAAGCGCCGCACGCGCGCAGGGGCGGGGTCAAGCCCCGCAGCGCGCGCGGTGGTTCAAGCGTGGATAGGCGCGGGAGTCCGCGCCGGGGGTTTGGGGGGCACCCCCCATTTAAAATGATCGAACGCAATCTGTCGGAGCGATATCGGCTCGAGGGCCGGATCGGGCAGGGTGGGATGGCGGTCGTCTATTCCGGCGTCGATACGGTGCTGCGGCGACGGGTGGCGGTCAAGGTGCTGCGCGAGCAGCTTGCGGCCGATGCCGACTTCGTGCAGCGCTTCTATACGGAAGCGCAGCACGCGGCCAAACTCTCTCACCCCAACATCGTCAACATCTACGACGTCGGGCGCGAAGGCGAGAACTACTTCATCGTCATGGAGCTCGTGGACGGGGCGACGCTCGGCGAGATGATCGAGAAGGACGGGGCGCTGCCCGAGCCCGTCGCGATCGATTTTGCGGCTCAGATTTGCAGCGGGCTCGCCTACGCGCACCGCCAAGGCCTCCTGCACCGCGACGTCAAGCCGGCGAACATCCTGATAACGAAGGACGACGTCGTCAAGCTCTCGGATTTCGGCATCGCGCGCGCGGTTACGACGCAGACGATGACCATGACGGCGCCCGGCCTCGTGATGGGAAGCGTCTACTATCTTTCGCCCGAGCAAGCGCAGGGGCACGAGCTGCGCGAGACGAGCGATCTTTACAGCTTGGGCGTCGTGCTGTATCAGATGCTGACCGGGAAGTTGCCCTATACCGGTGAGTCGCCGGTGACCGTTGCCTTAAAGCACGTTTCGAGCCCGATACCTTCGCTCGACGCGGAAGACGTGCCGATCAGTCCGGCACTCGCCGCGATCGTGCGCAAGCTTCTGCAGAAAGATCCGAGCGATCGTTTCCAATCCGCGGTCGAGGTAGCGAAGGCGCTCCGCGAAGCGCGCGACAACCCGCTCGTAGCGGTTGCGCTCGAATCTCGCCGCAGCCGTGCCGGCGCAACCGCAAGCGGACCGCGCACGATTCCGAATCCGAAGCCGCGCCCATCGCGCTTCCCCGACCGGCCCGCCGCGATCGTCGAAGAAGAAGACGACGATCGGTTCGAGGGGCACGGCCGCGCCCGTTCGCACCGCGCGGTCTTTTATCTCGCCGCGCTCGTTGCCCTGGCCGTCGCTATTGCCGGCGGCTACCTGTTCGCGAACCACGTGGGGATCTTCGGAGGTCCCTCGAGCGTGGCGCTCGCAAGCGTCGCCGGCGAGACGGCCGAGGAAGCGGAAAGAAAGTTGGACGCCGCCGGTCTGCGATGGAACGTCGTCACGGTTCCAAGCGAGGAAGTCGCGGCCGACCGCGTCGTGAAGCAATATCCGCCTGCCGGTCCGCACGTGCCGGCGCAGACGGTCGTGCAGCTCTACGTGAGCAACGGCTTACCGACCGTCGAGCTGATCGACGTTCGCCAGTACTCCTCCGACGACGCGCAGCGCTATCTTCGCAACGCGAAACTAACGCCGAAGATCACCGAAGTCTTCGACAAGTCGCCGCGCGGGACGGTGCTTGCCGAGCGACCCGCGCCCGGAACCGCGGTCCCGATTCATTCGACGGTCGCGCTTGTCGTTTCAAAGGGCGTCAAACCCGTGTACGTCCCCGACGTCGTGTCGCAAACGCTGGGCGACGCGCAACATGCGATCGGCGAGCGGCAGCTCAAGTTGGTCGTCTCCGAGCGCGATCCAAACGACGAGATCGCGCCGGACATCGTCACCTCGCAAAACCCGCCGCCCGGCTCCGCGCTCGATCCGGGGTCGACGGTCTCGGTCGTCGTAAGCAGCGGACCGCCGCAAATCGACGTACCCGACGTCGAGGGCCGGTTGGCGAACGATGCAGCCGGCGTCTTACAGGGCGCGGGCTTGCGCACGAACGTCGAGTATCTCGTCGACGGCAGCGCGCCCGCCGGCACGGTGATGAAACAGGATCCGGAGAAACCGGCGAACTTGAAGAAGGGCTCGAGCGTGACCCTCGACGTCGCGGTTCCCGGTGCGATCCCCGACGTTGTGGGCAAGAGCCTGGCCGACGCGACGACCGAACTGCAAAACTCGGGCTACAAAGTCGGCAACACCGCGTACGTGCAGGAGGGCGCCGACGGCACGGTGGCGCGAACCGAGCCGGTCGCCGGAACGTCGCTGCGTCCCGGCGAGACGGTGCTGCTCTTCGTGAACGGCACGTCACTGGAGAATCCGTAATGCGGATCTTAGGCATCGATCCGGGTCTTCGCGTGACCGGCTACGGTGCAATCGATTGTGCCGGCGTTTCCGCGCGGTTGATCGAGGCTGGGATTATTGCGCCGGACGTACGCGCCCCGCTCGAACGGCGTCTGGGCGTGCTGCATGCCGAACTCTGCGCGATCATTTCGGCGACTATGCCCGACGTGATGGTCGTCGAAGAGTTGTGGAGCGCGTACAAGAATCCGGCGACCGCGGTTCTCATGGGCCACGCGCGCGGCGTGATCTATCTCGCCGCAGATGTCGCCGGCGTCGCGGTGCGCCATCTCGGGCACTCGCACGTCAAGCGCGCGCTCACCGGCTCCGGTGCGGCGCGCAAGGAACAAGTCAAACGGATGGTGATGCTGCAACTCGCGCTTTCGATCGCGCCGGCACCCGACGACGTTTCCGATGCGCTCGCGCTCGCGCTTGCGCTTGCGAACGTCGAGCGCACCGAACGCCGGCTCGACCGGCTCGGCATCGCCTAGGTGTTCTCGCGCATCACCGGTTCGATCGCCGAACGGAGCGAGTCGGCGGTGCTGCTCGACGTGGGCGGGCTCGCGTACGAGATCGTCCTGCCGCCGTGCGTCGCCGAGAAGCTGCCGGTCAAGGCGGGCGAACGCGTGACGCTCGAGATCCACCCGGTCTTCAACCTCGAGGGCAACAGCGGCCGCTTCACGTTCTTCGGCTTCACGAACGCGATCGAACGCGAATTCTTCGAAGCGCTCATCACGGTCGCGAGCATCGGCCCAAAGACGGCGGCGCGCGCCTTCACGCTCCCGATGGCGCGAATTGCGGCGGCGATTGATGCCGCCGATCACGCCTTCCTCGTGAAGCTCCCCGGCATCGGGCAGCAGAAGGCGCGCGACATCGTCGCCAAACTCCAAGGTAAAGTCACGAAGTTTTTGCTGATTCGCGACCCGCAAGCGCGGCCCGTCCCGCCAATGCCGGATTTCGCCGCCGAAGCACTCGACGTGCTCCTGCGTCTCGAATACAAACGGCCCGAAGCCGAAGCAATGATCGCCCGGACCCTCGAAGCATCGCCTGCGGTAGGCGACGCCGAAGCGCTGCTCGCCGAAGTCTACCGCCGCCTCCATGCAGCCGACAGGGCTTCGTAACCGCCTTGCGGTCTCGCTCGTCCGTCGTGATAGAATGGAGGCATGCGATTTCCCCAGTTGACCAGCGTCGAAGAATTCGTCGCCTGGGAAGAGCAACAGGACGAGAAGTACGAATTCGCCGGCGGGGTGGTCTCGCTGTTTCCGGGCGCGACGGCGCGTCACGAGATTATCATCCTGAATCTTGCTATCGCAATCCGTAGCATCCTTGCGGCCGGCCACGTGCGCACCTCCGGGCTCAAGCAGTTGACTCGCACGAGCAGCCGCTATCCGGACGTTTCGGTTACCTTCGATCCGCGCGATACGGTGGAACAGACGTACGCTCGGTATCCGTCGCTCCTGATCGAAGTACTTTCCCCGTCGACGCACCGCACGGACCGCGGACCGAAATCGCAGGAATACCGCTCCATCGAAACGCTGCGCGAATACGTGCTCGTCGACTCGCGCAAACGCTGGGCTCAGACAGTCCGGCGCTCCGGCGAAAAATGGGCGGTCTCGCTACCCATCCTTTCCGGCTCGCTGTGCTTCGAGGGCATTGGCCTCGACGTGGCGTTCGACGACCTTTACGCCGGCACGGAGCTGTAAGAGATGAGCGAGTCCTCTCCGCGTCGCGTCGTGCTAGGCCCCGACGATGTGAACCGCGTCATCGAGCCCGAATCGCAACTCGCAGAAGAAGTGCTCGGTGCGACGCTGCGACCGCGCACGTTCGATGAGTATGTCGGTCAGGGGGCCGTGGTCGACAACCTTCGGGTCGCGCTCGAGGCGGCCAAGCGGCGCGACGAGCCGCTCGAGCACATCCTCTTGTACGGGCCGCCGGGGCTCGGGAAGACGACGCTTGCGGCGCTGGTCGCGCGCGACCTCGGGCACTCGCTCCGGCCGACGTCGGGTCCGACGCTCGAGAAGCCAAAAGACCTCGTCGGCATCCTGACTTCGCTCGAGCTCGGCGACGTGCTGTTCATCGACGAGATCCATCGCCTCGGCGGGGTCGTCGAAGAATTTCTCTACCCGGCAATGGAAGATTTTCGTATCGACATCGTGATGGATCGCGGCGCGTATGCGAAGACCTTCAAACTTCCGCTCGCGCGTTTCACCCTCGTCGGCGCGACCACGCGCGCCGGAATGCTCTCCGCCCCTCTGCGTGAGCGCTTCGGCCTGTCGTACCATCTCGATTACTACAGCGACGAAGAACTCGAACGGATCGTGACGCGCAGCGCCGGGGTGCTGGGCATCCCGATCGACGAGCCGGGCGCGGCGACGATCGCACGGCGCAGCCGGGGCACGCCGCGCATCGCGAACCGGCTTCTGCGGCGCGTTCGCGATTTCGCCGAGGTGCGCGCCGACGGTAAGATCACCGAACCCGTCGCCGACGAAGCGCTGCGTCGCGAAGGCGTCGATGCGCGCGGCCTGGATCGCCTCGATCGCGCCTTTCTCCGCACGATCGCCGAGCAGTATCGCGGCGGACCGGCCGGCATCGGCGCGATTGCCGCAACCCTCACCGAAGACGCCGAGACGCTCGAAGACGTCGTCGAGCCGTATTTGCTCAAACTCGGTTTCGTCGTGCGCACGGCGAGCGGCCGTAAAGTGACGCCGCTTGCGTACGAGCACTTGCAACTTGTGGCGCCGGCCGACGAAGGACCGCAACAGCGCCTCTTGTGACGGCGGCAGTGTGGTTCGCGCTGCTCGCAACCGACGGCGTCATCGGTGCACTCCTCTTTGGCGCCGCGGGCACGCTGCATTGGCCCGCGGCCTGGGTGTTCCTTGTGGAAGTTACGGGTTCGACCCTCGCGCTGACCATTGCGATGGCGCGCAACGACCCGGCGCTGCTTGCCGAGCGCATGAAGCCGCCGCTGCAGCGCGAGCAAGCCCCGTTCGACCGCATCTTGATGCCGCTGCTCCTCGTGCTTTTTCCGTTGTGGTTGATCTTGATGGGATTGGACGCCGGACGCTTCCATTGGTCCGCCGTCCCGGTTTGGCTGCAAGCGCTCGGCGGCGTGACGTTCCTGGGTGCGATGTGGATCGTCCACCTCGCGGTTCGGTCGAACACGTTTGCCGCGCCGGTGGTCAAGATCGCGACCGACCGCGGGCAGCACGTGATTTCGGCGGGCCCCTACGCGATCGTCCGGCATCCGATGTACGCGGGTGTGCTCGTGTACTTCGGTTCGGTCCCGCTGCTCTTAGGCTCGTGGTATGGGTGCGCCGGCGCCATTGTGCTCGGCGCGCTGGTCGCGCTGCGCGCGGTGCTCGAGGAGCGCGAACTCACGCAGAAACTCGAAGGTTACGCCGCGTACGCAGCCCAGGTGCGCTACCGGCTCGTACCGTTTCTCTGGTAAGCTTGCTCGTCCGAGACGACTGGCCCGGCGGTTACGTTGGGTTTTTAGCATGATGACGCGCCTGCTTGCCGCTATCGCCTGCCTGATGCTCGCGACCGGGGCTACGGGTCCGCCCGCGCCTGCGCCAACGGCGTTGCAAGCAGCGGCGAGTGGCGTCGAGCGTCCCTACGCGCAGTTCGGGTTCGAGGCCCTGCGCGAACTCCGCGCGGAGAAGCCGGGCGCGAACGTCTTCATCTCGCCGACCAGCATTGCGATCGCGCTAACGATGGCCGCGAATGGGGCCGAAGGTGCGACGCGCGCCGCTATTTTGAACGGCCTTGGAGCGCAAAACGAAACGATCGATTCCCTCAACGCCGCGAACCATGCGCTGCTCGCGGAGCTTACCGGTTCGCAGGCGGTGCAACTCGCGATTGCAAATGCCCTGTGGCTGCAAGAGGGTTTTCCGGTCAACCCGAGTTTTGCGCAGACGCTTGCGACGCTCTACGGCGCGCAGGCCGAAAACCTCGATTTCCGCAGCCCCGCTGCGCCCGCGACGGTGAACGCGTGGGCCGCCAAACATACGAACGACCGTATCCAAAAGATCGTCGATCGTATCGATCCGGCGACGATCGTCATCCTGGCCAATGCGGTTGCCTTCAAGGGAAAGTGGACGTTGCCGTTCGATCCGGCGTCGACGAAGCCGCACGAATTTACGACGGCCACAGGTTCCGTCCGCTCGGTTCCGATGATGCGGAACGCTGCGCGCTACGCCTACGTAAAAGCCGGCGGAATCGAGGCGATCCGCCTACCGTACGCCGATGAAAGCTTCGCAACGTACCTCGTCTTGCCGCGGGATGCGGAGGCGATGCACGAGTTCGTCCAGGCTCTCACCGCGGACAGCTTCGCGACGCTGCGCTCGTCGCTGCGTCCGGGGGAAGGAACGATCGAGCTGCCTCGCTTTACGATCGCCTACGATGCGACGCTCAACGGCATGCTCGAAAAACTCGGCATGGGCACCGTTTTCAGCGACGCTGCGAACTTCGACGGCATCCACCGGGCACCGCCGCCGATCCAGATCAGCGAAGTCCGCCACGCGTCGTTCCTCAAGGTTGACGAAGAGGGAACCGAAGCGGCCGCCGTTACGTCGGTTGGAATGCGCATGCTGGCGATGCCCGCCGGACCGCCGCCGTTTCACATGGTCGTCGACCGGCCGTTCTTCTTAGCGATACGCGACGAGCGCAGCGGCCAGATTCTGTTCACCGGAACGATCGCCGACCCGAGCCCTTAGCGCGTCGCGCGTTCTTGCTCGCGGCCGGGAGGCGGTGGTTTGGCGTCGAAAAGCCGCAGACGTGACCGACGCTCCACAGCCCGAGCGCGCTCCGCCGCGCCGTCCGCTCGCGACTCGCCAAAAAGCGTGGGCTCAGGCGCTCGCGCGGACGCTGACCCGGGCTGGGTTATCGCCGAATTCGATCTCGCTTGCGGGACTCGTCTTTGGCGTCTGCGCGGGGATCGCACTCTGGTACACCGGTCGCGCCGGCGGCGCCCTGCGCGTCGTCTTGCTGCTCGGGTCGGCCGCACTCATCCAACTGCGGCTGCTGTGCAACATGCTCGACGGCATGGTCGCGATCGAAGGCGGCCGCAAAACCGCCTACGGTGAAATCTTCAACGACGTGCCCGATCGTTTCGCCGATTTGGCGATCTTGGTGGGGGCAGGCTACTCGCTGACCGCGTTTCCGTGGGGCCGGGAACTCGGTTGGCTCGCGGGAACGCTGGCGGTGCTGACCGCTTACATTCGGCTGCTGGGCGGCTCGATGGGAGTTCCTCAATACTTCTTGGGACCGATGGCGAAGCCGCATCGGATGGCGACGATGACCGTTGCCTGCGTTCTCTCGACGCTCGAGCCGCTCGCCGGTTGGCGCGGGCAGATCATCGCGTTCGCGCTCGCGCTCATCATCGCCGGTGCGATCGTCACCTTCATACGGCGCACGAGACGGATTGTCGCTGACGTGAGCGCGCGTTGAGCGCGCATCCGCTCGCCGGCGTTATCGCGGGCGCTGCGCGATTCGTTAGCGGCGTGCAGGTCGTGTGGCTCGGGAGCCGGCCTCAAGCGCGCCAGACCGTGTACTTCGCAAACCACACGAGCCACCTCGACTTCGTCGTGCTCTGGTCGTCGCTGCCCGAAAACCTCCGGGAACAGACGCGTCCGGTTGCGGCGCAGGACTACTGGGAGAGCGGCCTGCGACGCAAAGTCGCCGTCGACGTCTTCAACGCACTGCTCGTCCCGCGCGGCCGGGAAGGAGCGGGCGGACAGAACGGGGCTTCCGCCCGCGCGAGCGAGACGATCGACCATCTCGTTCTGGGGATGGGCGATTGCTATTCGTTGATCATCTTTCCGGAAGGGACCCGCGGGACGGGTGAAGAGGTCGCGCCGTTCAAGAGCGGCCTTTATTATCTCTGCCGGCAAAAACCCGGCGTTCAACTCGTGCCCGTCTACATGGAGAACTTGAACCGCATCTTGCCCAAAGGCGAATTCCTTCCCGTTCCGTTCATCGGCCGGGTCGCCTTCGGGCCGCCGATGGCATTCGATGCGGCCGAACCGAAAGCCGATTTCTTGGCGCGCGCGCGCGACGCCGTCTGCAGTCTGCGGCAATCGTGACGCAGTGGTTCGCGGCGATAAATCCGCAGTTACTTTGGGCTCTGGGCGGCGTTCTCGGCGTACTCGCCGTCGCAACGATCGCGGGCTTGGTCATCAAGCTCGTCGTCAAGACGCCGTCGGCGCAAGGCACGATCGACAACCTCAACAAACGGATCCGTTCGTGGTGGGTGATGGTCGCGATCTTCGCGCTCACCCTCGCGGTCGGGCCGATCGGGTCCCTCGTGCTCTTCGGCATCCTGTCGTTTCTGGCTCTGCGCGAATACATCACGCTGGTTCCGACGCGCCGCGCCGATCACCACACGCTGTTTTGGACGTTCTTTCTCTTTACGCCGCTCCAGTATTTCTTGCTCGGCATCAAGTGGTCCGGATTCGTGATCGTCATCCCGGTCTACGCGTTTCTGTTCATACCGGCCACGATGGCGCTCGCCGGCGACATCCAAGACTTCCTCGAACGTGCCGCCAAGATCCAATGGGGGCTGATGATCTGCGTCTATTGCATGAGCTACGCCCCGGCGTTGCTGACGCTCGACATACGCGGCGGCTACGGACCCGACGCGAAGCTCCTGCTGTTTTTGGTGATCGTCGATCAGCTCAGCGACGTGCTGCAGTATGTCTGGGGCAAACTGCTCGGGCGACACAAGATCGCACCCGTAGTCAGCCCGAACAAGACGTGGGAAGGCTTCATCGGCGGCGTTTTGAGCGCGACCGCCGTCGGCGCCGGCCTCTGGTGGATGACCCCATTCACGCCTGCCGTCGCGGCCGCCATGTCGCTGCTGATCACGTTGCTCGGATTCGCCGGGGGCCTTGTGATGTCGGCGATCAAGCGCGATCGCGGCGTGAAGGACTACGGCACGCTCATCGAGGGGCACGGCGGCATCCTCGATCGCATGGATTCGGTGATTTTTGCCGCCCCCGTCTTCTTTCACGTCGTGCGCTTTTTCTACGGGATCTTGTAGAACATGGGTGCGCTTTGAGATGAACCGTCAAAGGTTCGTAGCTTTAGGGACGTGCGCGCTCGCCGGGTTGCCGCGGGCCGCGCGAGCGACCGGCGGCCTCGACGTCGCAGACCCGGGCCCGGCCGTTTCAGTCCGCGTGCTGCTCGCGAGCGGCAGCTTCGCGGGGCCCGAACCAATCGATGCCTGGCACTTCGGATGGAGCGGCCGGACCTATCGCGGATCGTTCGCGAATGCAGCGCTTCCCGACGGCCGCAGCGCCTTGGTCAACGTCGTTCCTCTGGATGCGTACCTTGCCGGCGTCATCAGCAGCGAGATTCCGTCGGGCTGGCCCGATGCGATGCAGCACGCGCAAGCGATCGTCTCACGGACGTACGTGCTCGGGCGATTGCACCCGGACAAACCGTACGATGTGGTCGCGAGCGAAAGCGATCAGCACTATAGCGGCATCGAAGGCGAATCGCTCGCAGGCCGAGCGGCCGTCGACTCGACCGCGGGGACGACGCTAACGTACCTCGATGCGCCGGCGCACGTCGCGTATTCATCCTGCTGCGGCGGCCGGACCGCGGACGCGGGCGACGTTTGGGGTGTCTGGTTTCCGTATCTCCCGAGCATCCCGGATCCGCATTGCTTCGGAACGCCGAATTACGCTTGGAATGCCGACATACCGCTCGCCAACGTGGCCGCCGCATTCGGCGCGCCGTTCGCCGGAATCGGCGCGCTCCGTGCGGTTCGGCTCGAGTCGAATGGGCCGGACGACCGCCCGCGCGGCATCGGATTCGACGGCGACCGGTCCTCGTTCGAGACGACGCCAAAGGCCTTTCGCGCCGCGCTCGGAGCGGCCGTCGTGCGCAGTACGTTCGTGCGTTCGCTCGAACTGGGGCGCGCGGGATCGCTCGCCGTGACCGGCACCGGGCGCGGGCACGGCGTGGGTCTCTGCCAGTGGGGCGCGCGGATCATGGCCTACGACGGTGCTTCCGCGCAAGATATCCTCTCTTTTTATTTCCCGGGAACGGCGCTCGGTCACGCGCAGCCCGAACGCGAGCGCGGACACGCCGGGTAGCCCTCGCAGCGGCCCGCGCGAGACTCGCGCGTACCGTTACGAGCTCCCTGCCGAGCTCATTGCGAAGACGCCGGCCGAGCCTGCGGACTCGGCTCGCCTGCTCGTGCTCGAAGGCGACGCGATCGAACATTGGACCTTCGCCGATTTTCCGTCGCTGCTGCGCGAGGGCGACGTGCTCGTGGTCAACGAGACGCGCGTCGTTCGCGCGCGGTTGCGCGGCGTGCGCGAACTAGGCGGCGGTGCCGCGGAGGTTTTCTTGCTGCGACCGGCAGCCGGGGGCGCGTTCGACTTCGAGGCGCGCGACTGGCACGCGCTCGTTCGCCCGGGCCGCCGGTTGCGCGCCGGCGCTCGCGTGCGGTTTGGCGATGACGCGACGGCGCAGATCGTGAGCGAGCATTCCGATGGGTCGCGGATCGTTCACCTTGAAACGCGCGATTCGCTTGCAGAATTTCTCGAACGCCACGGCGAGATGCCGCTGCCGCCCTACGTAGGACCCGGCGACGAGGGGCGCGCGCAACGTTACCAGACGATGTTTGCGCGCGTCCCCGGCAGCGTCGCCGCGCCGACGGCCTCGCTGCATTTCACGCCCACGGTCGTCGCCGGGCTCGAAGCGCGCGGCGTGACGATCGTGCGCCTCGTCCTCGACGTGGGCCTGGGCACGTTCCGGCCGATGGAAACGGAGACGATCGACGAGCACGTCATGCACGCCGAATGCTACGACATCCCGCCGGCCACCGCCGGCGCGATTAACGCCGCCAAGCGCGAACGCCGCCGTGTCGTCGCGGCCGGAACGACCGTCCTGCGCGCGCTCGAAGCGGCGGCGGAGACGGGCGGCGGGAAGGTTGGCGCCGGGG
>Ga0302326_10022023_pt1 | contig 13041 bp, 10 predicted proteins | sample Palsa_T0_3_FD_202264 | JGI IMG/M metagenome (GOLD analysis project Ga0302326, IMG submission 202264) | Peat permafrost microbial communities from Stordalen Mire near Abisko, Sweden - Palsa_T0_3 | ecosystem: Environmental > Terrestrial > Soil > Palsa > Peat permafrost | place: Sweden: Abisko... | reverse complement strand
GACCATCATCGTGCTGCGAAGCGGACTTCCTTACACCCCGATAGTCGGTTCGGACGTGGCGAACACGGGTGTCGCGAACCAACGGCCCAATCTCAATCCCGCAGGAGGATCAGCCACATTTCATAAGTCGCTGAGCAAGTGGTTCGACCCAACAGGGTATGTCGCCGCACCTCAGTACAGCTATGGGCAAGTCCGTGCAAACACACTGAACTCGGATCTGTACCGTCAGTATGATGCGTCGGTGTTCAAGAACTTCTCCCTGCCCGGAGAGTCCGTTCTTTCCTTCCGGGCGGAGTTCTTTAACCTGCCCAACACAAACAGTTTTAATGCGCCAGGTTCCACCATCACCTCGACATCCTGTTGTGCGGTCACCTCCACGTCGGTTCCGTCGCGCGACATTCAGTTCGCACTCAAGTACAACTTCTAGCCATTGAGGGATGCAATCTTGGACGAAAATGAATGACTAAGGGAACCGTCGGAGGACAGATGAAGAAACCTGTTTTGGCTACCTTGGTGTTGGCCCTTGGAGTCCCGCTATGGGCAAATGCGCAGCAGCCGGTCTACCTCGATCCCGCCCAGCCGATGGACAAGCGAGTGGACGATCTGGTTCAGCGGTTGACACCCGACGAGAAAACATCATTGCTAAGCACCACGGCGCCGGCAATTGAGCGGCTAAAGATACCTGCGATGAACGGTTGGAACCAAAGCCTGCATGGGATTGTGTGGACCAAACCGACCACCATGTTTCCGGTGCCCATCAGCATGGCGGCTACCTGGGACCCGGCACTGGTCCATGATGTAGCGGCAGCAATCGCCGATGAAGGAAGGGCGATCTACAATTTTTGGCCCACCGTTTCTGGAAAAACTGAACTTGTTCGGGGACAAGCCGTCACCATCACCGCTGATGGCGCGAGGATCTCGCATAATGGCCTGGTCTACCGCTCGCCCGTAATCAACATGGACCGCGATCCCCGCTGGGGCAGGATATGGGAAGCCTTCGGTGAAGATCCGCTCCTAGCGTCACGCATCACCGTCGCCTACGTGAAAGGCACGCAGGGAGACGATCCGAAGTACCTGAAGCTTGCGGCCACGCTGAAGCACTATGCCGTCTACAACGAAGAGCGAGATCGTGTAAGCACATCCACTGACCTGGTGAGCGAGCGGATGTTGCGCGAGTACTACCTGCCGCAGTTCAAGGCGGGCATCATGATGGGACATGCGGCCTCGATCATGTCGTCGTACAACGGCATCAACGGCATGCCCAATGTAGAAAACAAGCTGCTCTTAACCACCATCCTGCGAGATGAGTGGAAATTTGACGGATTTGTCGTTCCCGACAGCGGTGCGGTGCTAAACCTTGTGACCGCGCACCGGAAGTATCCGACGGTCGAAGAGGCTGCTGCCAAGACCATTCTTGCGGGCAGCGATCTCGATGATGGTGCTTATGCGCGTGCACTGCCGAAAGCGCTAGCCGAAGGGCTCCTGACCGAAAAGGACATTGACCAGTCGTTGCGCCGAGTAATGCGGGTGCGGTTTCAGTTGGGTGAGTTCGATCCGCCAGAGATGGTTCCTTACAGCAAATTCGGACCAGACATGATTGATTCACCAACGCACCGGCAACTGGCGCTGCGCACCGCGCAGGAATCGATCGTGTTGTTAACCAACAAAAACAATTTTTTGCCGCTGGAGAAGAGCCGGATCAAAACCCTCGCCGTGATCGGGCCCTTTGCAGATTTTGCTCAGACCGGGCCCAACTACACTGGCCAGTATTCGAAGTTCGTGAAACCGCTGGAAGGCATTCAGCAAAAGGTAGGGCCCGGAACCCAGGTACTTTACGCGCGCGGCAGCGGGATTGTGGAATCTGACCATCCTGAGGCAAGCATCGCCGAAGCGGTGGCGGCGGCGAAGAAGGCGGATGTCGCCATCCTGTTGGTGGGGATCAACCAGATGCTGGAACGGGAAGGCATAGATCGCGATTCGCTTAACTTGCCCCCGCTGCAGCTGAAGCTGGTGCAAAGCGTTTTGCAAGCCAATGCAAAGACGGCCGTAGTGTTGCTCAATGGTGGTCCCGTTTCGCTTGCCCCGCCGCGCTTCGGAGGGGGTGGGCCGGGTCCACGAGCCATGGAAATTCCGGCGGTTCTCGACATGTTCTGGGCCGGCGAGGAAGGCGGGACCGCGGTTGCTGACGTGCTGTTCGGGGACTACAACCCGGGTGGAAAGCTGCCGTATACGGTCTATGCGGGCGAGAGAGACCTGCCGCCGATGAGCGAATACGACATCACCAAGGGTTTTACGTACATGTATTTTGCGGGCAAGCCGGAGTATGCGTTCGGCCACGGACTGAGCTATACCACGTACGACTACGGCAATTTGAAGCTCTCGTCCAATCAGATTTCGAGCGATGGGCAGGTGGCCGTCCAGGTGGATGTCAAAAACACTGGCCAGCGTGCCGGCGATGAGGTGGTTCAATTGTACGTACACGATGGTGATGCCGGCGTGCCGCGGCCAAAGGAACAGTTGGCAGGATTTGAACGGATTCGTTTGCAGCCTGGGGAGACAAAGACGGTCAGCTTTTCGCTGCCCGCGGAGCAGTTGGCCTGGTGGGACAGCAACCAGGAAATGTGGGTGGTGAAGCCAGGCGCAGTGGACGCAATGGTGGGGAGTGGGTCGGACGATATCCGGCAAAAGGCGCAATTCCAGATCACCACAGCCGGCCAATGGCCGCCGGGTGAGCTGACCACGCGAGTATCTCTTGGCAAGTAGCGGCCTGGCAGTAAACGGAATACGTTACATTGGATTAACACAAGCTGGGATTTCGATGGTTCGGCCCATGGACACCAATTCTTCATCCGGTACAGACAAGGGCGATCTCACCGACTGGTTGATCTTGCGCTTCAAGCAGCTCATCAGCGAAGGAACACTTACGCCCGGCTATAAGCTACCGTCCGAGCGCGAACTGTCGCTGCACTTCGGGGTCAGCCGGACTTCTCTGCGCCCAGTCATGAAGATCCTCAAAATGATGGGCGTCGTCTCGCAGCGAGTCGGCGACGGCACCTACCTCAACGGCGATGCCTCGTCAGTTCTCGCTGAGCCGATGGAGTTCCTTTTCTTACTGGACGAAACATCGTCTCAGGAACTGGTCGAAACCCGCTTGATGGTCGAACCGACGCTTGCTGCGAAAGCGGCCGAACTGGCCTCTCGAGAGCAAATCCTGGTGTTGCGGCAAACCATCGCGGAGATCGAGGCCGCGGGGACCGACCAGTTCAGGATCATCGAAGCCGATCTGCTCTTTCATCGCACCATTCTGCAGAGCTCCGGCAACCGGCTCTGCGGGCGCCTCTTCCAGGTGATCCATCGCTCGATGATGAACATGATGATGTTGACCTCGCAGCTTGTGGATCGGGATCACACGCTCGCCTTCCACAAGGCAATCTTCGAAGCGATCCAGCGGCGTGATGGGCCGGAGGCCGAGCGTCACATGCGCGATCACTTGATCGACGCGCGCGCGCTTCTGTTACAGGCCCGCCAGTCAGAGGCCGACGAACGTCTGCGCAAGAGCATCGGCAAAAATACTGCCAGGAAGCGGACTGCTGTAAAGGCTCGCTAGCGAGGCTTCCCGGGGAGAGCGGCTGGGCAGATCGCCTGGACCTGCGCAGCCACGGTGGAGGCTACGGCTTTCTGGGGCCTACGAGTGCGAACATGGCTCCCTGGGGATCGATGCTAAGAGTGATCCATAGGTCGCCGGGTACCTGGTGGGGGCCCATGCATACTTGGCCGTTCTTCTCCTTGACGCGCGTTGTTGCGGCATCAATATCTTCCACGTTGAAGTAGTAGAGCCAGAAGGGTACGGGAGAATTTGCGGGATCGCGCGTCATTACGGCGCCGAGCGCCGCCCCGCCGTTGTTGAAGATTCTGTATGTCCCCATGGGGCCCATGTCCATCGTCCTGTCTTCGTTCCAGCCGAAGATACTGGAGTAAAAGGGCCACGCGGTCTTTTCGTCGTTAGCCGAGAGCTCATTCCAGCCCACGGTGCCGGGCGTCCCCATCGGCGGACGCGGCGGGGCATAGTCCAAAGAGCCCTTGAACAAGAGGAAAGCGGCGCCCTGTGGATCCTCAACAAAGGCCCAGCGCCCGACGCCCGGGATGTCCTGCGGCGCGCAGTGTAACTTGCCGCCGGCCTGTTCCACACGTTTGGCGTCGGCATCCACGTCCTTGACCCCGATGAAACCGACCCAAGCGGGCCTCATGCCGGCATCCAGCATCGGCTGATCTAGCTCCATCATTCCGGCGGTGTCCAGGCCGCCGACGGAGAAAAGTTTGTAGGGAATACCTCCGGGGTCGCCCGAGTCTTTGGTTTTCCAGCCAATCACGTGGGTATAGAAGGCCTCGGCGCCCTTGGCGTCGGTGGTGCGCAACTCGTGCCATACAAAGTCGCCAGTGGTGACGCTGGCTGGCGCATTTACTTCCTGCTGTGCGGTTGTGCTCATGTCTTGCTTCCTCCTTTTGGGATGACTTCTTCAACTTTCTGCGGCGCGTTCCAGTTCGGCAATATCCAGCTTCTTCATTTTCAACATAGCCTGCATTGCATTGGGCTTCCTGATCAGATCCGGCAGGCGTGCGGGCACGATCTGCCAGGATAAGCCAAATCGGTCTTTGATCCAGCCGCACTGGCTCTCGCTGCCGCCGGCGGACAATTTCGAATAGTAGTGATCGATTTCCTCCTGCGAGTCGCAACGAATAAGGAATGAGACCGCTTCGGTAAATTTGAACATCGGGCCTCCGTTGAGGGCTGTGAATTGCTGGCCGTCGAGTTCAAAGGCAATGGTGAGAATACTTGCCGGCCCCGGGCGATTGCCGTTGTAATTCAATGTTTCGAGTTGCCGGGAGTTCTTGAAGATAGAGAGATAGAAGTTCACCGCATCCTCTGCGTTGTTGTCAAACCAGAGAAACGGTGTAATTCGCGGAAAACTTTCGAGGGCACCCATAACGTATCCTTTTCAGCATTAGATGATCGAACGAGAAGATGTGTACGCTGTCCACAATAAAAATACTAGAAGAAATGTACACTGTCCACAACGCACCATGAACGCAGCAAAAAAAATCCGGCCACCGGTGAGGACGACCTTTCGTCACGGAGATCTACGGAGAGCCCTTTTGCAGGCGGGCATTGAATTGGCGCGTGCTGGAGGTCCGCAGGCGGTGATCTTGCGGGAAGCGACTCGACGCGCAGGGGTTGCGCCGAACGCTGCGTACAGGCATTTTTCCAGCCACCGCGACCTGTTACAAGCAGTCAGGGCAGCGTCGCTTGCGTCGCTTGCGCTGGCGATTGAAGCTGAAATCGTCAGGGTGCGACGGCGAAAAAGTTCGCCGTCGGAAAAGGCGCGGGCGACCCTTCGCGCGGTCGGTACGGGGTATCTAAAATTTGCCCTGGCCGAGAGGGGACTCTTCCAAACAGCATTTTCAACCCCGGACCCAGTGGAAGATGATGTTGACGTCGCAAAGACGGGGAAGAGCGGACTGAATCCGTTTGAGCTGCTTAGCTCCGCGCTCGATTTGCTGGTGGAGGCGGGCGTCCTTCCACGGGAACGAAGGCCGGGCGCGGAGTATCTCGCGTGGTCTGCCGTCCATGGACTGGCCATTCTGATCATCGAGGGTCCGCTCAATGGTGCTTCTGATAAGGAAATCCGTTCCATGTCTGAGCGTGTGCTCCTGATGGTTGAAAAAGGTCTCTGAACATCGGTCTCAAGACAGTGTGCGCAAGGGAAACCGCAGATTCTCTCCACCCGCTGCGCTCTGTCGAGAACATATCCAAGGACAGTCCGCGGCACTGCAGATCCCTCGGCTTCCCGGATTTCCTGTCGAGAGTTGCGGCTTCGGTCAACTGCATGTGGTTCTCTTTAGGGAGAACCACATAAGTGGCTCCGGTGAGAGCTGTGAAGTCGGAAATTCGGGTACGCTCGGGATGACAAAGGCCTCGGTCCAGCATCCACTCTCTAAGGAACCGTTACCCTTTCCTTGTCATCCCGACCGAAGCGAATCGGAGCGGAGGGACCTGCGGTTCGCGGACCTTTCCTGGAGATGTTTTTCGACAGAGCGCAGCGGAGTGGAGAGATCTGCGGTCTCCCTTGCGGTTCCCACACACCCTCTCAAGCCAGGTTCCGGTCCAGCAAAAGCAGAGTCTCCGCGAGAACCCGCGTGCCCTTCGCACAATCGGCAGGGTCTGCCCACTCTTCTGGAGTATGGCTTCGACCGTCTTTGCAGGGGACAAAGATCATACCCATCGGCGCTATATGCGCGATGAACACGCCATCGTGCCCGGCGCCGCTGGGCAGGCGGGTGCTGCGAATCCCGGCGGCCGAAGATGCTTTCTCGATCGTGTCCTGAACCAGTGGAGAACACCCAGTGGGCAACGTCTGGCTCAGGGGAGAGATGTTCAGGTGCAACTGTCTCTCTTTCAACTCGCCTTCGGCGCGCTTCCAAAGTTCCTGCTCAAAGTGAAGCAGGGTAGCCTCATCAGTGCTGCGTGCTTCTAGGATCATGGAAACCGAACCGGGCACAGCATTGATGGCATTGGGTTGGACGGAGATTCTTCCCACCGTTGCCACCAGGTAGGGACCGTCCGCGGGCCTAGATCGCGCCAGTTGGTCGACCGCACGGATGAATTCCGCAGCCCCAACCAACGCGTCGCGACGAAGTGACATGGGCGTTGTTCCAGCATGATCGACGCGGCCTTCCACCGTAATCTCATGCCGGCGGATGCCGACAATCGCAGTCACGATGCCGATCTCGGCGTTTCTTTCCGCGATCACCAGCCCCTGTTCGATGTGCAGCTCGACATAGGCCGCCACAGAGTCATGGCCCCGAATCGGCTGAGTCAGCTGTTCCGCACTTCCGCCCACGCTGTTAATCGCGGAGGCAAGACTTAGAGTGGAAGGCAGGCAGCGCGCCAAGTCCGATTCGGTGAGTACGCCCGCCCAACTTCGACTGCCGATGCACGATAGGCCAAACTCACTGGGCTCTTCGGCGAGAAAGTCGACAACTTCCAGGGGATGTAGCAGCGGAATCTGCTGCTCCCGGATGGACTGAGCGGCCTCCAGGGCCGCGAGCAAGCCGAGCGCGCCGTCGAAGCGGCCGCCCGCCGGCACGGTGTCTGAATGTGAGCCTGTGACCAGCGCGCCCAGACCAGGTACGGTTCCAGGGAGGCGGCCCAGCAGATTTCCGCCGCAGTCGATGGTTACGGAGAGACCGGCGGATTTGAACTCCCGCTCCAGCCACGCCCGGCCCTCGGAAAATCGAGGATCAAAAGCACGACGAGTCCAGGGCTTTGCCGGATCGGTGATGCGGCTGAGAGCCTCCATGCGACTCCACAGCCGATCCGAATTGATTTCAACCATGTTCCGGAGCTGCTATGCGAGCGCCAGGTTGAGGTTCTCGATGGCTTCGTCGATTTCCGCGGTGTTTTTGTAACCAACCGTGACGGCGGTGACGCCTGCTTTCCTGAAGGCGAACTTCATCGCCGCTTTGCGGTCGTCCCGGCTGGTGAATGCGCCCTCGCCCACCAGCTTCATGCTGATGACACCCGTTCCGTCTTTGCGGATCTTTTTCACATGTGTAACCACTTCGCTTACATTCCCCAGCCCTTCGGTGTTGTAATCCTCGGCATCCATGCGAACGCCCTTGTGATTCATGCGGATCATCGCCACTTCGAGCCACTTCATGTCGGGAACCTGGCGCAACGCGGGTAGTCCATGCACCGAAGCACCGTGTGACAAAACAGCCTGCTTTACCTGGGCTTCGGAAATTCCGTCCTGCCACTGGAGACTGTCGGTGGGCCAAGTCGGAGTGTGCTGCCAGTGCAGCAGCACGATGTCGAAATATTCGGTCTTCGCCGCTCGGCGCAACTGGTCGATCTTGTCTTGCGGATTGATCCCGTTATGGGTCGTAACCTTCGTCATCAGCCGATAGCTGTCGCGGGGAACACCCTGCAGGGCTATACCCAGCATCTCGTGCATGCCACCGTAAGTCTCAGCAGTCTCAAAGAAGCGGACACCGCGCTCATGGGCATGGCGCACCAACCGGGTGAACTGATCCTGGCCCAAGTCGCGCTGTACCTGGCCGGAAAAGCTTCCCGTGCCAAACGCGAGGCGCGTGACCTTAACGTTTGTCTTTCCCAGGGTTACCCAATCGGTAGCAGTTTGCGGCTCAGCTTTCAGCGAAAGGGTTCCGGTGGTGGCGAGGGCGCCCGCGGCGAGGCCGGTCTTCAGGAAATCACGTCTGGAGTAATGAGCCATGAACTTCCTCCAATGGGCGAATCTTACCATATATGCCCGGTCCGATTCCCCGGGTTCACCGTCCGGCGCGGTACATTGGCTGCATCATGAAGAAGCTGATCAATCACCCGGAAGACGTGGTGGAAGAGATGGTGCAGGGCCTGGCGGTGCTGCAACCAGGATGCGCCCGCTTACCTGGACACAAGGCGCTTATCCGCGCGGACGCCGGAGACGCGCGCGACCGGCAGGTCGCCATCCTCTCCGGCGGTGGTAGCGGCCACGAGCCGGCCCATGCAGGGTACATCGGTGCGGGGATGCTGAGTGCTGCCGTCGCGGGAGAAGTCTTTACCTCACCCAGCAGCGACACCGTTTTTGCTGCCATCAAAGCGGTTGCGGGAAAGCCAGGGTCCTTGCTGGTGGTCAAGAACTATACCGGCGACCGCCTGAACTTCGGTTTGGCGGCGGAGATGGCGCGCGCGGAAGGCATTCCCGTCGAGATGGTCATGGTGGATGATGATGTGGCCTTGAGAGGCACGGCGCAGGCCACCGGGGCGCGCGGTCTTGCCGGCACGGTATTCATTCACAAGCTGCTGGGTGCCGCCGCCGCCGAGGGTAAAGACCTGGCGGAGCTGGTCACCATCGGCAAGGCCGCTGTTGCGTCCCTCGGTACGATGGGGGTCTCGTTCTCGGCGGGGACCTCGCCCGCGGTCGGAAAGCCAAGCTTTGAGCTGGGTGAGCAGGAGATGGAGCTCGGTCTCGGCATCCATGGCGAACCGGGCATAAAACGGATGCCGATGCAGCCCGCGGACCAACTGGCAGAGACGCTGCTGAGTACGATCCTGCAACACGGAAAATTCTCCGGCCCAGTGGCGGTCATGGTGAACAATCTGGGAGCCACGACCACCATGGAGCTCGCCATTGTCGCCCGCCACGCAGTGCGTTTTCTCGAAAGCAAGGGCTTCGCGGTGGAGAGAATATTCGCGGGAACATTTCTTTCCTCACTCGATATGGCGGGAATTTCAATTTCTGTTCTCGGGCTGAACGACGAGCGGCTGCGCTGGCTCGATGCAGAGACCACTGCTCCTGCATGGCCCAATGTGCCGAACCAGCGCCCGGGGAAGCCGGCGGTGCAGACGACGGAGGTCAGCGCCAGCGGTACGATGACGGCGGGTAGCGGCACGCAGACAGAAGCAGGGAAAAAGACAAGAAGCGCGATCGAGGCCGCTTGCAGGGCTTTGATCGCTGCTGAAAGCGAGCTGACGGAGATGGACCGCGTTACCGGAGATGGCGACCTTGGCGCCAGCATGGCGCGTGCGGCCAGTGCGGTCCAATCCGCGCTGAGCTCGTATCCACTGGACGATATCCCTGCCACGCTCAAAGCACTCGGTCACACCCTTCGGAGGCAATTGGGAGGATCATCGGGTCCACTCTACGGAGTGCTTTTTCTGCGCTGCGGCAGCGTTCTTGAGAGCCTCGGCGCAACCGGGCTGGCGCCATGGGCCGACGCACTGGTTCAGGGTTGCCAGGCAATCAGCGATTTGGGTGGCGCGAGACCCGGCGATCGCACCATGCTGGATGCTCTCGATCCCTTCGTCAAAACACTGCAGCAGGCCATGGCGGTGAAAACAACGCGTGAAGCAGTGCTTGCTGCCGTTGAGGCCGGAGAGCGCGGGGCCGACGCTACTGCCCAAATGAAACCCACGCTAGGCCGCTCCAGTTATCTTGGGGACCGCGTGCTGGGTCATCCTGATCCAGGCGCGAAGGCGATAGTCCTGTGGCTGCGTGCGGCCTGCGGGGCATTTTTCATGCCTGCGTAGGCCCTCGGAGTGAAACGCAGCTGATGTCGCGTTCTGTAACAAGCCGTATTCAAGTAGCTTCCGCGGCCTGTGGCCGGCTCATTCGGCCCAAGCCGACATCTATAATGAGTAACATGGACCATTTCAGGCTGCATCCGGTGCTGCACAGAGTGTTGGACTGGGTCCCAGCCGTGTTGAGCGTGGTAATGATCGCTCTCGAGTCCACGGCCACGATGTCGGCGGCGAACACCAGCAGATGGCTATATCCTCTGTGGGTGCATTTCTTTGGTACGCCGACCGCGGCACACTGGGGGCAAATACATCATCTCATCCGTAAGACTGGCCACTTCGTCGGTTACGGATTAGTCAGTCTCGCTTTTTTCTACAGTTGGCGGCAGACGCTTCATCGAATGGCTATCAAGCACTGGACTCTTTGGCGGCGCGCCTCGGTTCTGGCGGTTCTTTGCACCCTGGTAGTCGCGAGCCTTGATGAATACCATCAGAGCTTCCTGCCTAGCCGGACGAGTTCACCCATTGATGTTGGTATTGATGTCTGCGGAGCCATTGCCTTTCAGCTGGTTTTGCTGCTCATCATTCAGTGGTTCGCTCGCCGCCGTCCAAGGTACCGCGCAGCCTGACTTTCTCTACGTTTCGCGGCCCTCAGTTCGGCGCGCGACTGCACACTCTAAAGCCCCTGAGGTAGTCTTTCCCCATCATTTGTGGAGCACTCAGCGCGGAAAGAGATGACCTCGTCCTGTAGCTTTCAAAAAGCTTACCTCAGCGGCTGGAGCCGTCAAGCGCATAGGGCAGTTACGGCACGGCTGAACCCGTGCCCTTCGTTCGAGTCTTCCCCGTCCTCTTAAGGTCAGTGATTCCTTCCTACGAAGCAGCACGACTAATGTGAATCTGGGATTTACACGCGACATGCACGGCATGTTTAATGGTGCCGCTGTAGTCACTCATGAGCCCGCTCAGTTTGTCGAAGTATTAAACCGGGTGCGGATTTTTGGGTAATTGTTTGGCCACCGAAATGCAAAGTAATGCTGAGATTTCTTTAACGTGGGCAACGTCGAGAATTTACAAAAGGGGCGAACAATTCTTGGATCGGGATCGTCCAGTGGTTAGTGATGTTTAGCGGGTGGATCTTGCGGCCCATCCAGCGACTTAAATTTTTAACAAAGGATTTTTTGATGTCGGGTCATCCAAAGCAGACTTTTCATGGAATCACCCGCGCAATTTTTGCGCGGTTGCGTCGTAAAGCTTCCAAGTTTGGCATCCAGGTCGCCAGCCCAAAAGGGGAAGCGGTAAAAGATGGAGTCGTTATTCAGTGGAACTATGATCCCGGCGCGGAGTTGTTGGAGGTAGAATGCCGGGCGCCGTTCTGGCTGAATTCCACCCAGGTCAGTCGAAATCTCCGCGACGAAATAGAAGTGGTTCTTCGTTCCGCCCGCGCAGCCTGAGCGATGACGTAGCCGATAACCTTCCTGGCAAACAACATTGTTGCCTGCATGGGGAATGCGAAGCGTTCCGTGTGCATACGTTTGTAGGGGGAGACTCGGCATTCGCATGGCTCTCGGCCGTCACTCGGTGCGTAACGCTTCCACCGGATTGATCGAAGCAGCCCGCTGCGCGGGAATTACGCTGGCGACAAGTGCGCAGAATCCCAGGGCTGCGATAGACACCGCGAGTACCAGCGGGTCCCAGCTCTTGACCTGGTAAAGCTGCGCGGCTATCAGATGCCCGCAGGCGATCGAAATCGGTATCCCGATGGCCAGGCCGATCACCACTTGCCGAAAAGCTCCGCGCAGAACCAGGCGAACTACGTTGCTGCGATTGGCGCCCAGCGCCATGCGAACTCCGATCTCGCTGGTACGTCGCTCCACCGTGTATGCGGTGACACCGTAGAGACCCACGGCCGCGAGGACCAACGCAAGCAGGCCAAAGAGGCCCGTCATCTGCGCCACCGCACGCCTCTGATCGAAGGTGCTGTCCACCTGCTCCTGCATGGGTTGGACATTGATGAGGGTCAGATTGGGATCGACTTCGCTGAACACCTTGCGGATGAGCGCTTCCATGCCCATGGCGCTTCCCCGCAATTGGAGCACGGCGCCGCCAATATAGTGGGTGCGGTGGTCAATCAACGCTAAGACCGGTTGATCATAAACGACGTGTTGAGCCAGCGGGGCGTAGAACATGGGCCGCGGAACCCCGCCGGGGTCTCGATACTTGGCATCCCGTACAACGCCTACGATTTCGAAGCTGGTGTTGTACTTCGGCAGATCCAGGCCGAAGTGCTTGCCGATGGGATCCTGGTTGGGGAAGAAGCGCTTGGCGAAGGCTTCGCTGACCACGGCGATGGTGCGTGTGGTGGCTGTGTCCTGCTCGGTGATGCTGCGGCCGCGCACGATCGGCTGACCCATGGTTTCCAGATAGCCGGTGCTGACACGATCCCATGAGGATCCGCTATTGTCATCCAGCTGGGGCACGCCGTGACCCTCGGGGATGATCAGTTCGCCCCAGTTATCGATGTAGGGGGTATAGAGGGCGAGTGCGGCGCTGGCTACTCCGGGAATTGCGGCGAGGCGGCCCTGCAATTCGTGGTAGAGAGCATCGAGTTGGGGCTCGCTATAAGTGGCCGGCGGGCCGTTCATCACGATGCTGAGGCGGTGATCCGTCTCGAAGCCGAAACTTTGATGCTCCAGATTGCGCAGGCTGCGGGCGAGCAAGCCTGCTCCGGCCAGCAATACGATGGACAGCGTGGCCTGCACAATGACCAGGATTTTCTGCGGCAGGGTGGCGCTGTCGCGGGTGCTGCGATTGGCCCCACGCAGAGCCTCAACCGGGTTACCGTGCGAGGTGAACCATGCGGGTGCGGTACCAAAGAGCATTCCCGTGATTAGGGACAAGCCAAAGGCAAACGCCAACACTGGTATGGAGGGCGAGGCCTTGATGGGCACGAAGTGCGCGCTGTGAAA
>Ga0302326_10022021_pt1 | contig 13042 bp, 15 predicted proteins | sample Palsa_T0_3_FD_202264 | JGI IMG/M metagenome (GOLD analysis project Ga0302326, IMG submission 202264) | Peat permafrost microbial communities from Stordalen Mire near Abisko, Sweden - Palsa_T0_3 | ecosystem: Environmental > Terrestrial > Soil > Palsa > Peat permafrost | place: Sweden: Abisko... | reverse complement strand
CGCCCTCGCACAAATTGTCGCTCCCCGGACCGGATTTAGCGCCGTTGCCGGCAACCGTGGCGATGTCTCCGGTGGCGGCGGTCACCTTGCGGATCACGTTGTTGCGGCTGTCGGCGATGTAGAGATCGCCGGCCGCGTCGAGGGCCAGGCCTTGCGGCTCGTTCAGCTCCGCCTTGAGGGCCGGTCCGCCATCGCCGGAGTATCCGCCGTTTCCGGTTCCGGCAAAGATGGAGATGACGCCCGTGGACGCGGTGATTTTGCGGACGACCTGCGCGTACTGGTCTGCAATGTAGACGTTGCCGGCTTTATCCACGGCAATGCCCTCGGGCTCGATGAGCTGCGCCTCGACGGCCAGACCGCCGTTGCCGCTGTCACCGATGAAGCCGGTGCCCGCGACGAGGGAGATGATGCCGCTGGGACCAGTCGGCGCCGCAGTTGTCTGTTTCACGATGAAGCCGGTTGCGGTTTCATCGGGCGCAGCAGTCTGCATGGCAGCAAGAGAGCTGAGCGGCACGATGTTGCAGCCAGGAATATGAGCTGGTTCAGAGCTGATTTCACGATCGGTCTCCTGGATTGAGGTTGGCCACAGGACTTGCCGCGCTTGAACAGGACCGGAGAAATCCCGCGGGGAAGGTGAGCGCAACTATAGCGCGAAGATCGGATCGCTTTCAATCGAAAAGCGGGTCAATCTGTATTTTCGTTTTCCGTTGCGCTGGCGTTTGGCGCGCCGGCGGTCATGGCCGACACCATTGCGGATGCTAGGGCAGCTATGCCGCCTGTGCCCTCGGCTTGATCTTCGAAAGCGACTTGTTCTTCGCCGCGACCCAGATATCGTGCTTGTTCTGCAGATTGAGCCAGAATTGGATGGAGTTGCCAAAGTAAGCGCTCAGCCGCAGAGCCGTATCCGCCGTAACAGACCGCTTGCATCGGACAATATCGTTGATCCGCGGCGCGGAGACGCGCAGTTCCTTCGCCAGCCGGTAGCTCGAGAGCCCAAGCGGATCCATAAACTCGGCCTTTAGCATTTCGCCCGGATGGATTGAATATCCAAATGGAATCTTTAGCATGGCTTTCCCTCAGTGATAATCGACGATCCCAACGTCGTAAGAGTCGCCGTCCTTCCATGTGAAGCATATCCGGAATTGCTTGTTGATCCGAATGCTGTGTTGCCCCTTGCGGCCTCTTGTCAGCGCTTCAAGCCTGTTTCCCGGAGGATGAATGAGATCGGCGAGACTTTCCGCAGAATCGAGCAGCGCGATCTTCCTAATTGCCACGGAACGAAGATTTGCCGGTATGCGGCGGCTCTTGCCGGTATCCCACAACAATTCCGTATCGGCGTCGGCGAAGCTCTTGATCACGATAAATCATAACGTCATCCGATAAGAACGGCAAGCGTTACGATTTTCCAAGCCCCGCTGCATTGTCCGCAATCTCCTCGGCGCGCTCGCTGGCCTCGGTCACTCCGCGCAGGCTGATGCGTTCAAAGCGCGCCCAGATCAGGCCCACCGGCACCACCGCCAGAAACGTGACGAGAAGAATCGTTGCGGCACATGCGGTAGAGGGCTCCGGCGCGACGCCGAAAAATGTCGTCATGGCCGCGGCCACCAGGCCGATCTGCGTAAACCAGCCCAGCACCGGAAGCTGAAGAATGCTGGCGCCGCCGCTGAAGGCCAGCAGCAGCATGCATTTGGGCAGCGTCATCGTGGCCAGTTCGGGGCTCGCCGTGAAGGCCCGCATGCTCTCAAGGTAGGCCAGTGCGATGATGGCCCAATGACCCAGCGAAAGCGATGCGGTCAGCGCGAAGTCGGTGAAGGAGCGGAGGACATCCAGGCCGGAACGGAAGGTGCGGATCTTGCTGCCGATCGACTCTCCGAGCTTCTTTGAGAACACGCCAAATGCGCGCTCAAGAAATGCCGCCACCCATCCCCCTGCCAGCCGCACCAGGACGAGAAACACGGCGCCCGCGACAGTGAGCGCCATGCCCCAGTAGCCCGCCTTCTTTACAATCTCGGGATGCACCAGCGCACCCGCCGGCGCCAGCAGAATGACCGAGGAAAAGATCAGCGCCATGGCGCCGGCGTCAAACAGGCGCTCCACGATGTAGACTGCGATCTGGTTCGAAATGGGCAGGCCAGTTTTCTTGGCAACGAGATACGGCCGCACCGGATCGGCAACGCGGCCGATGAGCGCCACCGCCGTGAAGCCCATCACCTGCGTGTCCAGCAGCGAAAACAGGCCGACCTTCTTATTGTGCCTCAGCAGCAGCGCCCAGCGCACGGCCCGGATTATGTAAGCCAAATAGATGCAGCCGGTGGCGATGGCGATCTTGCGCCAGTCGGCGAGGCGAAGCTGCTCGACAAACATGTGCCAGTGGAACGGATGCTTGTGCTGCCCATAGGCCAGCAGCGCCACCAGCGCCGCCAGCACCACCAGACCCAGGATCAACTGATTCTTCTTCAAACATGCTCCGTTTCGCGGCGACCGTATAAAGTTAGTCTAAATGGCTGCCGGTCGAGGCCCTGCATGGTCGTGTGGGCGAGCTTTGCGGACTAATCGAATCCGGCTGCGATGGAACTGCCTCAATGCGAAAATCTCTTACCGTGCCGCTGAATCTGCTTGCATCGCTGGCCCGATTTGTGACGGGTCGTCAGGCCACGCCTGAAACTCGCGTCTGCGTCGACGAACAGCGGAGGATTGTTTCTGAGATCAACTGCAAGGGCTCTGCACTGGGTACGTCCTATTACTACATCTATGGCGGTACGAGCGACGGCAATCTGGGCGACATAGTAATTGGCGGCAGCACGGTGCCGAAGAACGAAACGGGAGTTTCCCGTGGAGGCTTCGGATACAGCGGCAACGACGAAGGCGGCGGTGGGTAGTGCGCCGCCACAGCATCGCTCCCCGGCCAGAGATGCAAGCGACGGTGGCGCACACGGGCCTCACGTTTCACACCCATCGCGATGGCTCTCCCTATTGGGACGAGTCCGCTTACTGGGAATTTACATCGGAAGAAATCGATAGGCTGGCGGCGGCAACTGCCGAGATCCAGAGGCTTGCCATTGCAGCTGGAAGCCATATTCTCCACCACGACCAATTCGGGGAAATGAAGATTCCCGCGCCTGCGGCCGCGCGCATCCGCGAGTGCTGGGCCGCACACAGTCCAGCGCTCTATGGGCGTCTCGATCTGGCATTCGACGGGCGCGAAATCAAGTTGCTCGAGTACAACGCGGATACGCCGACGGCCCTGGTCGAGGCCGCCGTCACGCAATGGTATTGGCTGCTGGATCGTTTCCCTGAAGCAGATCAATTCAACTCGCTGCACGATAAGTTGGTGGCCAGTTGGAAGGAGCTGACTGCTCGTCTCCGGCAGCCGGTTTATTTTGGCCACGATGGCAGCGAAGAGGACTTGATGACGGTGAGCTATCTGCGCGATACAGCCGAGCAGGCTGGCCATCAAACTGTTCCCATCCCCATGCGCTCGATTGGCTGGGAAGACGCCGCTCAACGCTTCGTCGATCTCGATCGCAGGCCGATTGAGAGCATCTTCAAGCTCTACCCATGGGAGTGGCTGCTGCACGAGCAGTTTGGCGCGCATACGCTGGCGACCTTGGGCGAGGTGAACTGGATCGAGCCCATCTGGAAAATGATGTGGTCCAATAAAGCTCTTCTTGCAATTCTGTGGGAACTGAATCCGAACCACGAACTGCTGCTGCCAGCCTATCTCGATGGGCCGCGCAACCTCAAAGACTATGTGCGCAAACCACTCTTTGGCCGCGAAGGGGCAGGCATCGGCGTGTTTCGCAACTGGGCGGAGGTGGGCAGAGCGGCGCCGCAATCGGAGGCTGATGCAAGCGCTGCGGGGGGCTTCGTGTACCAGCAGATGGCATCTCTGGCGCAGGCCGATGGAATCACGGGTGTGCTGGGAAGCTGGCTTATCGATGGCGAGCCGGCCGGCATGGGAATTCGCGAATCAAGCGGGCCGGTCACGACCAATTCGAGCCGGTTTGTGCCGCACCTATTTCGCTGAGCGGCGGGTTTCCGATCCCATTTGTTACGGTCTGGCTAAGTCTGCGAGTCTGGGTGCGAAGCCGCGAACCTCGATTTGCCAGATCCAGGGTGCAAAACACTCACCGGACAAATCCGACGAAAACAGCCCCCGAAAAATAATTCAGGCCGAACCGCTCCCTTTGGCCAAAAAACAGCGCAACTTACTCATTCCAAAGACCGCAAGCCCGCCAAAGAAATTTGCGTATAATTAACGCCCTTTGGCGCACAATTGTATTGCGGGTCAGAAAAAGACTCAACGGGAGAAACATGCGCCGTACAGGTCACCCTTTGCCATCGTCCGCAGGAGCCCAGAACCCAGGCCAGCACCGGTTTTCGCCCGCAAAAATACCCCACCCCTCCCCCGCCTTTGCCGCAACCCCTTAAAAAGAAATGGATTAGATCAAAAAAAACCGTTTCGACCAGCCGGAACAAAGCACTTGCCACACGACCTGGGCTGCCAACTCAATTCGGGGAAGTAGGGAAATAAACCACGGCCGGCCGGCTGGATACTGGATATCGGATATCAGCGGGAACCTTTTGTGGGCTCCGCGAGCGGCGCCGCGGCGAGGGCTGCGAGCGCCGGTCGCGATTGTGCCTCGCGAGCGCGCACGCGGCGGTTGAACTCGTGGATCACTCGCGCCACGTAGGCCCGCGTCTCGCGGTAGGGCGGGATGCCGTGATATTTGTCGACCGCTGCGGGGCCGGCGTTGTATGCGGCCAGCGCGATAGAGAGATTGTCGTGATAGTGGGTGAGCAGCGCGTCAAGATATGCTGAGCCGCCGCGCACATTCTGCTCGGGGACGAAGCTGTCGGCCACGCCGAGATCGGCAGCGGTGGCTGGCATGAGCTGCATCAGCCCGCGGGCTCCAGCGCGGCTCACGGCGTGGGCGTTGCCACCGCTCTCGGCCTTGACCAGGCTGGCCAGCAGGTCCACGTCGAGGTTGTGCGCCTGGCCGGCCTTGCTAAGCATCTCGCGCAGGTCTTCGGGAGTCAGCTTGGCGTTGGCCGCAGGCGCAGGCGGCTCGGCAGCCGGAGCCGCGGGGGGGGGCGGCGGCGGGTCTGGAACCTGCTCCACCTGGGCAATGTCTTCCGTGCCGAACTCGATGTAGTTGTCTTCACCGGCGCCGGTGAAGAGGCGCACGCGGCCATCCACCTCAGCGTGGTGGGAGCATTGCACGTCGAAGCCGTTGCGCAGGGTGATGCGCTCGCCGGCGCGGGCGTACGGGCTGATGGCCGCCAGAGCCGCCATTGCCACTGCCGAGATGTGGATGCGTTTGCGCATTCGTTGCTTAGTGGTCCAGAAGCTCGGTTTGTTGAACATCCTTGTGGCTTTCTCAATGGTAACAGTTTCAGGATTTTGCAATGGCCGACGCGGCACGGTGAATCATAAAGTCTGTCTGTAAGTCTGAGGCAGCGAGTTGGTCGCCTCGGTTAGCGGGTTGGCAGGTTAGCTGCGGCGGCGTTAGACTGGCGTAAGACTGCGGCCTCCAGGATCACCGCTACGCCGTCCTGGTCGTTGGGCGGAGCCTGCTTCCATCCGCGCATTTTTGCCATGGTTCGCAACTCCTGTGCCGCATTGCCCATCATCACGCCCTGTCCGGCCCACTCCAGCATGTCCACGTCGTTCCAGTTGTCGCCGATGGCCATCGTCTCCTTGCGGCCGATGCCGAGGCGAGTCGCCAGCCGCTCCAGCGCCCATCCTTTTGAAACGCCCGGCGGCAGCAGGTCGAGGATCGACAGGTCGCGCGCCGGGTACTCGGTGCGGATGCATTCGCAGCTCGCGGACCACTCGCTGGCCTTGAGCGCCTGCTCGGCCAGCCTCATCTGGTGCAACTCGCCGGTGACCATGCACTGGATGGGATCTTCGCCGTCGGCGAGCGCCCCTTCGAGCGGAATGACGACTTCAATTGCATCGCGGTTTGCTTCCACCCACAGCGCGATGCGGCCGTGGGTCTGGGCCAGATCTTCAAGCACCACCTCGCCGCGGCCGGCCTTGTCAAACGTGAACACTACGGCGCCAAAGGGCCGCAGCACGCCGCACAATCCGCGTGCCACGCGCGCATCCAGGTGGCAGACGCCGATCAGCTCGCCTCCCAGCGTGCGGGTCACTGCTCCATTGGACGTGATGAGGGGCGTATCCGCTCGCAGACCCAGGCCGTCGAGCAGCGGAACGGTGTAGGCAGTGCGCCGTCCGGTGGCGATGGCCACGGTAATGCCGGCCTGCTGCGCGGCCCGGAGCGCCGCGGCGGTGCGTGTGTTGATGGCCTGGGCAAAGGTCGGCAGCAGCGTGCCATCCATGTCGATCGCCACCATGCGAATGGGCGGATGCATGGGTTCAGTGTACCGGGCTTGCGGGCCTTCCGATATGCTGGAGAAGATGGAACACATCTGTAGCGAATGTCACGCGGTGCTTGCGAAGGAGAATCAGGCCGAGACCTGTCCGGCTTGCGGCGGGGCGCTCATCGACCGCTCAAGCCTGCCCGGCCAGCACACTCCGGCCGAGGTGGATCATCGCGGCATTGTTCTGCCGCGGCGTCATGCGCTGGGCGGGATTATTACGCCGCAGTGAGATTTATCGCTTTGGCCAGATGCCGGTCCTTTTGCGCTCCAGAACGGCCTTGAGCGGCGCATCCGGTCTCTTTCGAAAGCTCTTGCGCTTCAATTCAACGGTTCGCGTGGTAACAATTGCCTCGGTTGCGATTGCGATGTCCTCTTCGACATTTCCAACGAGTTGCGTCAAGGGTTGATTTGCGGCCCGTCGTGCGGCTTGATGTCCCAGCTGCTTGCTCAGTGGGATGTTCTTTCTGCTTGACTTGGCATTTTCTCCGTAGACGTTTCGCCGGTCACGGTTGAGGCTAGCGGTTTTCTTTTCCTGAGGCGACTTCACCTTGCTCATGGCCAGTTGCTCCTATTCATCTTCGGGTCGCCACATCGGCGGAACTGGATCCGGAATCAGGCGCTCGTATCGAGGCCGACTGCTTCGGCGAGGCGCGCCTGGCGGTCGTCGAAGGTCCAGAAACGCTGAGCTCTCAGCTCCATTGCGCAGGCTACGTGCAGCGAGTCGAGAGTGCGGACGCCGAGAGCTGGAACATGGCGCCGCGCCAGTTCGATGCACCGATCCCACGTCCGTTCGGGCATCTGAGCAGGGACCCAGACTCCGGCCAGGCAGTCCTGCTCGAACAGGCTCCAGGCCGCTGCGGCCTGCGCCGAAGAAATCCGGCCTCGAAAGACCTGGCCATAGATTGCGTGCGTAAGCTCCGCACGGTTAAATGCAGTCAGAAAGACTTCAGGCAGCTGCACCATCCGGCGGTCCGCTTCAAGCGAGTGTATGTCCTGAACGTACTTGGAGGCGAAGAAGCTCGAATCCGCGTAGACCGTCAAAAGCGGTCCTCTCTATCCGCAATCAGGTCCTCCACGATGGGAAAGACGCGGTCGCCGAAGATGGCGCGGCGACGGGCGGCAAAATCCGGCCACTCGACGGGTTTGGCTGCGGGTGTCTCAGGAATGATCCGCCCGAGCACACAGTTGCGCTCGCGTAGCTCCACGGTTTCCCCTGCGCGGAGCCAGGCTTTGAGTTGGCGGGTGTTGCGCAGTTCGCGAAGATTGACGCTGGGCATGATGTGAATGTGACACAAAATGTGTCACATTGTCAATTCAGATGCCTTTCTGTTTATCCGCAAGGCGAGGTAAGCAAATGCACCCGAAACAATGTAAAGAGCAGCTTCATTCCAGACCCAATGCGAGGGGCGGCGATCCTCAATGTACGGCCACACGCAGGTGAGAGCGTACACCGGCCCTATGGAGATAGGAATCGCAATCAAGAAGCGCTTCAGACCCTTCGACCACTGAAAATCTCGGCCTTGCGCCTTGCGCTCTATAAGTTCCGCAGTTAAACCCAGGCTGAAAGGAACTAGCAGAGCCGCTTCGGCAACAAAGAGGAATATCCATAAGAGGCCGTCGCCAGGCGAGCCATCGCTAGCCGGCACGAATGCCATGACGGAAAACATCGAGAGAACGACTGAAAACAAGAGCACAGCAACGGCGGTTATTACATAACGCGCGACGGTCATCAGCGAGAACCGCATGCGCGGAGTATAGCAAGGAAGAACGGAAGATAAATCACTCATACCGCAGCGCCTCGGCGGGAAGCACGCGCGCCGCGGCTGACGACGGATACAGCGTCGCCAGGAGCGAAATGCCGATGGACACCGCCGCTACGATCACGCCGTCCATAGGGCGCGGGGCGAAGGGCAAGGTGTCGATCGAGTAGACCTCGGCCGACAGGTGGATGAAGTGGTAGTAGCCGCCGGCCCAGGCGGCCACGTAGCCCAGGATGAGGCCCGCCGCGGTACCGATGAGCGAGATGAGCAGGCCCTGCATGAGGAAGACGCGGCGTATCTGGCCGCGTTGGACGCCGAAGCTCATGAGCACGGCGATGTCGCGGGTCTTCTCCATCACCATCATGGTGAGCGCGATGAGAATGTTGAGCGCGGCCACGATGACGATGAGCGCGATCACGATGAACGTGACCACCTGTTCTTCTTTCAGCGCGCGGAAGAGTTCGCGATTCTCTTCCATCCAGTTGTTGGTCATGAAGCCTTTGCCGGCGGCTTTTTCGATCTCCTGCGCAATCTGGGGGGCGCGGTCGAGGTCGTCGACTTTAAAGCTGATGACCGACAGCAGGTCGGGCTCGCTGAAGAGCCGCTGCGCGTCGGCGAGGCGCATGAAGGCCATGGCGGAGTCGTATTGATAGAAGCCGGAGTGAAAGATTCCGGCCACACGGAAGCGCTGGTATTGAGGCTCGAGGCCGAGCGGGGTCAGTTCGCCCTGGGGACTGGTGATGAGCACGCTGTCGCCTACCTGCGCACCGATCTGCTCGGCCAGGTCCTTGCCGAGGACGAGAGCCGGATAGGCGGCATTGGCGGGGGTGCGTTCGCCGGCGTTGCCTTTGTCGGGATTGGCGCGGCGGTTGATGGCGTCGGGATTGAGGTCGCGGGCCGAGCCGGAGACGATAGAGTCGAGCAAGTCGCCGACGGTGCGCTCCTCGGCAGGGATGACGCCCTTGATGAGCGCGAAGCCGGCGCGGGGGCCGCGCGACACCAGTACCTGGCCATAGATCCCGGGCGCGGCGGCGGTGACGTGCGGCAGGCGGCGCAGGCGGTCGACGAGCGGCCGCCAGTTGCGGATGCCGTCGGCCTCGACGCGCATTAGGTCGACGTGGGCGGATGCGCCGAGCAGGCGGTCCTGCAGGTCGCGCCTCATGCCGTTGGTGATGGCGAGCGCGATGATGAGCGCGGCGACTCCTGCGGCCACGCCGGCAACAGAGATGGCGGTGACTACGCCCACCACGGCCTGGCGCCGCTTGGCCTTCAGGTACCGCGCCGCGAGGAAGAATTCAAATCGCATTGAAGGGTGTAGCCTTCTCTCAGGGGCTAAAGCCCGACATTTTATGGGGCCTTTTCGGCACGACTGAAGTCGTGCCCTGACACTTCTTGGCTCTCCGGAGGCATTATCTGCAAGCTGTAATGCCCGTGGATTTTGGGAACAGGCATGGCTACTTTGCCGCGTGGATCACGGTCTTGGCAACGCCGATGTTGTCGTGGCGATCATAGGCGCGCACGGTGATGAGGTGTTCGCCTCCGACGATGCTGAAGGCCTGCGGAGGAAGATGGAGTTCGTAGCGCTCGCGCTTTGAGTCGGACAGACCGCCGACTGGATCTATGAATTGCCACGGGCCGGCATCGAGCGAATACTCGGCATGGGTGATGGCTGAGAACGCATCTTCGGCTTCAAATGTGACGTGCGTCCATTTGGCGCAAGGCGGGTGCTCACAAGCGCCGTTCTCCGGCTCGGCCTTGAGAGTCACCACTGGCGGCGTGGTGTCCACTTCGAACCGCTCACTGACCTTGTCTCCCGTGAGCACATCGGTGGGTATGTGCGAGGGCGCGTCGGATGCGACCACCCTGATCTGATAGCCGCCGTCGGGGATCAGCGTGGCGTCAAAGCTGTAGGACTTGTCGGTGAGGTTATCTTTGAGCAGGCGCCAGACCGTTTCGCCATCGCCGCGCAGATAGAGCGAATAGACCATGTCGTCGCCGTTGTCGTCGTGAGCGGCCCAGCGCACCGCGACCGCGGTCTTGTCCTTTACGCCCGGGATCGAAGCCGCAGAGCCGGCATCGAACCCGAGGGACGTGGTCTGGCCCGAGGAGGGCAGTCCGATGTTGACGGCCGTGGGCAGGTTGCCGGCCTGCGTGGGTCCATTGAGCCGCGCGCCGGGCACCACCACCAGCTCGTCCACCACGGGCGCTGAGTTCACGGGAAGATAGTTGACGCCCACGTTGCCCAGCGCGCCGCCGTCGTGCAGCACGGCCTTCCACTGGAAAAATCGGCCTGCGGGCGACACGGTCTGGCCGTCTTTGAGCGGCTGCCAGTCCGACCAGCCCCAGTTTTTGCGGCCGCGCGCGGGCTGCTCCACGTTACCGGAGCGGGTGAGGATATCGTATTTCTGGGAGCCGGGCTCGGCCTCGATGCGTCCGAAGCGTGCCAGCGCGCCGGCGTCGAGCACGTCGCTGGAATACTCATGCGCGGCTGCGGACGCGGCTCCGAAGCGATAGAGCTGGCCGGTGTTGCCGGAGCCGATGAGCAGGCCACTGGAGCCGGCGTCGGCCAGGCTCAACGCCTGCTGCGCGTCCAACCGGCCCACATCGGCGTAGCTGCCGTCGGGTGCAATCAGGAAGAGGCGACCGCGATTGCCGCTCAGCGCCAGCAGGCCGTCGGGGCGCGCAGCCAGGGCGTAGACAATCTCGTCTTTGCCCGACCAGAGCTTGCGCGGCGCCTGCGTCAGCCCCTCGGAGCCGGCCGAGAGCGCGTAAATCTCAGTGCCCTCGGGCAGCGATGCGCTTGCATTGGCCGCCTGGAGTGAGCCCGGCTGTGCAATGGTGATGGTGATCGAGGCCATGCCCTGCACCGGCAACGGGGGCAGCGGGTTGCGGCTCTTGTCGCCTACGCTGGCCGCGTAAATTGTGCCGTCCGCGCCCACCGCGACCGAGGTGATTTCGCGGCGTGGCGACTCGAACAACACGTAGCCCTTCCCGGTCGGATCGATGCGGTAGACCAGGCCGGACCCATCCGTGCCGGCGATCAGGTTGCCGTGCGCGTCCCATGCAAGCGTACGGATGTGCTGCTCGTCGCAGAGGAAAAACGTCTCGGGGCGCGCCTGGGGATGGGCCGGATCGACGCGGTACACCGCACCGGGGCCGCCGGCAGCGATGTAGAGCTTTCCGGACGCGTCAAAGGTCAGGTCCCAGATGTAGTGAGAGGATGAACTGGACTTGTGTTCGCCGTTCTTTTCGCCCGACGTGCCGTCAGCGAGTTTGGCGTCTGTCTTGCCGCCGGCTGCGCCCGGCCCCGTGCCCAGCAAGGCCGCGTCAAAAACCACCGTGGCTGTGGAGTCATCCTGTTTGGCCTGAGCGTTGGCGTCCAGGCGGTAGACCTTTCCGCTCGGCAGCGTTGCCGCATAGAGCGCGCCATCCGGGCCGAGGCGCACGGACTGAACGCCGATATCTTTGGTTTCAAACAGGGTGAAGGACTTGCCGTCCGCGCCGACGCGCAACACCGTGGCCGGCGAGCCGGTGCCAAGGTAGGCCGTACCGCTTTTGTCAACGGCCACGGTCCACACAAAGGTGGAAGGAGTTGTGAGAATCTGGCTGAACGCCGGCCCCTGGCGCAGATGCCCGTCGCTGGTCAATTCGACGCCCTGCGGCGTTCCTTTTTCAAACTCGTCGATGCGGGACTGGGTCCACAAGCGTGTGCCCTGAGCCGCGGCGTGAGGCGCGGCGGCTACCAGCAGCAAGGCCGGTGCCAGAGCGGCAAGCCTCAATGCGATGCCGATGGGGAAGAGTGAGCGCGGAAAAGCATTCATGCTGCCGTAAGTATAACGGCGCGGTGTGGGTGGCTCGCAGGCGAAGGATCAGGGCTCGACCTTCCAGACGTAGAGATAGCCGGTGTCGCTGGAGGTGGCTACCTCGATGCCACGCTGATGAGTGGCGCGGGTCAGGGCAGCGCGGATGTTTTCCTTGCTGTCGGGCAGGGCCGAGAGAGGAACCTTGAGCGCTGCGCCAGGCTTCAATTGCGCGATGTCGTTGAGAAGCTCCATCACGATCTGCCTGTGTTTTCCGTCGCGGCCCTTGGGAACATCGGCCTGAGGGATGGACTGAAAATTCAAGGAGCCTTCCATTTCCGCAGTTGGGGCGTGGTCAACCATCTGTTGGTCCTTTGCGTTGAATCGAATCGGTTTGAAGCCGGTTCCGTCCGGAAGCCGGAGGGGGAAAGTGTGAGCCGCACCAGGTATTTCGTCTGCGCGGTTTCAGCAATAAATTTTGGATGTGGGGACGCTAATCCCGGTTGCCTTGGGGAGACGGCAAAAGAGGCAGGAGGATGCGCCGGGAGTTCAGACGCGGTAAACAACGAGGAACGCCTGTCAGGAGATGCCTGACAGGCGTCCATGGAGCAAGCCGCCGGCTCAGGATTCCGGCTGCACCTTCCATATATATAGATACTCGGCATCGCTTGAGGTGGCAACGTCGAGCCCACGCAGACGGGTAGCCCGATTCAGGGCGGAGCGGATATTCTCCTTGCTGTCTGGCAGGGCAGTCAATGGAACCTTGAGCGCGGTTCCCGGGTCCAGACGATCGATGTCGGCCAGAAGGCGCGTAACAATCCGCTTGTGCTTTCCGTCCCGACCCTTGGGAACGTCAAGCTGCTGAATGGACTGAAATTTCATCGGTTCAAGATTTGGTTCGGAATTCGTACTCATCCTATACCCACCCATTTCTCCCCGAAGTGGCGGCGTTCACCTCGGGAATTTGCTTCGCGCTGCGCTATCGTACGCTTAAATTGCCGCAAAACTATTCACAAACTGAAATCATAATCATCGACGACAGATTTCGCAAGCCCCCCGGCAAAGAAATCTTTGCCCTGCCGAAGACGTGGCAGA
>Ga0302326_10022020_pt1 | contig 13042 bp, 12 predicted proteins | sample Palsa_T0_3_FD_202264 | JGI IMG/M metagenome (GOLD analysis project Ga0302326, IMG submission 202264) | Peat permafrost microbial communities from Stordalen Mire near Abisko, Sweden - Palsa_T0_3 | ecosystem: Environmental > Terrestrial > Soil > Palsa > Peat permafrost | place: Sweden: Abisko... | reverse complement strand
CCCGGCTGCTATCGATCATGCAGCAGCAGTAGGAAGGCCTAAACGACACCGATTCTAAAATCTGCGATACAACGCCTCTGGAATCGGGAACGTCCGCTTATTTAAGACGGCACCGAGAACTCGAACCTTCGCCGCCTGCAAGTTCGCTGCGACGTTCTGGGCTACTTCCCGCCGAGTGGAATTCGCTTCCAGGACCAGGACGAGACCGTCCGCAAACTGCCCTAAGGCTACGGCGTCCGCATAGCGAGACAAAGGCGGAGCGTCAACGAGCGTGTAATCGAATTCCCTCCGCAGCTCCTCAAAACGGGCCTTGATACGATTGGAATTGAGAAGACTCGGGGAGTCAGCGGCAAGAGAGCCACTCGAAAGTAGCCAGAGATTTTCGGTATGAAGCGGCTTCGTGAAAGAACGAATCGGCCCCTCTTGCAGCAACGAATCTGTGAGGCCGTAATGATTGGTCATTCCGAACAGTTCCGGCAGCGACGGCGATCGGAAATTAGCCTCAACCAAGCAGACCGATCCGCGCACGCTGTTCGGCAAAGCCTCGGCCACTCGAGCGCAAATTTGGCTGCAGCCACTTCCCTTCTCGACAGCGGCAAAGACAACCAGGCGCGGCGCGTTCTGAGTCTGTGATGAGAAAAGTTGCTGTACGAGCTTTAGGGCTTCTTCATGAGCTACCGGGTCAACGCTGAGAGGGCTTGCGCGTCGGGTAGAAACTCTGCCTGCAGGTGAGGCGATAGGTTCGGCGGACGGAGCGGCAGGGTTGTCGGTAACAGACCGGTCGGGCCCAAACGTGCGGCCTGCCTGCAGCATGAGTTCAAAGTTCCTGCTCATTCTTTCCCGCCTTCCGACTGGGAGGAATCAATATTCTGGAGGGCCGAATTCGCAGCAGGCGAAAGGATCACGGGCGCCCTGGACATTTCGAACCTTTGCCCTGGATCAAGGTGCTCCGAACGCTTCAGCCTCCGGTCAACGGGGACGGTTTCTGGAAGAATCTGTTGAACGTCGCGACTCGGATTTTTCATCCGAGCCGCGCCGAGAGCTTGAACAGGCGCCATGCTTGCCGAAACTGGGAGCTCCGAGGTCGAATTATCCTTTACTTCGACGGGACCGAATATCTGCGAAGCCGACTGCCGGCTGGCGCCATCCTCCGTAATTGCGCCAAGATTTGCGGGCCGCGCTCCGCTCTTGTCAACACCAGTCACGACCGCCAAGACCAACGCAGCGGTGACAACAGCCCTGGAAAGCACGCATTGGAAACTCGGTCTCCTGGCCCCCATCGTCTGTTCCAGGGCCGAAACGTTATGGATCGGCCGTTCCGTAATCACTGTCGCCGCGGCGACCGGCCTTTTGACAAGTGACTCCAAGTCCAGATCGGCAAGAACTTCAAGAACGACGTCACGGTCAATGACCTCGTGCTTCGAAGCACATGCCAGAGACATCGCGTTGAAACAGAGATTGTTTATGTTGCGCGGAATTCCCCCGCTGCGCTCAGCAATCAAAAGCCGCGCGCCGGTACTGAAAATGGATACGTCCTTGCAGCCCGCCGTTCGCAACCGATGATCTATATAGTGGCCGACATCTTGCGCGGAAAGCGGTTCAATCCGTATGACCATCGAGATTCGTTGACGCACCTGTGCCGCGGAAGGCCTATTTAGGATCTCGGCAAGCTGGGGCTGTCCTGCGATGACGATCTGAATCAGCTTCGCCCAGGGCGTTTCGAAATTCGAAAGCAATCGGATGGATTCAAGCACATGCTCTTCTAAATTCTGCGCCTCATCAATCACGAGAACGAAGTGTCGCTTGGCGTTCATTTCTTCCAACAAGACGCGGTTCAGCGCCTCATGCATCCAGGGCAGATCTCTGTCGCAAGCATCGATGCCGAGATCCAACAAAAGATGCCGCATGAACTCGCGAGAATCACAATCTGTGCGAAACAAGAAGGCGGTGCGTGCTTTGCCGCGCTGCGATTCCAGGTATTGGTAAAGCAACGAGGTCTTGCCCATTCCTGGCGTGGCAATCAGCGCCAGGAAACCTCGACCGGCCTCCGTACCATAGGCAAGCGAGGCCATAGCCTCGCGATGTTGCTGACTGAGATAGAGGAAACGTGGGTCAGGCGTAACTCCGAAAGGTTCCTCGGCAAGCTTGTAATAGTCGAGAAGCATTTACGCCACCCGCCTTGGCATGCAAGCCAGCACTGGCATCTTTAGAACATCCGCCACTTCGGCAGGCGTCCGGAACGACGAATCGAGATAGTCCGCCACAAAACCGGCGGCAACAGCGACAAAGATGGCAAGAATGAACCCCGCCAACGTGACGAGCACCGGACTGTAGGCCGGCAGTGCGGGGACGACCGCGGGAACGGCAATCGCAACGTCTGCAATGCTCTTTTTATCCAACGCGTCAGAGGAGCGTTCCTGCTCTCTCTTCTCGATGTAGAGCAAATAATTAGCTTCGTCCGCTTTCGCCTCGCGGAGCAGCGCCCCTCGCTGTACCGCATTCACGTCAAGATCGACCATCTGCATATTCATGCTGTGAATGCCGCTTGTAAGGGATTTCTCCGCGGCCTGCTGAGCAGCGAGATCAGCCTGTGTCTTGGCAAGATCTTCGCGAAGCAATTCATACGTGGGGTCACGGTCAGTGGTCTCGTTTACGTACTTCGTATTTTCCGCTTGTCCGAGGGCCTCCTGAGTCTTAGCTATTTCCAGATCGGCCTCTCGAGCTAATGGATAGGAAGGATCGAACTTCATCAAGAGCTGACTCCGGCTGTTCTCAGCCGCGAGAAGACTGACTCCCAAATCCTGAAGAAGGACGCTCGCGGAGTTCGACGTTTGCTGGGTAGCCGATCGCATGGGCGTGGCGCGTATTTGGTCTTGCACGTTGGCGATGCGTTGTTGGTCTCCGGCGATGGACTGCTTCACTTGATAGAGTGACGCTTCGGTGCTGGCGACCTGCTGAGCCATATTCGAGCGGATTTCGTCCGGGGCAGCGATTCCCGAGGTGCGGCTAAAGTCGGTTAAGCGCGCTTCGGAATCCGTCAGAGCTTTTTGGTACTTCTCGGCTTCCTGTGTAAAGAAATCAGTGGAACCGGGAGGCCGCCGTAATTGGAGATGCTTATCCAAATAGAGTTTGCTTAACGTCTGCAGAACGCAGGCGGGCCTCCTCGGATCGCCCGTCTTTCCGTACTTTACGTTGATCACGTCTGAATTCTTCTCCGCCTCCACGCTCAAGGCCCGCGCGAGCTTGTCTGCGGCAATCTCCAGTCGGGCTGCCTGCCTCCGTTCCGGATCCTGAGGCAGCAAAACATCCAGCAAACCAGGCTTCGCGGTCGCCAGGCCACACGTCGCTGCCACAGAACGCAGCATGTCCTGCCCTTGAAGAAGCGCAACTTCTGAACTGATCTGGTCGGAGGACAGCGCCTTCGTCATCGGAACGGACGGACTCTGGGCGGTTGTAATAGCCGGGTCCGAGCGATCCTGCTCAACCAGAACTTGCATATTGGCCACGTAATATCTCGCTGCCCAGCTCCAAGCCAGACCGCTAGAAGCCACGACGGTGATGCAGAAAGCCAGCGTCGTCAATCGCCGATGACGAAATATCGGTGTCACCAGGTCTCGCATCGTTAGTTCGCGTGCTGCTTCCTGGCCTGGATTCTTTTGATTCGGCATTATGCGTTCCTCGCTGATCTCTCTTCGGTCGGTATGTTAACTATTTCCCCCTGCACGATTAGTAGAATGCGGGAGACGGACTGATGCTCGTTCCGATGCCGTACGGGATATATTTGCGAAATTTCGTGATGAATTTCTCCGGGACGAATATGGAGTCTCCGGGCGACAGATACGCATCTTCGTTCGCGTTTTTTCCGCGCAGCAGGTCGTTCAGGTTGAGCTTCTTGACTTCGACCCAGTTTGTCGAAACACGATGGAACAGGAACACTTGTGTCTTTGCGCTAGGTACCAGCCCTCCAGCAATTGCGATCCCTTCGGAAACGGTCGTCTCGTGGCGCAAGTCATACTGGCCGGGCTTACCCACCTGACCCGAGGCAAGAAAATATGGTTTCTGAAAATCTACCAGGTCCACGCTGATGATCGGGTCGTGAAGCGTGCCGGCGTAAGCCTTCTTCAGGACCTGAGCAATCTCAGGAGCGCTCAGCCCTTGAACATACACGCTGTCCTCGCCTTGGATGTTGATGTATCCGTCCGGCTGCACCATGACGTTCGGCTGATCAAATTCATGAGAGAGCGGAAACGTTAATGCCAGGACGTCGTCGGCATGAACCTGATAGCGGGGATTTCGCTTTTGAAGGGCCGGTCGGTCAGAATTCGAATGCTCATTGGACGCGCTCGTAGCATCCGTCGGGGCCACCGGACCTGGAGCCGCGCCGCTCTGGCCCAATGCACTTGCCGGAGCACCGGTTAGAAGGAGAACGAATCCCAGGACAAGCGCGCTCAGTCTCTCCACGGTCTTCTCCCGCTCGACGTCGTTACGTCGCAACGTCTTTCTGCCAAGGGAGTGTCAACCGTTCGCCATATGCGCATCAATTGGACCTTGGTCTAGAATTGGGTCAGGCGAAAACGTGGCCCGTAGGACAGCGAAGGTCGACGAAAGAGAGAAAATCGGGCAAAGTTGAAGCTTCAGAGGAACGAATTTGTCGGTTGAGGAAGACCGGCTATGAGGAAGAACAGATCGCGTTCACGTTGCTATCGAGAACCTCACTCATTTCGACCCATATTTCTATTTCCAGTTCACTTTTCCTCGCCCTTGAAGCGATTGATAGGCGCCCCACAGGTAGGCTCCATTAACAAAGCAGAAGTAGTAGGGTAAGCGCAGACCACGCGGTTTCAGCTGCCATCGGCTTCCAACGAGTGCAAGGCCATAGAACATCAATTGCAACACTCCTGCTAGTTGGTAGAACCTTCCATGCAAGAGAAAGCAGTTCGATACTGCCAGACACACCAAGAAGAATGGTATGGCCGAGCGCGCGACCTTGCGAGACAAGAAAAAAAGCAGGGGAAGTGGTTGCGGCGGCCAAAGAAGACCCTTCATCTCCCGGAGTTGCTGCATATTCCCCGCCATGATTCGAACTCTCCGCTGGAAGCCGACCATCTCGCTGGCTTCCTCAAAAGCGACCGCCAGAGGTTCGTAAATCACTCGACTGCCGCCCGCGAGTACTCGGACAGGGATCACAAAATCATCATTGATCGTTCCGGGCGCGGGAAAAGGATAGAGATCCTTGCGGACTCCGAGGATCTGACCATGACCACCTAAAGTTGACGCGAGGAGGGATTCCTGCATTCTTAAGAAGGTCTCGTATTTCCAATACATCTCCTCCTGAGATCCCAACCGAGCCCCGGATGCATGCTGAACTCGATAAATCCCACTTACGGCACCGACCTTCGGGTCGGCAAAATTGGCGACAAGTTGGCGAATCGAATCTGCCTGCAGTATTGCTGAAGCGTCGGAGAAGACGATAATCTCTCCCTTTGCTTCCCGGACGGCGTCGTTTAGGACCAAAATTTTTCCGCGGTTTTGGGGAAATGCCAGGACACGGATTCGACTTCCATCGGAAAACTTGCTTGCGAGCTCGACGGTGCCGTCTGACGAACCGTCGGAGGCGATCAAGACTTCCAGTTTATTCGGTGGATAGTCCAATGATGCGGCGTTGCGAATTTTTGCCTCGATCACTCTGCTTTCGTTGTACGCCGGAACCACCAAGGTCACGTAGGGTTCGATAGGGCTTTTGCGGACGCGTCGATGGATGAAGACGCGAAGGAAGAGCAAAACCAGTGGGTAGCCAGCGTACGCGTAAACGATCACAAACACAGACGACCAGAACACGATTTTCATCAAGTCACTCATTGACCAAGACCGGTTCGCTGAGGGACTGCGTTCGCATTGTGAGTGTCTTGATACATCGAAGATTTCGAGCGCGCGGACAAATTTGCCTCACTACGATTATTGTAAGCGGTCAAGTTGGGTGATCGCTCGATATAAGTAATTCTGAATTGCAGATTCGTAACACCAGAAGCCCGGGACACGTTTTGGGGGCGCCGCACCCTTCCAGCTGCCGGCAATGCGGACCCGCGCAGGGCAATTCGGGGCCTAGAAGCCCCGGTTGCTTAGCGCTGGTTTCGACATGGGGCTCTTTAACTATCTGGAACACCTCGGATGTATTGATTGAGCCGTTGACGTCCTGCGGTTCTTTAGGGACTTCGCCCGCTTCGAACTCGGAGGTTTCGAATTGGTCCGATTGTGCCTCGCGTTCTTGTTGGAGGCGTTCTAGTCGGGCGATATGGGATGAACGGTGCCGTTCGTGGAGCCCCTTGTTCGGAGTCGTCAAGTTCCGTCGTAAAGTCTCGAGAGAGGTTTTTGTTCGACCGCGCCCTGGAAACTCCTAGTACGTTGGTTACATTTTTCAAATTTCTCTCTATTCCATTCCCGAAGTGTGGGTTTTCGGCAAATCCCGGTGGTATAACTACAATGGGAAGGTAGACGCTCACCCCCTGGAGCCCACTGTGGCAGCGCCTGCGAGACAGGAAGTAGGACCGAGCAAGCTGAATTGCTTCATCCGATTCGACCAGATGTACTACTGGCTCGCGAGGACTCGTGGCCTGATAACGGACGCCGAGACCCAGAGCTGTCTAACGTTCAGAGAATCTTTCCGGGAGCTGCGACGCGAGTTGCGTAAAGCTGAGTTTGCACTGGTGGCTGCGCTGTATCAGTTCGATAAGGAATGGAGGAACAAACCACTGATGGCATCCATCCCTGACCAGAGGCTGGCAATTATCGTGAAGAACGCTCCGAACGCGAGATTTCATCTCATAGCGGGCAACGGCGAAAAAGGGACGCTGTTCTTCGCTTGTGAGCAGGCGCCCCTCACGACATTCCAGAATTACGGTCCGCTCACTCGCTGTCCCGTTTGCGGAGTCCAAAATCCACTCATTGGCGAGATTGAAGGGACGAAAAGGACATGATTCCAATGAGAGAAACATTTCTCGGCTTAGTGGCGTTCTTTGTTTTCTGGCTCTGGCTCTTCAATGCAGACGCTGCTTTGCATAGCAAGCCGTGTGCTTACCTGCGAGTCGCATTCAAAATTGGATGGCGTCTCTCCAAGGCGGCCTTGGCGATCTGCTTGTTCGCCGTTGTCGGTATTATTCTGCTCATGGCCCCTGCCTCGGAATGGAGCGGCAACCCGGAAAAGCGTGAATCCCAACGCGAGGGGTCGGAGTCCAGGGAGTTCTTCAGCTTCGCAAACAGCGTTACCTGGCTCCCCCAGCAGGTGTGGGCTGGCTTCGTCATATTGCTTCAACTCTTGACGTTGGCCGCCTTCCTCACCCTCGAACATCTCAAAGTATTCTGCTTTGCCCACGAGCTACTCTGCCTTCGTGCAGCGGGCTCAGCGATAGCGATCTGCACTGGCTTGCTGATTTACCAAGAATGGAAATGGGAGTTTTGCGGCGGTGGCTACTACATCCCACCGAAGACCAGAGACCAACCTCGCGGGAGGCAGAGTTTAAGGTTTCCAATGTTTGAGGGAGGAGAGAAATGAGCGAACGACCGCAATGGCATCTGGACGTTGAAACTGCAAAGCAGGAGTGCCGCACTTGCCTCGATAAGTGGTTGATACAGATTGAACGGCTCCGGCAGCTTGTGGAAAACTCTGATGCGTTCGCTCCCGATGCTTTGCGAGTGTCTGTCGAAGAATCCATGCCCGACATGCAACGGGCGGCGCGGGCTTCGATTGCTCGGCTACAGATTCTCGTGCAAATCCGAGCCGGCGATATGCACTGTCGCGAAAGCAGCGAACGGGCTGACTAGCCTCAAACCGACCGATACTCGCACAAGCACGGCACAGGAGCGGAAAAGAAAGATGGCGATGACCAGAGTTTTGGAGCGGCTCTATTTGGGTGACGCGCGTGATGCCGACCATCTGTCGGTTTCCAATCCGTTCTGCATCACCGCAGTAGTGAATGTGAACACTGCCCCGAACCACTCAAAGCGTGACGAAATCAACTATGTTCATTTTCCTTTGGGTGAATCATGCAGAGTGCCTCCGTTGAGGCTCGAACAGGTGATAACGACGATCGGCGAACTTGTTCGCGCAGGGAAGGTACTCGTCCACTGCGCCGCTGGCTCGTCTCGTTCGCCTGTCATTGTTGCTCTGTACATGGATGTTATCGGTTACGAGAACTTCGACGATGCGGTCTCTCATCTTAGAGAGCTCCGGTCCGTCGTTGCGCCGTCCAAGTTGATCATCGATAGCGCCAGGGCATACCTGAAGGAAATGACGTGACAAATGGCGCGCAGCAAGGCCGTGTGAGCACGCGAGACGAGCCCGTGAAGATGCGGCATTAAGACGTCCAAGAGCTGGTGGCTCAGAATGGCTTTGAATTCAGCTGCTCCGACCGAGGAACAATTCGTCGATGGCGTTCGTTTGCCGAACACATCAATGGGAGATCGACTCGAGTGCAAGGCCGCGCGTCCGGGGACCGAAAATACCAATGGCCAGAACGATGACCAGCATAGAAGCCGCGATGAACGCGAAAACTCCGCCTACACCGAAGCGTTGTAGAAAAAAGCCGATCATAAGGCTCGTAAAGATTGCGCTGAAGCGGCTCCAAGAATAGACAAAGCCGACGGCTTGTGCCCGCACTCGCGTGGGAAACAACTCAGCCTGATACGTATGAAAAGCCACCGACATCCAGTTATTCGAACAGGTCAACATCACGCCAAGCAGAACTAGCCAGGCTGGCTGGTTCTGGCGTGCGAACAAAAGACCAAAGCCGCCGATACAGACGGCGCTCCATACAATTTGCCACTTTCGTTCGAACTTGTCGGCAATGCCGCGAATCAGCAGCGGGCCGACGGGAGCACTAAGGGCAATGATAAAAGAGTATTGCAGGCTGGCGGTGGTCCGGATGCCCGCGGCAATCAGCAAAGTGGGAACCCAGGAAGCGAAGCCGTAGTAGCCGACTGTCTGAGTCAAATGGAAAATCATGAGCATCAGCGTCCGCCTCAGGTATGGCGGACGAAAAATTTGAACGAATTTGACCTGAGTACGCGGGGACTCCTCCATGGAAGTCTCCACCACGATGGGCGGAAGTTCGGCTCCCAACTCCGCCGCCACTCGCTCTTCCATACTCTTGACCGCGCGTTCCGCTTCGGATATGTAGCCGCGCGCAATCAGCCAGCGAGGACTCTCCGGAATGCTCCGCCGGATAAACCAGACGAATATGGCGCCGACCGAGCCGAGTAGCACGACCCAGCGCCAGCCATCGATGCCGAAAGGGCTGCGCGGCACAAGCAGCCAAGAGATGAGCGCAACCACTGGTATGGCGGTGAATTGCACGACTTGATTGATCGCGAACGCGCGGCCGCGAACCTCTTTGGGCATGAGCTCAGCAATGTATGTGTCGATCGTTACAAGCTCGATCCCGATACCGATCCCCGTAATCACTCGCCAGAACAGGATTCCCGATGCGCTGGTCTGGAAGGCCATAACGATCGAGCAGACGGTGTACCACAAAAGCGAATAAGTGAAAATGGTCCGGCGGCCAAACTTATCCGCAGTAAATCCGAACGCCAGCGTACCGATGAAAAGCCCCGCGAATGTTGCGGACACAAAACTGGCCAGTCCGGTCAGCCCGAAGAACGAGACGGAGGTGGCGGAAAACAATCCACCGCGGATTAACCCGGGACCGATGTAGGTCATCAGGAAGAGATCGTAGAATTCGAAACAGCCACCCAGAGAAAGCAGCAGCAGGAGTTTCCAGATATATCGCGTGGTTGGAAGGCGATCGAGCCGCGCGCTAATGAGAGCGGCTTGTCCGCGAATCTCTGTCTGCCCAGCAGGAGTCATCAAGGCTCGGCGAATTCTAGCAATCGCCGATCGCAGGGGATAGTGCATTCAAATTGGCCGAGGAGGAATTCGGACGCGGCTATCGGAATTCGTAGAAGTGCGAGCCAACGTGACGGGCGGCGACGACGTCAGAAGTGCCGTTGGAGAAGAAGTGCGGGTCGGGATGCGCTGACTTCTAGGGTTTGACGGCTGCGGGGTCGGTATTGGGGACGAGGTCCAGGGCGCTCTCTTTAACCAGATTGGCGTTGGCGTTTATCGACCCCTCGGGGCCGTTGTGCATGAAAATGGCCGAGCCGATCTCATCGACAGGAATGTTCAAGTCCTTGCCCGGGCCGACCAGCTTGCAAACGCTCTGTCCGGCCGGAATCGCGAAACGGACCGAGGCGGCCGCGGCCGAAATTCCGGAGACAGGCGAGACGATGAGGATCCCGGCGATGTCGTGACCGCTGGTGTTCATAAAGCAGTAGGATCCCTCGGGATCTTGAATCTGCTGGGAAGACGCAACCTCGAAAAGTTTGAAATCGCTATACGTGTGGCGACGATACAGGCGCCGCACGCCCCGCTCCCAGTAAAGCTCCGCAAAAAGCGGTAGCCAGAGCTGCTGCTTGTGCGTTGGAAACTTCACCGCACCATAATCGATGGCAATCCGCTCCTGCGTGAGCCCAATCTCAGTAACCGGATCCATCAACTCCGATTCGAAGTGTCGTATCTGAAACGTGCCAGCATCGATCCACACGCGTCCCTTTAACGCAATTGGGTAATTCTTGTTGTCAATCAGGTAGGAGCGCAGCCGGTTGGGCCGATCGGGCCGCTGCGCGAAGTGAATTTGCCAAGCCGGGTGGCCATCCCATTGGCCGAGCCCTTCGCAAGCCAGGCTGAATTCGGAAACGATCGCCGGGTAAAAGGCGAGCGCCATTGTCGGCAACCCTGTCGTGGCGAACTTACCCGGAAACTGCTTAGGGTCGAGGCTACCGTTCCGATATTCCTCCAGCTCGGCTACTTGCCCTTCCGAAACCTTGACGGTTACGATGTAGTCGAACGTGCGAACCTCAGGCTTCCCGCGCGAGCCCTTAGAATCCACGGCGAAGTTCTCCATATGTTCGGTGGCATCGAACTTCTGCAAGTTCTCCACAAGCTCTGTCATGCGCCGGCCCACTCCGCTGATTACCTGCGGTAGAGGGCACTCGACCCCCTTCTCTACAATCGGCACGAGATCGTCGATGCCCGGTGGAATCCAAGCTGTTGGATCTGGCGCTGCCGCTGGCGCGACGGCAGGCACGGAAGGTTCTGGTGCGGCTGCGGGCCACGGTTTCGGCTTCATGATCAGAAAGAGCGCATCGACGCGATTGCCGGATTCGGTCTGCGTTTCTTGTAGGACCGGCAGGAAGCCGGGCGCTCTTGCCTCGACCTCATATGTTCCCGGTGGAATATCGGCGAAGATCGTCTCGCCGTCCGATCCGGAGGGCGTGCCCGCGGCCTCATGGCCTTCGCGGGAGATCACGCGAACATTCGCCACGCCTATAAAGGCGGAATCATCTTCCAGCCGCAGGCACACCCTTAAGGCGGCCTCACCTGCCTGAGTGGGTGAGCTCGCCTGGGAGTTATCCTTAGAGTTCTGAGGAGCAGGCGCAACACCGGCGAAAGGCATGAGGAGCAGCGATAGGGAAAAACTGAGAAAGGCCGGGGCCCCGCGCATCGTAATCTCCAAGATCATCAGAAACTCTGTCGGGTAGCGCGAGCAAACTGCGCATCGTCACAACCATAGCGCTGAGCGCTCGAGGACGCAATGTCACGCCAACTCGCTCCCCGGTCATACCCAAATTGGCAGCGCGGCTTATCGAAATCGTCAATCGCCCCGATAGCTTTTCCGACTGCAAGCTGAGGCCTTCCTGCCTCACACTCACTGGCTTGAGATGAAGTTGTTGCCGTAAGATAGATAGTGACGTGTCTCGACCGATGCTGATCCGCCTGGGTTTTGATATTCAATTTGAGATCCCGTCGCCGGTGGCGATGATCGCCCTGTACCATGTCCATCATTCCCGGCGGGCGGACCTGCGAGAACCCGATGAACCGCGCATCACTCCGGCCGTGCCCGTTGATGAATACGAAGATTCCTTTGGAAATGTGTGCTCCCGATTCGTGGCACCTGCCGGAAAGCTTCAGCTATACCACTCGACCTTGATCGAAGACTCGGGCGAACCCGATGAGACAAGCCCCAACGCACGCCAATCGCTGGTGGAAGATCTGCCTCACGAGGTGCTGCGTTATCTGCTAGCCTCCAGATACTGCGAAGTTGACCGCCTTTTGGATACCGCGGGAAACCTATTCGGCAATTCGCCACCGGGATGGCCGCGAGTTCAGGCGGTGTGCGATTGGGTGCAGGCTAATGTTACGTTCGGCTACCCTTTCGCTAATCCAACGAAGACCGCTCTGGATGTTTACGCGGATCGCAGGGGCGTCTGCCGCGATTTTCAGCATCTGGCAATCACGTTTTGTCGTTGTTTGAACATCCCGGCACGGTATGCCAGTGGATACTTGGGCGACATCGGTGTGCCTCCAGTCCCGCCGATGGACTTCAGCGCGTGGTTTGAAGCTTACCTGGAGGGTCGCTGGTGGACGTTCGACGCCCGTAACAACACGCCGCGAATCGGACGAGTGCTGATGGCCACCGGGCGCGATGCTGCGGACGTCGCGATAACGACGTCTTTCGGGACTGCCTTGTTAACAAACTTTATGGTGGTGACCGACGAAGAGGTAGGCGGAAAAACGGCGATAGCTCTGTAGGATGTCCGGAAACTTAAGTTGGTGCGACGCCGTTTTTCTGTGTCGCGAGTCTGTGTTCCAGCTTCGTTCTATCATTTATGGCCATTAAGGTCGCGCTCACACATAAGACGCACTACCGTTACGATCGCCGAGTTTCGCTCGGCCCTCAGGTTGTGCGCTTGCGACCCGCGCCGCACTGTCGCACACCGATCCTCTCGTATTCTCTGAAGGTCCGCCCCGAAAAGCACTTCATTAATTGGCAGCAGGATCCCCAGAGCAACTATCTTGCACGGCTGGTGATCCCAGATCCGACTACGGAGTTCTTCGTAGAGGTTGATCTCGTTGCCGAAATGGGAGTCTTCAATCCCTTTGATTTTTTCCTGGAGCCTTACGCTGAAGAGTGTCCCTTTTCTTACGAAC
>Ga0302326_10022019_pt1 | contig 13042 bp, 10 predicted proteins | sample Palsa_T0_3_FD_202264 | JGI IMG/M metagenome (GOLD analysis project Ga0302326, IMG submission 202264) | Peat permafrost microbial communities from Stordalen Mire near Abisko, Sweden - Palsa_T0_3 | ecosystem: Environmental > Terrestrial > Soil > Palsa > Peat permafrost | place: Sweden: Abisko... | reverse complement strand
ACGCCTTGTGCGAGCAGCCGGTTGCGGATCCGGAGCCTGCCGCGCTGCAGCATGTAGGCGCGGATCGCCTGGCCGGTTGAGCGCTCCGTCAGTGCGATAGGCAGTCGTGGGAGCGTTCGCAAGAACGTGATCGCCGCGACCATCCCGCGCCAGTCGGTCAGGCACCGCAGCTGCGACCGCCGGCCGCGGCTGCACCGGACACGGTTGCAGAAGGCAGCAGCTGCGACGAAGGTTTGCCCGCCGTATTGCGTATCGGCGAGCACCCCACGCCGCCACCCACAAGCCGTCGACGCGCGAGCGTGAGCTCGCGCCGAAATAGATGCGTCCACGTATTAGGCCCCCGCCCAGCTCGCCTTAACCGGAATCCGGCGTATTAGTAGCAGCGGCCAAGAACGAAGTCAAACGCGTTCGGTGACCTCCTCCGTACTTTCCCACACTGGTCTGCACCCATGAGCCGATGAAGTCGATGCCGGGCTGGGAGATGATCGGGTCTCCCTCGGAAGGAGAGGACAAGATGTCGACCACGATCATCCCACCGTCGATGACGATCACGGACGCCGATTCGTCTGCAGCGACGACGACGACCTACCGTGCGGCGGTTGTGCACGAGTTCAACGGCCCGCTGACGGTCGAGCAGGTCCCACGACGAGATTTGGAGGCCGGGCAGGTGCGCGTGAAGGTGGAGGCGTGCGGGCTCTGCCACACCGATATTCACGCCGCTCACGGCGACTGGCCGATCAAGCCGTCGCCGCCGATCGTCCCCGGCCATGAAGGCGTCGGGATTGTGGTCGAGCTCGCGCCCGGAGTGAGCGAGGTCGCCCTCGGCGACCGCGTCGCGATGCCGTGGCTCGGCTACGCATGCGGCATCTGCGACTACTGTGTCTCGGGCCGCGAGACGCTATGCCTCTCGCAGCAGAACATGGGTTACTCGTTCGACGGCGCGTTCGGTGAGTACGCGACCGCGTATGCCCGGTACGTCGTCAAGGTTCCCGCCGGGGTTGATCCGTTCGACGCGGCCCCGCTCACGTGTGCGGGCGTGACCACCTACAAGGCGATCAAGGTTGCCGGGACGCGGTCGTCCGATCTTGTCGCCGTGTTCGGTATCGGCGGCCTGGGTCACCTCGCGGTCCAATACGCATCGATCGCGGGTGGACGTGTGGTCGCCGTCGACGTAGTCGACGAGAAGCTCGAGCTCGCGCGCGAGCTCGGAGCCGAGTTCACCGTCAACGCCAAGCACGAGGACCCGGTCGCGGCGATCCAGCGCTTGGGCGGCGCAGATCAGGCGATCGCGCTCGCGGTTTCGCCGCGCGCCTTCGAGCAGGCCTACGGATCTCTGCGCCGCGGCGGCACGCTTGTGTTCGTGGCGCTCCCAGCCGACAACGAGGTCTCGCTGCCGATCTTCGAGACGGTGCTGGGCGGCATCACGATCGTCGGGTCGATCGTCGGCACTCGCAGTGACCTGCGCGAGGTGTTCGAGCTGCACGGCGCCGGCAAGACCAAGGTGATCCGCGAGACACGATCGCTCGACACCGTCAACGAGTCGATCGCCGACGTCGAAGCGGGACGCGTCGTCGCGCGAATCGTGCTGGAGCCGTGACCCGGCAGGTCGGTCGCGCGCAAGACAGAGGAGGTGCTCTCGAACTACCTCGAGACCAAGTCAGTGATCGTGAAGCTCTAGGCACGGCCCCTACCATCGGGGAATGTCCCGCGCGACGCTCGTTGTCGGCCTGGTCGCCCTTGGCGGCCTGATCGCGGCCAGTCCGGCAACAGCGCTCGGCCCCGAGAACTTCTCGATCCCGCCCTCGGCGCAGCAGCTGATCGTGGTCTCGAGCCGGACCTATCGCCCGCCCGGTTACCTGGCGACCTTCAGGACATTCCAGCGAGCGAACGCATCCTCGCCGTGGGAGTCGGTGTTCGCAACCTGGCGGGCCGAGATCGGCTCCGGCGACCTCGTGAACGTCCGCCACTTCGGCGACTACGCGACGCCGACAGGCGTGTTCACGATCGGTATGAGGATGTACGGCAACGAGCCGAACCCAGGGAGGCTTCACTACGCATATCACCAGCTGGTGTGCGGTGACTGGTGGGATGAGGACCCTTACAGCCCCGAGTACAACCAGTTCGTGCACGTTCCCTGCGGAACCACGCCGTCCTTTGCCTCCTGGTCGGAAGCGCTTTGGACCGAGACCCGCGCTTACCCCTACCTAGCGGTGCTCGAGACCAACAACGATCCAACGATCGGTGGCCCGAACGCACCTGGCGCGGGGATCTTCCTGCATCACTGGATGAACGCCCCCACCGAGGGGTGCGTGGCGCTACCGATCGCGGACCTGCTGAGGGTCCTGCGCTGGCTCGGCCCCACCAAGCACCCAGTGATCGAGATCGGGACCGACGCCGAGATCGGCAGGTAGCGCCCGGGAAGCGAAGCGTCCGCGCGAAGAGTAGGTCCGGGGGGCCCAGAATCATTCTGGGCCCCCCGGATAGTCAGGGAAGTGGGGGCGCAGTCCCCTGACCGTTGAGACGAGTTGCCTCGTCCCAAGCTGCACAAGCTTTCGAGTCCTTTGCCCCGGTGCCGGGCACCCGCGCCCCGGTCGACCGGAAACCTTACCGGTCGCTCGGAAACCTACCGGGTTGAACTGCAACGTTCAACTGCTAACCCGACATGGCTGCCGCGAGGGCAGCGATACCGCGCTGAAGCTGCGGAATTCGGGTATACAGCGTTTGTGAAGATCGTCTCACGGTGGAGTTGCGGAGTCCTTGCGGCACTCGTTGTAGGCGCTGCAATGCCGGCGTTGCTCGCGTCCGCTGCCCTCGCTCGCAGCGCGGCGCCCGCCCGCGCGGCGATCGTCTGCCCGGAGGGCGCGGTCTCCCCGGGCTGCTGCGGTCCCGTCGCGCAGCCGCTGGCCGCTTCACAATGCTGTCCGGTGGCGACCGCTGGATGCTGCGCGCCGATCGCCGCAACCGACTGCTGCACGACCTCCGCCTGCACGCAGCAGCTTTCGATCGGCGTGACGCCCGATCCGGCGATCGACGGGCAGAGCGCGACGATCCGCGGCACGCTCACGGGCGGGACGGTCGCGGCGCAGCCGGTCATCCTCTGGCAGCGGCTCGCGGGGCAGAGCGGCTTCAGCGACGTCGCGCAGACGCAGACTGATGCAGCCGGTGCCTTCCAGTTCGTGCAGCCGGTGCAGATCGACGCGCGGTGGTACGCGAAGTCGGGGAACGTGGTCAGCTCGACGGTCCACGAGCCGGTCCGTGCGGCGATCGTCCTGCGCGCGTCGAGGGTCGGCGCGAACCTGACGCTGTTGGGGTCGATCGCTCCGAGCCACGCTCACGAGCGAGTCTCGCTCGAGCAGCTCCGTGGGCGGCGGTGGGCGACGATCGCGCGGCCCAAGCTGGGCGCCCACTCGAGCTTCGCGGTGCGTCGAAGCCTGCTCGGGCATTCGGTCGAGCGGTTCCGCGTGGTGGTCGCCGCCGATGCCCACAACTCCCGCTCGGTCTCGCCCGTCCTTGTGATCCCCGTCTCCTGATTAGGCGACTAACCGACGGAGGTGTCCGCGTGCATCGCCGGACGGGCTTGTGACGAGCCCTGGTTCGCGGGTGGGCGCTCGTGGACGTGGCCCCGCCTGCTCAACCGGCGCAGGGCGACGATGTGAAGCGTGACCGACAGTGGCACCGCGAAGATCGGAATCAGCACGAACGGTAGCCGGCTGATCAGTGGGTTCGGATGGCCGAGCAGCGTCGGCCACAGCGGCGTCGGGGATGTGGCGGCGCCGAGCATCACGGCCACCACGAGGTCTGCGATGCCCGCGACGTTCCAGATCACGGCGATCTGCCGCGAGCGCCCGGTCACGTCCTCGACCCGCGCCGCCACCAACGGAGCCGCCACCCCGACGGCGACGTCGCCCAGGCCGGCAGTCAGCGCAAAGATCGCCGGCATGCGACCCTCCGCCCACGCGAGGATGAACACTGCGCCGACGACCCGGTAGGTCTGGACGTCGATCAGCGTATGCGTCGGGATCGAGTCAACCAGTCGACTGAGTGCGCCGGCGCGGCTCAGCAGCCAGACACCGACCACGATCGGAAGCACGATGCCGATCGCGATGATCGGGACCGGCCGGTGCACGGTGGCTGCGAACACGCCGATCGCAGCCAGCGCCACGTCGGCGGCAAACCACAGCATCAGCCCGGCGAGCACTCGCCCACCCCCAAGGGCCCGAAGGGCCCCGGGATGTTCGCCGCCAGGCGAACTCCCAAGGGCGCGAAGCGCCCCCACGACCAGCCCGAGCACAACGGCCATGGCCGCACCGACTGCGAACCACAGATCAAGGGGCGCGTGGGTGCTCATGAGCCAGCGAGTGTACCAAGTTTTCAAAGTATCTGCACCTGTTTCTGGTTCCCGGACATGGCTAAACTGGCGTACATGAAGCGCTACGCCCAGTACTGCGCTGTGGCGCGAGCTCTCGATCTGGTCGGCGAGCGGTGGACGCTGCTCGTGGTGCGAAGCCTGTTGCTGGGACCGCGGCGCTACACCGATCTCCGCGAGGGCCTGCCTGGGATCGCGTCCGACCTGCTCACCGCCCGGCTGCGCACGCTCGAGGACGCCGGCTACGTCCGTCGCCGCCGGCTTCCCCGCCCAGCATCCGTCACCGTCTACGAGCTGACGGATGCCGGATGGCAGCTCGGTCCGGTGGTCCTTTCGCTCGCCAAGCTCGGCGTGGCGCAGCTTGGGTCGCCGTCAGCAGAGGACGACGTCGACGCAGACGCGCTCGTGCTCCTGCTACGTGCCGGCTTTCGCGCCGAGCATGCGAGCGGCGACGTGCGGCGCTGCTACCAGCTCGAGCTCGACGGCGAGATCTACGCCGTCCAGATCCACGACGGTTGGGTCGAGACGCGTCGCGGATCAACTCCCGATCCCGCCTGTGCGCTCCGAAGCAGCGCCAGGACGCTCGCCGAGATCCTCTCTGGGGCGTTGCCCGCCGACGCGGCCATCGCCGACGGCCGGCTCCAGCTCGAAGGGCCGACGGGCGAGCTCGCAGCATTCCTGGCGACCTTCTCGTTTGCGGCGTAGCCGCCCATCTCCCGCTCGCGCAGCTCAGGCTTTCGCCGTCTCCAGCACGAGGATCAGGTCCCCCTGCTCGAGCCTGCCGCCGGACGGCGCGGCGATGCGCGCGACGCGCCCAGCGTGCGGAGCGGTGATCGTCGACTCCATCTTCATGGCTTCCAGCACCGCGATCGCGTCGCCCTCTGAGACCTCGGCATCCTCCTTGACCTGGACGGTCACGATGCCGGCGAGCGGCGCGGCCACGTGGTCGGGGTCCTTGGGGTCTGCGCGCTCGACGGCGACCGAGGTGACCTGGATCGACTCGTCGCGGACGTCGATCGGTCGCAGCTGGCCGTTGAGCCGTGTCAGCACGGTTCGCATGCCGCGCGCGTCGGGCTCGCCGATCGCTTCCAAACCGACCACCAGTCGCACCCCCGGCTCGAGGTCGATCGCGTGCTCGGCGTCCTCCTTGAGCCCGTAGAAGAACGGCAGGGTAGGGATCACCGACACGTCGCCGTAGTGCTCGCGGGCGTCGCGCTGGTCGCGAAAAGGCCCGGGGAACATGAGCTCCGAGAGCGCTGCGCGCCTGCTGGGGCCCGGGTCGGGGAACTGCGCGGTCTCGGCGTCGGTCGTGTCGCTGGAGTCGGGCGAGGTGGCCCCACGCAGCGCGCGCTCGGCGAAGGGTTGCGGCAGGCCGCCCGCGGGTTCGCCCAGCTCTCCGCGCAGGAACGCGAGCACCGAGTCGGGGAGGTCGAAGCGCTCGGGGTGCTCGCTCAGATCGTCCCAATCGATCCCGCCGGAGACGACGAACAGCGCGAGATCCCCGACCACCTTGCTCGTCGGCGTCACCTTGACGATGTCGCCCAACAGCAGGTTCGCGCGCACATAGCCCGCCTCGATCTCCTCGAAGCGCTCACCCAGACCGAGCGCGATCGACTGCTGGCGGAGGTTCGAGAGCTGGCCGCCGGGGATCTGGTGGCGGTAAAGGCGCCCGGTCGGGGCGCGCATCCGGGTCTCGAACGGTGCGTAGCTCGAACGGACGGCTTCCCAGTAGGGCTCGAGGTCGAGCAGCGCGCCGAGCGACAGCCCCGTCGCTCGGTCGGTGAAATCGGTCGCGCTGACGATCCCGGACAGCGTCGGCTGACTCGTCCTTCCGGCCATCGGTGCGGCTGCTCCGTCGACCGCGTCGACGCCCGCATCGATCGCCGCCAGATAGCTCGCCAGCTGCCCGCCGGCGGTGTCGTGGGTGTGCAGGTGCACGGGCACGTCGAACTCCTCCCGCAGCCGGGCCACGAGCAGGCGCGCCGCGGGCGCCCGCAGTAGTCCGGCCATGTCCTTGATCGCGAGTATGTGGACCCCGGCATCCACCAGGCCCTCGGCGATGCGCAGGTAGTAGTCGAGCGTGTACACGCGCTCGCTGGGGTCTGAGAGATCTCCGGTGTAGCACAGTGAGCCCTCGGCGACGGCGCCGGCCTCGAGCGTCGCGTCGATCGCGGCGCGCATCGGGTCGACGTTGTTGAGCGCGTCGAAGATCCGGAATATGTCGATGCCGGTCGCGGTCGCCTCCGCCACGAATGCGCGCACCGCGGCTTCGGAGTACGGCTCGTACCCGAGCAGGTTGCGTCCGCGCAGGAGCATCTGCAGACACAGGTTCGGTACCCGCTCGCGCAGCAGGGCGAGGCGCTCCCACGGGTCCTCGGCGAGGAAGCGGAGCGCGACGTCGAACGTCGCCCCGCCCCACACCTCGAGCGAGAGCATCTGCGGCAGCATGTGCGCGATGTGCGGCGCGACGGCGACCATGTCGAACGTGCGCATGCGGGTGGCCAGCAGCGATTGGTGCGCGTCGCGCAGCGTCGTGTCGGTCACCTGCAACGCGGTCTCCTCGCGCAGCCAGCGAGCGAACCCGGCCGCCCCGAGCTCCTCCAGGCGCTGGCGCGAGCCCGGCGGCGGATAGCCGGACAGGAGCTTTGGCAGCTTCGTTTCCGGATCCGCGCCCGCCGGGGCCGGCCCGTGCGGGCTGTTGACGGTCACCTCGGCGAGGCGACGCAGCAGCCTCGACGCGCGGTCACCCTGGACGCCCACCGCCGTCAACGCCGGGCGGTCCTCGACGAAGGTCGTATAGGTGCGCCCCGCGCAGAAGTCGGGATCGTCGAGCACCGCCCGCAGGAACGCCTGGTTCGTGCTCACCCCGCGGACTCGGACCTCGTCCACGGCCCGGCGCGCTCGCGCGATCGCGATCCCCAGGTTCTCGCCGCGCGCGGTCACCTTGAGCAGGAGCGGGTCGTAATAGGGGGAGATCTCGGCGCCGACGTAAGCCGTGCCCTCGTCGAGGCGGATGCCCGCACCGCCAGGCGCACGGTAGGCCGAGATGCGGCCCGTATCCGGCCGGAAGTCCGCCGCCGGGTCCTCCGTGGTGATCCGGCACTGCAGCGCAAAGCCGCGCTGACGCAGCGCTGACTGGCGCAAGCCGAGATCCTCGAGCGTCGCGCCACCGGCGATCAGCAGCTGGGAGCGAACGAGGTCGACGTCGGTCGTCTCTTCGGTCACCGTGTGCTCGACCTGGATGCGCGGGTTCATCTCGATGAACACGTGCTCGCCGCGTTCGGGATCGATGAGGAACTCGACCGTCCCGGCGTTGACGTAGCCCACCTCGTGCGCGAAACGGACCGCGTCGTCGCACAGCCGGTCGCGCAGCGCCGGGTCGAGGTTGGGCGCGGGCGCGAGCTCGATCACCTTCTGGTGGCGGCGCTGCACCGAGCAGTCGCGCTCGAACAGGTGCACGATCCCGCCCTCTGCATCCGCCAGGATCTGGACCTCGATGTGCCGCGGGCGCACCAGCGCCTCTTCAAGGTAAACGGACGCGTCGCCGAACGCCGCCTCCGCCTCGCGCATCGCGGCGCGCGCCGCATCCTCGAGATCGCGCGAGTCCGCCACGAGCCGCATCCCCCGTCCGCCACCGCCCTCCGCCGCCTTGACGAACAGCGGGAACGCCATGCCCTCGGCCGACGCCCGCGCGTCGGCGGCATCGGCGAGGATCTCCGAGGCGCGCAGCACGGGGACGCCACACCGCCGCGCGGCTTCGCGCGCGCGGACCTTGTTGCCCGCCGCCGCCAGCACCTGCGCGGGTGGCCCGACGAAGGTGATGCCCGCGCGCGCGCAGGCCCGGGCCAGCTCCGGGTTCTCGGACATGAAGCCGTAGCCGGGGTAGATGGCGTCGGCGCCGATTCGCTCGGCCAGGCCGACGACCAGGTCGATGTCGAGGTAGGCGCGCACCGGATGCCCCGCCTCGCCGACCTCGTAGGCCTCGTCCGCCTTGACGCGGTGCACCGAGCCCCGGTCATCGGGCGTGTAGAGGGCAGCGCTGGCGATCCCCAGCTCGTAGGCGGCGCGAAACGCGCGGACCGCAATCTCGCCGCGGTTGGCGACCAGGACCTTCCTGAACATTTGCGGTCACAGTACACGTCAGCACGCGAAGATCGCGGTCGCACTCTGCCCCGACCCGTCCCCTGAGATTTGCGATCGCGACTACTGGGTATCAGGACGTGACGAGCCGGGTATCACGGTCATCCATGGACGATCTCCTAAACAGCCTGAGTGAGTGCTATCCGGCGATTCCCGGGTCGCTGCCGATCGCGCGGCGAGCGGTGACCGCCCTTGCAGCCGAGGGTGGCGCGACCGACGAGGAGATCGACGAGATCCGCCTGGCGGTCTCGGAGGCGCTCACCAACGTGATCCTGCATGCGTATCAAGACGATCCGGGAGACATCCACCTGACCGTGGCTGTGGCGGGTGGCGAGCTGTGGGTGCTGGTCGGCGACGACGGCGGCGGCCTGCGGCCCCGCAGCGACAGGTCAGGACTCGGCCTGGGGCTCGCGTTGATCGCGCAGTCGTGCGACGAGCTGACGATCGTCAAGCGATCGGGCGGCGGTACCGAGCTGCGGATGCGATTCCGCCTCGAGGCGGCCACGAGCGACGATCGATCCCGCGGCTCGCTCACCGCGGCGAGGTCACAGGCTGCGTCGGTCCTCGCAACCACAACCTAGCCGGGCGCCAGGACAACTACGGGTCGTCCACGCGGTCGGCTACTGAGTGGTCTGGGATCGGTGAGCCGATAGATATCCAATGGCGCTGACCGTGCCCGTCCGCAGCAACGAGCAGCGTCCCGTCTGGGCGCGAATGGCCGCTGCGATGGGTGGGCTGATGCTCCTCTACGCCGGCTGGCAGCTGTTTGGGTGGCCGTCGGGGCACCGGACGCTGGTGGGCGACGCGTTCTTCTACCCGGTGGGGATCGCCGCGATCGGCGCGGCCGTGCGTGCTTCGCGGCGGTGCGCGAATCAACCGCGACTGCGATCGGCTTGGCGCCTGCTCGCGCTCGCCGCGGTCTGCTGTCTGGCCGGCGACGTCGCGCAGACGGTGTATGAGCTTGCGGGCAGCAAGCCCTATCCGTCGATCGCCGACGGGTTCTACCTGCTCTTCTATCCGTTGATGCTGTGGGGGCTGCTGCGGTTCCCGGTCGGACGCCGCGATGCCGGAGCATGGCTTCGGCTGATGCTGGATCTCGCGGTTGTCGCGGTCGCGGGCTCGGCGGTCGTGACGTACGTGGTGCTCGGGCCGACGGTCCTCCAGGGTGGTTCGGACCCGGTGCAGACCGCGTTCTCGATCGCGTATCCGGTCGGCGACATGGTCCTGCTCGTCGGCCTTGCATCCGTATTGCTGCGCCGGACCGGGGCCTCGAGCGCGCGCGCCCTTCACTTCGTGGCCGCGGGACTGCTGTTCTACGTCGCCGCTGACCTCGTCTACGGCCACATCACGCTGCACTCGACCTACCAGGGGGGCGATCCGGTCGATTCGCTGTGGATGGTCGCGATCGCCCTGTTCGCCGTGGCGGGCGCGGCACAGACCTCGTCCGCAACGACGGCCGAGGTCGTCGCCGAGGTCAATCGACCCCGCGCGAGCTGGGCGCCTTGCATCGCCGTCGCCGTGGGATTCGGACTGTTGATCGTCAGCGAGCTGGGCGTGCCGCTGCTGCCCAACCTCAGCCTCGTAATCGCCGCCGTGTTGCTGGCGGCGCTCGTCTCGGTCCGGCAGTTCCTGGCTCAGCGGGACCTCTTGCTGACGCAGGGACGGCTCAGCTACGACTCACTGCACGACGCGCTGACCGGTCTACCGAACCGAGCCCTGGTCATCGACCGGGCCGAGCAGATGCTCGCTCGGGCGCGTCGATCCGGACCGCCGGTGGCCGCGCTGTATATCGACATCGATGGCTTCAAGCACATCAACGACAGCTTCGGTCACGGCGCCGGCGACGAACTGCTCCGCGTGGTCGGCGCGCGCCTGGCGCAGCTCGTGCGCGCAGGCGACACCGTAGGACGACTCGGCGGCGACGAGTTCGTGCTGCTACTGCAGGACCTCACCTACGACGCCGGACCCGAGCTGGTCGCCGAGCGCGTATGTGAGGTACTGGGTCAGCCGATCGACCTGCACGGAACGAAGGGGCGGAGCCTGCTGGTGAGCGCCAGCATCGGCGTCGCGCTCGGGCAGCGCGGCTCGGCCGACCACCTACTTCGAGACGCCGACCTCGCCCTCTACGAGGCCAAGGGGTCGGGCAAGAACCGCTGGGTCGTGTTCGAGTCGGCGATGCAGACCGCCGCCCAAGATCGGCTCGAGCTCGAGATGGACCTCAGGGAGGCGCTCGACGCCAACCAGTTCTTCCTGCTCTATCAGCCCACGTTCGACCTCCAGAGCGAGACGATCACCGGATTCGAGGCCCTGATCCGGTGGCGCCATCCAGTCCGCGGCATCGTCCCGCCGGACGCGTTCATCCCGCTGGCAGAGCACACCGGGCTGATCGTGCCGATCGGACGCTGGGTGCTGCGCACGGCGTGCGAGCAGGCCGCCGAATGGCACCGCCGGGGGTGCAAGCTGGGGATGTCGATCAACGTCTCCGCCCGTCAGCTCGAGCAACCTGAGCTCGTCCAGGACGTCGCCGACACGCTGGCGGCGACGGGGATCGATCCGACGACACTGACGGTCGAGATCACCGAGTCGGCGCTGATGCGCTACCCCGAGGCTGCGGCCCGCAGGCTGGCGGCATTGAAGGCGGTCGGTGTCCGGATCGCGATCGACGACTTCGGCACCGGCTACAGCGCGCTGGCGTACCTACGGCAGTTCCCCGTTGACGCCCTCAAGATCGACCGATCGTTCGTCTCCGCGATTGCCGCTTCGACTGAGTCCAAGGCGCTCGTCCACACGCTCGTCCAGCTTGGCAAGGCGCTCGGGCTGGAGACCGTCGGGGAGGGGATCGAGGAACGCGACCAGCTGCTCCACCTACAACGCGAGCGTTGCGACTCCGGCCAGGGATTCCTGTTCGCCCGCCCCCTCGAGGTCGAGGCGGTCGAGGCCGTGCTCCCACTGCGCGCTGCTCAATCCCGCGGATCGGTTGCCTCCGCGACGTCACCGGCAGCGTCGGTCTTCTCGACCACAACGTAGCCAGGCTGGGTCTCCACGACCTTCTCGATCTCGTCGCGCTGGTGCCCGGGGGCGAGCACGAAGTAGCGCGCACGCGCGCGAACCTGCTCGTATTCGTCAGCCGTGAGCTCGACCAGGCGATTGCAACCGAGGAGCGCGCACTCGCACCGAAAGCCGACCGCATCCGCGTCGCCGGGCCATTGCCCGCGCGAGATCGCTTCGTTGACCTCGCGGAAGCGCGCCTCGTTGGCGGCGATGCGCCGCTCGCTCTCATCCTCCACCGCGCCATCCTCCCATGCCGGCTAGTAATCGTGCCGCGCGAGCCGGAGGCCACCGCGCGTGTCGGTGGCGCTGATCGCGGTCATCGCCGGCACCACCTCGCTCGTGACCATGCCGTGCTCCGAGGTCACCTCGTCGATGATCGCGAACGAGCGCGCGATCTGCTCGGGCGTATCGATCACGATCGTTACCACGGGCACGTGGCGTCGGACCTGGAAGATCTTGTCGCCGTGAGGAGGCCGGTCTCCGCGGAAGCCCCAGATGCCGCGCAGGCTCGTCGCTCCCGCTGCGTCGGACTCGCGCAGCCGGCGAATGATCTCGAGATGGAGCGGGCGGCCGTGGAACGTCGCGCTGTCGGAGCTGATGACCATCAGCTTCTGCCACAGCGCGAGCCCGTGCTCATCGGTCCCTGGAAGCTGATGCGGTTGCGCGAGCAGCTCCCCGCTGCGCTTGCACACCCGCACCCGCTCGAGCGTCAGCAGCGGCTCGTGAAGCAGCCCGCCGAGCTCGGGGAGGACGCGCCCGATCCGCTCGGCAGTCCCGACGCCGATGATCATCATCGGCACGTCTGCATTGCGTGAGAAGAACTGGGCGCGCGCGCGACGCCCATTGCTGGTCCCGTCGACACCGAGCAACACGGTGGCCCCGGCGATCCCGCGGCGGTAGAGCAGGTCGCAGACGGCGGCGAATGCGGGCATCCGGTAGACGCGCTCCTGACGTCCGACGTACACCGTGAGCTTTGTAGCCTCACCGAGCTCGTCCGGCGGATCGGGCGCCACGATCTCGCCCGACAGCAGTTGCGCACGCTCGAGCGTAACCAGACCGCGGCGCTTGATCTGCATCACGATCTCGAGCATCGACTCGATCTTCGACCTCGTGTCGACCGCGATCGAGACGACCGGCAGGTCCTCAGAGAGCGACAGCAGCCGATCGGTATGCAGATGGTGCAGGCGCCCGAATCCCTCGATGCCGCGCAGCAGCACGCTCGCCTGGACGCGATGACCGCCGTAGATGTCGAGCAGCTCGTCGCCGAGCAGCCCGTCCTCGGTCCGGTCACGTTCGCCGAAGTAGGTCGTGAGCTTGAGACAGTCTTCGTTCATGCGTGTGCTCCGATCGCGCGCCCAAGCGCGGCGGCACCGACACCGACGGCGAGGCTCACGAGGATGTTTGCGAGCGCCGGCCGGAAGCGCGCGTCCTCGCGCATGCGGTGCGTCTCGAGCATCCAGGTCGAGAACGTCGTGTATGACCCGA
>Ga0302326_10022018_pt1 | contig 13043 bp, 8 predicted proteins | sample Palsa_T0_3_FD_202264 | JGI IMG/M metagenome (GOLD analysis project Ga0302326, IMG submission 202264) | Peat permafrost microbial communities from Stordalen Mire near Abisko, Sweden - Palsa_T0_3 | ecosystem: Environmental > Terrestrial > Soil > Palsa > Peat permafrost | place: Sweden: Abisko... | reverse complement strand
CGCGTGATAGCCGCCACCAACCGCGATTTGGAAGCCGCCGTCCGGCAGGGCCAGTTCCGCCAGGATCTCTTTTTCCGTCTCAACGTGGTGCAGATTAAGCTGCCCTCCTTGCGCGCACGCAAGAGCGACATTCCGCTGCTGGTGAACTCGTTCCTGGAAAAATTTAATGAATCCCAGGGCGCCCTCCGCACCATCTCCGAAGACGCGATGACCCGGCTGCTGACGTACGACTGGCCAGGCAATGTTCGGGAGCTTGAAAATGCCGTGGAGCGGGCCGTAGCGCTGGGCTCGGGTCCCATCCTGCATGTCGGAGATTTCCCCTCCAATTTGCAATACGGTCCCTCTGAACGCGCACCTCAGAATGATGAGCTGCTGCCGCTCGAGCAACTCGAGCGCCGAGCCATACTGCGCGCCCTGCGCGAATCCGGTGGAGACAAGCTCGCCGCCGCGCGCGTGCTTGGAATTGGTAAGACCACCCTCTACCGCAAGCTGAAGCAGTACGACAGTGAAGCGCTCCCGAACTAAACGCGCTGCCTCTTTCATCGCATCCCTGCCACCCCCCGGAGACTCGGAGACTGGCATCGCCGCGCTCGCACGCTGAGTTCGCGCCATAGGTTTCTTCGCGAATTCCTAGACGGGGAAGCCTCATCGGTCACGGGTGTCGAAGTGGGAAGGGTGGCTGGCGATTCGTTTCGCCAATTTTTCGCTAACCTACTGAGACCCTGTGAGTTCCGAGCCACGTGTGTCTTGGTCAAGCACGTGCACTGCGGAATGGGTGCGCACACATTCGATCATTGCCCAATCCATTCGATTCAACCGGCCGCTGCGTCGCACGGTCGACTACATGGCGGCGGTCGGCATCGCTCTCCTGGCCAGCTATTGGATCTTGGAGGGAATCGGTAAGTGACGGATTTTTCAGATGAGCTTCCTATCCCCATCGCCGCCGCGTCTCGCACCTCCCCAGAATCGGCCTCTAGCGCCGTACCCGCCGGCCAGGTGGCCTTTCCGACGGCCTTCGACGCGGTCTTTGACTCAAGCGGAGAGGCGCTGCTGATGGTCGGGCGGCGATTCCGGAATCCAGACTCCTTCTCGCAGCCGTTCCGGTCTTTCCTTCGGGGCACAGCGTCGATCCCGGAGGCGAAATTCAGCGGGCCAATACGCGAGCGCGAGACGTGTTGCTGAGCCGATGCATGACGATCTGGATCTCACCGCGCCTCAGAGGCGCACCCTCGAGCGCTTCTCACGGCCGGTGCTTGACGCCGAAGGCCGCGCCGTCGGATGGCTGGAGCTTTTCACCGACGTCACCGGCAAGCGCCAAGTCCAGTCCAAGATGTCGCAGACCGAAAAAATGGCCGCGCTCGGGCAGCTCGTTTCAGGCATCGCTCACAAGCTGAATAATCCGCTCACTGCCATCATGGGCTACGCCCAGCTCTCGCTGGGCCGAGGTCTTTCTCCCGAACAGATGGCCGACGCTACCAAGGTCCGGCGCGAAGCGGAGCGGGCTCGGCGCATCGTGAAAAACCTGCTTTATTTCGCACGCGAAAACAAGCCGGAGCACAGCCGCGTCCGGCTAAACGAAATTGTCGAACGCTCGCTGGCTCTGCGCAGCTACGAGTTAAAAGTGGGAAATATTCTGGTGGAGTGTGCTCTGGCTCCGGACCTGCCCGAAACCATGGCCGACCCTTACCAGTTGGAGCAGGTGGTACTCAATCTCGTCGTCAACGCCGAACAAGCCCTGCTCGAAGGCCGCGGACAAGGGCGCATCACCGTGCGCACCGCCCATGTTCGCGACGGTCTCCCAACCGGCCCACGCAACCGCCTTCTGCTCGAGATCTCCGACGACGGCCCGGGCATTCCCGCCGACGTTGCTTCGCGCATCTTCGATCCGTTTTTCACGACTAAGCCTCCGGGCGTGGGCACAGGCCTCGGACTTTCCATCGTCTACGGGATCGTCCATCAGCACGGCGGAGAAGTTACAGTGGAAAACCCGTCTCAGGGCGGCGTGAAGTTCGTGGTGGAACTCCCCGTCTTGAAAATCACCTCGTCGGCGGCATCCGCACTCTCGGCAAAATTCACGTCGCCCGGCATCGCGCGGAAGGGCCACATCCTCGCGGTGGAAGATGAACCCACCGTTGTTCAGCTCATCGCCGACGTGCTCCGCGAAGAGGGCCACACCGTCGAAGCCACTTTGGACAGCCAGGATGGCTTGACCCTGCTCTCGCGTGATCGGTACGACTTGGTGATTTGCGATCTGCGTATGCCGCGGCTGGATGGCCCCGCCTTTTATGATTCACTCGTGCGGGCCGGCAGCCCCATGCGCCACCGCATTCTCTTCATCACCGGAGACACTCTCGCTCCCCGCACCTTGGAGTTTCTGGACGGGAACCACCTGCCCTTTCTGATCAAGCCATTTCTGGTCGAGGAATTGAAATTGGCCGTGCACCACTTGCTGGACTTGCAAGCCGGAGTCACAGAAAAAATGGGCGCCGTAAACAGCGCCAAGGAGGCAGGCCATTGACGGCCACGGACATCCTCGCTCGCGTCGCCAAACTTTCGGCAGCCCCCGGCGCCGTGATCGGCACTGCCGACCCCGTGGCCGCCCAGCACGTGGTACGCGAAATGGAGCGCATCGGAAGAAAGGCACCCGCCATTGCTCCGAACTTTGCGCATCTGCGTCAGTGCTTTCTGCGTGATGCGCCCGCCGCTATTCTCATCGACGATTCACTGTTGCGCGGTGCGCCGCTCGCCGAACCGCTTCGCCAGTTCGAATCTGTTACGCCGATTATTTTGCTCGCGCCACTCGAGCGCCAAGTCGAAGCGGCGCCACTCGTCGCCGAAGGCGTCCTCGAATTCGTGGTCCGCGAAGGCGAATTCTTTGCGCTGGCCGCCGGTCTCATCGAGCGCCGGCTGCGCACCGTGGAATCCGCACCGCGGTTCGCATCAGCCTTCGCGGAGTGGCCCGCGGATATCGGCGAAATCTTTCGGCATGAAATCAACAACCCGCTTACCGGCATCCTCGGTAACTCCGAGCTCCTGCTCGCTCACCGCGAGCGCCTCACAGCCGCGGATACCCAGCGTCTTGAAACCGTCGTTGGCCTCGCCGTTCGTCTGCGCGAAACCATCCGCCGCCTCAGCGCAGCACTTGAATCCCCGGGCCGCCCGGTGAAATCCGTCTACCCGCCCGCTTTCGTTTAGCTGCGATATCGGCAGTAGGCACAGCGGCCCCTTGGGCAGGGTCATACGCATGGAAGCGGTTGCCATCCAGTCGAATTACGGGGTACGTGGTAGAAGAAATTAAAGCTATTGCGCCTTCGGGCCCGCGGGTTCTACTTTTTCTCCGTATCCGCGGACGGCTCGTCCTCTTCGAGGATGGCAGCGGCGGCGGCGATTCGGTCGCCTTCGTCAAGACGGAGCAAGCGCACGCCCTGGGTCGAGCGGCCGGCCTCGCGGATCTCGCCCGAATGCACACGGATCACTTTGCCGTGGCCGGTGATGATCATGACGTCAGAATCCTCGCGCACTTGCAGTGCTGCAACCACCGGACCGTTGCGGTCCGTGGACTTCAGATTGATCACACCCTTGCCGCCGCGCGAAGTAACGCGATATTCAGCGAGCGGCGTGCGCTTTCCGTAGCCCTTTTCGGCGACGGTGAGCATGAGTGAGGTAAGCGATTCGCGAAGCTGGTCGCTTTCCAGTTCGTCGAGGTTCTGCGTGTCTTTCTGGAATTCCTTCTGAATGATTCCGAAATCGACCTGCGCGGCGTCCATGGAGACAACGAAGTCCCCTTTGGCGAGGTCCATGCCGTTCACGCCACCTGCGGCGCGCCCCATGGAGCGAACTTCCGTCTCGCGGAAGAGGATGGCCTGCCCATCATGGCTGGCAAGAAAGATCATCTGCTTGCCGTCGGTGAGCTTCGCGCCGATGAGTTCATCATCCGCGTCGAGGCTGATGCCGATGATTCCGGAAGGCCTCGGATTTGAAAACTCCGCAAGCGCTGTCTTTTTCACTGTGCCGTTCTTGGTGGCCAGGAAAACGTACCGGCCTTCCTCTTCAAGATTGCGCGTCGGCACCACGGCGGTGAGCTTCTCGCCCTCCTGGAAGCGCACCAGGTTGTTGATGGCCTTGCCGCGCGTGGCCGCAGCGGCTTCAGGAATTTCGTAAACCTTCAGCCAATAGATTCGGCCCTTGGAGGTAAACAGCAAGATGTAGCTATGCGCGGAAGCCACGAAGAAATGCTCGACGAAATCGTCGTCGCGCGTTTTCGCGCCGATGCGCCCTTTGCCGCCGCGAGACTGGTGGCGGTAGGTTTCGACGGAAGTGCGCTTGATGTAGCCCGAGTGGCTGACGGTGATGGCCATCTCTTCGTCTTTGATCAGGTCTTCGAGCTTGATTTCCTCGACGCGATCGACGATCTGCGTGCGGCGGTCGTCTCCATACTTTTTCAGGATCTCGCGCAGCTCGGCGACGATGACGCCCTTCAACTTCTTCTCGCTGGCCAGAATGGATTGCAACTCTGCGATGCGCTCGCGGATCTGCGCCAGTTCCTTCAGGATTTCGTCGACGGAAAGCTGCGTCAGGCGGTGCAATTGCAGTTCGAGGATGGCGTCGATCTGGATGTAACTGAGGCCCGGCGTTTCCCCCCGGTCGAGTTCGAGGCCCATGAGGCCGTATTTCTTGGCGTCCAGCTTTACGCCTTTAAGAGTGGTCTGCTTCCCGCCAACCAGAACGGTCACCGATTTGTTCGTGAAGAATTCGTGTAGGTTCTCGCGGGCATTGGCGCGGCTCGAGGATCCACGAATGATCTTGATGACGTCGTCGATGTGATCGAGCGCGATGCGGTAGCCAAGCAGGATGTGCTCGCGCTCCTGGGCCTTGCGCAGATCGAACTCCGTGCGTCGGCGCACCACTTCGATGCGGTGCTCGATGAACAGCCGTAGCAGTTCCAGCAGGCCAAGCTCACGCGGCTGTCCTGCGACGATGGCCAGCAGGATCATGCCGAACGACTCCTGCATCTGGGTCATCTTGAAAAGCTTGTTGAGGATGATCTCCGGCTCCTCGTCGCGTTTGACCTCGATGACGATGCGCATGCCGTCGCGGTCGCTCTCGTCGCGAATGTCGGAGATTCCATCGATCTTCTTGTTGTTGATCAGTTCGGCGATGTGCTGGATAAGGTTCTTCTTGTTGACCTGGTAAGGCAGCTCGGTAACGACGATGTCCTGGCGATCCTTGCCGCGGGCTTCGATAGCCGCTTTCGCGCGCACCTGAAAGCTTCCGCGGCCGGTTTCGTAAGCTTGCTGAATTCCGTCGCGGCCGTAGATGTATCCGGCGGTCGGAAAATCCGGGCCGGGCATGAGCTTCATCACTTTCTTCAGATTGGCGTCCGGCTCTTCGATCAGCAGGATGGCTGCCTCGACCGTTTCTTTCAAATTATGCGGAGGAATATTCGTCGCCATGCCGACCGCGATGCCGGTGGACCCGTTGACTAGAAGATTCGGAATCTGCGTCGGCAGAACGACAGGTTCTTTTTCGCTTTCATCGAAGTTGGGAGTGAAATCTACGGTTTCCTTTTCGATGTCCGCGAGCATTTCCTCGGCGATTTTCGAAAGGCGCGCCTCGGTGTAACGCATGGCCGCGGGCGGATCGCCATCGACGGAGCCGAAGTTTCCTTGGCCATCCACCAGCGGATAGCGCATGTTGAAATCCTGGGCCAGGCGCACCAGCGCGTCGTAGACCGGCGTGTCGCCGTGCGGATGGTATTTACCCAGAACTTCGCCGACGATCTTGGCGCACTTGCGGTAGGCCTTCGTCGAAGTTAGGCCAAGCTCGTACATCCCGAAGAGGATCCGCCGGTGAACAGGCTTGAGGCCGTCGCGGACGTCGGGCAGAGCGCGCCCAATGATTACGCTCATGGCGTAATCGAGGTACGACTTCTTCATTTCCGATTCAATATCGACCGGCGTCAGGATCGACTGGTTTTGCTCGTCAGCCATTTAGAACCCTCAGTGATTGGTGCTACGAGTTGGAAAAACTCAAATGTCTAGATTTACGACGTCGAGCGCGTTTTCCTCGATGAACTTGCGGCGCTGCTCGACGTTTTCGCCCATGAGCGTGGAGAAGATATCCTCGGCGGCCACGGCGTCCTCCAGTCGCACCTGGAGCAGCGTGCGCGTCTCAGCGTTCATGGTGGTGGCCCAGAGTTGCTCGGGATTCATTTCACCGAGGCCCTTGAACCGGGTAATGGTGAATTCCTTCTTGGCATCCTCGAGAACGTAGCTCAGCAGCTGTTGCGCGGTCTCCTTCGCCTCTTTGTCGCCGTTGTGCGCGATAGTGAAGGGCGGCTTGTTGTTCTCGTCGATCGCCTGATGGAGTGTGCGCAGCCGTTTGTATTCAGGGGAGGCAGCCAGCGCCCAGTTCACGCGGCGCTCGCCGCCATTCTGCAAGACTAACTCGTAAAGACTGTGTTCCTCGTCGAACGCCAGCTTGGCTTCGCCCTCGAGCTTGGCCTTTTCGATAGCCTTGAGCAGATCCTGCAGTTTTTTCTTGTCGCCGAAGTCCACCCTTTTCTCGAGCTCGCTTTCGGCCAGCAACTGGATAAGTTTCGGGTCCCGCAGCTTGCGCGCCAGCTTGACGGCCACTTGTTCATATTCCTGAACGTTCAGGAGAAATTGCGTGAGGTCGCCGCCTTCGAGCGATGTTCCGGTCGTACCCTTCACCACATGGTCTTCGGTGGCGCGCTTCATCAGCTCGCGCGAGAATTCGCGCTCGTCGCGGATGTAGCGGTCCATCTTGCCGCGCTTGACGCGGTAGAGCGGCGGCTGGGCGATGTAGATGTGGCCTTTTTCGATGAGCTCGCGCATATGGCGGAAGAAAAAGGTCAGCAGCAGCGTTCGGATGTGGCTGCCGTCCACGTCCGCGTCAGTCATCAGAATCACTTTGTGGTAGCGGAGCTTGGATGCATCGAAATCTTCTTTGCCGATGCCAGTGCCGAGCGCCGTGATGATGGCCCGAATTTCCTCGTGGCCCAGCATCTTGTCGTAGCGAGCTTTTTCGACGTTGAGGATTTTGCCCTTGAGCGGCAAGATCGCCTGATACTTGCGGTCGCGTCCGCCCTTGGCCGAGCCGCCGGCCGATTCGCCCTCGACTAGGAATATCTCGCAACGCGCGGGATCGCGCTCCTGGCAGTCGGATAGCTTTCCCGGTAGGCCCGAGGAATCGAGCGCGGACTTGCGCCGCGTAAGCTCGCGCGCCTTGCGTGCAGCCTCGCGCGCGCGCGCTGCGTCGATGCACTTGCCGATAATCTTGCGGGCGATGGAAGAGTGCTTGTCGAAGTATTCGCCGAGCTTTTCGTTCACCAGCGATTCGACCAAGCCTTTGATATCGCTATTGAGTTTGCCCTTGGTCTGGCCTTCGAACTGCGGCTGCGGAAGCTTTACGGAAACGACAGCGACTAGCCCTTCGCGAACGTCATCGCCGTTGATGGTGACCTCGTCCTTCTGCTCCTTGAGCATGCCGAACGAATTGGCGTAGTAATTGATGGTGCGCGTGAGCGCGGAGCGGAATCCTGAAAGGTGCGTACCACCGTCGACGGTGTTGATAGTGTTGGCGAAGGCGAAAATATTCTCGGCGTAGCTGTCGTTGTACTGTATGGCGATTTCCATGTCCACCTGCTCGCGCTTGCCTTCCATGTAGATGGGCGAATCGTGCAGCACACCTTTGCCGCGATTCAGGTGCTTGACGAATTCGGCGATGCCGCCGGTGAAACGGAATTCGGTTTTCTTGGCGTTGCGCTCGTCCTCGAGTGTGATCTTCAGGCCCCGGTTCAGAAAGGCCAGCTCACGCAGGCGCTGCGAAAGCGTGTCGAAGCTATAGGCGGTGACGGTGAAAATCGAAGGGTCCGCGTGGAAGGTGATCTTCGTGCCGGTCTTTTTCGTTTTGCCTGAGGCTTTCAGCTTCGAGGTGGGCGCACCCTTTTCGTAGGATTGCTCCCAGACTTCTCCGTCGCGCCAGATTTCGAGGTCCAACCAATCGGAGAGCGCATTGACCACAGAGACGCCGACGCCGTGCAATCCGCCGGAAACTTTGTAGGTGTCACTATCGAATTTTCCGCCTGCGTGCAAAACGGTAAGCACAACTTCGGCGGCGGGTTTTTTTTCCGTGGCGTGCATGTCCACAGGAATGCCTCGGCCGTTGTCGACGACGGTCACACTATTATCGTCGTGCACCGTGACGTTGATCTCATCACAGTAGCCGGCCATCGCTTCGTCCACGGAGTTATCGACCACTTCCCAAACCAAATGGTGCAGGCCGAGCTCGCCGGTCGAGCCGATGTACATCGCCGGACGCTTGCGCACCGCCTCCAAACCACCCAGGACTTTAATGGAAGTTGCGTCGTACTTGTGCCCAGGGCCCTTGGCGGCCGGAGATTCTTTGTCAGCCATGAATTGCGTGTCTCCTCAGTTGCGGACTACACATGCGATGGGAAAAAGCCTCAGGCCTTCACACCTGAGATGCGTTTCACATTTTTCGGGAAGGCGGTCGCGCGGAAAGTGCCCGACACTTGCCTGCCCATTGGCCCCACTCTCGCCCGAAAATCTCGTCCGAGCTGGGACTCGAAGGGTTTCTCACAGCTCCATCCCGTCCCGTTCCGGAAATCCGGGAGGACGCGGCGAAGCCTCACTAGCACCTGCAACAAACAACCGTTCAGGAGCAATCTGTACCTTCAAATTTTACTTGAGGAGCAACAAATGCACAAGGCGAATCTGTGGTGTGAGTTATTGTTTACCCCTGTATTGTCAATAGTTTACAGAGATACTGCAAAGCCGTTGGCCAGCCCCTCAGCGAGGAATTGCAAAGCGGAAAAACTTGGTAAAAACGCCTTACGAAGGGCCGTTTTCCGGAAGTGGCGCGGCGTTGAACATGCGGGATTTCACAGCGTTCGCGATCAGATGCGCATGGGCATGACGACGTAGCGGTAGCGGCTGGATTCGTCGGCGAGCGGGCGAAGCTGGCCGGCGGACTGCTCGTCCTTCAGCTCGAAACTGATGGGTCCATCGGCGGCGGCGCCGAGAAAATCGAGTAGATATTGCGCATTGAAGCCGATAGCGATGGTCTCGCCGTTGAATTCCTTCTCGATAACTTCCTTGGCTTCGCCAAACTCCGGGCTCGAAGCGGAAATCTCCAAGCCCTCTTTGGCGAGCATGAACTTCACGGCGTGCGACCGCTGATCGGCAAGCTGCGAGACGCGGCGCAGCGCGTCATGCAGCTCAGCGCGTTCGAGTACGACCGTCTTATTCGCGTCGCGTGGCAGCACCGCTTCGTAGTTGGGGAATTGGCCGGTCAGCTTGCGCGAGGTGAGCAGGCGCGGGCCGAATTGAAAGAAGAGGTGGCTCTCGTCCTGGCCAAAATCGACAGTGCCATCGTCGCCGGACTCAGCGGCCAGGCGCTGTACCTCGTTCATCGCTTTCTTGGGCACCAACACGCGCGTTTCGGTATTGAGACCTTCAAACTTGTGGTCCGTTTCGACCATGGCCAAGCGGTGGCCGTCGGTAGCGACCATCGTGAGCGAATTCGGTTTGAGCACAAGCAGCGCGCCGTTCAGCGTATAGCGCGATTCCTCCAGCGAAATGGCGAAGGTGGTTTTGGCAATGACGCCCGCGAGTAGTTTGGCGGGGATTTTAACCAGGGCATGGGGGAAGTTGGGCAGCGCCGGAAAATTGTCCTTGGACATTCCAACAAGTTTGTAGTTCTTTCGGTCACAGGTGACCTGCACGTAGTGGTTTTCGAGCAACTTGAACCGGATCTCCTCATCGGGAAGCAGGCGCACCAATTCGAGGAGCTTTTTCGCCGGGATGGTTCCAGCTCCTTCTTTTTTCACTTTCGCTTCGCAAGAGGTGCGGATGCTCAGCTCGAGGTCTGTTGCGGTAATCGAGAGGCGATTGCCCTTCGCTTCGCACAAGAGATGAGACAAAATTGGAATGGTGGTCTTACGTTCGACCACGCCTTGCGTGAGTTGTAACTCCTCGAGCAAGTCGAACTTCTTTACGCTGAATTCCATCTCGGGCAATCCTCGCGTTGAATTTTGGTATCGCTACTGTACTGCTTTTACTGCTTTTCTCTTATTGGATTAAGAATATACAAACCGTAGTCGTCGCCGCATGTGTGAAACTTAGGAAAAGCCACTCAACTACCTATGAACACGTTCCTTAGGGCAAAAGGCATCTTGTGGATCGCTGCGCGTGTCTGTTTAAAAAAGGTGCGCCACCTGCGATTGGCGAATCTTCCACAAAGCATTCACAACGGAAAACCGCAAGCGAGGCCAGTTCCACCCGTAAAGACTAACCGAATGAGTCGAGTAGCCTGTTGATAGTTCTGTTTAAATCCTTATCCACCTGCCGCAAGGTTTCGATCTTATTAATTGAGTGCAGCACGGTGGTGTGGTGCTTTCCTCCAAACTGCTTGCCGATTTCCGGCAGGGAGGCGGAGGTGAGCTGCTTCACCAAGAACATGGCGACCTGCCGCGGGAAGGCAATGACCTTGGAATTGCTGCGGATTTTGAGATCTTGAATCCGAAGGCCAAAATGTTCGCCCACTCGTTTCTGAATCTGCTCGATGGTAATGCGTTTTTCCTGGGTTTCGATGATGTTGCGGAGAACCTGCTGAGCGGTCTGTAGGTTCACTTCGATGCCGGTCAGCGAGCTGTAGGCGACTAGGCGGATCAACGCGCCTTCGAGTTCGCGAATATTGGACTTGATGGCGCGGGCGATGAACTCAGCCACGTCGTCCGGCAAGCGCACACGTTCGTTGTCGGCCTTCTTCTGCAGAATGGCGATCTTGGTTTCCAGGTCCGGCATTTGAATATCGGCAATCAGTCCCCATTCGAAACGCGAGCGCAGCCGTTCCTCAATAGCCGAAATTTCCTTGGGAGGGCAGTCGGAGGAGATGACGATCTGCTTCTGCTGATCGTAGAGCGCATTAAACGTGTGAAAGAACTCTTCCTGGGTGCGCTCGGCGCGGGCAATGAACTGAATGTCGTCGACCATGAGCACGTCCATGGTGCGGAACCGCTCGCGGAAGGCGGGCATGCGCTCGAAGCGGATGGAAGCGATCACCTCGTTGGTGAATTTTTCCGCGCTAATGTAGGTGAGCCGCAGCGCCGGATTGCGCCGTCGCAGGGCGTGGCCGATGGCCTGCATCAAATGGGTCTTGCCGAGTCCCACACCTCCGTAGAGGAAGAGAGGGTTATAGGTCTTCGTGGGCTGCTCGGCGACGGCGACGGCGGCGGCATGAGCAAATTGGTTTGATGAGCCGACGATGAATGTGTCGAACGTGTAGCGAGGATTTAGATGAGAGTCCGATGAATCAAAGTCCAACTTGGCCTGGGAAACCGCCGGTGCCCCGGCCGGGAGTTCTTGCTCGGCATAAATGAAGTCCAGTTGCATCTCCGGATGACCAATTTCAGAGAGCACGGCACGAAGAAGGTCGCCATACGTGCTGCTGAGGCGCTTCTGAAAGGTCCGCGAGGGCACGCGGATCACCAATCGGCCCTCTTCAGAGCGCTCTTGCCGCGTGGGCCGGAACCAGGTGGCGAAGCTATGAGGATTGACGCGCCGTTCGGTGTGCTGGAGAACCTTGTCCCAAAGAGTCATCGAGAAAATCAGCCCCTGTTGCAATTTCCACCGATGTGGAAATGTTGTGGAAATCCCCCAACCAGCCGGGGGAGCAAATGGAACGGTTACCAGCCTTTTCAGGTTTGAGTACGCAAGAGCATATGCAGCGCTTGCGGTGACCGATGAACGCCCGATGAATGCCTTCGCCTAAAATTCCATTAGAAACGCGAGCACGGATTCTGCCTAAACGAGTTGCGATGAGCAAGAGAAAACTGAGCGAACTGCATGGCGCTGCTGCACACGGTATCCACATGTTTTCCACAGGGGTATTTCGTCGCGCTGCAGCGTCAAATTCGATTGTGAATAGCGTAAAACACGGACGCCACCGACAATCGCGCGAAGAGTACGCGCCCGAGTTTTCCACAGGCGCGGTTTTCAACAGGCTGGGAGATGGAAGCTAATCTAGGCGAAAATTCAGGCGTTCGATCGATCGCGCGTGCCCCGTACTTTCGTCTACATCGATGAGCACGGTGTTCATTTGGATGTCGCCTTCAGCGACCACGAAGCGCGCGGGCATGGAGTCCAGGAAGCGCTGGAGGACGCCGCGCTTGTCCATGCCGATGACCCCATCATGCGGGCCGGTCATACCGACGTCGGTGATATAGGCGGTGCCGCCGGGAAGCACCCGCGAGTCCGCGGTGGCCACGTGGGTGTGGGTGCCAACCACGACGGAGACTTTGCCGTCGAGATGCCAGCCCATGGCCATTTTTTCGGAAGTGGCCTCGGCGTGCATATCAACGAAAACAACTTTTACATCCGCGGGAATCTTCGCAAGCTCACATCCCACAGTTCGAAAGGGATCATCAAGCGGCGTCATAAACGTGCGGCCTTGCACGTTCAGCACGGCATAGGGAACGCCATTCTTGGCGCGCCCGACGTAGAGTCCGCTGCCCGGCGAGCCTGCGGGAAAATTCGCGGGCCGCAAGAGGCGCGGCTCATGCGGGAAAAACTCCATGATCTCGCGGCGATCCCAAATGTGATTGCCGCCGGTGATGATCTCAATGCCGTGTGCGAACAGATCTTGGGCGATGCGCGGAGTAATGCCGAAACCGGATGCGGAATTTTCACCATTGGCGATGCAAAGATCAACCTGACGCTGCGTCAGAATGTCGCCCAGACGCTCGTGCACGATCCTGCGGCCGGGAGAGCCGACGATGTCGCCGATGAACAGAATTTTCAAATTTGTGAGTGCTCGCGCCGCGGCGTCATTAGGAGCGGTCCACTTCGCCGTGCGTTGCTAGGCCCTGAACCCCGTGAATAGGTGGGTGCCCGGCGCCTGCTTTTAGGCTTTCCCGTTGCGGCAAGCCGCCCGGGACATGCACAAGGGCAGGACGACGCAGACTCCCTGGGATCCAGCATTGGTTCAAAAGGCTTTCG
>Ga0302326_10022015_pt1 | contig 13044 bp, 11 predicted proteins | sample Palsa_T0_3_FD_202264 | JGI IMG/M metagenome (GOLD analysis project Ga0302326, IMG submission 202264) | Peat permafrost microbial communities from Stordalen Mire near Abisko, Sweden - Palsa_T0_3 | ecosystem: Environmental > Terrestrial > Soil > Palsa > Peat permafrost | place: Sweden: Abisko... | reverse complement strand
CGCCGCTCTGGGCTGCGGCCGCAGCGCGTAGCGCGCGAAGACGTCGTCGCTCACGAGGGGCAGGTCATGGCTGGCGAGCGCCGCGAATTCGGCGGCGCTCACGTAGGAGCCCGTCGGGTTGTTCGGGCTCACGGTGACGATGGCCCTGGTGCGCGGGGACCGCGCGGCCGCGAGCGAGGGAAGGTCGATGTGCCACGCGCCGTCGTAGCGGAGCGGGTAGGGGATGGCGCGCACCGACTCGAGGCGCGCGAGGTGCTCGAAGAGCGGGTAGCTCGGTCGCGGGACGAGCACTTCGTCGCCCGGATCGCACAGCAGCTTGAAGAGAAACGCGTACGCCTCGCTGGTGCTCGCCGTCAGCACGACGCGGCCCGCGTCGACCCGCGGGCCGTGCGCCGAGAGGTCGCTCGCCACGGCTTGGCGCGCCACCTCGAGCCCGAAGGCTGCCGGCTCGTACGCGAGCGCTCCCGCGGGCGCCAGCGCGCCGAGGATGGCGTCGCCGTCGTACGGCACCCCGGCCGTCGTCGGGTTCGACGCCGTGAGGTCGAGGATCGAGCGCCCGCGTTGGCGCGCCTCGGTCAGCGCCAGGGCCAGCCGGTTGGGGGCAAGGTCGACCGATGATCGACTCGAGAACAATGGGACCTCGTCTCCCGGCGGCGCGGCGCGCCCATCGCGCGCGGGCGACTATAGCGGCGGCGGGGGCCGCGACGAGGTATCGGCGAAGAGCGACTGCAGCGACGCGTCGGGCTCCAGAAACTCGATGGCCATCCGGTGGGTCCACACCGCGCGCGGGTTGTCGTCGGGCGGCTCGACGCGGACGATGCGCCCCGAGAGCCGCTTGTCCGGCGCGTCGGGCGCGACGCGGAAGCTCACCGTCACCACGTCGCCGACCTCGAGCTCGCCGCTGCTCGAGATGAGGATCCCGCTCGCGCTCACGTCTTTGCACACCGCCCAGACCCGCCGTGAGGGCAGGTCGATCGTGACGGGGAACCAGAGGGAATAGCGACCGTACGAGCGCTTCTCATCCATGCCGGCCCCCCTAGTACCCGAGATCGAAGCCTTTGAGAGAGTTGGACTTGGCCTTGGGCTTGGCCGGGCCCGCCGTGGACTGGCCGGCGGGCCGCGCGGCGGCCGCGGGCTTGGCTGCGTCGCGATGCTGCGACGCCGCGGTGGAGGCGACCGCCGGCGGGGCCGCGCTCGTCGCAGGGCCTTCGGCCGCGGCGGTGATCGCGGGCGCCGTCGAGGCGGCGCTCGCGGTCGCCGAGGGCGACGCGCTCGGGGCGATGGCAACGGCTTGCGCGGGTGGCCGGCCGGCGGCGGCCGCAGGTGTCGGCTCGGGCACGGAACCGGGGCGCGCGAGGACCGCGATGGCCAGCGCCACGACGACGAGCCCGGCCGCCGACGCGATCGCGATCGTGCGCCGCCGCGAGCCGCGCGGGTTCTGCGGCATCGGCTCGGCCTTGGAGCGCGCCCACGACTCTTCGGTCCCCGTCTTGCGAAGATCGCCGCCCGCGGCCCCGCCCACCGTGCCGCCGATGGCCGGCGACGTCGTCTCTTCTTCGTTGGTGAGCGTCGGCGCGTTGCGCGCGATCACCTGGCGCGCGACCGACTCGGGCGCCGCGGGCGTGAACCCCAGCGCCTCGGTGACGCCGTTCTTGGCCGACCACGCGTCGATCGCCTCGGCGAAAAGCGCCGCCGAGGCAAAGCGCTTGTTCGGGTCGCGCGCGATGGCGTGGTTGATGATGTCCGCGAACGCCGGATCGAGATCGGGCGTCGCCAAGAGCGGCGACGGCGCGTCGGACAGCGCGATCTTGAACATCAGGTCGTTGAACGACGTGCCTTCGAACGGGAGGCGCCCAGTGACCGCCTCGTACAGGATGACGCCGCACGAGTAGATGTCGCTGCGCACGTCCGTCTTGGCGGCGCCGCGCGCTTGCTCGGGCGACATGTAACAAGGGGTCCCCAGCACGGCGTCGGCGCGGGTCATTCGCTGCTCGTTGCCCTCGAACGATCGCGAGAACTTGGAGATGCCGAAGTCGATGAGCTTCACGAAGTCGGTGCGCCCCGCCTTGGACCGGAGGATGAAGATGTTCTCCGGCTTGAGGTCGCGGTGGATGATGCCCGCGGCGTGCGCCGACACCAGCGCCTCGAGAAACTGGCGCGCGAGCGGCGCGATCTGCGCCGGCGTCAGGCGCCCGAACCGCTCGATCCGCTCGGCCAGCGTCTCGCCGTCCAGATACTCCATCACGAGGTACCGATCGCCATTCGGGAGCGACCCGAGGTCGAGCACCTCCAGGATGTGATCGTTGCCGATCTGTCCTGCCGCCTGAGCCTCGCGCTCGAAGCGGCGCACCGACTCGACGTTGTTGGTGTTCGCGGCGTGGAGCACCTTGATGGCGACGCGCCGCCGAATCAGCGTGTTCTCGCCCTCGTAGACGGCGCCCATGCCCCCCGTCCCAATGACGCGGACCAGACGGTACTTGCCGTCGATCACATGTCCGGCCTCAAGCAGCATGCCAGTCCAATGGTTCAAGGTACCATCGATCGCTCGCGATCGCGCTCAAAGCAGCTCTATTCGCGGCCGGCCGCTGCCGCTGCCCGCTCTAAAGAGCGCCAGCCACCCTGACATTGACCGACATCTCCCCTCGCGTCCTCTCGCGCTTGCTCGCGCTTGGGCCTGGCACCCTTAGGACAGCGACCTTGGATTTCGGAGTGGGAGATATGCGCCTGCAAAGACGCCTGCCACCGGCAAGCAGGCTCGCGCGATCCGGAGAGCGTTTCGTATTCTCGGCCCGTGATACTGTTGAGGACTGTGCGAAGGACTGCCTTTTCTTGCTTCGCGGCCGTGGCGCTCGTGAGCGTGACGCATGCCGGACCGGCGCATGCGCAGGGCGACGAGCAGCGGTCAGCCGCCCGCGCCGCAGCCACCGAGGGGCTTCAGGCCCTTTCGGAGGGCCGGTACAAAGACGCGCTCGATCTGTGCACCCGCGCCGAATCGTTGATGCACGCGCCCACGCACCTGCTCCTCATCGCGCGAGTGCAGGTCAAGCTGGGGCACCTGGTCGAGGCGCAAGAGGCGTACATCAAGGTGACCCGCGACGCGCTGGCGCCGGAAGCGCCTCGCGCGTTCATCGACGCACAGCGCAGCGCCGCCGAAGAGCAGGCCGAGCTTGCGCCTCGGGTGCCATCGCTCAAAGTAGACGTGGAGGGAGCGACGTCCGAGCCAACCAAGGTGACGCTCGACGGCGCGCCGTTCGCGCCCGCCCTCGTCGGGCTCGCGATGCCCATCAATCCCGGCACCTACACGCTCGCGGCCAAGGCTCCGGGCCTCGAGGCCTCGCCCGTCACGGTGACGGTGGCCGAAGGCGCAAAGCAAACCGTGCTCCTGTCGCTCCGGGGGTTGGCGCCGGCCGTGGCCGAGACGGCGCCCGAGGCGCCAGCGGAGCCGGTGTCGTACGGTCACGGCGGCGTGCTGGCCGCGGGCTGGACCAGCCTCGCCGTGGGCGTCGTGGGGCTCGCGGCCGGCACCGTGTTCGTCGTCCTCAATCGCTCGGAGCTGTCCGACGCCGAAGGCCTTTGCTCGAATAGCATGTGCCCCTCCTCGAAGAAGGGCACGATCGACAGCGACACGAGTTCGGCGAGCACCGACGCGACGCTTTCATGGGTGGGCTATGGCGTCGGCGCCGTCGGCGTCCTCGCCGGCGGGGCCTTGCTCTGGGCCGGGATGCGCTCTTCGTCCGGGGCGCCGCCCGCTGCCGCGACGATCGTCCCCATCGTCGGCCCGCGCATGACGGGCTTGAAAGTGACGTTTTGACGCGTCTTCGCGGCATCCTGGGGGCGTCGCTCGCGGCGCTTCCCTGGGCGTTCATCGCGTGCGCCACGGCCCCTAGCTTCTCTTATTACAGCGACGTCGATGGCGGCGATGCGTCGGTGCAGTCGCCGGACGGCCGCGTGGCCATCGAGGCTTCGACGACCGACTCGACGGTCGGCAACGACGGCTTCGTGATGGGGGACGACGCCACCGACGACGGCGGCATCGTCTCCGATGCCGAGTCGCTCGACGACGCGCTGGACGGCGCGGTCGGCGACGGCCCTGCGCTCGACGCCGAGGCGGGCTGTGGTCCGGTCGACAGCCCGCTGAACTGCGGCGCTTGCGGCGTCGCATGCGACCAGACCCACAGCGACGCCGCGGCGTGCTCCCTCCTCGACGCGGGCGCCGGCGTCTGCACGTACACGTCGTGCAACGCTGGCTTCGCCGACTGCGACGCGACGCCGCCGAACGTCAACGGGTGTGAGACACCGATCACCACCGTGAACAATTGCGGCGCGTGCGGCGTCAGCTGCAACCCGGCCAACAGCGTCGACGCGTCCTGCGGGGCGACCGGTTGCACCTACGCATGCGCGCCTGGTTTCTCCGATTGCGACGCCGCCCCGCCCAACGCCAACGGCTGCTCCACGTCGCTCATGACGGTGACCAACTGCGGGGTCTGCGGCCTCAGCTGCAACACCACCAACAGCGTGGACGCGGGCTGCGGGCCCACGGGATGCACCTACGCGTGCGCGCCGAGCTTTGCCAACTGCAACACCACTTCGGCGCCGGGCAACCCGGGTGGCTGCGCGTGCGCCACGCCCGCGTGCTGCTCGGGGTCCGGCGCGACGCCCGGCGCGGGAGGCCCCGGCTACGCGTGCGAGACCGCTCACTCCGACGGGACCGGCCAGACGTACTACGACTGCCAGCCCGCGGGCACGTACACCGAGCCGCAGGCGCTCGCGGCGTGCGTGGCCTACGTGACGACCCTCGGCCTGACGGCGTCGGCCTGCGGGTACCCGGCCGCCTGCACGTTCGTCTTCGGCACCACGCACGAAACCATCACGTACGACGCCGTCTTGTATCTGAGCGGATCGGATATCGGCTACGTCTGGGTGTTCGATGGCACGAACGGGACCACGACGGGCACCGTCTACGCAGCGAGCACCTTCTGCAGCGCGACGCGCCCCGCCGGAGCCACCTGGAACTGATCCGGCCGCGACGGCTTGCCGGCGACTTGGCATACGAAGGCGCGCCGAAAGATGCTAACGGCAGAGTGACGACCTCGCGCCCATGCAACCGTCTTCCACACCGCCAACGCCCGCGCCGCGCCCCACCGCGCGGCGCATCGGCGTCTACGGATGGGGCGTCGTCGCCCCCGGCGCCCGCAACGTAGCTGCACTCGAGGCTCTGCTCGCCTCGGGCCGCACGGCCCTCGGAACCGGCGCCTCGGCCGCGCGGCAGGACCTCGGCGGGGGCCTCTTCGCCTCGGGCGACCCGGACTTCGCCATGGGCGACTACGAGGCCTGGATCGCGGCGCGCCACGGCGACGCATACGTCGCGCGGATGCGCGGCAAGATGGGCGAAAACGTGCTCTTTGCCGTGGGCGCCACCATCCAGGCGCTGACGTGTGACCCCAAGCTGGAAGCGCTGGTGCGCGAAGCCGACGGCGCGTGCCAGGTGTTCATCGGCTCCGGCGTGAGCGATCTGCCCGAGAGCTACCGCGCCGGCGCGTCGCTCGATCGCGCCACGCGCGTCTGGAACCACTTCTGGGCGCAGCCGGCGCACTGCAGCACGCGCCGGCGGTTCGAGCAGGAGAAGGCGCTTCCGCCGGGTCCGCCGCCGCCCGCGGACCCGGTCACGCTGCCCGTCGACTCCGACGCGCGCTACGACGCGCTCGGCCTATGGGATGCGTACTGGGCATCGCACTCGACCGACCTGCGCACCTTCCTGCAGCGCTTCTCCGATGTCGAGCGCCTCGACGCCGACGACGAGGACCACGAGAAGGCGCACATCAACGCGATCCGCAAGCGCGTACGGGCGCATCGCGCGCTGCTCGAAGAGGTAGGTTGCCCGCCGCCCCCTTGGACGGCGGTCAGCTCGAACCTCATCTGGAACATCCAGAACGCGCCGGCGGCGCAGATCACGATGCTGCTCGGCACGCACGGCGCCGCATGGGCGCCCGTCGGCGCGTGCTCCACCTTCGGCGTGGCGCTCAAGTGCGGTCGCGACGCGATCCTGCGCGGCGAGGCCAAGCTCGCCTTCGTCGGCACCACCGACCCGCGCCCGGACGGCGCGCTCACCGGCGCGTTCCACGCGGCCCGCGTGATGCCCGGCATCGGCGAGGTCAACGTGCCGTTCACGTCCCTGCGCGGCACGCACGTCTCCGGCGGGTCGTGCGTATGGCTCGTGGGCGACGCGGAGTGGTGCGAGGCGCGGGGCCTGCGCCCGGTCGGCGGCTACGTCGACGCCGTCGCGCTGTCGTCGGACGCGGAGCACATCATCACGCCGTCCCAGTCCGGCCCTCGCCGCGCGATCGCCGAGGCCTACCGCGAGGCGGGCATCGCGCCCCAAGACGTGGCCCTCATCGACCTCCACGCCACGGGCACCCCCGGCGACTTGAACGAGCTCGCCCTCGTCGACGACTTCATCGGCGAGAGCACCCGCATCACGGCGCGCAAGGGACAGCTCGGCCACGGGATGGCCAATTCGGGCGGCTGGGAGCTCACGGCCCTGGCCCTTGGCCTCGTGCGCGGGGCCGCGCTGCCGACGGGCATACCGCGCGACAAGCTGCACCCGCGCGTACGCCGCGCCGCCTCCGTCGTCGGCCTGGAGCCCGTGGCCCTGCACAGCAAGGTCGGGGTCAAGTTGATGCTCGGCATCGGCGGCCTGACGGCCTGCGTCGTGCTGCGCGCGGAGTAGGGCGCGCGAGGGTAGGGCGCGGGCGACGCGCACGGAAACGCGGAAATCGTCCGCGCCAACGTTGACAGTCATCACTGTCACAGTTATAAGTGAGTCACAGTAACGGAGCGGTCGAGGCGGACGCCAGCAGGGCGCGCTGCCTGAGGACGGCCGCGTCCCATCCCCTGGAGAAGGTCGATGATCACACAATCATCTCGCCGAGGTGCGCCCGTGCGCCCCGCGGCCGGTACGACGAACGAAATCAAGCTGAGCATGCGCACGGCCGCCGCCCGCGCGGCAGGCGTGTCGACGAGGGCGTCGTGAACGCGCAAGCCGTCACGCAAGCCGAGCGCTATCGCCGATTCGGCGAGGAGATCGACGCCATCCGCGACCGCGCGGTCGCCCGGGTCGGCGCCGACGACGTCAATCGGGTGAAGCGGTTGAACCGCTTCTCCCGGGGCATGGAGGTGGTCGGCCGGGTGCTGATCCACTTTAGCCCCGAGCCTTTCACCTTCGTGCTCGGCGTGCTCGCGCTCTGGGTGCACAAGCAGCTGCAATCGACCGAGATCGGGCACACGGCGCTGCACGGCGCCTACGATCGCTTGCCGGGCGCCGAGGCCTTCGACTCGAAGCGATTCCGCTGGGACACGCCCATCGACGAAGAATCGTGGCGCTACGCGCACAACGTCCGCCACCACGGCAACACCAACGTGTACGGCCGCGACCCCGACGTGAACTACGGGCTCGTGAGGCTCACCGAGCAAAGCCCCCACGAGCCCGCGCACCGCTGGCAATTGCCGTTCGCGCTCGGCGTCGTGTTCCCGTTTTTCGCCCTCGTCATCAACACCCACGTCACCGGCCTCAGCGAGATCCTGATCGGGCGCGACCGGCAGCTCTTCATCCTGCCCGACCGCTCCAAGGCGAGCCGCCGGACGGCCCTCAAGAAGGCGTTTCGCAAGTACGTGCCCTACTACCTCTACAACTTCGTCCTCTTCCCGGCGCTCGCCGGGGCGATGTTCTGGAAGGTGCTGCTGGGCAACGTGCTCGCCGAGCTTCTGCGTGACCTCTACTCGGCGTGCACCATCTTCTGCGGCCACGTGGGCCACGACGTGAAGAGCTACCCCGAGGGCACGCGGCCGCACGGACGCGGCGAGTGGTACGCGATGCAGGTCGAGTCGGCCAACGACTTCGACGTGAGCCACCCCGTCTCGGTGCTCTGCGGCGCGCTCGATCGCCAGATCGAGCACCACCTGTTCCCGACGCTGCCCCCCGAGCGCCTGCGCGAGGTCACGCCCGAGGTGCGCGCGGCCTGCGAGCGCTGGGGCGTGGAGTACAAGACGGACACCTGGGGCCGAACGCTTCGCAAGTCGCTCGCGTACATTGCGCGCCTCGGCCGCGCGGGCGGCGTCTCCGAGATCATTCGCGAGATGGCCTGATGCTGCTAGAACATGGCGAGCTCGGCTCGCAGACAATGGCCCAATCGACCCCCTCGCCCACGCAGGAGCGGACCGAATACACCATCGACGAGCTCGCGGCGGCGGCCCGGGTCCCGAGCCGCACCATCCGCTTCTACCAGTCGCGCGGCGCGCTGATGTCGCCCGAGATCCGCGGGCGGGTGGCGTACTACGGCCCGCTCCACGTCGACCGCCTCAAGCTCATCGCCCAGCTGCAGGACCGGGGCCTGCGCATCGACGCCATCCGCGATCTGTTGACGAGCATCGACCGCGGCGAGGTCGACCTCGCCGAGTGGCTCGGCGTCGAGCAGCAGGTGCAGGCCCCGTGGGCCAACGATCAGCCGCGCACGGTGACGGAAGATGAGCTCTATCAGCTCGCCGGATCGCGGCGACCGGGCCTGCTCGCGGATCTGCTGCGCTCGCACACCGTGGAGCGCCGGGGCGACGTCTACATCGTCGAGAGCCCCGCGCTCCTCGCCATCGCGATGAAGTTCGAGGACTTCGGGGTCGACATCGCCACCGCGATGCACGCCGAGTCGATCGTGAAAAAGTACATCGGGCGCGCGGCGAGCGAGCTCGTCGAGCTTTTCGTGCAGGGCTTTCAGAATGGAAGCATCGTGCCCAAGGACTTCAACGCGTCGTTCGGGGTCCTTCGCCCGCTCGGCATGGACGCCGTCCGCGTGCTCTTCGGCCGTGCGATGGAGCACGAGCTACGCAAGCTGTACGAGTCCGGGGCCCTCGCAAAGATCCCCGGCAAGGCGCACCGGGCCCGCAAAAAGCGGTAACGGCGCGGGACGGCTCCCCTGGACGGCTCCCCTGGACGGTCCCGTGGAAAAGACCGCGTACGCTGTATGCGTGCGTGCAAACTGCCCGGATGCGGGCGTGCGGCAGCGCTCGATTCGGTGTCGGTCGTGGTACGGTGATCGTGAGGAGCATCGCTACATGTCTTCGCGTCGATCGCGACCGCCGCGCAGCCGCAAGTCGCGCAATCCCGCAGCGCCCCCGCAGGAGACGGTCGTCGTGGTCATGCCCCCCGAGCCCAAGCCGCCCACGATCACGCCGCTCTCGCCCATCGACGAGGAGCTGGCCGCGCTCGACGCCGGCTGGGACTGAAAGGCCCGCCACGGGCAGAACCCGGTCGGGCACCGCGCCGATGCACCCGCTGCCCACGATGCCGTACCGGCTGCCGATCCTCGGCCACGTCCTGTCCTACGCGAGGGACCCGCTCGGATTTCTCGAGGCCGCCGCGAGGCTCGGCCCCCTCGTTCGCATCGAGCTCGGGCCTATCCAGTCGGTCCTCGTGAGCGATCCGGAGATCGTCGAAACGATCTGCGTGACCCAGAACCGGCGGTTCATCAAGGACCGGTTTGCCCGGGATCTGGAGCTCGTCCTCGGCACCGGTCTCCTGACGAGCGAGGGCGACTTCTGGCGCAGGCAACGCCGGCTCGCTCAGCCTGCGTTCCACAGGGACCGGATCGCGGGCTACGGCACGACGATGGTGGAGGTCACGAGCGCGCACGCCTCCCGCTGGCGCGAGGGCCAGACTCGAGACGCACACGCCGACATGATGGCGCTCACGCTCGACATCGTCGGCCGGACGCTCTTCGGCGCGGACGTGGGGGCGCGAGCGCGCGAGATCGGCGCGTGCCTCGAAGACGTGACGGTGCGCTACGCCGACGCGGTCGCGATGATCGTGCCGCATTGGGACAAGCTCCCGACGCCGCTGAATCGTCGCTTCCGGTCGGCGATCGAGCGGCTCGATCGCGTCATTTTCGATCTGCTCGAGTCTCATCGCGCGGGCAGGACGGGCGACGGCAGCGATCTGCTCTCGCTACTCATGGAGGCGCGCGACGAAGACGGGAGCGGCATGAGCGACCGGCAGCTGCGCGACGAGACGATCACGCTGCTGCTCGCGGGTCATGAGACGACCGCGCTCGTTCTCACGTTCACCTGGTTGCTCCTGTCGCGGCACCCGCTCGTGCGGGCGAAGCTGCAGGCCGAGCTTGTCGAGGTCCTCGGTGACCGCGCCGCGACGGTGGCCGATCTGCCTCGTCTCGTCGTCGCCGACCGGATCGTTCGCGAATCGATGCGGTTGTATCCGCCGGCGTGGTCGATCGGCCGCGAAGCCGTGGACGACGTCGAGCTCGGCGGCAGGCGCTTCGGGCGCGGTACGGGCTTCTGGTTTCCGCCCTGGACGATGCATCGCGACTCGAAGTGGTACGCGGACCCCGAGCGCTTCGATCCCGATCGTTGGTCGGGCGACTTCGCCAAGACCCTCCCTCGGTTCGCGTATCTACCCTTCGGCGGCGGCCCCCGACGGTGCATCGGCAATGCCTTCGCGACGATGGAGACGGTTCTGTGTCTCGCGACCATCGCCCAGCGCGTCCAGCTCGACGTCGTGCCCGGCCAGAGCCTCGAGCTCGTGCCGACCGTGACACTACGCCCGAGACACGGCTTGCAGGTGCGCGTGAGCGCCCCGCCTCAGGCCACCTTGGCGGCGGCGACTTTCCGGACGTCGTCGATCCCGTAGCGAAGCACCGCGCAGCGCTCGAGCCCGAACCCCGCCCCCAAGGCGATCTGCCGTTGCGGGTCCGCGCCGATGCCGCGAAGGACCCAGTCGGCGTACTGTCCCCACGCCATGAGCTCGACCCACGTCTCGTGGCCACCTTCGTCGCGGCGGACGTCGAGGCTCCACGCGCGCGCGCACATCGGATAGTCGGTTGGCGTCACCCGGACCTCGGAGCGAGGGAGCAGGCGATCGACGGCGTCGAGGATCCTCCCCGCGAACGACCAGACGTCGATCGCTCCTTGGTCGTCGATCGCCATGAGCTCGAGCTGATGGAAGGCCTGGAGGTGCGTCGCGCTCTCGACCTCGCACCGATACACCTTGCCGGCCGCCGTGAGGCGTCGGCCGCGGCCCTCCCAGCGAACCTCGAGCAGCAGGGGAAGCGTGAGGTCGTACCGGAGCACGCGCTCGCCGCCGATCGGGTGCAGCTTCGCGCGTTCGATGTAGACGGCGTCGCCGCCGAGCGTTCGCTGCGCGGCCTCGAGGTCGACTGCTTCGGGCAGGTCGACCTCTTCGAACGAGGCGAAGGCGCCTCGCAGCGTGGCCAGCGCGGCGCCGACCGGGTTCTCCGGCATGTCGACGAGGCGCGGCCGGGCCAAAAGCTCGACGATGCTCGCCGGCATCGCGTCCGGAAGGCGACGGTCTCCCAGGCCTCTCTGCTCGTCCATCTCGATCTCCCTTCGCAGTTTGTCGCGGATTCGTTGGAGTCTCTTGCGCATGGCGGCGGCGTCGACGCCCTCGGCCTCGGCCAGGCGATCGGCGGCCCACCCCGCGTGGTAGTAGAGCTCGCACAGACGCCGCTCGTCGCGCGAGAGCACGAGAAGGGCCCTCGAGAGCGCGCGCCGCTGCCCGTCGGTCCATCGCTGCTCGTCGGCATCGAGCACCGGCGGCCCGTCCCCCAGCGAAGCGAGTGGAACCCAGGTCGCGCGGGCGCGTCGGCGTTGATTGAGCGACGTCGCGATGACGATCCGGCGCAGCCATCCGGCAAACGCGCGCGGATTGGTCAGCTCCGTCAGGCGCCGGAAGGCCATCACGTAGGCGTCTTGCACGGCGTCGCGGGCGTCGGCCTCCCGGCGGAAGACTTGCCACGCGACGGCGTAGGCCATCTCCTGGGTGGACTCGACCAGGCTCGCAAACGCCGCGAGCTCGCCGCGCTGGGCAAGCTCCACGGCTGCGGTCATGCGGTCCGAGTCGATCATCGCCTTCCTGGAAAAGACACGCGACGAGGACGAGTGTGACGCCCTAAAATGGCCGCGCCATGACATCGCCCAAGACGGTCGGCGCCCTGCTGTTCGAAGGCTTCGAGCTGCTCGACGTGTTCGGGCCACTCGAAGCGTGGGGGATACTGGGAGCCAAGGGGGGCTGGCGCGTCGTGACGACGGCGCAGAGCGCGGGGCCTGTCGCGAGTGCGCAAGGGCCGCGGGCGATCGCGGACTACGCGCTCGACGAGTGTCCGAAGCTCGACGTGATGCTGATACCCGGCGGCATCGGTACGCGCAAGGCCGTGGATGATACGGTGTTGCTGGATCGGTTGCGCCGCCGGTCCGCGGACGCGCGGATCGTCACGTCGGTGTGCACGGGAGCCTCGTTGCTGGCGCGGGCGGGGCTATTGGATGGGCGACGGGCCACGACGAACAAGCTTTCGTTCGCGTGGGTGACGGCTCAGGGGCCCCATGTGCAGTGGGTGAAGGAGGCGCGCTGGGTCGAAGATGGGAACGTCTTCACTTCGTCGGGCGTCTCCGCAGGCATCGACATGACCCTGGCCGTCATCGCGAAGCTGGAGGGGGTGAACGAGGCCGAGCGCATCGCCGTACGCATGGAGTACGACTGGCATCGCGATGCGGGGTGGGATCCCTTCGCGAAGATCCATGGGCTTGTGGGGTGAGAGAGGGTGCCGTCCGCGTCAGGGACGTGTGCATCTCGCGGAAGCGAGTACGACTGAGGCCGAGGGGCACACCTCTCGGGCACAATGGGCGGAGTTTTTCGCTCCAAGGGGCTCTCCTTGTGGGGTCGGGCCGACCGGTGCGCTCGAGCAGTGCGTCCCTCGGGCGTAGGGGCGTGCGCTGCTCGGGGAGGGACGCATCGAGGCCCTTGAAGGAGTGACCGCGGCCCTCGAGAGACGAGCGTAGGAGGTCGAGAGATGAGTCGCGGCCCTTCAATCGTTGACCGGGGAAGGGCCGCGATGAGTTTATCGAGGGCCGCGGTCAACCACGGCCCGTAAGCGACGCATCTCTGAAGGGCCGCGATGAGTTTATTGAGGGCCGCGGTCAATCACGGCCCTTTAGAGGCGCCCGCGCCCGGGCCCGCGCCCGGGCCCG
>Ga0302326_10022014_pt1 | contig 13044 bp, 11 predicted proteins | sample Palsa_T0_3_FD_202264 | JGI IMG/M metagenome (GOLD analysis project Ga0302326, IMG submission 202264) | Peat permafrost microbial communities from Stordalen Mire near Abisko, Sweden - Palsa_T0_3 | ecosystem: Environmental > Terrestrial > Soil > Palsa > Peat permafrost | place: Sweden: Abisko... | reverse complement strand
GGACGCCACGCCGAAGCTGACCGTCTTGCTCGGAGGCATCAACCCGTTCACGATCTGGGCGTTCGCGCTGCTCGCACTCGGCATGCACACGATCGGAAAAGTCTCGGCCGCGATCTCGTATTTCGTAGCGGCGGTCATCGTATTCGGCGGGCTCCTCGTCGCAGTGCCGTTCGCGCAATGACATCGGTCCGCACGCCGGTCGTTTCGATGCTGGGTCTCTCGGCGTGTCTTTTCTTGACACTGTCCGCGGGCGCAGCCGCGGCACCACATCAACGCGATGTCGCCGGCACGCTCGAAGCGCCCGCGCCGACGCCCGCCCCCGTGTACGGGATCGGCGTGTTCGCGGGCACGCCGGGCAATCGTCCGCCACTCGAACTCGACGCGCTCGGAGCGGTCACCTACGCGCTCGGGCACGCGCCCTCGTTGCTCGGCCAGCGCGCGACGGTGTCGAGCCTCGACTCGCAGTTCACCAAGGCGCGCGCGGGCGAATATCCGAGCGCCACGGGCACACTGCAAAACCAAATCGCCAAGTCGGCCAATCAGCCGGGGCAATTCGCAGAGTTCGGAATCGCGCCATCCAACAATTTCTCGGAGAACACGGCACAGCTCGGGTCGACGTATCAACTCTATAACGGCGCCCTGCAGCTCACCGCGCAGCAGGCGAAAAAACAGGTACTGAGCGCGCAATACGAATTGCGGCGCCAAGAGGAACAGGCGGCCATCAACGTATCGAACGCGTTCTACGCGCTCGCATCCGATCGCGGGATCATCACACTCGACGAAAACGATCTCGCGTATCAGCAATCGCTGCTCGATAGCGCGCGCGCCGAAGAGGCTGTCGGCCGGGTTGCCGGCGTCGACGTGCTCAAGGCGGAGGTTGCGGTCGCGCGCAGCAGTTCCACGCTCGTGCAAGCTCGCGCGAACGAACAGAACGATCGCGAAACGCTGGCCGTGCAGATCGGCGCGCCGAGCGAGACGCTCTTCGACGTGCCGCAAACGCTGCCGGAGCCGAACGTCCCGGACTTGCCGTCCGAGCGGCTCGATACGATCGCCAAGATGAATCGCCCGGAGATCGCCGAGGCGCGCGCCAATCTCGACGTCTCGAAACTCACCGACGCCGCGGTCGACAGCGATCTGAGGCCGGTCGTGACGCTCAACGGATCGTTCGGCAGCCAAGTTTCGCCGACGGAGTTCGTGCAGGAGCAACAAGAGATCGATGAGAGCAATGCGGAAGCGCTCGCGAGTTACGACTCCGAGAAGATGCTCTTTCCGGGTGCCACGATTCCGGCGCCCGTGCTGCTGTCGCCCGTCGACCGGCACGTGCCGGGCTTCTGGCAGTTCAACATCCTTTCGACCTTCACGATTCCCCTGTACGACTACGGCCAGCGCGCCGCCGCTCACCACGCGGCGCGCGCGCAAATCGAATCGTCGTTGGCCGCGGTCTTCAACGCCTACGATCAGGTTGATGCCGACGTGAATGCGTCGCGCCGGAACATCACGGCGGCCGCCGAGCGGTTACGGCTTGCCAAGCTCGGAGCGCAGCTTGGCGTCGAGACCGCGCGCATCGCGCAGCTCCAATACAAGAACGGCTTGATCTCGTTCACCGACGTGACCCAAACCGAGCAGACCGCCCTCTCCGCTCAAAACGACTTGCTCGCAGCGCAAGTACAATACGTCACCGCCGTCATCAAACTGCGCGTCGCGCTCGCTCCGCCGAGCACCGCCTCCGCAGCGGACCTACGAGGCCTATGAATCGTCGTCGCAACATACTGATCGTGCTCGGCGCACTCGTTCTCCTCATCCTGGTGGGCGCGCTGACGCACCGCGGACCGAACGCCACCGCCGTGCGCGAAGTAACGGTCAAATACGGCACCTTCGAAACGAAGCTGCCGGAATCGGGCGTGGTGCAGCTGCCGCGGACGGTGACCTTGCCGGCGTACGTCGCCGGCAACATGGGCACCATCGCCGTGAAAGCCGGCGACCGCGTGACCAAAGGTGAACTGCTCGCCACGATCGTCAACGATCAGATCAGTTCCAACGTGAGCGATGCCGAGGAAACCGCAGCGTCGGCGCACGGCAAAGCGCAGAGTGTCGGCGAGACGAACGCGGTGCTGCCCGAGCAGAATCGATCGAACGTGCTGCAAGCTGAAGCGAGCCTCGTGGCCGCGCGCTCGCAGCTCACGCAGGCGCAGCAAGATCTCGCGTCCGGATCGCAATCTGGCCTCGGCTACGGCGGCACGACCGCCGAGGAACAGCGCATCGGCGCCGATGCGACGCTCTCGAAATCCGAGACCGATCTCCGTGAAGCGCAGCGCACCTACGATGCCGATAAGAGCCTCTACGATCAGAAGGCTCTCTCGCGCGACGCGCTCATGCAGCAGCAAGCGCGCCTGCAAGAAACGCAGGTCACCTTCGACCAGGCCAAGAGCGAACGCACGATTCTCGGCGGCACCCTTTCGCGCGAAACGCAAGTCTTGCAAGATCGCCTTCGCTCCGCGCGCGACGGCGTCTTGCAGGCCCAAGCCGCGCTCGCATCCGCGCGCGCCAATGCCGGCGAATCGAAAGCGGGCGACCTCGAAGCCGCACAAGCAGATGCGGGCCGCTCCGATGCCGATCTCGCCTTCGCTCGCGATCAAGATGACAAGCTGCGGATCGTCGCACCCTTCGACGGCATCGTGCAAAGCGTGGCCTCGCAAGTCGGCGATTCGCTGCGCCCGATCCAGCCGGGCGACGCGGTCGCGCTCGGAGCGGGCGTATTCACGCTCGCTTCCGACGACAATTTCATCGTGCGCACGAAGGTCGACGAACAGGACGTCGCGGACCTGCGCCTCGGACAGCACGCAATCGTGAGCGGCGAGGATTTCGGCGGCGCGAAACTGGGCGGCCACGTCGTTGCCATTTCGCCGATCGCGCAGAAATCGGACGACCCGTCGAATACGTCGCGTCAAGTGCTCACCACGATCCAGCTCGATAAGCGTCTGCCGTTTCTGCGCGACGGCATGACCGTCGACGTCGATATCGTGACGCACCACAACGCGCACGTGCTCACCGCACCGATCGACGCGATCCGCAAGGACGACAAAGGCACCTACATCCTCGTCGTGCAGGACGGTCGCGCGCGCCGCACGCCGGTGAAGCTCGGCGCCGAAAACGACACCGACGCCATCATCACCTCGGGTCTCCACCAGAGCGACACGATCGTCGCCGAGAAAAATTCCGACGTCACGGCGGATTCCGCGGTGAAGCCGGCGCCAAGCCCGAGTTCGGGGCTCTCCCCCGAGCCCACGGCGTCGTAAGATTGAGCCGCTACTTCGCCTACGCTCGCGAAGCACTCGACGCGCTGTGGCGTAATCGCGCGCGTTCGATCCTCACGATGCTCGGGATGATCATCGGAACCTCGTCCGTGATCACCGTGCTCGGAATCGGAAACGCCGCATCGAACGGCATATCGGCGAGCCTCAACGCGTTCGGCGATCCCGGGTACAACCTCTCGGTCGATCCGAACTCCGACGACCCCGCTGCCGATGCGCTGCAGTACCGCGACGTCGCGACCGTTCTCGACCAGGATCCCGATACGGTTTCGTACGCCTACGCGAACTACAACCGCAACTACCACACGGTCGCAAACGGCATCGATTACATCGGCAACGTCACCGCGCAAACCGACCGCATCTACGACACGCTCACCCTGCACGAGGGCCGGCGCATCGACCTCGACGACGTGGAGAATGCCACGCACGTCATGCTGATGACGCAACCGCTCGAACGCCGTTTCTTCGGCCAGAACGGACGCGCTCTTGGGCAGATCGCGCGCATCAACGGCGTGCGCTTTCGGATCATCGGCGTGTACGACGAGTTCAAGGCCAGCATCTTCTCGACCGGCGGTGCGGCCGACTACGTCGAGATTCCGTATACGACGTTCCACGAGATGGAGCCGGGACCGATCGACAACATCCAGCTGTACGCGCAGCCCGGCGTGAGCGAAGACGAGCTCAAAGATTCGACCTTCCGAACCTTGCGACGTCTGCACGGCCCGAAGGCAGGCTACACGCTGCAGGACGTGACGGCGTTTCTCTCGGCGTTCGAAAAGACGATCGCCGTCGTCGGGCTCGGCCTCACCGCGATCGGCGGCGTGGCGATGCTCGTCGCCGGGATCGGGATCATGAACATCATGCTCGTCTCCGTGACGGAACGCACGCGCGAAATCGGCATCCGCAAAGCCATCGGCGGCAGCAGCCGCGATATCACGACGCAGTTCCTGATGGAAGCCCTGCTCCTCTCGCTCCTGGGCGGCGGCACGGGCATGCTGATCGGCATCACCGCCGTGCTGCTCGCGTACGGCGTCGTTTCGAGCCTTACGGGACCGGCGCCGATTCCGTGGCTTGCGATCGTCTCGGTCGCCGTCGGTTTTTCGGTGTTCGTCGGCGTCGTCTTCGGAACGTATCCCGCCATCCGCGCCGGCAAACTCGATCCCATCGCGGCCCTGCGCTCGTGATCGTGGTGCTGCGGCAAATCGGGCCGCTCTTCGCGGAAGCGCTCGGGGTCCTTCTGGGCAATCGCACGCGCACGATTTTGACCATCACCGGTCTCATTATCGGCGTCGCCGCGGTGATCGCGATTCAGATCCTCGGCAAGGGGATGGCCGGAGCGGTGACGGGCGTCCTCGGAACGCTGAGCGACCAGAGCTTCATCGTCTTTCCCAATCAGCGCCAGTCCGATTTCTCGAAGGCCGCGATCAAATATTCGGACCTCGAGAAGACGCTCGTGCTCTTTCCGAACATCGCCGCGGCCATCCCCGCGGGCTCGGTGCAGCGGCTCGTCACGAACGGGCACGCGCACGCGCGGCTCACGCTCAGCTGCGATTCCGACGTGAGCTTCGCGACGGTGCCGCTGATCTACGGCCGCAATATTTCCCACGACGACGTCGTCTCGAGCGCGCACGTCGTCGTGCTGAAAAACGACGCGTACGTGAAGCTCTTTCCCGATGGAGGCGATCCTGTCGGGACGAGCCTGCACGTCGCCGAGCGCCGTTTCGTCGTGGTCGGCGTGCAGGGCAAACCGACGCAGGGGTTCATTCCCGTCAATTTCGGCGGCGACCTCAGCATCCCATATACCACCTACGTGCACGAATATTTGCGCCAGCGCCCGCTCATCTTCGCGCGCTTCCTCGTCCGCGACCCGAGCGCCATGCCGGATACCGAAATCCAGGTGATCAACTATCTCAAGAGCGTGAAGCAAAATCGCGCCGAGTATCAGACCTTCGATCGCAAGACGTTCTCGAAATCCATCGATGGTATCTTCGCCGTTCTCACGCTCGTGGTCGCGCTGATCGGTGCCGTCTCGCTCGTGGTCGCCGGCATCGGGATCATGAACATCATGCTCGTCTCCGTGACGGAACGCACCCGCGAGATCGGCGTGCGCAAAGCGATCGGCGCGACGAGCGGGCAGGTGCTCGCGCAGTTTTTCATCGAGGCGCTCCTGCTCTCGTCGATCGGTTGCGGCATCGGCCTTGCGATCGGAGTCCTCGTCGGCGGTCTCATCGATCGCTTCGCGCTGATCGCGATCTCGGGCGTCGTTCCCGATATTCCGTGGTTCCAGTCGATAGCGATTGCCGTCGGATTCGCCACGATCGTGACGCTCGTCTTCGGGACGTATCCCGCCTATCGCGCCGCCCGGCTCGATCCGATCGAAGCGCTACGATATGAATAAACGAGCGAATGTTCAGTCGATGGGCCCGGGAGACGGATTTCAACAATGACTGGGTCGGCGATCTCAATTCGCAACGTGACGAAAGTCTACAAGATGGGAACGCTCGAAGTGGCGGCTCTGCGCGGGGTTTCGTTCACGATCTTGCGCGGCGAGTACGTTGCGATCATGGGGCCCTCGGGTTCGGGCAAATCGACGTTGATGAATCTGATCGGGTGCCTCGACCGCCCAACGCAGGGCGAGTACGTGCTCGACGGCACGAGCGTGGCCAGCCTCGACGATAACGCCCTCGCCGCCATTCGCCTGAAAAAACTCGGCTTCGTGTTCCAGGGTTTCAACCTGCTCGCGCGCACCAACGCCATCCAAAACGTCGCGCTTCCGCTGTTCTACGCGGGCGTCGGCCGGCGCGAGCGCGAGCGGCTGGCCGAACGGATGCTCGGCGAGGTGGGTCTGGGCGACCGCGGCACCCACAAACCGAACGAACTCTCGGGCGGCCAGCAACAGCGCGTCGCGATCGCGCGGGCCCTCGTGAACGATCCGGCGGTGCTCCTGGCCGACGAGCCCACCGGCAACCTCGACTCGACCACGAGCGCCGACATCATGGCCCTCTTCCGAAGCCTGAACGCCAGCGGCCGCACGATCATCATGGTGACTCACGACCCCGAAACCGCTCGCAACGCGAAGCGGGTCATACGTTTGCGCGACGGCTTGATAGTCTCGGACGAAGCGGGGTAAAATGGGCTCTCTGGGCACCATCCCAGCGAGCTTCATTAGAATCCGGGTAGAATGACCCGCGCCCGCGTGACTTTCCGCTCCGGCGCGAGTACCCCGCAGACGTCCAGCCTCCAGGAGTAACAAACACCACTATGCAGAACTTTCGCGTATTTCCGACGTTGATCATCGGCCTCGTCGGTGCTATCATCGGCAGCTTTTCGATGATGCTGTTCGCGAGCACCCATTTTGCCGGCGTCGCCGGGCCCGGAAACACGCCGCCGCTCGTGAGCGCAGCCGGGCTTCCCGCCGCAGGTGACGATCAGAACCGCATCGTGAGCGCGGTCAAACGGGTCGCGCCGTCGGTCGTCGCGCTCAACGTGACGGTGAACGGCCAGCAGGTCGTACCGCTCGATCCGATGGCGCAGTTTTTCGGCCAGCAGGGCCCCTCGCGCGTCCAGAATTTCAAGGCGCGCGCTTCAGGCTCGGGCTTCGTCTTCTCGCGGACCGATAACGGCGGGATGATCGTGACCAACGCTCACGTCGTGCGGCCGCCGAACGGCGCGACCGTCTCTGCGATCCAGGTCGTTTTCCAGAACGGTGACCGCGTGCCCGGTCACGTGTTCGCGGAGAACGTCGGGGCGGATCTCGCGATCGTGAAGGTCGACAATTATACGAAGGTACCCCCGCCGGTGGAGATCGCGGATTCGAATAAGCTCGAGGCGGGGCAATTTGCCATCGCTATCGGCGAGCCGTTCGAACTCAAGCAGTCCGTGTCGCTCGGGGTCGTCTCGGGTTTCAACCGCGACGAGACGATTGGTTCTGAAGGCGGCGGCGGCGCCATCGATTTCAAGGGCCTGCTGCAAACCTCGGCCCCGATCAACCCCGGCAATTCCGGCGGCCCGCTCATAGATTTGGAAGGCCGCCTGATCGGTGTGAACCAGTCGACCGCGAACCCGCAGGCCGGCGCCCAGGGCATCGGCTTCGCGATCCCGGCCAACACCGTGCGCGATCAGATCGCCGACCTCGAGAAATCCCCGGGCGTGCACCAAGGCACGAATATCGGCTTCATCGGCGCCTCGCTCGAAACGGTCACCCCGGATCTGGGCGTGCAGCTCAACTATAAGGGCAAGGGCGTCGCGGTGGCCGGCGTGATCGGCGGCGGACCGGCCGACCAAGCGGGGCTCCAGGCGGGCGACGTCATCCAGCGGGTCAACGGGAACGACGTCGAGAGCAACGATGAAGTCGTCAAGGCTATCAAGGCGACCAAGCCGGGCGCCACGATCAACATGGAAGTCTGGAGTGCCGGCGTGAAAAAGCTCGTGATCGTGAAGGTCCAAGAGCGCCCTGCCGACACCGCCGACCTCATCCCCGGCCAACAGCAGCAGCAAGAACAGCAAGGGCAGGACCCCACGAGCCCCTAGCCGCCCCGTCCGGCACCAACCCTTGGGCCCGGGAGTCCGGGCCTGGGGGCCATCGGGGGGCCGTGCCGCCCCGATTTTAAATGAAACCCTGGCGGCCGGTTTATGTATTCTAGGTACTGGATATATACTGCGTTGGTCATTGAATCGGCGCATCCTTGAATGTCGATAAGTGGCAAGGCGAAGCTCGGAGGTTCCTCCGGGGTCGCGGGCGGCAGCGCTCGCGTGCAGATGGTCCGCGACAATCGGAAAGAGGCTACAACTTATGGCTAAAGTGGTCGGCATCGACCTCGGCACGACGAATTCCGTCGTGGCCGTTATGGAGGGGCAAACCCCCACCGTTATCGCAAATTCAGAGGGCAACCGGACGACGCCCTCAGTCGTCGCGTTCACGAAAACCGGCGAACGTCTCGTAGGCCAACTGGCGAAGCGCCAGGCGGTTACGAACCCGGACCGCACGATCAAATCGATCAAGCGCCACATGGGTACGGATTTCAAAGTCAAGATCGACGGCAAGGATTACACGCCGCAAGAGATCTCGGCGATGGTCCTGCAAAAACTCGTCAACGACGCCTCGACCTATCTCGGCGATCGCGTGACCAAAGCCGTCATCACGGTGCCGGCGTACTTCAACGACGCGCAGCGTCAAGCGACCAAAGATGCGGGCCGCATCGCCGGACTCGACGTGCTGCGCATCATCAACGAGCCGACTGCGGCCGCGCTCGCGTACGGGCTCGATAAGAAGGGCAACGAGACGATTCTCGTTTGGGATCTCGGCGGCGGCACGTTCGACGTCTCGATCCTGGAAGTTGGCGACGGCGTGTTCGAAGTGAAGTCGACCAACGGCGATACGCACCTCGGCGGCGACGATTACGACGATCGTCTCGTCAAATGGCTCATCGACGAGTTCCGCAAAGACCAGGGCATCGATCTTTCGAACGATCGACAAGCCGTGCAGCGCCTGACGGAAGCTGCCGAAAAGGCGAAAATCGAACTCTCGACGCTCACGCAAACCACGATCAACCAGCCGTTCATCACGATGGACGCGGATAAGAATCCTAAGCACATCGATCTCACGATCACGCGGGCGGATTTCGAGCGGATCACGAGCGACCTCACGGATCGCATGGTCGGCCCGTTCAAGGCTGCGCTCGCCGATGCGAAGATCGATCTCAAGGCGATCGATGAGATCGTAATGGTCGGCGGTTCGACGCGCATGCCGCTCGTCCAGGATCTCGTCAAGAAGCTCACGGGCAAAGAGACGCTCAACCAGTCCGTCAATCCCGACGAAGTCGTCGCGATCGGCGCGGCGATTCAGGCGGGCGTGCTCGCGGGTGAAGTTCGCGACGTCGTTCTGCTCGACGTCACGCCCCTTTCGCTCGGACTCGAAACGCTCGGTGGCGTCTACACGAAGCTCATCGAACGCAACTCGACGATCCCGACCAAGAAGTCGCAGGTGTTCACGACGGCCGAAGATGGCCAGACGTCGGTCGATATCGCGATCTTTCAGGGCGAACGCGAGATGGCGCGCGATAACAAGAGCCTCGGACAATTCCGGCTCGAAGGCATCCCGGCCGCTCCGCGCGGTATCCCGCAGATCGAAGTCTCGTTCAACATCGATGCCAACGGCATCGTGAGCGTGGCTGCCAAAGATCTCGGAACCGGCAAAGAGCAGACGATCACGATCACCGCGTCGACCAACCTCTCGAAGGAAGAAGTCGACCGCATGGTGCGTGACGCCGAGAGCAGCGCCGCCGAAGACGCGCGCAAGCGTGAGGAAGCGGATACCCGCAACCGCGCTTCGAGCCTCACGTACTCGACGGAGAAATCGCTCAAGGAAATCGGCGACAAGCTCGATGCCGGCGCGAAAGCCGACGTCGAAGCCGCTCTCGCCGAACTGCGCAAGGTCAGCGACAACGGCACGGCCGCGGAAGTCAAAGCCGCAACCGACACGCTGGAAGCCGCCTCGTACAAGCTCGCGGAAGCGCTCTACCAGAAGACGGGCGCAACTGGAGCGGGCGAGGCGACGAACGGTAACGGTTCCGGTGCGCACGACCAGGCGGATCACACCGAGGCGTCGACGCCGCACAGCGACGACGTGATCGACGCAGAGTTCAAAGAGAAAGTCTAAGGCTTGAAGCGCCCCGTGCGCTCTCGCCTCTAGATCGATCCAGATACGCGCGGCAGCTCGCTCGAGCCGCCGCGCGTAGAACACCCTTTTCTTGAGATTTTTTCGACGTAAGGAATCCCTTATGGAAACCGAATTGACAGCGCTCGACGAGAGCGGCATAGTGCTCGTGGAGCCGGCGGCCGGCGAGGCAGCGCGTGAAGGAGCAACCGCCGACCCGGCCGCCAAGTCGGCTGCCGAGCTGGCCGCAGAGGTGGCGGCGGCGAACGCGCTCGCGGCCGAGCGCTACACCGAACTGCAATACGCGCGGGCCGAGAACGAGAACGTGCGCAAGCGCGCGGCTCGCAATGCCGAGGATCGCTTGGCGATGGCGCGCAGGCAACTGCTCGCGAAATTTCTGCCGGTGCTCGATAACCTGCAGCGCGCGCTCGCGTTCGGGGATAGCGAGAACCTGCGCGGCGGGCTGAATGCTACCCTCAAATCGTTCGAAACGTTGCTCGCGAGCGAAGGCCTCGTCGCCGTCGAGACGGTCGGCAAGCCGTTCGATCCGCACGTCGCCGAAGCGGTCTCGACGCAAGACTCGAGCGAGCACGACGACGACGTGGTGATCGCCGAACTGCAGCCCGGCTACCGCATCGGGGAAGACCTCGTGCGGCCGGCCATGGTCGTCGTCGCGAGACGCGTAGAAGGCGCCGAAGCGACCCCAAAGCCAGAGTGAACTACAAGGACTACTATGAAGTTCTCGGCGTGCCCAAAACCGCCGCCGGGAAAGATATCAAGTCGGCGTACCGCAAGCTCGCGCGCAAGTGGCATCCCGATACGAACCCGACCAATCAAAAGCAGGCCGAGGAAAAATTCAAAGAGATTTCCGAGGCGTATGAAGTGCTGAGCGATACCGAGAAGCGCCGCAAATACGACGCCCTCGGCAGCGATTGGACGCGCGCGGCGCAACAGGCCGAAGCACAGCGCAACTACCGCGCACAGGCGAGCGCGCCGGGCGGCTCGCCGTTCGGAGGCGCGACGTTTTCGAGCGGCAGCGGCGATCCGAGCGGCTTCTCGGATTTTTTCGACCTCTTCTTCTCGGGCACGGGACGCCGCCCGCAAGGTCCCGGCGCTACCTCAGCCGCCGAACGAGGCGGGGACCTCGAAACGACGCTCGATATCTCGCTCGCCGAGGCGTACGCAGGCGGCTCGAAATCGGTCACGCTGCAGATCGAAGACGTGTGCCCGCGCTGCGGCGGTTCGGGCTTGCTCAACGGTCAGGTATGCCCGCAATGCCACGGTACCGGGCGCCTGTTGCAAACCAAGAAATTCGACATTACGATTCCCAAGGGCGTGCGCGACGGACAGCGCATCCGCCTGGCCGGCCAGGGTGGACACGGCAGAGGTTCGGGCCCGAGCGGCGACCTCTATCTCGTGGTGCACGTGAAGCCGGACTCGACCTACGAGCGCAAAGGCGACGATCTCTACGTGGATCTTCCGCTTTCCATCTACACGCTCGTGCTCGGCGGCGACGTAACCGTTCCGACGATGACGGGCGACGTGAGCGCGACCGTCCCAGTCGGAACGCAAAACAACAAGATGCTGCGCCTCACCGGCAAGGGCATGCCAAAGGTTCGCGGCGGGGGCAACGGCGATGAATACGTGCGCCTCATCGCGCAGTTACCCACCGCCCCGACCGAAAAAGAACTCAAGCTCTTCAGAGAACTCGCAATTTTGCGTAACGGAAAGCCTTCGCGCGTTGAGTCGTAGTTAGCTCAGATCGTCGTCGCCGAGGCCGCTGTTGAGCTTGTAATCACTTATTTCCCAGCGCTCGACCACTTCGGCGCCGACATAGCGCTTTCGCATCACGATGAGCCCGGTGTCGCGTGCGACGTCGATCGCATCGAGCGTCACGATACCACGGTCGGCATCGGGGTCCGCATCACAAGTCACGTGCTCGTAGGGCAACAGAACCTCATCGGTCGGTTCGCCTTCGACAACGGGGCCAGCGACCTGATGCAGTTCGCGACGATGCGCACCGAAGCACGCGATGAGGTTGTCGATGTTCGACATCAAGATGCCGTTGCCGCGCAGCGAGGTGAGATCCTTATCGCGCACGCTGCCGTGCTTCTTGAAAAGCGGAAACGCACGCATGTATGCCGTTACCGTGTCGCCGCCGTCGTCGAGCACGACGGTCGAGCCGCTCTGATGCCCGCTGATCACGTCGAGCCGCGCCCGGTCCGGCCGTTTGAACGCGTAGTGGAGTTCGTTATCCGCCGAATCGTCGCCCAGCACTTCGTGCGCGTCGATCGTCATGGAATAGTCGGTGACCGTGCTCCAGGTCGTCTCCAAGTGGTCGAACGCCGGAGTGCTCTCGCGCCTGGCCGAAGCTGGGGCAAGAACTAGCGCAAAGGCGAGCGCGCCAAAAAGGACAGACCGGCGGATCACCCGCGATAGTTCGCCACCTGACGAACCGCAGTCCTTTGGGAGAGAGCCCGCTCGAGTTCGGCAGAAAGGTTCGTCGAGAGGAGCAACTGGCGCGCGAGACGCTGCTGCGAATCCAGGACGTACACCATCGTCGTGTGCACGTCGGGGTAGCCGGCTTTGCCGACGCGCGCGACGATTCCGAGGCTCTGCATCAGCCGTTTTACGTTGGGCACGCGGCCGCTCGCGAAGATCCAATCGTGCGGATCGGCATTGAAGCTGCGGGCCAGCGCGTTCATCACGATCGGCGTATCGTATGCCGGATCGAGCGTGATCGTGATGAGGCGCGCATCGATGCCGTCGCGTCGCAACGACGAGCGCACGCGATCGAACTCGACGTTCGCGATCGGACAGGCATCGGTGCAGCGCGAGGCGACGAAGGTCACGATCGAAGGCCGCCCGCGCAGATCGGTGAGACGAAACGTCGCGCCGGACTGATCGATGAGCGGGATCGACCGGGGGTCGGCCTCGCGTGCGACGACCGGGGTCGCGCACGCGAGGACAAACAAGCAGAATGCGAGCGTCTTCATCCTATCGCGTTCGTTCTATCCCGTTCATTTTCGATCGCCTTATTTCGACACGATCACGTCTCGCATCGCGGACGAGACGTAG
>Ga0302326_10022011_pt1 | contig 13046 bp, 11 predicted proteins | sample Palsa_T0_3_FD_202264 | JGI IMG/M metagenome (GOLD analysis project Ga0302326, IMG submission 202264) | Peat permafrost microbial communities from Stordalen Mire near Abisko, Sweden - Palsa_T0_3 | ecosystem: Environmental > Terrestrial > Soil > Palsa > Peat permafrost | place: Sweden: Abisko... | reverse complement strand
CGTGCCTACCGGCAACGCGGCGAGCAGGAATATCGCAAGCGTGTCGAGACCCGCGTGACCTATGGGATACGCAATGCGGCCATCGAGAATCTGAAAGCTGCCGATTCGCCTGGCGACGGCCGGTTCTAGGTGGATCTGCAATTTTCCTCGCGTGGCTTCGCACAGATCATGCAGGGCCGCCTGATGGTGTTCCGTCCATCGATCCTGCAACCGGTAGACCCGCTGCCCTTCACCGAGACGAAGCGCTCCTGGCCTGCGGTGATGAATGCCCGCAGCTGGCGCGACACCGTTCGCGTGCAGTTGCCACCGGGTTTCGATGTTGACGAGATGCCGGATCCGTCCGACCTCGTGACCCCTTTCGGCACCTACCAATCCAGGGCAACCGTGGACGGCGGGGTTCTCACTTTCACCCGTACGCTGGTGTTGAAATCGATGGTGGTACCTGTGGCGGATTATCCGGCGCTGAAGGCATTTTCCGACCGGGTCGGAGGAGAAGACCAGGCCCCCATCGTGTTAGCGAAAAAATAAAGGCGCGGCAGAACCTCAGTTCTCACCAGGCTTCTCCAGACGATCGATACAGAGGATCTCCACCCGATCTTTCGCCGGCGCCAGCTTCAAACCCAATTACGCCACCGCCGTGACTGGCGAAAGATCTACCGCTTCAGACGCGCCGCGCGTTCGGTATTCCGGTATCGCCACCAGACTGAAATCGTACTTCCCGGTCAATCCGGTGCGGTCCAGAACCGGGCGATCGCCCATCAGGTTCTCCAGCCGATCCGCCAGTTCCTCCGCCCCGCAGTTCGAGAACGTCTCCTCATTGTTCCGCCCGTCCTTCGCCAGCCTGACATGAACGGAGCATGGTCCGTCACCAGACCCGGCTTTCAGACGGGGACTGTTCTTTCCCGCAACCAGTTCGTAGACGGGCATTTCCCGGGTTTCACGATGCACCACCATCCTGAACCGCCCTGCCAGCAGATCCCGCAACATAGCGCGCACATCGTCGATGCCGGGCAGACCCGTTCCCGGCGCGCGGGCAACGATGTCGTACATATCGCCGGCGATCTCCTCCGGACGAACGGCAGTTCCAGGCGAGAGCTGATACGCCCTGACGTTGTAGACATCCATCGCCAGCCCGAAAACGGTGTAACCCTCCAACCTGATCAGAGAGCTCGAAACCAAAAGCGGCCCCGAACGGATGATGGACCCCTTGTGCGGCCTGACCGAAGCGACTTCGAACGATTGCGCGGAGAGCAGGGAGAGCATTGCGATTGCGATAAGCGCGATCTTCATGCGCAGATACTATACTAACAGTGTACTAGTTGTCTAGTACAGTTTGTTATCCGGAAAACCTGGGCCGCCTATGCGGCGTCTCAATGTAGCGCTGCAGCTACAGTTTTTGCGGCCATCGCTGGCGACCGTGAAACACCGCAACCAGCTCGAGTCTTTCTCCCCGAATACGATAAGGAATTATGTATGGCGTGCCGGGTATGACGAGTTCGCGAGTACCGGATAGCTCTCCGCGACCAAAGTACTTTCATCGCGGAGGCTTGGTTTCACCGGGATTGCCCCATGAGGCGAGCCATTTCACAACTCGCTCGTGGCTCACCTCGCGGCGCTCGTCAAGGTCCGCGATACCCGCAGTGAATTTCACCAAGCTGCCATTCCTCCAACTCGACATAAGCTGCGATCGCCTCGGCCGCGAGGAACGACTTCGATCTCTTGCTTTGCTTCGACAATGCATCCAGTTTCTGTTTCGTTCCCGAATCGATGCGGATAGAAAGTGTTTCTGTCATCTGTTGTGCTGGCCTGTATACATTTTTCGCACATGACTCAAACCCGAACGAGATTGGTGACCTCAGGGCCTGGGAACGCAAAGGAGATTTCACCCAATGAACAGACGTCAAATTATTCGGACCGCCGCACTCAGCACTTGCGCCCTCGCTTCAGCCAGCCGCTGTTCTGCAAGTCGAACCCAATTCGGCACCGGTACCCGAACCAGAAAAGGCCGCCGCGCCATCGGCAACGGTCTGGCGCTAAAAAAGCAGCCTGACGGGACAAATAAATTTTGTCACCCCGCCTGGCCGACGATTCGCAAGCGGCGGTAATCCGCCCACCAGGCTCCGTCGCGGAAGAGAACGGGCCTTAGCCTGGTTTCAATGGCCATTATCAAAGCTTCACGCCGGGTCTGGGGGATGTTCTCGAAATAGACGCTGCCAAACATTTCCAGCCATTCGCGCAGACCGCGTTCCGGATGCTCCAGCTTGTTCCAGCGGGGAAACGTTTCGGCGTGGAGTATCTCGAATCCGTAGTTTTCGAGCAGGCGCGCGTACTCACCCAGGCTGGGGAAGTACCACGTGTTTTCCGACGGCAGGCCCGCCTCGCAGAGGACAGCCTCGACTCCCTGCAAAACGCGGGCGATGTTGCCCCGGACACCCATTTCGAGCACCAGCCGTCCGCCGGGCCTGAGCGCCCGTGCCATGCTCTCAGCCACGCGTTCCGCTTCGCGGACCCAATGCAGCGCGGCATTGGAGAACAAGGCGTCGAACGGGGCTTCGAAACGGAAATCGCGCGCGTCGGCCAGCTGGAACTTCAGCCTGGGATAGTTCTGGCGAGCCTGGGCGATCATCGACAGTGAAGAATCGATCCCGACTACCTCGGCGCCGCGCGCGGCGATCTGCGCGGTCAGGTGACCGGTGCCGCAGCCCAGATCGAGGACGCGTTCACCCGGCTGCGGCGCAAGGATGTCAATCAGATCGGCGCTTTGTTTCCAGACGAAAGAATGGCGGTCGTCGTAGAGTGAGCTGTCCCAGCGATCGGCCATCAGTTGAGGCCGTTCCCAGGGAACAGAACGAAATAATCGTAGACGGTGCGCGCGACTTCGGCGACCGCTTTTTCCTCGGCATCTTCCGGCTTGTTGGAGGACTTGGTGAAGATCGAAATCGCCACGTGACCCAGGCCGTTGGGCAGCGTAATGACTCCAACGTCATTGGCTACGCCGCCGAGCGTGCCGGTTTTGTGCGCCACGTCCGTGCCTTGCGGGAGCATGCCTTTGATGCGGGCTTTGCCGGTCTGGCAGCGCTCCATCATACCCAGCAGAACGTTTGCGTTAAGGGGAGTGAAAAGGTCCTTCCTCCAGATATGCACGAGAAGTTTGGTCATGTCGTCGGGTGTGGAGGTGTCGCGCGGATCTTTCATCTGCATCCGCCGGGCCTGCATGTGCTCGCCGTTGGGAATTTTGTTATAAAGCTGGTCCCACATGTCGCGGTTCCACTGGGCTTCGGGCGGGATATTTTTGGCGCCCACCCAGTCGGAGATCAGCAGCGCGGTGGGGCGGTCCACGCGAATTCCGGGGAGCGCGAGGGCGCGCATGCGGGCCGTGACGGCTTCGCTGCCGCCTGCCTCGCGAAGCATCAGATCGGCCGCGGAGTTGTCGCTGATCACCAGCATCAGCTCCATCAGGTTCTCAACGGAGAGCGCCACGCCGGGATGGAACAGGAGTTCACTGAGCTTACCGCTGCCGGGGTGGAGATCCTGCGGTGTTAGGGTAATCATTTTGTCGAGGGTGAAGTCGCCGGCTTCCACCATGGTGATGATCTGCACGGCGACGGGAACTTTGAAGGCGCTCGCCATAGGGAAACTCTCCGCGCCGCGCACGGAGACAGACCGGCCGGTTTCGATGTGGGTTGCGCTGACGCCGAGGACGCCATCGGTGGCGTGGGCGACGAATTCGATTTGCTGCTGGAGTCGGGCGATGGCGGGATCGTTGGCGGCCAGCAGTGAGGCGGCGATTAAGAAGACGGCGATGGCTCGCATGAGGGTATGGTAGCGCCTAACGTCACGATGCCTTGCGCGCCGACGACTTACGCGCCGCTTTCTTCACGGCCTTCTTCTTCGCGGCTTTTTTGACCGCTTTCTTAACCGCCGGTTTCTTAGTTAGGTTTAGGCGCCGCGGGCAGCTGCCTGTACGATAGACGTACTATGGCGAAGATTCTCGTTCTCTACAATCAGCCCACCGATCCGGCCGCTTTCGATCGCTATTACTTCGAAACTCACATCCCGCTTGCCGCGAAGATCCCCGGAGTGAAATCCTGCGTATTGAACGAGGGACCGCCCGCTCTCATCGCGGGGACCCAGGCTCCCTACCTGATTGGCGAACTGACCTTCGACGGCATGGCGGATCTGCAGTCTGGCATGGCCTCCGCCGAGGGACAAGCCACCGCGGCCGACCTCGCAAACTTCGCCGGCGCCGGTGTCACGATCCTCGCGTTCGAGACAAAGAACGCATAGATGCACATTACTGCTTGCTCACGCGCGCAGCTCGGTAACTGCCGTGCTATCGAACGAGCTTCGAGTGGGGCAGGCAATTCTGCCGCCTGGAAAGGCGGCTGCGGCCATGATTGGCCGCCCCACAATAGACACCAGGCATCTATCTTCCCGACGACTTGCGCGCCGCTTTCTTCACGGGCTTCTTCTTCGCGGCTGTTTTGACCGCTTTCTTAACCGCCGGTTTCTTAGGCTTAGGCGCCGCGGGCAACTCAGTACTCTCCGCCATATCGAGCCCGAACATATCCCCCAAATCATCGCCGGCGAGCACCTTCCCTGCGCCGGGTTTCTGTGTCCCCAGCGGCAAAGCCTTTCCGGCCTTGACGATGAGTTCCTTCTCGTCTACCGCGCGCAACCGGAACAGCAACTCCGGCTGGTGATCGAACCGCGCTCCCACCCCGTAAAGCACTGCGGCCACATGCTTGCACATATACGCGCCATCCGGACAGCTGCATGCCAGCTTGATCTCCGCCGGCGACGGAAATAATCCTTCCTTCTGCCGGCAAATCCGCTCCATCACGCCCTTCGAAAACCGCCCCTGCAGCAGCTCAACCAGCGAATCGATCGCGCCCGAGCACTCGTCGCAAATCGCTTTCCACCGCGGCCCGGCCACCGGCGCCACCTTCAGCGTCACTTCGTACAGCTCCGAACCGCTCACCAGCGCGCTGATTGTCCCGGCCTTTATCTGCAGATCGACCACCGACCCGTTGCGCACATACGTCCGCCCCCGCGGCAACCGGTTCTCGTAATCGCTGTACTGCTCCAGATTTTCGCACCATGACTTACCCCAGAAGGTCTTCGCGATGGTCCGGCCTTCCACCACGATCGGTGAAATCGGATGCCCCTGCTTCCTGCGCTTTTCCACCTCGCGCATCGCCTTCCGGCGTCGCTCCCCGACAGATACATACGCTCCCCAGCCACCATAAAACGCCAACGGTTTAAGTCTCCTTTAAAGCTTTATTCAGATCGAGCGCTACCAGCCGGAGTAATTCCTCGTCGTTCATTTCCGTCAACAGCACGTCTGCGCCGCCCTCCAGCAGTTCCTGGGAAAGCCTGCGCTTCGATTCGATCAGTTCGTCGATTTTCTCTTCTACCGTACCGCGGCACACGAACTTATGCACCAGCACGTTTTTCGTCTGCCCGATGCGGAAAGCGCGGTCCGTCGCCTGGTTCTCCACCGCCGGGTTCCACCACCGGTCGAAGTGCACCACGTGCGAAGCCACTGTCAGATTCAGACCCGTCCCGCCTGCCTTCAGCGAAAGTACGAAGAACCCGATAGATTCGTCCTGCTGAAAGCGCCGCACCAGTTCCCCACGGTTCTTCACTGCGGTTTCGCCATGCAGCACCAGGCCCGGCCGTTCGAAAACCGACTCCAGAAATCCCGCCAGCGGCCCCGTCATTTCCCGGAACTGCGTGAATACCAGCATCTTCTCCTGCCGCGCCGCCACCGTTTCCGAAATCTCGCGCAGGCGCGCCCATTTCCCGCTGTCGGCTTCGCTCCATGCGCCATCCGCCAGCCATTGCGACGGATGATTGCAGATCTGTTTAAACCGCATCAGGAACGATAAAACCAGCCCCTTGCGTTTGATTCCCGAAGCCTCGCCAAGCTGACTGGCCAGGTCCTTCACCGTCTCCTGATACAGCGCAGCCTGCGGACGGGTCAGCGGGCAGAACGCCTTGATCTCGGTCTTATCCGGCAGGTCCGAAATTACCGTCTTATCGGTCTTCAGCCGCCGCAGAATATAGGGCTTTACCAATTCCCGCAGCGGCCCGTAAGAAACGTGCGGCTCGCTCTCCAGACGCTTACTGAACTTCGTGAACTCTTTAGCAGACCCCAACAGGCCGGGGTTAATGAAATCGAACAGCGACCACAAATCGCCCAGCCGGTTTTCCACTGGCGTACCGGTCAAAGCCAACCTCGCTTCCGGCTTCAGCTTCTTCACCGCGCGCGTCTGCAAGGCCCCGGGATTCTTGATCGCCTGCGCTTCATCCAGAATCACCAGCCGCCACGGAACTTCCGCAATCCAGGCCGCGCGCAGCAGCGAACCGTAAGTGGTAATCGCCAGATCCACCCCGCGCAGCCGGTCCGGCCCCAGCGTCTTGAAATCGCTCGCTGAGGGATGCGCCACCACTGTCTTCAAGCCAGGCGCGAACCGTTCAATTTCGGCCGCCCAGTTCGCAAGTAAAGAAGCGGGCGCCACCAGCAGGCTCGGCTTCGATCCCTTGCCGCCTTCCCGTTGCAGCAACAACAGCAGGGCCAGCACCTGGACCGTCTTGCCTAGGCCCATGTCGTCGGCCAGACACGCGCCCAGGCCCAGCTTCGTCAGCTGATAAAGCCACCGTACGCCAACTTGCTGATAGGGCCGCAGCGTGCCTTTCAGCGCAGCGCCCGGATCGGCGTCGGCCAAACTCTGCGGACTCCTGAGCCCTTTCAATACCTCCGCGAGCCACGGACCCGCAACCACCCCGGCCCATCCGGCGCTCTCTTCCGCCGGAATATCGGTGGCCGCCACATCGGCGCCCGCCACCAGCCGCATCGCTTCCCCGAACCCAAGCCCGTTCTCGCTCGCGGCGCGTTCTGCCTCCCGGAAACGCTCGATGGCCTTCTGCAGTTGTTCCCGGTCCAGCTCGATCCAGCGTCCCCGCACCAGTGCGAGCCCGTCCGATTTTTTCAGCAGTTCCCGGATCTCGTCCGCCGTTAGGGGCTCGCCCTCCAGCGTCACGGCCATATGGAAGTCGAGCAGTGCGTCTTTGCCTATGCCCGCCGGAGCTTTTCCTCCCACTGTGCCGGTCACGCGCGGGCGCGCCGGACGGTTACCGCGCCAGGCTGCGGGCATGCGCACCACCACGCCCGCGGCTTCCAGTTGCGGAACGTCCCGCAGAAGCTGCATCGCCTCCGCCGGAGCCCACCGGAGCGGATGGAAAATCTCGCCCGCATCCACCATCGTCTTCAGCCACGGGCACGCTTCCGACGCCCGCTGCACTGGCAACAGGAGTGAGAGAAGCCGTTCACGGTTCGCCGCGCCCGCATACTCGCGCAGCGCCTGGCCCAGCGGCAGATGCTGCGCCTTGGCCTGCGACGAGAGCCGCGTCGTATAGGTGGCGAGGAACGCAAAAGGCGAGTCGGGATCTTTGCGATTCTCGGCCAGGTTGAAGTGGACGCGGCCCACCAGATTCCATGCCGGATTCCGGCGCTTGAGAAACTGCTGCACCTCGCATTTGCATTCGGCGAGTTCAGTTCGGAAAGCTTTGTCCAGATCGTTCCAGAGAGCCAGGAGAACGGCTTCGGTCAGATACTCCGCGCCGGTCAGCGGCGGCGGCGAGAGCGCGACTGACTGCAGTTCATCCTCGCCGGGCGCAGCCACGCTCTCCGGCTGCATACAGAGGGCGGTTACATAGCGCGCGCCGAATTCCCGCCACCACGCGAGCACCGGCGGCAAGGCGGTTCCGGCCAGATCGAGGCCAAGAAGCAGAAGACCATGGCCCGATCCGCGGTCGAAGGCTTTCTGGAGCTTCTCTCCCAACGCGCTGCCGTCGGAAACCAGAATCAGCTTGCCATGTGGAGTGAGGCGGAGCGACAGAACGGCGGCGTCCATCAGGCCATCAGCTTAGCAAGGTGGTGATGTGGCATTGGGCATTCCTGCCCGCGGACCGGCTTTCCAGCCGGTCCAGCCGCCTGGAAAGGCGGCTGCGGCCACGATTGGCCGCCCCACGAAGATAGCTAAACGCTTAGTTGCCAAGAGTGAGGCCCGTGAACGTGTATGAGTATTGATAGGTCAGCTGAACTGGCCCCGTAACCCCCGGAACCGATACGGATGTCGTATGATCGGGTGCGGGAATCACGTCTACAACGATTTGCGCGTTAGAAGAAAAAGGAAGACTCCAGGTACAGAAGTGTGTAGTGGGAGTGTTAGTGCAGACAGGCGAAATCGTAAGCGATCCTGCGCTTGCAGGGGCGTATGTGTAGTCGGCGGTCTGAACTGAGCCCTGCGCCGAAATCAGGGTCAGTTTCACGAGTTCGGTAGAATCCCCACCCGTCCATTTCACAGTTAACGGCTGGCTCTCTGAAATGTTCGTCCCGGCAGGAAAGGACGTCTGTAGTTGAATGGGCGGCCCCACCGGGAATGTCGCATGCAAATCGACATCGTTGCCATCCGTTCCGGACAGAGTAAACGTCCCCGGTCCGATGAAACCGTCGGGCAGAGCGGTTCCATAAGACACGCCGGAGCCCTGCAGCGCCTGTGGCGCGGCTGTCGCAGAAGCCCCGCTGGGTCCTTCGATCTGAACGGTTCCGGCGGAAAGGTGCGAGTATCCCGGCACGGAACAGTTGTGCGTCGAAATGGGAGCACCGTCTGTTGAAATTATCGAGACAGTCGGAACGAAGACGTTCGCTACATAGTCGGGTGCGTAAACGATCGCGGCCGGCGCGAGCGCCTGCAGCCCCGGTGCGGAGGGAAACGAACCGACGATGGCGTCGCTGGCGGTCAGAAGAGTCGCCGGCCCCGAGAACGTTGCTTTGTAGAGCCCGATCTGCCCGTAGGATTGGATCGGTGGATCGCTGCATTTACCGCGTGCTTTCTGCACGCTGAGAGTCACCTGGGGACTACCCAAAAACAGCGACGCGGACACGGGAACGGCGCATCCTTCCCGAGTGGACGCGGGCAATTGAAAATTGATCTGGTCGACACCCACCAGCCCCGGCGCAAGCCCTGCGTAGGTGGACGCGACAAGGTTGCCATCGACGTAAACGCCAGGTTGCTGCCTTAGGGTCGTGGCAACAGCCGCGGCGGCGCCATCCGCTGGTTGCGCGACTGCCAGGCCGAAGCCTGTTCCGAACAAGGCAATGTAATCGCCAGGGGCTGCGCTGTTCATCGCAGTATTCAACGTGGCAGCGTACGGCGTGACAATATTGAGAGCCGCGGCCTGGCCGCACCCGCTGGCATCGGACGTAAAGAGTCCTGGAAACGTCGAAGTAAGCGATAGCGCGGCTGGAGAACTCGAACCCGCGGGCGTGCTGACGACGACATAGGCGGTGGCGACATCGTAATTCGACGGCGGCGTCAACGATGACGGAACCTGGACGTTGATCTGCGTCGGCGAGACGAAAAGAATCGGCGCGGGCACGCCGTCGATCGCGACCGATGTTCCGGCAAGTGCCAACGGCAACGGGGGCGCGGCCGACTGCTGACTTGTTGCGAGATTGCTTCCGAAAATGGCCACGAGCTCGCCAGCGGCAACCGGTGAAGACCAGGACGCCGCGTTGAGAACGCTACCCGCGGTCACCTGCGGAACCTGCCCATATCCGGTCTGAAAAGCCATACTCCAAAAGAATATGCACGCTGCCAACCGGCGCCGCGACATGAACATATTTTAAAAGTCGCCAGAGGGCGAGGGGAGGTAACGAAAATTCAGCGGCTGTGGAGATAGACTGGTTTGCTGATGAACCGCCGACAATTTTTGATCGCATCGGGCGGCGCGCCGCTGCTGGCTCAGACTGCCGCGCCCGCGTCCGAATTAGAGTGGGTGGATGCCAAGAAGCTGACTGTGGAAGGATTGGGCTTCAAGGACGTGAAATCGCCGTACGACCGCCTGCCAGGCCGGGCGGAAGGCGTGGTGCCGGCGCCGGTCTGGAGCCTGAGCCGCGATTCGGCTGGCGCCCTGGTCCGGTTCACAGCCGCCACAACGGCAATTCACGCGCGCTGGACGGTAACCAATCAGAATCTCGCAGGGGCGAACATCACGGCGATCGCCTCCAGCGGACTGGACCTCTATGCCAGGACGGACGCCGGTAAGTGGCGCTGGCTTGGCGTCGGGCAGCCGAAGTTTCCCGATACCACTGCGGTGCTGGTCGATGGCATTCCTGCCACGGAGCGCGAGTTCATGGTTTATCTGCCGTTGCGCAACGGCGTGACGTCACTGGAATTTGGGGTTCCCAAGGGATGCACAATCAGGCCAGGTCCGGCGCGGGCGCCTGGATCGAAGCCGCTGCTGTTCTATGGCACTTCGATCACACATGGGATTGGGGCATCGCGCGCGGGCATGACGCATGTGGCGATGCTCGGACGGACATTTAATCGCGAGGTGATTAATCTCGGCTTCTCCGGCAACGGGCGAATGGAACCCGAGGTGTTGAACTTTGTGGGCGAACTCGACCCTGCGGTCTTCGTGTTGGATTGCCTGCCGAATATGAATGCGCAACAAGTCACGGAGCGCACGGCGCCGGGCGTGAAATTGCTGCGCGCCGCTCACCCCAATACGCCGATTCTGCTGGTGGAGGATCGCAACATGCAGACCGGATTCCTGGTGGAAGCGCGCCGCAAGGCAAATGAGGCTAACCATGCCGCTTTGCGCGAATCGTTCGCCGCGCTGCAAGCGGAGAAGGTCGCCCAGGTCTACTATCTGGAAGGCGCCAACCTGCTGGGCGACGATGGCGAGGGCACGGTGGACGGATCCCACCCTACGGATCTGGGCTTCACGCGGCAGGCGGCCGAGTTCGAGCGCGTGCTGCGGCCGGTGCTACGGTAAGGGCGGCGGTCCGGAACCCCTAAATGTCGGAACGAATGGCGAGCGGCGATGATTCCTAAAATCGGTCTCCTCGCATGTCTGGCTTTGAACTGCCCGAGTTTTACTGCATTTGGTCAGGTCCCAAACAACAGCGATCGAAACGTCGCTGTGGGCCCTCAATACGATTCGTTCGGTGGAACCGCGAGTAAACCGGTGGTCACGACCGTCACGCCGACCCCCAGCAGCACCACGTCACAGATTCTGCAGACTCCGGCGGGTCTTGTTTCCGTCTTCGCTTTCCGGACACCCGTCCCCGCTCCGTTCGGCGCGGAACGCACAGGATATCTGGTAACGGACCTGGACGCCGCCGTTCGTCTTGCGCGCGCCAGCGGGGCGGATCTGATCGTGGCGCCATTTGCGGACCCGATCGGGCGGGACGCCGTGATTCAGTGGCCCGGTGGCGTCTGGATGCAGCTCTACTGGCACACGAAAGCACCCTCATATGCGCGCCTTCAACATGTCCCTGAGAATCGGGTGTACATATCGGCGGATCGGATAGCGGCTTTCATGCAGAGCTTCGTCGGGTTTTCACACGGAAAGGTAATGTCTGACGACGCGCGTTGCCCGGGAATAGAAATCGGAAGACCCGGTGGAACCTACCGCCGCGTGCGGATCGAATCGATGTTCGGGAAGTTGGCTGCCATGGTCACGGACGGGCATCTCAATTATCCGTATGGACGAGAGACGACGGGATATGAGGTCGAAGATCTTGATGCGACCCTGGCGAGAGGTAAGGACGCGGGGCTTGTTGTGCTTGTCGCGCCCTACACGTCGTCAAACAGGCGCTCCGTTATGGTGCAGTTTCCGGGTGGCTACATTGCCGAGATCCATGCCGATTCCCGGTAGCAGGCGACACCTCGACATCCTCCTGGTCTAAGTGGCTGGCAATTTCCCGGCATGAACGGATCCTTTTCCTGGGCGCCTGGATGGTGTTGTTTTGTGCATGGATCGCCTTGCGCATTGTTCCATTCCGGTGGATCTGGAGGGCGGCGGGAGCGTCGCGGGCAGGTTTGAGGGATGCGGCTGGGATGAAGGAGATCGAAAGAATCGGATAGGCGATCAGGCGGGCTCCTGGTGCGGCTCGCGGGTCTGCAGCACGAGTTGATTATCGCCGTTCGCAAGGACGCGGACGGAGCCTTCGTCGCTCATGCCTGGGTGGTATCCCGGGGGACGATCATGGCCGGAAATCTGCCGGACCTCGCCGGGGGAAGTGTGGAATGAAGTCTAGCGTATCATGCTATCGATTGCATTCGCGCCGATCCCCGACGCTTCCTTGAGACAAAGGGGCGAGGACCGGCGTAATCCGTGTTGTCAATCGGCGCTTGTCGGCCTTCCGGCCGACGAGGTTTAGGCGGGTTCCAACCCGCCTGCAGGTTACCAACCTGCCCTACGAGCGGCTGCTCTGCTTAATGATCGCCGCGATCGCTTTCATCCGCTCGGCGTCCGCCGGGGTCTTTGCACCAGCGGCCTCTTTCTCCAGACTCGCCCCGATCGACTTCAGCTCCGAGGCCGCTTTCTTATCGGTGCGCGATGCTTCCACTTTGGCGATAGCCGCAGTCAGCGCGTCCAGTTTCGGCGCGGCTACGGAATTGCCCCGGGCCAACTGGTCGATATACGCACGGGCCACGACGAAGTTTTGCGGCCACACGATCTTCGGCTGGTCCTGCACATTCAGCTCATCGAAGTGCACCTGATTCGATGCATCGATCTCATTCTGCGTGATGAACTTGTTCGGCACCATTTTGAACACGTCCAAACCGCGTGCGATTTCCGAAGCATATATGTAGCCGTTGTACCAGTAGACTGACCACATCCCGCCCATGGCGCGCTTTTCGGTGCTGATGGGACCGCGATCATAATAGGCGATCTCAACAGGATGCGTGGCATCGGTGAAGTCCACCATCGAAACGCCGCCCTGGTACCAGGCCTGCACCAGGATGTCGCGTCCGGGAATCGGTACGAGCGATCCGTTGTGAGCCACGCAGTTTTCAAATTCGGTCTGCTCGGCCGGCATCTTGTAGTAAGAAGACAGCGTCAGCTTGCCACCCTTCAGGTTGAAGATCGCATCCGCGCCCCAGAACATGGGATCGGTCGCGCGGCAACGCGGTTGCCCGCCGCCGCCCCACTCGTCCGTGAAGAGCACCTTGCTTCCGTCATTG
>Ga0302326_10022010_pt1 | contig 13046 bp, 10 predicted proteins | sample Palsa_T0_3_FD_202264 | JGI IMG/M metagenome (GOLD analysis project Ga0302326, IMG submission 202264) | Peat permafrost microbial communities from Stordalen Mire near Abisko, Sweden - Palsa_T0_3 | ecosystem: Environmental > Terrestrial > Soil > Palsa > Peat permafrost | place: Sweden: Abisko... | reverse complement strand
AACAACGGGCGCAGCCCCCAGGTCGAGGCGAGCGTGGCCGCCCCGCTCTGCACGTCCACCCGCACGTCACCGGTGCGGAGCGGCAGCTTCTCGGGACCGGCCGGGGGCAGGCCGGGGTTGACGGCGTTGTCGACCAGCAGCCCCCAGACGTGGCCGAAGGACACCTGGCCGACCAGTTCCTCGATATCCACGCCTCGGTAGCGGAGCGAGCCGCCTTCCTTATCGGGCTCGGCGATCTCGGTCTCGAACGCGACCACGCCCTCGAGACCCGGCTTGAAGTCGGACATCAGGCTCTCCTTCTTCCCGGGCTACGGGAAATCGGGCGGGCCAGGTCAGGCGCGTTGCTGTGGACGTCCTTGGCCGCCGTTTCGATTGAAACGCCGCTGCTCACGGTCGTGGTAGTCCGCCAGCATGGAAAGATTTTCATTTATGGACAGGGCGTTGACATTGGAGATGCTTGACGGTTCGCCGATGACCCAGTTCGCTCGGTGGTTCGACGACGCCGTGGCCGCTGGGTTTCCCGAGCCGAACGCGATGGTGCTGACCACCGTCGGGGACCGGCCGCACGCGCGGACCGTGCTGCTTAAGGCCCACGACGCGGCGGGCTTCACCTTCTACACCAACCGGACCTCCCGCAAGGGGCGGGATCTGGCGGGCGACGCGCGGTGCTGCGCGCTCTTCCCCTGGTACCCGCTCGGCCGCCAGGTGATCGTGGAGGGCAGCGCGACGCCGCTGTCGCAGGCGGAGAGCGAGCCGTACTACCACTCGCGGGCCTGGCTGTCGCAGATCGGCGCCTGGGCGTCGCATCAGTCGCAGGTGCTCGAGTCCCGCTCCGAGCTCGACGACCGGGTCGCCAAGCTCTCCGAGCGCTGGCCGGACGGGACGCAGGTGCCGATGCCGGATTTCTGGGGCGGGTACCTGATCGTGCCCGACGCGGTGGAGTTCTGGCAGTCGCGGCCGAACCGGCTGCACGACCGGCTCAAGTACCGGCGTTCTGGCGACGGCTGGTCGGTTGAACGGCTGTCGCCCTAGGGCGGGAGCCGTCAGCCGAGGCCGAACGGCGGTGGCTGTGTGCGCGCGAGCGCGTAGCATCACAGTCAGGAGGAAGGTTTCAGTGACTGCCCATGGACTTATCGACACCACGGAGATGTATCTCCGGACGGTGTTCGAACTTGAGGAGGAGGGGATCGTCCCGCTGCGCGCGCGGATCGCGGAGCGCCTCTCCCAGTCCGGGCCGACGGTCAGCCAGACGGTCGCCCGGATGGAGCGGGATGGCCTGCTGCACGTCGCGGGCGATCGGCAGCTGGCGCTGACCGAGGCGGGCCGCACGCTGGCGACCCGGGTCATGCGCAAGCACCGGCTGGCCGAGTGCCTGCTGGTGTCCGTGATCCAGATGCCGTGGGAAGAGGTGCACGTCGAGGCGTGCCGCTGGGAGCACGTGATCTCAGAGAGCGTGGAGCGGCGGCTGTACGAGCTGCTCGGCCACCCCGACCGCTGCCCGCACGGCAACCCCATCCCCGGCCTGGCCGAACTGGTGGCGGCGGTCCCGCCGGCCCAGCGCGAGCCGCTGCTGGCAGAGTTGGCGGGGCTGGTGGACCCGGCCGAACCGGAGATTCCGACGGCGGAGAGCCTGGCAACCTCTGATGAGACGATGACCGATGTTATGCGCGATTCTGACGGGGCGGTCAGGGTCACTGTTACGCGGATTACCGAGCAACTTCAAAGCGACATGGTCCTGATGCTTAAACTGAAGCGAGCCGGGATACAACCCGGACGCGAGGTGTTGCTCGGGGCGGTTGAAGGCGGTGTCCGCGTCCGCGGCCAAGATGAGGCGGATCCGATGGCGTCGGCCGACCTCAGCGCCGAGATCGCCTCACACGTGTTCGTGTCCAGGGAGTAACCAGGAGACCTGTGCTTTGACCGGAGCGTGGCGATGACGCGCTGGAACGAGGGTTCCCCCGCGAAGTATCTGCCCGCCGATCTCGTTTTGAGCCAGGCGGAGATCGGTGTCATCGTCGCGGATAGCGATGGCAACATACTGTTCGCGAACGAACACGTTGCCCGACTGCTCCGTCTGACCGGCGAGGCGGCGGCGCTGGCCGGCCGGCCGCTCGCGGCGGCCGGGCTCCTGCACGACCAGAACAAGGCGGACGAGCTCTCGCGCCAGGTGCTGAGCGGAATGTCCTGGGAAGACACGCTGGCCGCGCGGCGTGGCGACGGCACCCTGGTGTTCGTGCGGGAGTTCGCGGTGCCGCTGCGCGGCGCGTCGGGCGATATCGACGGCATGGTGGTGCTCGTCAGCGAGGCCGGGCGCCGGGACGCCCAGCGCGAGCCCGACCGGATCCGCCTGCTCGAGCGGATCGGCGCGCGGCTGGCGGGCTCGCTCGAGTTCGACGCGACGCTCCGGCATGTCGCGCAGATCCTCGTACCGCGATTCGCCGACCACTGCTTCATCGACTTGTTCAGCGGCGACAAGCTGATCAGGCGGGTGGGGGCGCACGCGGGCGGCTGGGAGCCGCCGCCGGGCACCTGGGCGCAGGTCGGCGAGGCGATACAGTACCCGCCGGGCCACTTCATGGAGCAGGCCATGTCGCGGCTTGAGACGATCGTCGTGCCCGATCTGCAGGCCGACTTCTACCCGGCGCCGAGCGAGGAGTCGATGTCCGCCGCCGACCAGGCGGGCCTCACCTCGGTGCTGGCGTCGCCGCTGTACGCGCGGGGCGAGCTGCTCGGGGTGATCTCGCTGGCGCTGTCGCGCATCACCGACCGCCCCGACCCGCACTACGACCTGTCCGACGGGGACCTGATCGGGGCGATCGCCGGCCGGGTGGCGGTCGCGATCGACAACGCCATGCTGTTCGAGTCCGAGCGGCGGACGGCGCTGGCCTTCCAGCAGTCACTGCTGCCGCAGTCGGTGCCGGTGCTCGACGGCCTCGAGGTCGCGTTCCGCTACGTTCCGGCCAAGCCGCTGGCCACGATCGGGCAGGGGATCCAGACGCAGGTGGGCGGCGACTGGTACGACATCATCCCGCTCGCGGCGGGCCGGGTGGGACTGGTGATCGGCGACGTGGAGGGGCGCGGGGCCAGGGCGGCGGCCACCATGGGACAGCTCCGGGCCGTCCTGCGCGCCTACGCGCAGGACGAGAAGTCGCCCGCCGACATCATGCGCAAGCTGGATGAGTGGGTCCGCTCCACCGCCCCGCGCGGGGCCGGCGGCGACCCGCCGACGGTCAGCTGCATTTACCTGATCTACGACGCCTGGTCGCGCGAGCTGACGTACGCCAACGCGGGCCACGCGGCGCCCCTGATGACCATGAACCGCGCCGTTCGTATGCTCGAGAGCCGGCACAAGGGGGTGCTGCTCGGGGTGCGCGGGCGGGGCATCCGCGGGCTCCCCACCTACCGGGAGGAGTCGATCACGCTGCCGCCCGGCACCGCCGTCGTCCTCTACACCGACGGGCTCACCGATCGGCGGACGCGGTACGACGGGGAAGGGCACTACACCGAGGCGGAGGCGCTCGAGATGCTGCGCGAAGCGCTGCTCGCCTCGCCCGCCAGCGCGGGCGCGCTCGCCTCGGCGGCGGAGACCGCCGTGCCCGGTGACATCGACGACGACATGGCGATCCTGGTCTTCCGGTCCTCGCCCGAGGACCTCGCGTTCGTCGAGCGCTCCTTCCCGGCCGAGCCGATCATGGTCTCGGACGCCCGCCGCCTTGCCCAGGCCACCTTCGCCGCCTGGGGCATGCACCCGGACCAGGCCGACCTGGCCCTGCTGCTGGTCTCCGAGGTGGTCACCAACGCCGTGCTGCACGCGTCGGTGACGCCGAGCCCGTCGGGCCGGCGGTTTGACCTGGAGATGGAGCCGCCGTTGACGGCGGGCGGGCTTGAGTCGATCGGCCTGGCGGGCGATCTTCCCCTGGGGGCGCTCACCCCGGCGGGCGGCTTCCCGGTGGCGGCGCACCCGCCCCGGGCGTACCGGCCCCGCGAGTTCACGCTGCGGCTGCGGCGCGGCGCCGAATCGGTCTGGGTCGAGGCCTTCGACCCGGACCTGCGGCTGCCGCGGCTGCGCACCGCCCGCGCGACCGACGAAGGCGGCCGCGGCCTGTACCTGGTCGAGCAGCTGGCCACGCGCTGGGGGTCCCGGCCGACCCCGGAGGGCAAGGCCGTCTGGTTCGAGATCCCGCTGGACGCCAAGGACGGCTAGTGGCTGACGGTTGTGTGCGGTGAATGCGAGGCGCCGTAGACGAGCGCCAGCACGACGACCACGATGATGATGACCCAGATCCAGTGCTTGCCGGTCGTCGGCAGCCGCATCTTCTTGCGACCGCCGGTGAACAGCCAGGCGGCGCCAATGCCGATGAGCACCAGCAGAACGATGCCACTCACGGGTCCGCCTCCAGCGCATCCAGCGGGCGCTCCCAACCCGCGATCCAGTCCTTCGTTATCTTCGAGAGTACGTCAAGCCGCCCGATTCGTCGCGGTCCGCCGCGCACCGGCGCGAACTGGCACGACCAGGAGCATGCAAAAGTGCCCGTGGGCGGGGCGGGCCGCCCACGGGCAGTTGCTGGCCGTTCTCAACGGTGATGTGCCGCGGACCCGGGAACCCTGCCTTCATCGGGCCCGCGCGGGATCATCGCCGGGAGAACCGCGCTAGCTGTTTGAGCCAATCTCGGCCGGCTGGCCGCTGATGGTGGTGATCGGGCTGGGTACGGCGGTCGGGGTCGCGGTCGCGGTCGGGCTGGCGCTGGCGCTCGGCATGCTGGCGCGTGGGGCCGCGAACAGCACGAGCTCCGCCTTGAGCTGGCCGTGCGTGCGCGTCCCGGCGATGAAGACCAGGTCGCCCCGCTGCACCCCGTCGATCGCCGACCAGGCCGACTGGCGGGTCCAGGTGGTGCTGGCCGTCGTCGTCGGCTGCGCCACGGTGGCGGTCGAGCTGGCGACGGTGATCGTGATGACCTCGCCGCCGGTGTCGATCGTGATCGTGGTCGGCTTGGCCACCGGCGTCGTCAGCTGGCTCACGACGCTGGTGGAGCCGGCCATGACGGTCGCAGCCGGCGTCATGTTGCCGGTCGCCATCGCCGCCATCGCCGCCGGGTGGCTGCCGGTCAGCGCGGTCCACCCGGTCGTGGTCGCGTCCACGTCCTTGACCCCCGTGGCCTTGCTCAACCACCACAGGTGGAGCGAGCCGTTGGAGGACTTGACGACGAGGAACTTCTTGGTTGCCAGTACCACGATGCCGCGCTGGGCGGCGATCGTGGTGTGGTGCACCTGAAGCTGGACGAACGAGCGCAGCTGGGTCAGCTCGGCCAGTACGGCGATCGCCTTGGACTGCGAGCTGCTCCAGCTGTCGAGCGCATCGGTGATCGCCTGCTGCTCGCTGATCGTGTGGTGGGAACTTGTCGTGAATCCGGCGGACGCGGCGGTCGTGGCGCTGTCGCCGTGGTTGGCGAGCGCGACCACTCCCACCGCGCTACCGCCGACGAGCACCGCTGCGGCGACTGCCAGGCGTGCCTTCACGCCAACACTCCGGATGCCGCGCTTGCTGCGGTCAATCATCGATGCCTCCTTCGGTGGACGTCGCCCGCCCTGCGCCCTTTTGGTTCCGATGGCATTGAGCCTGACGTGTTCAGCGTGGCGGGTCAGTCGTTCTGAGGCCGCGTAAGTAGTTCGTTCGCGTTCGCTGATGTGATGGAGAGAAAAAGGCCGCGTAATGAACGAATGCGTGGTTTAACGCAGATCGACACGTCATCACCCTTTAAGGGTGATGACGTGTCGCTTACCGCTTGTCAGTGAGTGCGTGATGTCAGTGATTGCGCGGCGCTACATGCGGTCGGGAATGGGGACGCCGAGGAGGCCCAGGCCGGCCGTAAGGAGGCGGAGGGCGACGGCGCAGAGCGCCAGCCGGGAGTTCCTCGTCTCCTCGTCATCGGCCTTGAGGACCGGGCACTGCTCGTAGAACGAGGTGAACAGGCTGGCAACCTCGAACAGGTAGGCGCAGAGCCGGTGCGGCTCGGCCGACTCGGCCACCTGGTTGATGACCGAGCCGTACTCGAGCAGCTTCCTGGCCAGCTCCCGCTCGGCGGGCGCTCGGACCACAATCGGGCCGCGCAGGGTTGCCTCGTCGATCCCGGCCCGGCGGAAGATGGACCTGATCCTGGTGGTCGCGTACTGCAGGTACGGGCCGGTGTTCCCCTTGAAGGAGATCATCCGGTCCCAGTCGAAGATGTAGGGGCTCTCCCGCGCGGTCGACAGGTCGGCGTACTTGATCGCGCCGATGCCCACGTCCTGGGCAATGGCGTCGAGGTCGAGGCCCTCGTCGTCCCGCTCGACCTCGTCCAGGAGCGCCCGCGCCCGCTGCGGTCCCTCGGAGATCAGCTCGGCCAACGGGACGTTATCGCCCGCCCTGGTGCGCAGCCGGCGGCCGTCCTTGCCCTGCACCATGCCGATCTGGGCGTGCTCGAAGTCGGCGCTGTCGGGCAGCCAGCCGGCCTGCTTCGCTACCGCGAAGACCATCTTGAAGTGCAGCGCCTGGTCGGTGCCGACCACGTAGAGCGCGCGGTCGGCGTTCAGCTTGTCAACCCGGTACCTGATGGTGGCCAGGTCGGTGGTCGCGTAGTTGTAGCCGCCGTCGCTCTTGCGGATGATGAGCGGCAGCGGGGTGCCGTCGCGGTTCTCGAAGCCGGGCGGGAACGCGCACAGCGCGCCGTCGCTGACCCAGGCGAGCCCCTTGGCGACCAGGTCGTCGGCCACCTCGGCCAGCATGTCGTTGTAGAACGACTCGCCCCTGATGTCGTCGTCGGCCAGCGTGATCCGCAGCACCGCGTAGGTGTCGCGCAGGTAGTCCTTGGACAGCTCCATGAGCTCGTCCCACAGCCGCTGGCTGGCCGGGTCGTTGCCCGCCTGGAGCTTGACCACCCGCTCCCTGGCCCGGTCGGCGAAGGCGGGATCGGCGTCGAACTTGACCCGCGCCGCCTGGTAGAAGGCGTTGGGGTCGGCGCGCTGCAGCCCCGCCTCGGCCGAGTCCTCGCCGACGTCGGCCAGGTGCTCGAGCAGCATGCCGAACGGCGTGCCCCAGTCGCCCACGTGGTTGTCCCTGATCACGTGGTGGCCGGCGAACTCGAGCACCCGGACGATCGCGTCGCCCACGATCGTGGTGCGCAGGTGGCCGACGTGCATCGCCTTGGCGATGTTGGGCGAGGAGTAGTCCACCACCACGGTCTGCGGCTCGGCGGTGGCCGGGGCGCCGAGCCTGGGGTCGGCCAGCAGGCCGGTGACCGCGCCCGCGATCCACTGCGGGCGCAGCGTGAGGTTGATGAAGCCGGGGCCGCTGACCGATGGCGGCTCGCAGACGTCGTCGATGTCGAGGTGGCCGAGGATCTCGTCGGCGATGTCGCGCGGCGGCCGGCCGAGCCGCTTGGCCAGCGGCAGCGCCACGTTCGACTGGGCGTCCGCGAACGAGGACGGGCGGATCAGCGGGTCTGCGTCAGCGTAATCCGCGCCGTACGCGGCCACCAGCGCATCGCGCACCCGCGCGCCGAGAACCTGCTGAGGATCTGCCATGGGCCAAGTTTAGTGTTCCCGGTTCCGTACTCAGATCAGGTTTTCTGTTGCGGGCTCTGTGAACGCTCGCGGTCACGGCGGAGGAAGTGGGCGGCGCGGCGCTCGGCGGCGGGGCCGATCCGCTCCCTGACCTTCTCGGTGATGTCGCCCCTGGACAGGTTCGCGGCCAGCGCGCAGGCGGCGGTGACGGCGCGCGCGGTGGACGCGCCGTGCGCGATCACGACGGTGCCGCCGAGGCCGAGCAGCGCCGCCCCGCCGTACGTGTCGGCGTCGAGCCGGGCGTTGAGCTCGCGCAGCCCCCGCCGCTGCAGCAGGGTGCCGATCCGGGCGGCGCGGGTCCCGGTGAGCGCGGTGCGCAGCTCGCCCGCCGCGAACCGCATCGATCCCTCGAGCGTCTTGAGCGCGACGTTGCCGGTGAAGCCGTCGGTGACGATCACGTCAACCGCGCCCGCCATCAGGTCGCCGCCCTCCACGTTGCCCGCGAAATGCAGCGGCAGCCCGCCGCCGGGGGGCTCGGCCGCGAGCAGCTCGTGGGCGCGGCGGGTGAGCGCGTTCCCCTTGCCCGGCTCCGCCCCGATGGTGAGCAGCCCGACCCGGGGGGCGGCGGTGCCCAGCGCGATCTGCGCGTAGGCCACGCCGAGCTGGCCGAACTGCAAGAGCATCTCCGGCTTGGGGTCGGCCGTCGCGCCCGCGTCGATGAGCACCGTCGGCGTGGGGTGCGTCGGCAGCACCACCGCCAGCCCCGGCCGCGGCACGCCGGGCAGCGGGAGCAGCCGGTGCCTGGCGCTCGCCACGATCGCGCCGGTGGAGCCGGCCGAGACGACCGCGGTGGCCTGGCCGCGCCGCACCAGCTGGCAGGCGACGGCGAGGCTTGACCGGGGTCGCCGGAACCCGGCCAGCGCGCCCTCCTCCATCCCGACCACGTCCTCGGCCGGCACCACCCGCAGCTCGGAGCCGCCGCCGAGCCTGGCGATGACCGGCCGCAGCCGCGCGGGCGGGCCGGTCAGCAGCGTAGACAGGCCGTGCTCACGCTGCGCGGCGAGCGCGCCGGCGACGATCTCGTCCGGCGCGTAGTCGCCGCCCATCGCGTCCACCGCTATGACCGGCTCGGCCAGCGTCCGGGCGATCAGCTCAGGTACGGCCGCCAGCTCGTGGGCATCATCGCGGCCCGGCGGCACATGGCTCACGTGATGTCTCCCCCGGGCCTTCCGTCGATCCCCTGGGCCTGCGCTGTGGTCTGCTGTCGCCAAGAGTAGAGGGCCAGCACAGCCATTATCGCCAAACTGGCCCGTGCCACGGCCGGCGGGGCGGGCTATGCTCCGGCCATGGAACTAAATGGAACCTCCGCGATCGTCACCGGTGGAGCGAGCGGGCTGGGCGAGGCCGCCGCCAGGACGCTGGCGGACGCCGGCGCGCACGTTATCGTGGCTGACCTCAACGAGGATCTGGGCAAGCAGGTCGCGGCCGACATCGGCGGGCACTTCGTGAAGACGAACGTGGCCGACGAGGACTCGGTGCGGGAGATGGTGGCCGCCGCGGCGGCGTCGGGCCGCCCGCTGCGGACGGCCGTCAGCTGCGCCGGGATCGGCTTCGCGGCCCGGACGGTGGGCAGGGACGGCTCGCCGCACGAGCTGGCCGGCTTCACCAAGGTCATCGCGGTCAACCTGACCGGGACGTTCAACGTGCTCAGGTTCGCCGCCGCCGCGATGGCGAAGACCGAGCCGGCCGACGCCGACGGCCAGCGCGGTGTGATCATCAACACCTCCTCGGTCGCGGGTATCGAGGGACAGACCGGGCAGATCGCCTACTCCGCCTCGAAGGGCGGGATCATCGGGATGACCGTGCCCGCCGCGCGTGACCTGTCGGTCATCGGGGTGCGGGTGAACACGATCTGCCCCGGGGTCATCCACACGCCGATCTACAAGTCCATCGCGGGCGGCGGCAGGGACGCCGAGGCGTTCCTGGCCAAGCTGGCGGAGCCGGTGGTGTTCCCGAAGCGGCTGGGGCGGCCGGACGAGTTCGGACAGCTGGTGCGGGCGCTGATCGAGAATGACTATATGAACGCGGAGGTTGTCCGGTTCGACGGCGGCATCCGGTTCCAGCCGAAGTGATCGAAGTGATGGAGTGACGTTGCCTCGGGTAGAGGTGGCATAGGGGCGGTATGTCGGGGATTGCCGGATGCCTCGCGCTGGCCGGGGGGACCAAGCCAGATGCGGACTGGACCGTGCGCGCCATCAGGCGGATGGCGCACCGAGGGCCCGACGACGAGGGCGTGTTCGCGGACGCCGCGATGGCCCTCGGTGCCCGGCGGCTGGCGGTCATCGACCAGTCGGCGGCCGGGCACCAGCCCATGCGGTCCGCCGACGGGCGGTACTGGATGGTCTACAACGGGGAGATCTACAACTACGCGGAGCTGGCCAAGCGGCTGCGAGATCGCGGTGTTGAGCTGCGCGGCGGGTCCGATTCTGAGGTACTGCTCGAGCTGTACGCGGCCGAGGGCAGGGACGCGCTGCGGAGGCTGCGCGGGATGTTCGCCTTCGCCATCTGGGACACCAGATCGGGTGAGCTGTTCTGCGCCAGGGACCCGTTCGGCCTCAAGCCGTTTTACTACACCCAGGCCGAGGGCGGCAGGCAGCTGCGGTTCGCCTCCGAGCGCAAGGCGCTGGCCGGCCCGGGCGAGGTCTCGGTGATCGATCCCGACGCGCTCCGCCGGTACCTGTCGTTCCAGTACGTGCCCGCGCCCGCGACGATGACGCCGCCGGTCCGCTGCCTGCCGCCGGGGCACTACCTCACCGCCCGCCCGGGCGGCCCGGTCGAGTCGTTCCGTTACTGGCGGCCGGTGCTCCGGCCGGCCAAGTCGCCCGCGCCGGAGACCCCTGAGCGCATTCTGGCGGCGCTGCGGGACTCGGTCCTGGCCCACCTGCGCAGCGATGTGCCGCTCGGCGCCTTCCTCTCCGGCGGGGTGGACTCGGCCGCCATCTGCGCGATCGCCGCGCAGGCGCGGCCGGGCATGTCGACGTTCACGGCCGGCTTCGCGCGGGCCGGCTACAGCGAGATCGAGGAGGCGCAGGAGACCGCGCAGGCGCTCGGGCTGCGCCCGAACACCTACGTGATCACGCCGGACGAGTTCGCCGCCCGGCTGCCGCAGATCATCTGGCACCTGGACGACCCGATGGCCGACGCGGCCGCGATCCCGCTCTGGTTCGTCGCCCGGGAGGCGCGGCGACAGGTGAAGGTCGTGCTCTCGGGCGAGGGCGCCGACGAGCTCTTCGGCGGGTACGGCGTGTACTACCAGCCCGGAGTGGTCCGGGCCGCGACCAAGCTCCCCGGCTGGGGGCGATCCTCAGCGCAGGCGATGGCCGACCGGATACGGGCCGGGCAGAAGGGCAAGGGGCTGCTCGAGCGGATCGCGACGCCGCTCCGGAGCCGCTACATCGGCAACGCCAACATCTTCCCCACCGAGGACGTGGACGTGCTGACCAGGTACGGCGGCGGCACGGCGTACGACGTGACCGAGCCGATCTTCGACCAGGCGGCCGACAACGGGCTCGATGACGTGGCCACCATGCAGCTCATCGACATCAACACCTGGCTGCCGGGCGACATCCTGGTCAAGGCGGACCGCGCGTCGATGGCGCACGGGCTTGAGCTGCGCTCGCCGTTCCTCGACCGCGAGGTCATGGCGGTGGCCAGCCGGCTGGCGCGGGCGGAGAAGACGGCCGCGACCACGACCAAGTTCGCGCTCAGGGAGGCGGTGGCCCCACTGCTGCCCCAGGAGGCGACCGAGCGCCGGAAGCTCGGCTTCCCGGTCCCGATCGGGCACTGGTTCCGCGGCGAGCTCTCCGGCTACGCGGACCAGGTAGTCCGCGAGGCGCGAACCGAGGAGTGGCTAGACAAGCGGGCCGTCATCGACGTCCTCCGCCGCTTCCGGGCCGGCGACCCGGAGGTCCCATGGCGCCAGGTCTGGACCCTAGTGGTGTTCTCGCTCTGGCACCAGATCTACGTAGAGCGTGTCTTCGACCCGGTCGCCCTCGGCTGGCAGCCCCCAATCCGCGAAGGAAGCACTCAACCCCCCGCCCAAGCCCCCGGCCCGGCCACCCCCCGAGGCCCCGTCCCCCCGCCCCAGCAGTTATCGCTGGGCCGCTGGGCAAATTTCCTCGCGACCTTCCGAAGGAGCGTCGCGAGAAATTTGCCGAGTGGTCCAAGCTCCCCGCGTCCGGTTTTGACTTTGAGCCCTTGACTTTGAGCCCTTGACTAGGCCCCCGGAGCCTGCGGGGCCGGCGGGGGGAGGACGCCGCTGGCCTGGAGTTGCTCGCGGATCTTGCGGCGGCCGCGGTGCAGGCGGGACATGACCGTGCCGACCGGGGTGCCCATGATCTCCGCGATCTCCCGGTACGGGTAGCCCTCGATGTCGGCCAGGTAGACCGTGGTGCGGAACTCGTTCGGGAGCCCGCGCAGCGCGCGCAGCAGGTCGGAGTCGGTGGTGCGGTCGAGTGCCTCGGTCTCCGCCGAAGGGACGGGCGGCGCCAGTCGGTCGGCCGACATCTGCCATTCTTGCAAATCGCCGCCGAGCGCCTGCTGCGGTTCGCGCTTCCGCTTGCGGTAGACGTTGATGAACGTGGTGGTGAGGATCCGGTTTAGCCAGGCGCGCAGGTTCGTGCCGGGGCGGAACTGATGGAAGGCCGCGTACGCCTTCACCGACGTCTCCTGGACCAGGTCCTCGGCGTCGGTGGGGTTCCGGGTCATCCGCAGCGCCGCCGGGTACAACTGGCTGAGCTGGGGTACGACGTCGCGCTCGAAGCGGGCGCGGCTGTCGTCGTTGTCTTCCATCGTGCTCATACCTGGCTCCGGGGGTTGTTCGGGGTCCCTTCTCACTCATTAAGACGTAAGAAAAGGCTCCGGCGGTCCAATCTGTGACCTAAATCACCTTAAGATATGTCGCGACATCGGGAGCAGGCTTAGCGGACCCTGAAAGAAACCTCTGAAGCCAGGCCGGTCGGCCGTCGCTACGTGCGGTCGCCGTCTGTCGTATGGATGGGTGAGGGTAAGGGCCGTCCTTCGGGCGGCAGCGTCATGCCGCCGAAACTGCCCGTATTCCGCGAGTTGAATCCCGCCGGTTAGATCCAGCCGCTGTACCACATGTGGTGCAGCCAGTCCGAGTACGGAATAACTTCAAAAGACAGGACCGGATAGAAGTACCAGAACACCAGTACTGCGGCAACTAGGTATACGCCGACCAGCCCCGACCCGATCGCCCGGCGTCGCAGGCTCGCGGTGACCGGTCCGATCATCAGGCCCAGGCAGAGCACGATGCAGATGATGATGAACGGCTCGAATTCGAGCGCGTAGTAATAGAACTTGGTCCGACCGGGCCACGGCAGCCAGGTCGCCCAGCCGGCCAGGAAAAGCAGCACGGCGGCGCCGGCCCGCCAGTCGCGCCGGGTGAGCCACCAGCCGAGGCAGAACAGCAGGGCCGGGATCGACAT
>Ga0302326_10022009_pt1 | contig 13046 bp, 15 predicted proteins | sample Palsa_T0_3_FD_202264 | JGI IMG/M metagenome (GOLD analysis project Ga0302326, IMG submission 202264) | Peat permafrost microbial communities from Stordalen Mire near Abisko, Sweden - Palsa_T0_3 | ecosystem: Environmental > Terrestrial > Soil > Palsa > Peat permafrost | place: Sweden: Abisko... | reverse complement strand
TGACGCGTTCATCATTCTCGACGAAGCGCAGAACGCGACCCGCGAACAGTTGAAGATGTTCTTGACGCGGCTCGGTGCGAATTCGAAGATGGTCGTCAACGGCGACGTCACCCAAATCGACTTGCCGCGCGGGGTGCAATGCAGCCTGCTCGACGTTCCGAAACTGTTCGCCGGCATCGACGACATCGGTATCGTCGAGCTTTCCGAAAGCGACGTCGTGCGCCATCCGCTCGTGAAAAAGATCGTCGGCGCCTACGCGCGTTTCACGTAGCATTTCGTGATCTACCTGCGCAACACGACGCGCAAATACCGGATCGCCGTACGCCGCGTCGAGCGCTCCGCGCAAGCCTTGCTCGAAGCGATCGGGCGGCCGGAGGCGACCCTTAGCGTCACCCTCATCGGCAATGCTGCCATGCGCCGGCTCAACCGCGAGCACCGTGGCAAAGACCGCACGACCGACGTGCTCAGCTTTCCGTTCTACGAGCCCTTTACCGTTCCGAAAAAGGCACGTCCGGGCGAGCCCGAGCTGATGCTCGGCGATATCGTCATCAGCCTGGACGTGGCCGAGCGCCAGGCGGCGGCGTACGGCGCTAAGCGCGAGGCCGAGATCGAGCGGCTGCTCGTGCACGGCGTGCTGCACCTGCTCGGTCACGACCACGAAGTACCCCGCGAACGCGCGCGCATGGTACGCGAGGAGAAGCGCTTGGCCGCGGCCATCGGCTTGCCGTGGCCCTACGCGCTCGGTTGACAGGCGCCTCCGAAGCGTGGTAAACGTAGGCACCGATGTTATCCGACGCCTCGTTCATCATCATCGCCGAAATTATTATCGCGGCTCCTGCGGGCCGTCGAGTTGCTTTGGCGTAGACGAACGGTCGTCGTGACGCACGAGCCCCTCGCCGGTCCGGCAGAGGGGCTTTTTATTTAACCACCCACCATTTTGGAGGATCCGTGACCACTCTCGAACGCTCCGGCGAAGTCGTACGGGCCGCAGCCGAGCGCATCCGCTCCGGAATCCGGCGAACGCCGACGTCGCACTCGCGCGCACTTTCGGCGATCGCGGGCGGCGACGTCTACCTCAAGATCGAAACGCGTCAGACGACCGGCTCCTATAAGGAACGCGGCGCGCTCAACGCGATGCTGCTCTTGACGCCGGAGCAACGCGCCTGCGGCGTGGTCACGATGTCGGCGGGAAATCACGGCCAAGCCGTCGCCTATCACGGTGCGCGCCTCGGCCTGAAAACAACGGTCGTCATGCCGAAGACGACGCCGTTTCTGAAGGTCCGGCGCACGCGCGATTTCGGTGCGGAGGTCGTGCTCGAGGGCGACTCGTTCGATGAGGCGGCGCAGTTCGCGCGCGCGCTCGCCGCGCGCAGCGGCGCGACGGTCGTTCATCCCTACGACGATCTCAACGTCATTGCGGGACAAGCAACGGCGACGCTCGAGCTACTCGAGGATGCGGGTACCGAGCTCGACGTGCTGCTCGTTCCGGTCGGTGGCGGCGGCCTGATCTCGGGCGCGGTGCTGGCCGTCGAAGCGACGGGTTCGCGCGCCCAGATCATCGGCGTGCAATCGTCGTTCTATCCGAGCGTCTCGGCGGCACGCGGGGGGCCGGCGGTCGCCGGAGGTCCGACGATTGCCGAGGGCATCGCGGTCAAGACGATCGGCCGGCTTCCCCTTGAACTGTTGGCGCATACCGTGCACGAAGTGATTCTGTTGCCCGAAGCCCCGATCGAGACCGCGATCTCACTGCTCTTGGAAGAGGAGAAGACCGTTACCGAAGGTGCGGGCGCGGCCGGCGTCGCCGCACTGCTTGCGAGCAATGGACGCTTTGCCGGCAAGCGCGTCGGGACGCTGCTTTGCGGCGGCAACATCGATCTCGGCATGCTGGCCTCGGTCATCGTGCGCCATCGCATGCGCTCGGGCCGCGTCGTTCGCATTCGCGTGCACATGGTCGACAAGCCGGGAGAACTCGCGACGGTGGCAAGCGCAATCAGCGCCGCCAGCGCCAACGTCCTCGACGTTTCGCACCACCGCGTCTTCGGCAGCATCTCCGCCAAGCACGCCGAACTCGACGTCACGGTCGAAGTCGAACGGCCCGAAGACCTGCCCGGCATCATGACCGCAATCGAGCGCAGCGGCTTTGAGGCCGAGGTCGTTACCGAATAAGGCTTGCTGCGGCCCGGGCGCGAAGCTCGCAGCAGCGATGCACCCTGTTCGGCTGCCTCCCTCGGTCAAACGCGTCCATGAAACCCGGATCTGGGCTGCCTTCGACTACGCATTCCAAGGCATTCTTTATGCCACGCGCACGCAGCGCAACATGCGCATTCACTTGGTCGCGGGCTCACTCGCCCTGTTCGCGACGCTCTTCTTGCGGCTCGAGCGCGCGTACGTGGCGATCATCGTGCTGTGCATCGCGCTCGTCATCGCACTCGAACTCGTCAATACGGCTGCTGAAGCGATCGTCGACCTGATGACGGTCGCGCACCATCCGCTCGCCAAGATCGCGAAGGATGCGACGGCCGGAGCCGTGCTCGTCGCCTCGATGGCTGCGCTGATCGTCGGATACCTGTGCTTTTACGAAGGCGTGACGGCGGCCGGCGCTAAGGTGTCGCACGCGGTCGCCGGCATTCCACGCAACTATGCGCTCGTTACCCTGGTGATCGTGGGCGTCGCGACGATCTTCCTCAAGGCCTACGCCGGCAGGCGCGGCTCGCCGCTGCAAGGTGGGGCGATCTCGGGGCACGCGGCGCTGGCGTTTGCCGGAGCGACCCTCATCACGCTGCTGGCTCCGAGCCTCATCGTCGGCCTACTGGCCTTCTTTCTGGCCTTTCTGGTCAGCCAGAGCCGGGTCGAGTCCGGCATCCATAGTGCGGCTGAAGTGGGCTTCGGGGCGGTTTTGGGCGGCGGGGTCGCCGCGGGCTTGTTTTTCCTCTTCCGGGTGGTATGAAGAGAGGGCTCCTCCCGCGCTTGTGCTATAATGGCGGCAATTTGAGTACCGACCCTCTACCTGCTCCGCGCTCGGCGACTCGGGGCATCCGGCAAACGCCGCGACCCTAAATGACGCCTGACGCCTGGAGTCAGCACTGGCTTGAAATCGGTGCGCTCCTGATCTTGATCGCTGCTTCGGCGTTCTTTTCGGGCTCCGAAGCCGCCCTGATCTCGCTCTCACGCTTGCGTGCCCGGGGCATGGTTGAACGCGGCCTCAAAGGTGCGCCCGCCGTGCTGCGGCTGCTCGAGGAGCGTAATCGCTTTCTGACCTCGATCCTCATCGGAAACACGGTCGTGCTCTTGGCCGCGGATTCGGTGGCAACGCTGCTCTTCGTCAAAGCCGGCGTCCCGAATCCCGCGATCTGGTCGACCCTCGTGATGACCGTGCTGCTGCTCTGCTTTGGGGAAATCATCCCCAAGACGATCGCCGTCGCCAATAACGAACGATGGGCCGTGCGCCTGGCTCCCGTGCTCGAGCGGGTCGCGTGGGTCATGACCCCCGTCAACACGGCCTTCTTGTTTTTCACCAACCAAATCGTGCGGCTTTTCGGCGTGCAGCCGGCACCCAATGGCCTCTTCGTCACCGAAGACGACATTCGCAACATCGTCAACGTCGGCGCCGAACAGAAAGTGCTGGAGGAGCAAGAGCGCGAGATGATCCACTCGATCATCCAGTTCGGCGACACGATCGTGCGCGAGGTGATGACGCCGCGGCCGGATATGGTTTCGGTCGACGTGGCCTCGTCAGGACGCCGTGCGCTCGATCTCGTGATCGCCGAGGGCTACTCGAAGCTGCCGGTTTTCGAAGATACGATCGACAACGTGATCGGCGTCGTCCACGACCGCGAGTTGCTGATCGCGCTTGCGAACGGAACGCTTGCGCAAACCTCAATCCGCGCGCTGATGCGCCCGATCACGCTCGTGCCCGAGAGTAAACGCGTCTCGGAACTCTTGCGCGAAATGCAGCGCGGCAAGTTTTCGCTTGCCATCGTGGTCGACGAATACGGCGGCACGGCCGGACTTGTAACCATGGAAGACCTGCTCGAAGAGATCGTCGGCGAAATCCGCGACGAGCACGACGAAGGCGAAGAAGAGTCGATTCGCATCCTCGCGCACGACGAAGCGATCGTCGACTCGAAAACCAATATTGAGGACGTAAACGCAAAGCTCGGTACGCATCTGCCGCACGAGGATTTTGAAACGATCGGCGGCCTGACGGTCGGGTTGTTCGGGCGCCTCCCTCACGACGGTGAGGAGATCGAAGCGGGCGACGGCGTGCGTTTGCGTATCGATCGCATGCGCGGCCGCCGGATTCTCTCCGTGCACGTGTTCACCAATGGGAAAGCGACCTCGAAGACCGGTGAGGAAGCCGAAAAGCCCGAACGCGAAGTCGCGCTCGACGCCGAACGCGTTTGATGCAGGGCGACGAAGCGCTCCTTGAAGCGGCCCAGGCCGCTCGGGGTCGCGCCTACGCGCCCTATTCGAAGTTTGCGGTCGGCGCCGCGCTGCTCTGCTCCGACGGCACGGTCGTGAGCGGCAGCAACGTGGAGAACGCATCCTACGGCCTCACGATGTGTGCCGAACGAAGCGCTCTCTTCAGCGCGGTTGCGGCCGGGCACCGTCACTTTTCGGCGATTGCGGTCGCTGGGCCGCCGGGCGTGATAACCGCGCCGTGCGGCGCGTGCCGTCAGGTGCTCGCCGAGTTTGGCACGGATCTACGCGTGCTCTATACGAGCAACGAGCGACCGGTTGCGACGACGCTCGCGGCGCTGCTGCCGGCCGCTTTCGAGCTGCCGGGTGCAAGCGAGGTCGGTCCGTGAACGGCCACGCGCGCGCCTATAAAACCAATGCGATCGTCTTGCGCGCGCGTAATCTCGGCGAGGCCGACAAGATCTATACGCTTTTCACCGACGCACGCGGCAAGATCGACGGTGTTGCCAAAGGCGTGCGGCGCGCCAAGAGTCACGTGGCGGGAAAACTCGAGTTCATGAGCGAGGCGACGCTCACGATGCATCGCGGTCGCAACCTCGACGTGATCACGAGCGCCGAGATCAAAACGGCGCACTGGAGCGCGGTCGTTACGCCCGCCGGCTTTGCGACGGCGCATCTGGTTGCCGAATTGGTCGATGCGTTTTCAGAACATGATCTTGCGATGCCCGAAGTCTACACGCTCTTGCGCGGCTTGTTGCGGGCGCTTGGAACCTCGCCCGATCCCGCGGAGCTGGTTCCGCGTTTCGAATTGCGCTTGCTCGGGGCGCTCGGCCTTGCACCGGCGGCCGGCGAGTGCGTGCGCTGCGGCGCCTCGTTTGCCGACGGACCGGCCTGGGCGGATATCGAAGCGGGCGGGCTCGACTGCGAAAACTGCCGTCCCCACCGCGCCGATGTGTTGCCGCTTGCGCCGCTCGACGTCGCCAACTTTCGCGCCCTGGCGGCTCCCGCGGGCGGTCCGTTGAAGCCCGTCACCAAGAGCACGCCCGCGGCGGCGCGGGCGGTTGATGCCTTCGTGACCTGGCATTTGGGCAAGCGGCCGAAATCGAGCAAACTGCTCGACGATCTCGCGCACGTATGATCCTTCGGCCTCCCGCATGATCGTTGCGCTCGACGTCGGCGAGCGCCGCATCGGCGTCGCGATGTCCGACCCGAGCGAAACGTTTTCGCTGCCGCTGCGCACGATCGAACGCGCGGGCTCGATGCACGACGACCTGGAGGCGATTCTCGAAATCGTTCGCGAGTACGGAGCGACCACAATCGTCGTCGGCGATCCGCGTTCGCTTTCGGGCGAGCGCGGTATCGCGGCGCAGAAGATGGACGCCTTCGTCGCGATCCTGGCCAAAGCGTACGCGGGGACGATCGAGCGAGTCGACGAGCGCCTGACGACGGCTCAAGCCACCCGCTCTCTGATTGCGGCCGACGTGTCGCGCAAAGGGCGGAAACGCGTGGTCGATCAGCTCGCCGCGTCGCTCATTTTGGACTCGTTTCTTGCACGGCGCCGTCGCGAACGAAGCGGAGCGTAAGCGCGGATGCGCGGGGCGCGCCGGGCGGCGCTGTTTGGATTTGCGGCCGTGCTGGCCGGCTGCGTTTGCGCTGCCCTATGGCTACGCTATGCGCTCCATGAGGACCGCCGCTTGCCGCGCACGGAAACCGTCGTGATCGTGCCCGCGGGCGCAAGCGGACACGACGTCGCGCGGCTGCTGCAAAGCAGCGGCATCATCGGCTCGGCCGCGCAATTCGAATTGTTGGCGCGCGTGAAGCGACAACAGTCGGCCATGAAGGCCGGAGAATTCGATTTCGCACCGCACTTGTCGATGGCCCAGGTCTTGCGCCAGGTCGTTGCGGGCGGGCGGCAAGTGGCCGTGTGGGTGACCATTCCCGAAGGCTTTACCGCCAAAGAAATTGCGCGCACCTTGGCTGCGCACGCCCTCGGGCAAGCCGCTGCCTTCCAAGCGGTGTTCTTGCACACGCATTTCGATATCGATGGTGTGCGCGCGCCGACGCTCGAGGGGTATCTTTTTCCGGACACCTACCTGATTCCGACCAATGCCGCGCCGGCGCAGATCGCCGGCATCTTGACCGACCAATTTCGCAAAGAGCTTCCTGCCGACGCGACCGTGCAAGCCAAGCACCTCGGGTATTCCGTACCGCAGATCGTTACGCTAGCATCGTTGATCGAACGCGAGGCCAAGGCCGACGACGAACGGGCGCTCATGGCCGGCGTCTACTACAACCGGCTGCGCCTTGGCATGCCGCTCGAGGTGGATGCGACGATCGAGTATACCTTCGCGCACCACAAGGACACGATCACCTACGCCGACCTGGCGCGGGATTCACCCTACAACACCTACAAGCATACGGGACTGCCGCCGACGCCGATCGCCAATCCCGGCCGTCCCTCGCTCGTGGCAGCCCTTCATCCGCGCAAATCCGGCTATTTGTACTACGTGTACATGGGAAATGGACACCACGCGTTTTCGCGAACGCTTGCGGAACACAACGCCAACGTCGCTCGGTACCTACATTGACCGAGGGAAACCTGGGAGGCCATCATCGAAGCTCAAAACGGCGAAGCCGACGGCGCAGGTAAGGTCGAGCTTCGCGATATGCTGGTGATCGAGACCACCGAGGGCAAGAAGTATGAGTTCGAAGTGGTCGGTCTCGTCGAGGACGATGAGAACAATGGATTCGCGGTAGCCTACAGCGAGCAAGCTGACGAGTTCGTGGTAACGGACGACAACGGCAAGTTGCTCGAGGACGATACGCTCGCCCAAGAAATCCTCGATGACTTTTTCGTTTTGGCCGAGGAGTCGGCTCCCGAGGAGAACTGAGCAAGCCCGGTCTCGCGCGCCCGCGTCGCGTGCTGTTTCTCTCCGCCGCCGTCGGCGTGGGACATACGGCCGCGGCCCAGGCCGTTCGTGCCGCGCTCCACGAGATCGATCCGGCGATCGAAACGCAGACGGTCGACTCGTATAAGTATGCGGCCAGCATTTTCTCAAAGGTGGTCGCCGACGGCTACATCGGCATGGTCAAGACCGTGCCGCAGGTCTACAGCTATATCTACGACCGGGCCGAGCGTGCGACGCACGTGCCGGCCTTCCGCCGCTGGGTAAGCCAATACACGGCCGGCAATCTACGAAAGCTGGTCGACGAGCAGCATCCGGATTTGGTGGTCTGCACGCACGCGTTTCCTTGCGGCGTGATGTCCGAGTACAAACGTCAATTCGATCCCGAACTTCCGGTCGTCGGGGTCGTCACGGATTTTGTGGTTCACCCCTTTTGGATCTACCCGAATATCGACGCGTATTCGGTAACGACGCCGGAGATGCGGGCGACGCTCGTCGCACGTGGGGTGCCGAGCGAGAACGTGCTGCTTTCGGGGATTCCGGTTGACCCGCGTTTCGCGAGGCGGCGTCTGCCGGTCGACGCGCTACGCGCGGAACTCGATCTGCCGCGCGACCGGCCAATCGTCTTGATCATGGGCGGCGGCGTCGGAATCGGCCCGCTCGACAAGATGATGCGCGCCTTGGGCGACGTCAAGATACCGCTCGCCGCTGCGGTGATCGTGGGACGCAACGCCGGCCTCGAGCGGCGCGTGATCGCGGCCGCCGAACGCACGCCCTATCCGCTGCGCGTCTTCGGTTTCGTGAACAACGTCTTCGACTACATGCATGCAAGCGATGTGTTACTTACGAAACCGGGCGGTCTCACGTCGTCCGAGGCGCTGGTCGCGCAGATTCCGATGGTCCTGGTCAAACCGTTGCCGGGCCAAGAGCAGCGCAATACCCGCTACCTGGTCACGCGCCGCGCGGCGATCAGCGTGAACGGCGGTTCGGAGCTTGCAAGAGCGGTGTCGGAGCTGCTCGAATCCGGCCGGCGCCGCGCGGAGTTACTCGAGCGCGCGAGCCCGCTGCGTCACCCGGACGCCGCGCTCGCCGTGGCCGAGCGCATCGTCGAATTGCTGGAACGCCGTAGCAGCGTGCCCTTAGGCGCGCGGCAGACGCCACACAACGATGGCGCCCGCCGCGAACTCGAGGAGCGAGAGCGCGATTGCCCCGCGGGGTCCGGCTCCCGCGTGCACGGCATTTAAGCGCAAGACAAGCGGCGCCGTAAGCAGCGGGGCAATCACTTGGGGCAGCGTGGTGGCGACGTTCCAAACCCCCATCGCCGTTGCCATCGACTGCGGCGGCAAAAGCGCGGTTGCTAGCGCCCAATCCGCTGTCACGAATGCCCCCCAGGCGGCGCCGGCGACCCCCGCGCTGAGGTAGGCGACCAGCAGCGAGGAGGTCGTGCCGAGTACGATGAGCGCCACAACGATCAGCGCGACCGCGACGCTGACGACCAGGCGCTTGTCGCTCGTATCGGCCGGCCTCGCCGCGAGCGGCGCGCCGGCCACGGCTGCCAGTGTGAAGGTGAGGAAAATGAAGGCCGTCTGCATTTCCAGAGCCGCGCGCGCAACGCCCAAGCTGTCGCGCACGAAGAACAGTAAGAAACCGAGTAACGTGAAGAACCCGACATTGATGAGCCCGCGCGAGAGCAGCAGAACGCGCAAGTTCCGGTCGCTGCGCAGCTCGTTGCGCGCGGCGGGCGCCGGCGGCGAGGCCACTAATCCTCGCAAATATTCGGCCGTCGCGCCGTACGATGCGGCCAGCGGCACGGAAATTGCCACGGCAACGATGCGCAGGTCGTGCAGCAAGCCCGCCACGAGCAAGCCGGCAGCATTTCCGGCGGACTGGTAGACCGCCATCCACGACGAGGCTAGGCCGCGCCGTTCCGGCACGACGTAGTCGGGAATCACCGCTTGGTAGGGGCCGCCCGCCACGTTCATGGCCGCTTGCAGCAGCAGAAACGCCGCAACGAACTGCGCGAAGCTGGGCGCCAAGTAGAACCAAAACAGTGCCGGGATCGCGAGGGCGATGCCGGCTGCGTAGAAGCGCTGCCTGCTCCCGGTCCGGCGGCGCTCGGAATCCGACAGCGCGCCTGCCGCGAGTTGTACGACCGTCGCAACGAGGGCGCCGGCGGCGGCGATGAGCGCATAGGCGCGGATTGCCCCGGGGCCGGCGAGCGCGATGCTTCGCGCCTGAAGCGACACCGCCAGGATGGCGCCCCACACCAGTTGGATTCCACCATTCAGCGCGCACAAGCGCGCCGCGCTAACCCGAGGTTTGGTAAGCGAGCGCGTAACGGTAGTCATCGATCGTGTCGATATCGAAGCAAAGGGACGGTGACGCGTCGCGGATCGCGCCCGCGCGAATGCCGAGCACCCGTTGCGCGCGCGCCTCGAGGTGTTCGATACGTAAGCGCCGGGCGGCGAAGCGCAAGAGCAGCCCCGGCCCAAGCAGGACGGCCATGCGAAGCAGGCTCTTGCGCGCGTCAAAAAACTGCTGCGACACGCTTAGCACCTTCGGCGCTACCCCGGCCGCAAAGTAGACGACGCTGCCGTTCGCGACGCGCTCGTCACCCAGACGCGTGAGGTGCGGCGGCGCACCCGGGAAGGCGTGCTCGTAGTCGCTGCCGCGAGCGAGCGGCAACGCGAGTTCGACGCGCGCGGCCCGGGCTCGCTCCACGAACTCCGCCACCGGCGCTCCGGTAACGAACGGCAGGTCGCTGCTCAGCAAGAGCAACGGTTCCGTAGCGCCGCTCTCGATCGCTAGGCGCAGGTTATCGCGCCCGTCGGGCGCCTCGGCAACCACGGCGTCGACCCGAGAGGCGCAGTGGCGACGAACCTCGTCGCCACCGATCACGCTGATACGCGCCGCACCGGCGAGGCGCGCTGCGTCGATCGCGGCGTCCAAAAGCGTGATCCCCCGAACGCGGGCCAGGGCTTTGACCTCGCTGCCGATTTGGCTTGCAAGCTCGCCGCCGACGCGGCCGCCGGCCGTAATGGCGGCGTTCACCCTGGCCGCCGTGATGAGCGCATGCGAGCCTGTGATGTCACGGTTGGCGGAGTTCCTTCTCGTTATTTGGAAGCATTGCGTAATTGGAGACGCTTCGGCGCTCGTCGAAGGAGAAGATATGGAGATTCTCTATCAACCCGTGGTCAACTTGGCCAACTCTGCTCCGGTCAAGCTGGAAGCGTTCTACCGGCCGACCCAGCCGGTCGGTGAGGTAAAGGACTTTATCGCTTCGACCGAGCGTTCCGGCGGCATCAAGGCGCTCTTGCAAGAAACGATGGACGGCGCATTCTCCGATTGGCCGAAGATCAACCGGCCGTTTATCCAGTTGTCGCTGAACATATCGATTGCCAACCTCGACGAGGACGATCTTCCCAAGCGCATGGCCAAGTCCCTAAAGAAGCATCGTTTCGACGCAAAGAATCTGTGGCTCGAGCTGGACGAGGCGATGCAAGGCATCAACGACCCCAAGCGGATCGCCCGCATGAAGAATCTTGCCGAGATGGGCCTGCGCTTCAGCGTCGACAGTTTCGGCACCGAGATCTCGCAGTCCACGCTGTACGATCTCCAGCGTCTGCCGATCGGCGAGCTGAAGCTCGACGGGCGCATCGTCTCGGATGCCGACATCAACATGGAGCATCGCGGCGAGGTGAAGATGGCCGTCGACATCGCCAAGCAAATCCACGTCGGCGTGTCGGCAAAAGGCATCGAACGGGCGGAGATCGCCTCGCTGATGCTGCGACTTGGTTGCACGTATGGCCAGGGCTACTACTATGCGCGGCCCGCGCCGGCGCGCGAAATCGCCGCGGTTATCGATCGCTTGCGCCAGCCCGGAGCCTGAGGCGGGGAGGTAACGTTCGCGCGGCGCGCTAATCCTCGCCGTCGCCCGGGAGGGATGGGTGAGTGGCTGAAACCAACCGTTTGCTAAATGGTCGTGGGTCTCAAAAACCCATCGAGAGTTCGAATCTCTCTCCCTCCGATGACTTCAAGCAAAAAGCTCCTGGACGGGAGCTTTTTCGCTGAAGATCGGGCACCGCAACGTTGCAGGGAACGCAGGCATCGCGCGGTATCATATCGGGTCCCCGCCGAGGGACACGTGCGGTCGTAGCTCAATTGGATAGAGCAACAGGCTACGAACTTGTAGGTTGGGGGTTCGAGTCCCTCCGACCGCACGAACGGCTCGGTAGCTCAGCGGTAGAGCGGGGGACTCATAAGCCCTAGGTCGCAGGTTCAAATCCTGCCCGAGTCATTTACAAAACCCTTATTTGTCGGGCTTTCTCGGTCGACCGAAGGCGAGTCGATCATCCCACTTCAGCGAGCGGAGCCCCATTGGAGCCCCATTGGGATCGACGAGAGCGGTGCGGCGCTATCCGGCCGCCTCGTCGGCGTCGGGGATGGCTGTGTTTCCGAGCACGAGGCTGCTCGCGCGGGCCATCGCTTCCGCCTGGAGGCTGTCGGCCACGTGACCGTAGCGGTCCATCGTGAAGCCTGCAGTTGCGTGTCCCGCAATCTCCTGGATGACCTTCACGTGCACGTCGGCGGCGATAAGTGACGCGACCGCCGTATGCCGGAGCATGTGGAAGTAGACGTGCCCGAAACCAAGTTCTTTGGCCATCGAGATGAAGGCCGGAGTGAACGACCGCGGGTTCCATTCGGTGCCGTCAATCTCGCAGACAACGAGGTCGCGATCCTGGTAAGCGGGACCGATGGCGAGCCGGAGTTTCTTTTGTTCGATCCGGTGCTTCCGCAGTTCTTCGAGGACACGCGGCGGAATCGAGATTCGGCGCTGTTTGCCGCTTTTTGGCAACTTAAAGTGCAACCGATAGCGCGGCCCGAGGCTTCCGCGATGACGCGACTGCGAGGATCATCCGTTCAAGTTCGGCCGGTTCCAGAAACTTGATGTCCGGTTTCGTCGGCTGCGGTCGCTCTTCGAGTCGCTCGGCCGATGCCGGGTTCGTCGCGATGATGTGAGCCTTTACTGCGCCCTTCAGGGCCGAAGAGATGATGTTGTGCGCCTGCCGAACCGTTGTCGGGCTCAGAGGGCCGCCGTCGACCGCGCCACTCGCTTCGAGTTTCGCGTAAAGCGTTTCGAGCATTACCGGCGTTACGTCGCTGACCTTAACCCCACCGATATTCGGAAATATCTGATAGCGTCCGAGGTTTTGGTATCTGTGTAGAGTCGAGGCGCTGAACTTTCCGAGCTTTACGAGGGCGTCGCGTTTTGCGAACCATTGTTCGATGAGGTCGCGCATCGTCGCGTCGGACTTGCGTACGTGCTCGCCGCGTTGCACCTCGGCGAGACGTTTCACACGTTGCGTCTTTGCATCTGTGAGCGTACCGAAGACGGTCTCTTGGATGCGTTCGGGCTTTCCGTACGGGTCCGGAGCATAGTAGCGGATTTGATATGAGCCGTCGGTCCTTTGGCGAATGCCAGGCGGCAGCTTTTTTTGTTTCATGGTTTACTTTCTGAAGCGAGTGCTTCGGTGATTCGTTATGTCGTTTTGATGCCGTGGCGGTCACGTTGCCGCTCTATCACCCCCTTCCAATACACGGAAATGGTAGGCCGGGGATGTGCCAAACGCATGGCACATCCTGCATTCGTTCGTTCGATGTGATCGCAACACGCAACGGCCGAGCCGCGCAGATGTGTTTTCATCGCGCGTGATCGCAACG
>Ga0302326_10022007_pt1 | contig 13047 bp, 9 predicted proteins | sample Palsa_T0_3_FD_202264 | JGI IMG/M metagenome (GOLD analysis project Ga0302326, IMG submission 202264) | Peat permafrost microbial communities from Stordalen Mire near Abisko, Sweden - Palsa_T0_3 | ecosystem: Environmental > Terrestrial > Soil > Palsa > Peat permafrost | place: Sweden: Abisko... | reverse complement strand
TACCAGTCCCGTCACCGGGCGGGTCAGCCGGGCGGAAGTAACCCGCGGCAATCTGGTCACCGGCGGCAACAATGGCGGCACCTTGCTGTCATCGGTGGTTTCAATGGACCCTATCTATCTGTATTTCGACAGCGACGAACAGGCTTATCTGCGCTACACCCGGCTGGCCCGCGACGGACAGCGTTCGAGTTCGCGCGATGCGCCGAATCCTGTCCAAGTGGGGCTCGCGAACGAGGAGGGTTTCCCTCACGCCGGCCGGATGGACTTCGTCGACAACCAACTCAACCCGCAAACCGGCACCATCCGTGCCCGTGCGGTGCTCGACAACAAGGACGGACAATTCACGCCGGGACTGTTCGCCCGGGTCCAACTGCTGGGAAGCGATGAGTACAACGCGATTCTGATCGACGACCGCGCGGTGAATACCGATCAGAGCCAGAAGTATGTGTTCCTGCTCGGAGCCGACAACAAAATCGAGTATCGCAAGGTGACCCTGGGACGCGTCGTCGATGGCCTGAGGGTCGTCAGAGAAGGCCTCAAAGCGGGCGATACCATCGTGGTCAATGGCGCGCAGCGCGTGCATCCCGGCATCACCGTCACCCCACAGCGGGTGGCGATGGGCGGCGATGCCCCTACGCAGAACGCCTCGTAAGGCGAGGTTTCGATGAATATTTCATCATTCTTCATCGAGCGGCCGATATTCGCATCGGTGCTGGCCATCATCCTCACGGTGGCCGGGCTCCTGGCAATGCCGGTGCTTCCGATCAGCGAATACCCCGAAATCGTTCCGCCGACCGTTGTGGTCAGCGGTCAATATCCCGGCGCCTCGCCTAAGACTATTGCGGAAACGGTCATCACGCCGCTCGAGCAGCAGATCAATGGCGTCGAAAACGCCATTTATACCGAGTCCACCGCGACGCCCGATGGGTCCTTCTCGATCACCGTGACTTTCCGGCTGGGCACCAATCTCGATATCGCCCAGGTGCAGACGCAGAATCGCGTCTCTCAGGCCGAGCCGCGCCTTCCGGACGTCGTGCGCCAGGTGGGTCTGGTGACGCAGAAGCGCTCGCCGGACCTGACCATGGTGGTGTTCCTGCGTTCGGTCGACGGGCGTTATGACTCGCTTTATTTGCGCAATTACGCGGTCATCCAGATTCGAGACGTGCTCGCGCGCCTGCAGGGGGCGGGCGATGTGCAGGTGTTCGGATCGGGCGACTATGCCATGCGCCTGTGGCTCGACCCCAGCAAGATCGCCGCGCGCAGCATGGACGTCGATGAAGTGCTGGCGGCGGTGCGTGAGCAGAACGTGCAGGTGGCTGCGGGGCAGATCGGCGGCCAGCCGTCGCTTCCCGGGACGCAGTTTCAGTACATCGTGAATGCCCAAGGCCGTCTGCAGACCGAACAGGAGTTCGGCAACATCGTGGTCAAGAACGGCGCCAACGGCGAGACCACGTACTTGCGCGATGTCGCAAGGATCGAATTAGGTCCCGACAATTACGCGTTGCGTAGCATGCTCGACGGCAAGCCGGCCGTCGCGATTCCGGTGTTCCAGCTGCCGGGCGCGAACGCGCTCGACCTGTCCACGTCGGTGCGCGCGGCCATGAAGGAACTCGCGAAGAGTTTCCCGGAAGGCGTCACCTACGAAATCGACTATGACCCCACGGTGTTCGTGCGCAGCTCCATCGAGGCGGTGGTGCACACCTTGTTCGAAGCGGTGTTGCTGGTCGTGCTCGTGGTCATCGTCTTCCTGCAGACCTGGCGCGCGAGCATCATCCCGCTGGTCGCCGTGCCCGTGGCGATCGTCGGAACCCTGGCGGCACTGCTGGCGGCCGGATTCTCGATCAACTCCCTCACTCTGTTCGGCCTGGTTCTGGCAACCGGGATCGTCGTCGACGACGCCATCGTCGTGGTGGAGAATATCGAGCGCAAAATCGAGGAGGGACTCAATCCGCACGCCGCGGCGCATGCCGCGATGGGCGAGGTCACGAGACCCATCATTTCCATCATGCTGGTGCTGTGCGCCGTGTTCATTCCCGTCGCTTTCGTCAACGGCCTGACGGGTCAATTCTACCGTCAGTTCGGAATCACCATTGCGGCCAGCACGATCATCTCGACCTTCAACTCGTTGACCCTGTCGCCGGCCTTGGCCGCGTTGCTTCTGAAGCCTCGCAGTGCGCCGCCCGACGCATTTCAGCGCGGCATCAATCGAGTGCTCGGCGGTTTCTTCGGATGGTTCAACCGGCTATTCGAGCGCGCGTCTTTGCGCTACGGGCACGGCGTGTCACGCATTACCTCGATCCGGCGCACCGTGCTGGTGCTGTTCGGGGCGTTGCTGATCGGTACCTGGGCGATCTTCCATGTGGTGCCCGGAGGCTTCATTCCGGGCCAGGATAAACAGTACCTGGTAGGCATCGTCCAGTTGCCGGATGCCGCCTCGCTTGATCGCACGGAAAAAGTAGTCCGGCAGATCTCGGAAATCGCGCAGAAGACTCCCGGCGTCGATCATGTCATCGGATTCTCGGGGCTTTCGGTGCAGGGATTCGTCAACCTGAGCAACGCCGCGGTGGTTTTCTTTCCGTTGACATCATTCGACCAGCGCAAGAGCAAAGACCTCTCGGCCGCTGCCATCGCGGGATCGCTCAACAAACAATTCGGCGCGATTCAGGACGCGGTGATTTTCGCGGTACCGCCGCCGCCGGTGCAAGGATTGGGGAACACCGGCGGATTCAAGCTCTTCCTGCAGGATCGGGGTGCGCACGGCTACGATGAGCTCGCACGGGTCACGAACGAGGTGCTCGATAAAGCCCGCCAGCAGCCCGAACTCAATCCCTATGCGACCTACACCACATTCCAGAACAGCGTGCCGCAACTGTTCGCCGATGTGGATCGCGTCAAGGCGAAGCAGCAATCCGTTCCCCTCTCGGGCGTCTTCGATACCCTGCAGGCCTACCTGGGATCGGTTTATGTCAACGACTTCAACCGTTTCGGACGCACCTTCCGGGTCTACGCGCAGGCCGAGGCGCAGTTCCGGGCTCAACCGGAGGACATCGCGAATCTGAAAATGCGCAACTCGAACGGCGACATGGTGCCCATGGGCGCGGTGGCCGACGTGCGCTTCGAGTCCGGTCCCGACCGTGTTTCGCACTACAACGTATATCTCGCCGCGGACATCAACAGTCAAGGTGCCGCGGGAGTGTCCTCGAGCCAGGCCACTGCCGCCATGGAGCGGGTGCTCAAGGACACTCTGCCGAACGGCTTCGGCTACGAGTGGACCGATTTGACGTTTCAGCAGAAATCAGCGGGCGACACGGCGCTCCTCGTGTTCCCGATTTGCGTCCTGCTGGTGTTCTTGATCCTCTCGGCTCAATACGAAAGCTGGGCGCTGCCGCTGGCGGTCATCCTGATCGTGCCGATGTGCCTGCTATCCGCCATGGCCGGCGTATGGCTCAAGGGATCCGATAACAACGTGCTCACGCAGATCGGCTTCATCGTGCTGGTGGGTCTGGCCTGCAAGAACGCGATCTTGATCGTGGAATTCGCGCGCGAGCGGGTGGAACACGGCTTGGCGCCGGTGGAAGCGGCGATTGAAGCCTGCCGGTTGCGCCTGCGACCCATTCTCATGACATCGTTCGCGTTCATCTTTGGCGTGATACCGCTCGTGGTTGCGAGCGGCGCCGGCAGCGAAATGCGGCAGGCCATCGGCATTGCCGTGTTCGCCGGCATGCTCGGCGTCACGAGCTTTGGATTGTTCTTGACGCCGGTGTTCTTCGTGACCATCGAAACCTGGCTGGCTCGACATAGACCTGCCGGCGCTCGAGCACCCTTGGGATATTCGGCAGTCGACGCAGAGGAGCCACGCAATGTATAGGTTCGGCGTCAGAGGGGCGGCGGCCATGGTCATGTCGGCGGCGATTGCCGGGTGCGCAGTCGGCCCGAACTATCATCGGCCCGAGACGCAGCTCGATGCAGCCTTCGCGAATACGGGCGAGCCGGGATTGGCGGCGGGAGATCCCATCGAGCGCTATTGGACCGCGTTCGGCGATCCGCTGCTGACGCAATTGGTCGAGGATTCGGTCGTGCACAACAAGGATCTGGCGGCGGCGACCGCGAACTTGCAGGCGGCGCGGGCCGTGCGGCGGTTGACCGGATTCGATCAGTTCCCGACCGTGACGCTGACCGGCGGCTATGCCCAGAATCAAGATGCGCAACAGCAATTTCCCGGCTTTACGGTTACGAACGCCCAGCGCAATTTCGACACCGCACAAGCGGGGTTCGACGGTCTGTGGGAACTCGATCTGTTCGGCCGCGTGCGGCGCAATGTGGAAGCGGCCCGGGCGGACGTGGGGGCGAGCGAGGCCACGTTGCGGGATGCGCGGGTCAGCGTCATCGCCGAGGTGGCGCGCGACTATTTCATCTTGCGCGGCCTGCAGGATCAGCTGACCCTCACGAAACGCAACGCGGAGAATGAATTCAGCACCTTGAAACTGACGCGCACCCGCCTCGAGGCGGGCAGGGGCAACGAGCTCGATACGTCGCGCGCCGAAGCGCAATGGCAAACCACGTTGTCCTCGATCCCGACGCTCGAGGCCTCGATAGCGACGACCATCTATCGTTTGAGCGTCCTCACGGGCCGGCCGCCGACGGCGCTCGTCGACACGCTCTCGCCGCAGGCGGCGGCGCCCGAATTGCCGCTCCTGAGCAGCATCGGGACACCGGAGCAGTTGCTGCGCCATCGTCCCGATGTACGAGTCGCCGAGCGGCAGCTGGCCGCCGCGACGGCGCGTGTGGGCGTCGCGATGGGAGATTTGTTTCCGAAAGTGACGCTGGTGGGCGAATTCGGGTATATAGCCCCCGGATTCAGCGGCATCGGCCAAAGCGAATCAAAGTCCTACTCCGCCGGCCCCAGTATCTCCTGGGCCGCGTTCGATCTCGGCCGGGTGTTTGCCCGCATCGGGTCGTCCCGGGCGCAAACCGATGCCGCCCTGGCTCGCTACCAAGGGGCGGTACTCGGTGCGCTCGAGGACACCGACGGCGCGTTGATCACGTACGGCCGCTCGCAGTCGCGGCGCGATGCGCTGCGGGTGGCGGCGGCTGCGAGCGACAAGGCCGCTTCGTTGGCGCAACAGCGATTCGAGGGCGGATTGATCGATTTCTTGGAAGTGCTCGATGCCGAGCGTACGTCGTTGAGCGCCGAGTTGCTGCTCTCCCAAAGCCGCACCGATGCCGCCACATCACTCATTGCCGTCTACAAGGCGTTGGGGGCCGGCTGGGCAATTCCCGAATCCAGCGCGCCGGTTGCTGAAAACCGCTGAGCCTTGCCGCCATCGGCACAGCCGGCTTGTCGTTGTGTGGAAACTTGTCGTGGTGCACCCCAATCCAGCAGCGTCGCCGCGGCCAGCGGATGAGGAGTAAGCTGTGACCCCGCGCTTTTGCGCGAATCGATCGAGGGCCGATGAAAAATGGATGCAATTGCGCAGTCCCTGCTCGCGGCACAGATCAGAGCCGAGGCGTTATTCAGGGAAGTAGTCGAGAGGAGGCTCCGGATCGCCGTATCGCCGCCGATGACATCGTGTATTTGGATTTCGGGAGCCGACGGACACCACGCGGTTCTCGATTCGTCACGGCAACAATCAATCGCTTCGCGAGCCTGACGCCAACGGCAGGCCTCGACACTGGATCTTGGAGATTCACTTTGTCGATCGAGTCCGAAAAATCGGCGGCTTTTTCGAGGAGCTGCTGACAGTTGATGCCGAACCGAACGGCTGACGATGCCGCGCGGGTTCGGCACGCTTTTATCGACGTGTATTACTGGCTGGATTCCCAATCATGAGGAGATCGCACGATGAACGCAGTTCTTAAAGAAGTCCCTATATCAAACGCTGTCACAAAATTTCTCGAAGCCCCAAAGAAGTTGCTGATCAACGGCAAATGGATATCTGCCGCTTCCGGCAAGTCGTTCGAGGTCAAGAACCCGGCAACCGGCCGCACGATTGCTCACGCGGCGGAAGGCGACAAAGCGGATATAGACGCCGCGGTTCAGGCCGCACGGCACGCTTTCGACGCCGGCCCTTGGCCAGCCATGACGCCGTCCCAGCGGAGCAAGGTTATTTGGCGGATCGGCGACCTGATCTCGAAGTACGCCGATGAACTCGCCGAGCTGGAATCGATCGACAATGGTAAGCCGATGGCAGTTGCCAGAGCCGCCGACGTACCTCTCGCGGCGGACATTTTTCAATACATGGCAGGGTGGTGCACCAAGATCGAGGGAAAAACCATTCCGCTATCGGTCCTCTACACGCCGGGCGTCCAGTACCATTCGTACACACGACCGGAGCCGATCGGTGTCGTGGGACAAATCATTCCCTGGAACTTCCCGTTGCTCATGGCTGCCTGGAAGCTGGCCCCGGCGCTGGCCACGGGTTGTACCGTAGTGCTCAAGGTGGCGGAGGAAACGCCCCTCTCGGCGTTGCGCCTCGGCGAAATTATGCAGGAGGCGGGTCTTCCCAATGGCGTGGTAAACATCGTCACGGGCTTCGGCGAAACGGCAGGCGCCGCGTTGGCTGGGCATCCGGGAGTCGACAAGGTCGCCTTCACGGGATCGACTGAGGTCGGCAAGCTCATCGTCCAGGCGGCCGCGAAGGACTTGAAGCACGTGTCGCTGGAACTTGGAGGCAAGTCGCCGAACATCGTCCTCAAAGACGCCGATCTGGACGTCGCCATCGCCGGTGCAGCGAACGCCATATTCTTCAACCATGGGCAATGCTGTTCTGCCGGCTCGCGCCTGTACGTGCAGAAGAGCATTTTCGATCAAGTCGTGGAAGGTGTGGCGGCAAAGGCCCGAGCAATCAAACTAGGTTCCGGGCTCGATCCGACGACGGAGATGGGGCCCGTGGTTTCCGAGACGCAGCTCAACCGGGTCTGCGGCTACCTCGACGCGGGCCAGAAAGAAGGCGCTCGAGCGCTCGCAGGAGGCAAGGCGCGGGAGGGCGCGGGATACTTTGTCGAGCCGACGGTGTTCGTAGACACCAAGCCGAATATGAAGATCATCCAGGAAGAGATCTTCGGGCCGGTGGTTGCGGCGACGCCGTTCACCGATTTGAATGACGATCTCGTTCGCCAGGCCAACGACAGCATCTATGGGCTGGCCGCCGGCATCTGGACCCGCGATGTGAGCAAGGCACATACCCTGGCGGCGAAACTCAATGCCGGCTCGGTATGGATCAATTGCTATAACATTTTCGATGCGGCACTTCCGTTCGGAGGCTACAAACAGTCCGGCTGGGGGCGCGAAATGGGCGAGGCAGTACTGGCGAACTACCTCAACACGAAGGCGGTAACGATCAGTCTCTAAGTTCTTGACCCGCCTGTGCGTAATCAGCATAGGCGGGTCAGTTTTCCACGCTCGGCAACCTTTGAGCCGCCCCTCGGTACTCAACTTTCGATGCCGGCTTCAATAAACCTCTGCGGGCGCCCCTTCCGAGCGTGAGCGTCGGGATTTTGGAACAATACGCCCAGCTCCGTGCTGCGCTGTTACGCGCTTCACCCCGCTACACGCCGCGCCCGGTTTCGTTACGCAGCATCCTCATCTATGGCGTCGTATTGGGTCTATGGCTGCTCGTGCTCGCCGGCGCTCTGACGTTTTCGGGCGTGCTGACCTGGGCAGCCGGGCTGCTTTATGTGACTTACGATACGCTGCTGCTGTTCTACGTATTTTTGAGCACCCGCCATCTTTTGCGCAGCACGCCGTCCGGCGCTCCAGCCGGCGCCGATCGCCGTGAGGCCGGCCCCGACGCCGCAGTCATCATCGCTGCGCGCAATGAGCTGGCGGCGCTACCCCGCACGATCGCTGCTCTGCTGGCCCAGACACAAGCACTGCAGATGATTTTCGTCGTCGATGACGGGTCCACCGACGGCACCCTGCGCATGCTGCGCGAACGCTATGGCGTCAAGGAAGGCGCAAGGGGCGGCCTGGAAAAATCCAGCCTCATTCCGAACCTCGCATGGCTGCACCGGCCACACAGCGGCAAAGCGCTCGCACTGAACGCGGGACTCGCGCATATCGCCGCCGACATCGTGCTGACGGTGGATGCCGACACGATTCTCGAGCCTGGCGCAGTGGCGGCGGTGTGCGGCGCGTTCCGGCAGGAACCGCAACTGGTTGCGGCCTGTGGTGTGTTGCGGCCGGTCGTCGAGAAGGACGCCGCGGGACTGAACGCCGCTCGCCGGTTCTTCCAGTGGTTCCAGACCTATGAATATATACGAGCCTCCATCTCGCGCGCCGCGTGGATGCGCGCCGATGCGATGCTGTTGGTCTCCGGCGCGTTCGCGGCTTTTCGGCGGGATGCGCTGCTCACGGTCGGCGGCTTCGATGCAAACTGCCTGGTCGAGGACTACGAGTTGATCCACCGCCTGCACCGCTGGTCCTACGAACACGGCGCGCGCTGGACCGTGCGCGTGATTGGCAGTGCGCGCGGCGCGACCGACGTGCCGGGGACTCTGCCTGCGTTCTTACGCCAGCGCCGCCGCTGGTTCGCCGGATTCCTGCAAACGCAATGGTGGAATCGCGATATGACCGGCAACTCTCGCTACGGCCTGCTGGGCCGCGTGATGATGCCCGTGAAAGCGATCGACACGCTGCAGCCGGTCTATGGCCTTACGGCGTTCTGCCTGCTGCTCTGGTTTGCCGCGCACGGCCGGTCCGTGCTGCTGCCGGTGTCCTCGATCATCGCCGGCAAGATTTTCATCGATCTGGCCTTTCACCTGTGGTCGGTGCGGCTGTACTCGGTCTGGACCGGCGAGCCGGCCGGCGGTGCGCGCTTCGGCCTCGCCTTCGTCGCTGCGCTCGCGGAGCCGTTCAGCTTTCAGCTCATGCGCCACAGCGGCGCGGTCTGGGGGTGGTGGGCATTCCTGAGCGGCCGGCTGAGCTGGGGCACCGCACCCGCGGCGGAACCCAAAAAAGGCGCTTATGCCGAGGGTGAAAGGCAAACGCCGTGATCGACAACAATCGCTACACCCAAACGGCTGCGATCCTGCACTGGCTGGTTGCAGTATTGATCATCGTCAACGTGGGCCTGATCTGGACGGTCGATTACCTACCGGAAGCCTGGGGCAGACCCGTGATCGACACGCACAAATCCATCGGCATCACGGTACTTGGGCTGGGACTGCTTCGCATCCTTTGGCGGGCCGCCCACGCGCCGCCGTCATTGCCCGACACTTATGCGCGCTGGGAACGGCTCGGCGCCAAGGCTGCGCATGTTGTTCTGTATGGACTCATCTTCTGTCTGCCGCTGAGCGGCTGGATACACGATTCAGCCTGGAAGGATGCGGCGACACATCCGATGCGGCTATTCGGTACTTTCCCCTGGCCGCGCATCGGCGTGATCACCACCTTGCCCGCGGACACGAAGGAGTCTTTGCATACCGTGTTCCGAAACATCCATACGGCGCTCGCTTACGTGCTGTACGGGCTGGTCGCGCTGCACATCGGCGGCGCGCTCAAACATCAATTCCTCGATAAGGAGCGGGAACTGCAGAGGATATTGCCCTGGGGAGGGAAGCCGTAAAAATTCCGGCGCTCACCCGCAATACTGTTGCGCCGCACATACGTGCCGGAGAACAGCTTAGTGCGGAAGGTGTAAAATCCGCGGCGCACGGGCTCTTTACGGTAAACCGCCGGGAGGGAAGGATTATGGACAGAAGAGAATGGCCTGAGGGAGTCACGATCTTGCTGGGTGTCTGGATCTTGATTTCCCCTATGGTGCTGGGATTTGCGCCCAGTCTGCGCGAGGTCACGTGGAATTCCTGGGTCATTGGTGTGGTTCTTTTGATAGTGGCTGCCGGCCGCGCGGCCGCCCAAGTACCGAAGGTTTGGCAGGAAGCTGCTAATCTGGTGCTGGGCATTTGGTTGATATTGTCGCCCTGGATTCTCGAGTTTGCGGCACACGCAGCGGCGCGAAACAGTACGCTGGTTGCGGGTATTGTCGTGGCAGGGATTGCTCTATGGGCGATGTTGGTGGACATCGATGTGCGACAGTGGATGCACGAGCGGCATCTCACACACTGACGAAACAGTGAGATCCGCTGCGGCAATTTCGGGCGCCGAAGAGGGGCGGAACCCCCTTCGGCGCGGAACAGGGAAGTGGATCAGACAATAGTGGAAGTGACATACCTGGAACTGAGGTCCGCTCCGGCCTCATTCGCATCTCGTCGACCCACTGAACACGTGACGAAGGAAGAGCTCTCCCGCGATGAATACTTGACGCTTTACCGGCGGGTCGGCTCGCCTCTGCGATGGGACCAAAGGCTCCGCATGCCGGCCGAGGAGTTGACGGTACTGTTGCAATCGTCGCTTCGGATCTATGTGCTTAGGGACTCGTCCCACAATGCGCTTGGTTTCTGTGAGTTCGACGCGGCCGGATTTCCCGAGACCGAACTCAAGAACTTTGGATTGGTGCCGGAAGCGCAGGGGCGAGGGTTGGGTCCCTGGCTGCTCGGGATATCCCTGCAGCACGAGTGGAGTTTGGGGCCCAAGCGGATCTGGCTGCACACGGATACATGGGATCATCCGGCGGCAATCCCGACCTACGAACGGGCCGGTTTTCGCGTATACGCCGTCCGTCAAGAACCGGTCGGCCCGCTTTAGCGCTGCGGCGATTAGCGGCGATATTCAGCCCGCGCACCCGAGTCAGCGGTTGTGCCGCCCCAGTCCGGCGTGGGAAGATTCCCTGAAGGCTGGATACGGGAGTTGATGAATGACGCAACGGGTGGCGCTGGTGACGGGCGGCGGTCGGGGGATCGGGCGTGAGGCGGCGCTGCTGCTGGCGGCCGCCGGAGCGCGCGTGATGGCCGTATCGCGCAGCGCAGCCGAGCTCGAGACGGTTGGTCTCGAATATGTCGCGGCGGACCTCGGCACCATCGAGGGTTGCGCCCTGGCCGTTGCCGAAACCGAGCGACGACTGGGTCCCATCGACTTGCTGGTCGTGAACCATGGCATCGGCTCGGCTCACGAGCGGCTCGTATGGGAGCAGGATCCCGAGGTTTGGCGCGAAACGATGCGCATCAATCTCGACGGTCCGTTCGAACTCGCGCGCCTGACGGTGGGCGGTATGTGCAAGCGCGGCTTTGGCCGGGTGGTATTCACCAGTTCGACCGCCGGCGAAAAAGCGGAACGGTCCGGCAGCGCATACACCGCTTCGAAGCATGGGGTTATCGGACTTGCGCGCGCGGTCGCCCAGGATGCGGGGCCGTTCGGAGTCACCTCCAATGCAGTGCTGCCCGGCTGGGTGCGAACGGCAATGGCCGAGCGCTCTGCGCAGACCGAGGCCGAGCGACGCGGTATCAGCGTCGAGACAGTGTGGGAGGAGCGCGCTGCGATCTACCCGCAGAAACGGGTACTGGAGCCGCGCGAAGTCGCGCAGGTGATTGCGTTCCTCTGCAGTGAGGCTGCCGGGGGCGTGAACGGGGAGGCGATCACCGTGGCTCTTGGCGGCATGTGGTAGGAGTTCGCAGCGACGCTGCGCATGATTAGTTTACCGATCGGAGAGAACAAATGTCGAATAACCACGAGAATTTCTATATCAACGGAGCCTGGGTCAAGCCCTTGCAGGCGAAAACCCTCGATGTCATCAATCCTGCGACGGAACGCGCGTATACGAAGATTTCGTTGGGCAGTGCTGCGGACGTGGATCGTGCCGTTGCGGCCGCGAAGGCGGCTTTCCCGGCCTTTTCGCTCACCACTCGCGAGGAGCGCTTGGGGTATCTGCGCAAGATTCTGGAACTGTACAACTCGCGCTACGAGGACATCGCGGAGGCGGTGAGCGATGAGATGGGTGCGCCTCTCAAGTTCGCGCGTGAGGCACAGGCTTGGGCGGGCCAGGTCCATCTCGAGTCGACGATCAAAGCGCTCGAGGAACTGGAGTTCTCCTTTCAACGCGGCAGCACCCGCATCGTCCGCGAAGCCATCGGTGTCGTGGGCCTCATCACCCCCTGGAACTGGCCGCTCAACCAGATCGTCTGCAAGGTGGCGCCGGCGATCGCCGCGGGCTGTACCATGGTGCTGAAGCCGAGCGAAGTGGCGCCCATCAGCGGCATCGTCTTCGCCGAGATCGTGCACGCTGCGGGCTTACCCAAGGGGGTCTTCAATCTGGTGAGCGGCGACGGCCCCACGGTCGGAGCCGCGCTGTCCGCGCACCCGGACATCGCCATGATGTCCTTCACGGGATCGACTCGCGCGGGGATACTGGTCGCCAAAGCGGCTGCCGATACGGTCAAGCGGGTTGCACAGGAGTTGGGCGGTAAATCTGCCAACATCATATTGGCGGATGCGGACTTCGAGGACGCGGTCAAGCGTGGGACGGCTGCTTGCTTTTCCAACAGCGGCCAGTCTTGCGACGCACCCACGCGAATGTTCGTTCCCATCGATCGTCATGCGGAAGCCTTGGAGATTGCCAAAGGCGTCGCAGCCGCTCACCGCGTCGGCGCGCCGCGAGAGGCCGACACGGTCTTAGGGCCGGTCGTGAGCAAGGTGCAGTTCGACAAGATCCAGCGTCTCATCCAAGCCGGTATCGATGAGGGTGCCACGCTCGCGGCGGGCGGTACCGGCCGGCCGCCCGGCCTCGACAGCGGCTACTACGTCAAGCCCACGGTGTTCGGCGACGTGAAACATGAGATGACCCTCTCGCGTGAAGAGATCTTCGGGCCGGTACTGTCCATTCTGCCGTACCGGACCGAGCAGGAAGCCATCGACAAGGCCAACGATTCGGTCTACGGGCTCGCGGCGTACGTAGCGTCCGCCAATCTGGAGCACGCGCGTAAAGTTGCGGCGGAATTGCGCGCCGGCAACGTCAACATCAATTATCCGGATTGGGATCTGCACGCCCCGTTCGGCGGCTACAAACAATCGGGGAACGGCCGGGAATATGCGGACTGGGGCATCCTGGAGTTCCTGGAGACCAAGGGCATCATCGGGTACGGCAAGGCTAAGGCTTAGGGACTCACCTCGGCACGGTGATGTTGACCCGTCACACGGCCTGGGGGGACTAAGAC
>Ga0302326_10022005_pt1 | contig 13049 bp, 15 predicted proteins | sample Palsa_T0_3_FD_202264 | JGI IMG/M metagenome (GOLD analysis project Ga0302326, IMG submission 202264) | Peat permafrost microbial communities from Stordalen Mire near Abisko, Sweden - Palsa_T0_3 | ecosystem: Environmental > Terrestrial > Soil > Palsa > Peat permafrost | place: Sweden: Abisko... | reverse complement strand
GAAAGACAGCGCAGGCTCGCAGCTCGGTGACTCATACGCACCCCCGTATTGAGTAGTACCTCTACACCTTAAGACGAGGACACCACATTCCGTGTGACTTGTCTGCTGCCTGCCGGTAGGGCATAGGTACAATGTACTACGCCTACAGCGACAACCACGCCGCCGTCGCCATTGCGCCGAGCAGTTGGCCGTTGGTATGCGCGATGTCCTTATCATCGTAGATGCTGCCTTTGCCCGACGTGCGGTTGATGTAGAACGCGAACGCCACGTGATGCCCGCTGCGCGTCGTCATGTACCCGGCGAGCCCTTTGGCGGTGATGATCTCGCCGGCGTTGAGCTCGTCGGCTGCACCGAACGTGCCGGTCTTCGCGAAGACTTTACCCGCCGCGGGCGAGTCATTTTGGATGTTGAAGAGCGTGCCGTCGACGCCCATGATCGGCAGCCCGTTGTGGAAATCATCGTACCAGGGTTGCGTGCGCACCCACGCCAGATAGTGCACCATGAAATCCGGCGTGAAGAACGCCGAAACGCCAAGACCGTCTTGCATCGATGCGCTGTTGACGTCGAGCCCTGCGCCCACGAGCATCTTGCGCTCCAGCGCGAAACCCTGCGCGAGCAGATCGTCGTGCGGCGCGGGCGCGAGGTGGACGGCCCAGGTGTAGGGTCCGAGCGCCGCGTGCAGATTGTCGCTGAGCTTGAGCGTGATGCGCACATCCTGCGCGAGCGGCAGTGACGTATGCGTAGCGACCAGATTCGCGGCGGTGTAGCTTGCTTTTGCCACAGCCGGATCGAACGCTTTCGCATCCGCCGGCGTGGTGACCGTAATTCCGGCATCCTGCAAAACGCTGACGAACGCCATCTGCGCGAACACATCGGGATTCGGGACGCGATACGCAAAGAGAATCGTGGGGCCCGCCGGAATCGCACCATTGATCGTCACGACGTGTGAACCGTTGGATTGCATGACGTCATTGCTCATATCGATCGAAGGCTCGCCGCCGGCGCCGCTCGTCGTCGCATGATTGACGAAGCTCACGTACGGCGTTTGCGGCGAGACCGTGATGCTTGCAGCATCGCCGGCGTGCGCACCCGGCGCAATCGTCACGTCTACCACATTGTCGTTAAGGATGATCGGTGCGACCATCGTTCCCGTGCCGCCCTCGGGGCCGGGGCTTGCAAAGAGCGACGCATCGACCGCGACGCGGCCGTCGATCGCTTTGAGGCCGCTCGCTTTTACCTGCGCCGCAAGCTGACGCAGCACGATCAGCGGATCGCCCGGCACGGCTTTGGTATGAGGCGAGCCGTCGTAGGCGTGATCTTCGTTCTCGAATCCCAGCGTGCCGTCGGGTTGAATGCGCTGCGAAATATTCGGATCGCCACTTGCGACCAGAACCAGATCGCCGTGCAGCGCCCCCGCCGCGTCGAGCGGACCCGTGCGATAGACCGGGGTCGTCCAGGTGAAATTCGGACCGAGCAGCGCGAGGCTCGTGCCCTCGGTGAGGAGCTTGGTCGTTGACGCAGCTTCCATAAGCGTTTGCGCGTTGCGCGCAAAGAGCACGCGATGCGTATCGAGATCGTAGACTTCGCCCGCGACGATGGCATGGCTCAAAAGCGGCGTGGCGAGGATCTGGGTCATCGTCGGCGGCGGACTCTGAACCGCAGCAATCAGCACGCCAAAAGCAAGCAACAGCACGATCAATCGCTGATTCATCGTGCGGTATTTCTCCAAGCGGTTCCTCACTCCGGCCTCGGATTCCAATAGCCCGCTGCGGGTCCGTCGTTTGAGAGGTTTAGCCCGCGCGAAACCGCGGTACCATTCTACCGGGTACACGAAGAATGCGCCCGATAAACGAGGCCCGGTGCGAGTAAGCACCGGGCCTTCCAGTTTTCTAAAGCAGCCGCATCGCGCGCTTCACGTCGGCCAACACCACGGCCGCAATCTCGCGCGTGCGCGCGGTCCCTTCCTCGATGATCCGATCGACCTGCGCTGGATCGGCGCGATAAATTTCCAGGCGCTCGCGGACCGGGCGCAGATATTCGTTGAGCTGGTCGGCAAAGTCGCCCTTGTCGGCCACGCATCCAAGTGCACCCGAGCGGCACTCCGCCGCGATTCCGTCGACCTTGAGCGGATTGACGAATTTCCACAGCGCGAACACTGGACAGACTTCGGGACGCCCCGGATCGCCGCGCCGAATTTTTTCTGGATCGGTGACCATCGAGCGCACTTTTTTCGTCGTCGTTTCGTCGTCGTCGGCGATCAGGATCGCGTTGTCGTACGACTTCGACATCTTGCGCCCGTCGGTGCCCGGCACTTCGGCAAATTCGGTGAGCGTCGGATGCGGTTCCACTAAGACTTCAGCGCCGTTGCCGTAGAGATAATTGAAGCGGCGCACGACCTCGCGCCCGAGTTCGAGGTGCGCAACTTGGTCGCGACCCACCGGCACGCGTTCGCCGCGCACGATCGCCACATCACACAGTTGCAGCAGCGGATAGCCCAAGAATCCGGCGGTTGCAATCTGCGCGCCGAGTGCATCGATCTGACTTTTGAAGGTCGGGACGCGTTCGAGCCACGAGATCGGCGTGATCATCGAGAGCAACGTGTACAGTTCGGGGATCTCGGGCACCGCCGACTGCAAGAAGATCGTCGCCTTGCTGGGATCGACACCGGCGGCGAGCCAAACCGCGACCATCTCGTTGCGCGCATCGCGAATCGCTTGCGGGTCTTCAAATCCGGTCGTGTACGCGTGCAAATCGGCGATTTCGAAATACGCATCGGCCGTGTCGCAATAATTCGCCCACTGGGTCAGCACGCCCACGAGGTGGCCGAGATGTAATCCGCCGGTCGGGCGCATCCCCGACATCACACGTGGCTTGGTAACAGTTGCAGTCATCGGGCGTTCAATACGAGCCTTTCGCGGACAAACCCGCGTGCAAAGCGCACCGCGTCGCGCAATTCATCGCCGCGCCCGAGCGCTACCGCCAGCGCCATCGCGAGCGTGCAGCCCGTGCCGCGCATCTCGGCGTTGATCCGTTGGCCCGAAAACGTCTCGACGCCGTCGCGGTCGGCCAGCACGTCGGAGGGTTCCCCCGCGAGGTGTCCCCCTTTGAGCAACACCGCGCGGGCGCCACGCGAACGCAATTCGACGGCGGCATCCACGAGCTGGGCTCGTCCGATCTCGCGCCCGAGCAAAGCTGCCGCTTCATCCAGATTCGGAGTCAGCAGCACCTGCGGCAGCGTCAGGAGCTCCGCGCCGATCGCCTGCAGCGTCCCCTCGACGGCAAGCGCGCTGCCGCCGGTCGCGAACACGACCGGGTCGACGACCACCGGAAGCTCTTTGCCCGCAAGGGCCGCGGCGACGGCATGTACCGCATCCGGCGAACCGAGAGCGCCCACGCGAACGGCCGTGACCAGCGGCCACGGAATCGCCTCGAGCTGGGCATGCACGGTGGCAGGCGAAAGCGGTTCGAGCGCGTGGACTCCGTGGGCATCCTGCGCGCTGATCGCCGCGAGCACCGTGAAGACCCGCGCGTCAAGCTGCGCACCGATCCGTAGATCGAGGCCGACCCCCGCGATGTTCCACGGGTGCGTCGTCCCAATTGAGAGGACCGCTACTTCACCCATCCGAGACGCTCGTACAAACCGAAGCCGGCGTCGACCAACGCGGAAAGTTCCACGAGCAGCTCGCGCTCGGGGCGCACGAAGTTGAAGCACGAGCGGCCGTGCAAGCGCTTTTTGAGTGCATCGCTCACGTTGCCCAGCAGTTCAGGATGCGAGTAGATCGGCGAGAGATGAAAGCTCACGAAGGCGCGCCGGATCTGCACGCCCCCAAAAGGCATAGGGCGTTTGAAGTCGGCAACGTACTCGCCGTCGAGCATGTAGAACGTGGCGCTATCTTGCGCCGCGTGCAGCCGCGATGCGTACGGCACGAGCAATCCTTTGAGCACCGCAAACGTGCCGGAAAAATCACGCGTCGCCGGCATGCCACCGCTCCACCAGCGCGCGCGCGGCAACGCCCGGATCCGGTGCGTTTGCCACCGCCGAGATCACCGCCGCCATGCTCACACCGGTCGCGCGTACCGCATCGATTTGCTCGAGGCCGATGCCGCCGATGGCTGCAGCCGGACACCAACTCTCGGCCGCGATCGCGCGCAGCCCGTCAATGCCGATCGGCGCGCCCGCATCCTCCTTCGACGCCGTCGCGTACACCGCGCCGATCCCGACGTAGTCCACCTCTTCGATATTCGCGTAGCGGACCTCGTCGACCGTGCCGCACGAGAGGCCGATCAAACGGTCGGCTAGCGCCTTGCGCACCGGGGGGACCGCAGCGAAGCCCTCGTCGTCCGGGCCGAGATGCACGCCGTCGCATTGGAATTTTAGCGCCGCGCGCCAATCGTCGTTGACGATCAGGAGCGCCCCGTGCAGAAGCGTCGCCTGGCGCAGTAACTGCAAATGCCCGATGTTCACGCCGCTTTTGGCGCGATATTGCAGCACTTTCACGCCCGCGTCGAGCACCGCACGACCGATCTCGACCACGCGCGGATCTTCGTTCACGATCACGTAGATGCCGCGCAGTCGCTCGGCGCGACGCGTGCGCGCTAGGAGCGCTGCTTCATCCGTCGCCATAGCACGATGTTCGCGAGCAGATAGATCGCAAAGACGACGGGAATACCGACGGCGATTGCGGTGTTGTGACGTTGCAGCGCGATCGGCACGATCAACACGAAGCACAGCACGCCGAACATCAGCATCGTGATGAGGCGCGTGAACGGCATCATGGCTCGAGCAAAAGGTCCGAAAGGCGCATCAGTTCGTCTTCGTTTGCAAAGCGAAATTCAATCTTGCCGCCCTTGCCGCCGCGCACCAGCGCGACGTGCGTGCCGAACCGCTCGCGCAAGCGCGATTCGAATTCGGCTTCGTCGGGCGAGAGTTCGCGCACCCGGCCGCTCGCCGGGGTCTTGACGGCGCCGGTAATTTTTTCCAGCGCACGGACCGACAAACCATCGTTCGCGGCGCGATGCGCTAGCTTGAGACGATCGCTCGCCGGGGCCGCGAGCAGCGCGCGCCCGTGCCCGGCGGTCAGGCGTCCGTCGACCAACATCACCTTGATCGCATCCGGGAGCGCAAGCAAACGCAGCGAATTTGCGACCGCCGGACGACTGCGGCCCAGGCGCGCCGCGAGGTCTTCTTGGGTGAAACCGTACTCGTCCATCAGGCTGGAAAACCCAGCAGCTTCTTCGATCGGATTGAGATTCTCACGCTGCAGATTTTCGATAATCGCGACTTCGAGCGAATCCCGATCGTCGGATTCGCGCACGATCGCCGGAATCGTCGGGCGTTGCAGCGTTGCGCAGGCGCGCCAACGCCGCTCGCCGGCTACCAGCTCGAAATTCTCGCCCCGTTTGCGCACGATGATCGGCACCAGCACGCCGTATTCGCTGATCGACGCGCGCAGATCGTCCATCGCGGCTTCATCGAAATGCTTGCGCGGCTGAAATGGATTGGGGGTGATGCGTGCGACCGGAATTTCACGCAGCGCTTCTTGCGCAGCGGGAGCGGTCGGCAGCGGCGCGTCGCCGAGCAACGCGCCCAGGCCCCTACCCAACCCGCGCTTGGGTTGCGTCATACCGATGCGTGCGCTCCGAGCAGTTCTTTGGCAAGCGAAATGTACGCTTGCGCGCCGCGACTCTTGACGTCAAAGAGAATCACCGGCTTGCCGAATGACGGCGCCTCGGAGAGACGGATGTTGCGCGGGATCTGCGTTTTGAACATCTGCTGCGGGAAGTATTTTTCGAGCTCGTCGAGCACTTCCATCGCCAGACGCGTGCGTCCATCAAACATCGTTACGAGCACGCCGCTCACATGCAGCGATGGATTGAGCGCTTCGCGCACGCGGCGCACGACCGCGGTCAGTTGCGAGAGTCCTTCGAGCGCGTAGTACTCGGCTTGCACCGGGATGATCGCTTCTTCGGCTGCGGTGAGCGCATTGATCGTGAGCAGGCCCAGCGACGGCGGGCAATCGATCAAGACGAAATCGTAGCGCGAGGCGATGGGTTGGAGCGCTTGGCGCAGGCGCGTTTCGCGCGAGAGCATTGACACCAGTTCGATTTCGGCACCCGCCAGATTGATCGTTGCCGGCACAAGGGTGAGCGTATCGATCTCGGTAGCTACCGCGACGTCGTCGATGCTCGCTTCCTGCATCAACACGTTGTAAATGTCACGTTGCATGCCATGTTTGTCGATACCGAATCCCGTGGTCGTGTTGCCTTGCGGATCGCAATCCACGACGAGCACACGCCGGCCTTCAACGGCGAGCGCGGCACCAAGATTAACGGCTGTCGTGCTCTTGCCGACGCCGCCTTTTTGATTTACGAGGGCGATAATCCGACTCAACCGATGGCTCTGTCAAGAACGGCGAGATAGCCGTCTAGTAGTGTGAGGAGAACTTCGCGCTCGTTACGCTCGGGGCGCTCCGTGACCTGCTCGAACAACCAGTGCAGCGCTGCGCCGACGCGCGCATCGCCGCGGAATTCGCTCGGCGCCAAACCGTGGCGCACCATCGCCGCAATGACGTCGCTGCCGCTAATTGCAAGGTCGGCAACCGAGAACGCGGGCTTGCGTTCGACTTCCTCCCAGACCCGCGCTTCAAAGCGCTCGTTCGTGTCATCGCGCTTGGGCAAACCCGAACCCACGATGTCGGCGTGGCGCACCGCGAACTGGCGCTGCAGATGCTCCAGGCCGATGCGGCGGATGAAGCGGCGAATCGCCGCATCGCTCAGCTCGGGGTCTTGCACGTACATGTGCTGGCGGATGAGGTGCTCGATCGTGTCGACCGTCTCGTTGGAAAAGCGCATCCGGTGCAGCATGGCGACCGCCATTTCGGCTCCGACCTGCTCGTGGCGATAGAAATGCGGCCCTTCCTTCGTTCGGGGCTTGCCGATATCGTGTAGTAAAGCAGCCAAGCGAAGCGTGGCATCCCCCGGTGGAATCGCGTCAAGGGTAGCTAGGTTGTGCTGCCAGACATCGTAAGCGTGCCACTCGTTCTGCTCGACGCCGACCCCCTCGAGGAGCTCAGGCCAAAACTGCACCAGCACCCCGGTCTCCTCGAGGAGGCGCAGCCCGACCGAGGGCTTGGGCGCCAGCGCGAAGAGCTTCTGCAGTTCGTCGTGAATGCGCTCGGGCGCGACCGTGCGCACCAACGGAGCGGCCGCGCGCATCGCCTCGCTCGTGGCCGGGGTCGGTTCGTAGCCGAAGCGCGCCGCGAACTGCGCGGCGCGCAGCATCCGCAGCGGATCTTCGTCGAAAGCTACCGGGGTCAGGATGTCGATCCGGCGCGCGCGGATATCGGGCTCGCCGCCGTAGGGATCGACCAATTCGCCGCCCGGCAGCGCGCGAGCGATCATGTTCATGCGAAAATCGCGCCGCGCGAGGTCGTCCTCGAGCGGGATGTCCGGTCCACTTTGGACCTCGAAATCACGGTGACCATGCCCGGTCGAGCGCTCGCGGCGCGGCAGGGCCAGGTCGACGGTGAGACCGCCGGTCGTCAGCTTGGCCACCGCGAAGGCGGCCCCGACCAAATCGACCCGCCCCAGCGTCTGCAGGCGCGCGGTGAGTTCGTCGAGGGTTAGGCCGGTGACGACGTAGTCGAGGTCCTTGGCCGGACCGTCGGCGCCCTCGAGCTCACCTCGAAGCTCGTCGCGCACGCGGCCGCCGACGGCAAAAAGCCGGCCGGGCGCAAGCGCCTCAGCCAGCCGGGCGTCGAGCGGATGGGACTGGTACATCGCTTCCTATCGTACCGGCGGAATAAAAGAAGTCGCTCTGGCACCAATTGATAATTCGCCCACTCGTGTGAGTTTCGTGTACTTGGGAGCGCCCAAGCAGATGCGCGTCTTACTGATACGCGTGGGCCAATTTCTCCGCGAATGGATCAGGCCTTATAGGCCGAAGCGTAGGGCGCCTTAATCCGCCGAAGTCGCTGATTGAGACCTCGGCCGCTGCAGATTCAAGACGATGAATGAACAGTTGGCAAATTGAAACGCCCGGTTTAATTTCGATCGGAATCTCGCCCACATTTGTCAATTCGAGCGTGAGGCAGCCCTTGTATCCGGGATGAACTCCGGTCGCCGTCGCGATTATCAGCCCGTAGCGTCCCCAACTCGATTTCCCGATAACGTAGGCCGCGAGATCTGCCGGAAGCGATATCCACTCCAGTGTCATCGCGAGAACGAAGCTCTGCGGGTGGAGAATGAAGCTGCCGCCAAACGGCACGTAGCTTGTCGTAACAGGTTCGCGAGTTTCAGATTGGTCGCCCAACTTCAGGAAGGCTGTTCGAGCCTGCCTAGCTTGGAGAAACCAAGTACCTAGTCGGAGGTCGACCGACGCAGTCCCCTGTTTCCGGAGCGTTTCGAGATCAGGCGTGGGGACGATGACAAGAGGATCTGCGGCTGCGCCGTCGCGCCCCTCACCTAGAAGATCACTCAGCCGATCTGCTTTAAGAATCACTCGCTTTGAATCCGCTCAATCTCGAAAATCTCAAGGTTTTTCAAGACAACTTCCTTGAGCACTTCCAGCTTTCTCTTTTGCATACTTGGATATTCACTCCATAGATCGTTCGAGTTATATGCCATCCATGCAGCATTTAACATATCAGCAATCGTTCTACAATTCTCAGCCGGAGCCACGCGTTTGAACCGGTCCAGTATCAACTTAGTCTGTTCAATAGATTTGGTTGCCAATGCGCTCTTCTTAATAACGGCCAGAGTGCGTTCGCATAATTCGGGGATGAGCTTTTCCAAAGCCTCGTCGGCGATCTCGATTAGGAACCGATCCGCCGCAGACGCGCTGGCATAGACTTCTTTTTCAAACAATTTGACGAAATCCGCCGGTGCTTCCGCGCCAAGCGCTTTTGCGACGGCGACGAGGTGCGAGACACGGGTAACGATTTCGGGATACCGATAGGACCGGCTTCCCAATCCCGGCGAGAGCAAATAGCCAAAAGCATAAAAATAGCTTTCCCCAAAGATCGCCAGACCCAGGAAGTCGCAAAAGGTCTCTTCCGCCTGACTGATACACGAGTTCAGAGCTAGTCGCCACGTGGCAAGAGCGGCCAAATCATTATCTATCTGATCAGGCTTGAGATTCTCGATCGCAAAAATTCTGATATATTCTTCCCAGTTTCCACGAATCGCATCGACGATGGCAGCCCTCGCTGGCTCTTGCAATGAGCCTCTCATGTCATCGTAGTGCCAGACCGCATGCCCAAGCTCGTGGCCAGCCAATGGGAGAAGTAGGGGGTTTCCGGATTCGGGTGCGGGCAGTCCAATGAACAAAAAATCGTCTAAGTTCTGGATTCGATCGTACATATGGGGCGAGTAGTTCCATTCGGAAGATATCACCAGTTGAATCTTGCGATTGGCGAGCTTGGTGCCGGGCTCCAAGACATCTACCGCGAGCCGCAAAAACGGGCCAAACGCCTCGAATGCGTTCCGAAGCTCCGTTGACCGGACAATGAATCCGATAAATGGCAGAAAGAGAAAAAGGTCCCGCAGAGTGATCTGGCACTGCTGCGAGACGACGTTCGGATCACTGTCCGCGGTGAAATCTTCTAACTGCTTTAGCTTGGCCCGGAATTGGGCCCTAAGAAGTTCCAGAGCCTTTCTGGAATCCGGATACGGGAAATCGGATTCGGCCGCGCGGTCCAATTCCCCAAGAAATGACCTAAGGCGTTGCTGGGCGTAGGCCAGCAACGCCATGTTTTAGTAGGTGAGTGGCGGGGAGACGCGATCGTACAACGGGCCCGAGAGCGCGACCGCACTTCGCGACAGTGCAACACAAACAGTTCGCAGCCACCTTGCTTCTTCATCCGAGGCTTGGCCTTCGTCTGCGACGCTCACCAATCTCTGCACAAACTCCGAGGCGTTTGCGAGCAGCTCGTTCACGGTTGTGCTGTGCTGTGCGTTCGGTGCCTGAATCAGCGCACGCTGCATAGCAACTGCGGTCGTAGGGTCCACTGTTGCCTGCGATTGTAGGCCCGCGGAAACACTGTCGGCCAAATTTCGCACCGCAGTCAGATCGCTAGCGCGGCCTATGACAAGATTGTCGAGCGCAATCGCGGCCTGCGCGGCGAGCGCTGCGAGATCTGCATCGAGCCTTGAGGGCCCTGGAGGAGTCCTTACTTGCGACATATCTGCCTCTACCTTTCCCCGCCTTACCACCAACATGCTTCCAGACGTCCCGACTTCGCTGTACGATCAGCCAAGGGCATTCTGTGTCCTCAGTATACTATGTATAATATTTCGCGTAAATGTACTATTACTAGTACGGGAGCCCAATATAGTACAATGTAGCTCCTATGGCACTGAAGGCTGTGCCCGCCGTGCATCGTGCGCGACCGGGCATTCGGGTTACTGGGCTCGGCAACGACGAGCTTAGCCACCTAGCGCTCTGTAAGGAGTTGTCGGAGATGCCGCTCATGCCGGAAAGCACTGAGATCGGGCGGGTCCAGCGGCTTTTTGAAAGCGGCGATACCCCAGAGGCCGTTGCCGTTCTTACGGCTTTCTTGAGAAAAAACGGCCTAGACTTCCATCGCCGGCGCTACTCCATTGACAGCGAGCGGTTTGCCGCACATCGTTCCCTCTCCGGCTTAACTCAGGCTCAGCTTGCGAGCGAAATAGGCTTGACTTCAGGACAGATTTCGCACGTCCAAACAGGGCGAAGCGGAGTGGGGATATTGACCATGCTGCTCCTCGTAAGTGTGTTCGGCGTTCCGGCTCCAGAGCTGATGCCTTAGGAATCGAGTCCAACCTCCCGGAAATCGGGTCATGCGCCAAAACTACCCCTACGCAGTGACACCTGTATGGCCGCCTGATCGCCTTGACGGAAGGGCCTTTGCTTGAGCGGCCCACGCGCTGGTCAACTTCCGATTGAGCCCCCTTTTTTTGTTTATCGTGAAACATTTGAGCGATTGTTTCACGACAAACAATCGCAAGCATCCAGCCCTCCTGTGCCGAACTTGAAAGCGTGAAGATCGGGCTGAGCTACGATCAAGGAACGCCCAAGTATCGCCTTTATACCGGGGCTCTTATGGCTGCGGCGGAGCAAGCCAATATCGACGTGCAGCCCTTCTGGCTGGCGGGCGCTGACCGCGAGACCGACTGGACCGCGATCCAAACGATGGACGGCCTGATCCTCACCGGCGGCGCGGATCTGGAGCCGGCCCGGTACGGCTTGAGCGACGCCGACGGCGTGTGCACCACCTACCCTGGGCGCGATGACATCGAGTGGTCGATCCTCGACGCCGCGCTCGCGCGGCGCTTGCCCATGCTGGCGATTTGCCGCGGCATGCAGCTCTTTAACGTGTACCACGGCGGAACGCTCGACCCCGATCTGGCCACCCCCGAGAACCACCAGCTCGAGGACGACCGCCGGCACGCCGTGGCGTGCGAGCCGACCTCGGCGCTCGCCATTCTCATCGGTCACCAGGCGGGCGAAGTCACCTCGACGCACCACCAAGCCGTCGCGCGGCTCGGACACGGTTTGCAGATTGCCGCGCGTCACGCAGACGGCACGATTGAAGCGATCGAATGGACGCGCCCGATGCGCCGCCCGTGGCTCGCCGCCGTCCAGTGGCATCCAGAACGCATGGGGCTCGACGAGCCGTTCTCAGGTGCGCTCTTTCGCGGGTTTCTCCAAGCCGTCTCGCTCGCGCGGGTCTGAGCAGAGCGGGCGCTTCTCCGGAACGCCGGTACGGCGCGGGAAGCGCGAAGGCGTCGGCCCGGTCTTCCGCACGACGATCACGCGCCGCTCGCCCTCCAACAACGTTTCGCTCTCGACCAGACCGCCCAGCATTAGGGCCGCATCGGTGAGGGCATGGCGTTCGTGCTCGTCGATCGTGCCGCGCTGCAACAGCGCCTGCCCGCCGACGGCGACGAAGGGCAGCAGCAGCTCGACAACGGTGGGAGCGCTCGCCACCGCACGCGCGGTCCCGGTTGGGAAGCCCTCGCGCAGACGCGCATCGTGGCCGGCAACCTCTGCGCGCTCAGCCACCACCGCGCCCGCAAGCCCGAGTTCGGCCAGCATCCGCTCGAGGAAGCGTGCCTTCTTCACGGTGGTCTCGATCAGCGTGACCGGCACGCCGGTGACGATCGCCAGCGGAATCGCCGGTAATCCCCCACCCGAGCCGACGTCCACCAGCGAATCGCGCACCTGCGCTGCGATCGAGAGGCTATCGAGGATATGGGGCGCAAAGTCGGCCGCCGTCTTGGCCCCGGTCAGATTGAACTGGCGATTCGCCTCGAGCACGGCGCCACCGTAGGTAACCAGACGATCGAGATATTCCGGCGGTGCGCCACCCGCCTCAAGAAGCGCGCGTAGTTCGTTCACGCTCGACAAAGAGCCCGACGATCGCGACATCGGCCGGCGTGACCCCGGGGATCCGGCTCGCCGCGCCAAGCGTGCGCGGACGCTGCGCGTGTAATTTCTCCCGCGCTTCATGCGAGAGTGCCGAAATATCGGCATAGTTGAAGTCCGCCGGAATGATCGTCCGCTCGGTCTTGGCCGCACGCTCAATCGCGATCTCCTGGCGCCGGACGTAGCCCGCGACCTTGAGCTGGATCGTAAGGCGCTCGCCGATTTCGGGGTCCAGCGGCGGTTCGAAGCGCGCGGCTATATCACCAAACTCCAACGTCGGACGCCGCAACGCGTCGGCCAGGGTCGCGCCCGCGTCGAACTCCTGGTCCTTGATTCGTTCGCTGGCGACCCGGGTGCGCTCGGCGCGCGCGATGCCGGCGCGCAATGACGCCTGCCGCGACTCGTACGCATCCCACGCTGCGTCGTCCACGAGGCCGATCTCGTGGCCGGTCGGGGTCAAGCGCGCATCGGCGTTATCGTGACGCAGAATCACGCGATGTTCGGCGCGCGAGGTCAACATGCGATAAGGTTCGTCGACACCTTTGGTCACGAGATCGTCGATCAACACGCCGATATACGCCTGGCTGCGCGAAAGCCGCAACGGTTCGCGTTCTTGCACCGCGCGCGCCGCATTGATTCCCGC
>Ga0302326_10022004_pt1 | contig 13049 bp, 16 predicted proteins | sample Palsa_T0_3_FD_202264 | JGI IMG/M metagenome (GOLD analysis project Ga0302326, IMG submission 202264) | Peat permafrost microbial communities from Stordalen Mire near Abisko, Sweden - Palsa_T0_3 | ecosystem: Environmental > Terrestrial > Soil > Palsa > Peat permafrost | place: Sweden: Abisko... | reverse complement strand
CCGCCTCGCGCATCGTCTCAATCGTGGGGACGCCGATGACGGGGACGTCGAAACGCAGATCCTGCCTGGGTTTTGCGACTTTTACTACGGTTAAAGAATTTTCCAGCAGCGGCATATCTGTCGGGACGTCGGTTCCCTGGCGGCGCAGAATTTCTCCGGCGCGACGCACGGTCGCGTTGGTCCCCTCCATCGCTTCGACGGCGACGCAGGCTTGCGCGGCGATGATTACTGTCTGGCCGATGTCATAGCCGGCGATGCCTTGCGCGACTTCGCGCCCATACGTGATGTCGGCTGTCTCCTGTTCCGACGGCGGGCGCTTCGTCCAGACGCCTTCGGTGGCGAGGAGCGGACCGAGGAACGCAGTTGAGCTGATGAGCTCGATGCCTTCGTCGCTGAGAACTTTCGCGACGGCGCCTAACAGCGCGTCGGTGGAGCGGGTGCGGAGATTCAGAAGCAGCTTTGCCAGTCGCCAGTCGGGGCGGATGCTGGAGAAGATCTGTTTGTGCTTGACCTGGCCGGCCATGACGGCTTGCTTCACATTCTGGCGCTGGAAATATTCGATGAGGCGCGAGAGCTCACCGAGCGAGAACCACTCGACTGCGATCTGCGCGTCAGTAGCGGCGCGGAGGTCGATCTCGGCGTCGGTCTCTTCCTTCAGCGCGGCGACGATGACGCGGCGGCCTTCAGCGCGCGCTGCATCGAGCAGCAGAAATGGAAAGCGGCCGTTGCCGGCGATGAGTCCGAGAGTGGGTCCGGGCGTCACTTCACGATCCCGCGTTCGCTGGATTCGATGAAGTCGACCAGGTAGCGGACTTCGGTATCCATCTCGCCTGCGGCTTTAATTTTTTCGACGGCCTGCGCGGTGTTCAGCTTGCCAGCCAGCAGAGCGCGAAAGGCGCGCGCCAGAGTTTGTAACTGCCCGGGACTAAATCCGCGGCGCTCGAGGCCAATCTTGTTCAGGCCATAGGTGTGGGTCTCGCGCTTGGCACTGGTGAGGGAAAACGGGACGACGTCTTGAACGACGGTCGTCCCGCCGCCGAGGTACGCGTGCTTGCCGATGCGGCAGAACTGGTGGATCTGGTTGAGCGCGCCTACTGTTGCGTAATCTTCGATGATGACGTGGCCCGCGATGGCGGCGCCGTTCGCGATGATGACGTGATTGCCGACGACCGTGTCATGGCCGACGTGGGCGCAGGTCATGAGCAGGCAGCTGTCGCCAATTTTCGTGATGCCGCCGCCGCCAGATGTTCCGCGAGAGATGGTGACACATTCGCGGATGACATTACCCGAGCCCATGACGAGCTTTGTCGGCTCATTTTTGTACTTCAGATCCTGGGGCGCGACGCCAATCGCAGCGAAGGGATGAAATTTATTGTGCGCGCCGATTTCAGTGTGACCATCGATGACGACGTGGCTGATGAGTTCACAATCTTCGCCCAATGTGACGTCGGAACCAATCGTGCAGAACGGGCCGACCGTGCAGCTGTCCGGCACGACCGCGCCTTCTGCCACAATTGCGCTCGGGTGAATGCTCATGCCTCGGATCACTCCTGGGGCACCTTTACTTCTTCTGCGGATGCGATCTCGGTCGGCGACACGGCTTCCACCGGCGCTGGGGTTTCTGCGACAGAGCGCTTGCGCGGAACGAGCTGGCAGAGGACGACAGCCTCGCAGACCAGCCTGCCTTCGACATACGCATTGCCCTGCATGCGGACGGCGCGCTGCTTCCAGTTGAGAACTTCCACTTCGATCCGCACCTGGTCGCCGGGGACGACGGGGCGGCGGAATTTTGCGCGCTCAATGCCGGTGAAGACCATCAGCTTGTCGGCGCGGTCGGGAACTTCGGTGAGCAGCAACGCGCCTCCAGCCTGCGCGATGGCTTCGACCATGAGGACGCCTGGCATGATGGGATAGTCCGGGAAATGGCCCTGAAAAAACGGCTCGTTGATGGTCACATTCTTGAGCGCGACGATGCGTTCTTTGCGGCGAATCTCGATGACGCGATCGATGAGCAGGAATGGATAACGGTGCGGCAGGATGGCCATGATCTGGTTGATGTCCAGAACGGTGGCGGGGGCGGCGTGGGGCTTGGCTTCTTCCATATCCAGTTGGAATTATAGGCACTTCGCGGGGGACGCACGTTATTGGTGGAAGAAAAAATGTAAAGCGTGCTTGACACTACTCGCTGCTACATGTAAAGTCTGCTTGACATCAGGAAGTTCGCATTTGGCGAGGCTTCCGGAAGCAAGAAAAGGAGAATTCCATGAGTTGCACGACAGCTACGGGCTTTTCATTCAGCAAACAGAATCCGGCGCTGCGCCGGTACTCACAGCGTTTTTCAGTGGCGATGGCGGCGTATGTGGTCACCATTTTGATGGCAGCGTTTTATGCGAGCAAAGGCCACACGCACGGGGCGCTGGCGTACATGCTGGCAACACTGCCGGGGCTGGCGGTCATCGCCATCCTGGCCGCGATCGGGCATTATCTGCGCGACGAGAAAGACGAATTTCTGCGCGCCATACAAACGGAGGCGCTGTTGTGGAGCTGCGGCATCACGCTGGCAGTTGCGACCAGCTGGGGCTTTCTGCAGATGTTCACCGACGTGCCGCGCGCGCCGCTATACCTGATTTTCGCGCTGTTCTGCTTCGTTTGGGGCGTCGCCGCCGCCGTCATCCCGAGGAGATACCGGTGAAGAACAAGCTGCGGGAACTACGCGCCGATCGCGGTTGGTCGCAGGCTGACCTGGCTGCGCGGCTGCAAGTGTCGCGCCAGAGTGTGAACGCCATTGAAACGGGAAAGTTCGATCCCAGTCTCCCGCTGGCCTTTCTTCTGGCTAAACTATTTAACGCGCCTATCGAACAGCTGTTTCAGTTCGAAGACTAATTTTGAATTCAGCTTCTCCGGAGCCCGCTTGAATCGCTTATCGAACATCGTCCTTGCCGTTGCCGCAACTCTACTTCCATTTGCCGCGCAGCCGCTGATCGCACAAACTTCCGCACCCGCGGCCGCGGCTGCAACTCCCGCGCCGCCGGCTGACTTTCGGCCAACTCGTTTTTTCACGCATGTCGAGGGCTCGGGTCCGGACGTCATCATGATTCCCGGGCTGGGCTGCAGCCGCGATGTGTGGAAGGACGAGGCGGCTCATTTGACGGCGCACTACCGGGTGCACCTGGTGCAGATCCGGGGATTTGCCGGCTATCCGCCGCCGAAAGATGCGACAGGGCCGATGCTGGAGACAATCGTAACCGAGCTTGCACAATATATTGAGGTGCTGAAGCTGGACAAGCCGGCGATCATTGGCCACTCCATGGGCGGGCTTATCGGGTTGATGCTGGCCGCGCAGCATCCGCAGGACGTGGGCAAGCTGATGGTGGTGGATGCGTATCCGTATTACGGCGCGATGATGGATCCCAGTGCCTCGCCGGACCAGATCAAAGCGGAGGCGAAAGACCTGCGGCAGAGCATGCTTGACGAGCCGGCCAGCACGTTCCTGCATGAGCAGAATGCGAATGTCGCGTCGCTGATCAAAACTCCGGACAAGCGCGCACAGGTCATCTTCTGGACCGTCAATTCCGACCGGCACACGTTTGTGACTGCGGTCTACGAGGACGTGACGACGGACATGCGCTCGCAGGTTTCGAAAATCGATGTGCCGATCACTGTGCTCTATGCCTTCGACGCCAGCAAACAATCACAAAAAGATGTCGACAAGGGGTTCCACGACGCCTATGCGGCGGCGCCGCATGCGACGCTGATTCGCATCGACGACAGCGCGCACTTCATCATGCTGGACCAGCCGCAGAAGTTTGACGAAGCGGTGCAGAAGTTTCTGAAGAGCTAGTCGAGGCTATGGGGCGGGCTCGGACTAGAGAGCCGCCTTGGGCTTGCCGAGCCAGCCGTCGACGGAGAGCAGATTCCACTGGCGCAGGATGAGCAGGAGCGCGTAAACGACTGCGTAAATCAGCTGCGCCGTGGCACCGTCCCACTGCTGTATCAGGCATGAGCCGTAGGTCAACACGGCAAGTAACGCGGCGGCGGCCAGCACGCTCCAGCGCAACTTGATGCCGAGCAAAATGAGAAGGCCGAGCAGCGCCTCGAGCCACGGCAGTGCTATGCCGAAGCCGCTGACCAGCCAGTTTGCGAGCGGCGTTGCCTGGAATTGGGTGACGAGCGCGGCCGCGAACGCCGCAGGGCCGGTGATGATGCGACTGATGCCATGCGACAGCAGGTTGACCCCAACGATGACTCGCAGCAGCGTGTACCCGAGAACGGCATCCTTGCTTTTGTCTTCAACTGGCAGGGTAGACATGGTCTTGCTCCCGAATTTTTAAAGTTCACAGCTACTTCAGCTGCTTGGCCGCTTCCAGGTCGGCATCGAACATCGAGTCCGGCAGGCCCTGATTGTAACCAACTTTGCTCAAATAAACCTGGCGCGTCATATCACTGTTCCGGTAGCGCGTCACGATGAAGGCCGACGGCAGGCCATCCGCGAGATGCCAGTTATCATACGTCTCGTCGTCCTGGTTCTTGTCTTTGTAAACGGGGTCGCGCCAGTAAAATGTGCGCGTCCGCGGCAGGTGGCTGTTGGTATCGACCAGCAGGGTGACGGAGTCGTTGTCGTCGGTAAGGATGGTGACCTCGTCTGCGAGGTGGCGTTCGGCCATACGTTGACCGCCATAAAACAGCACGTTTCCCGGCTTTTTCAGCCAGATTCGCAGCACCGCCTCGATGGAGTGGTCGCGTCGTCGCAGAAATTCTGTTGAAACATCCTTGTCCAACCGGTGCTTGCCCTGGAAGGTGACCTCCCATGCGTCATTGCCGTTGATGATCTGGACGACGTTGCGCTGCTTGGTCGCTTCGATGCGGTCGTGGTCGGGGAAACGGTGGAAGCTCCAGAACAGGGTGTAGCCGCCGTTGGGATTGCCATGATAAAAACTTGCCGAGCGGCCTTCCTGCTCGACGTCGGTGATGGCCATCCAGCGCGCGCCGCCCAGAGCGGAGACCATGCGGTCGAGCACCTGCGCAGCTTTTTGCGCGTCGGTATCGCTCGAGTTGGAGACATTTTTCATGTCGACGAACTGCAGCGGCCGCGACTGCACCGGCTGTGCCGGAGCCTGAACCTGCTCTGGCGACTGAGTTGGCGCGGGATTTTGCGCATACGCAACATTTGCAACTGCAAATGCGCAAATCAGCAACGCTCGCGTCATGGCCCCGGATGGCAGCATTCAACCCACCAGCACCGAGCCGCCGTTGACGTTCACCACTTCGCCGGAGATGAAGCCCGCGTACGGCGTGCACAGGAAAAGGATAGGGCCGGCAATTTCTTCCGCTGTTCCGACGCGGCCAACCGGGATGCCACCGAAAATTCTGTCGCGCGTTTCGGGATGATTCAGCGCGGGCGCGGACATGTCAGTGTCGACCCATCCCGGCGCGACGCAATTGACATAGATACCGTGCGGCGCGAGCTCACTGGACCAGCTCTTACCGAGGCTGATGAGCGCGCCCTTCGTCGCCGCGTAGTCGGAGTGAAATGCCTCGCCGCGCTGGCCAGCAGTCGAGCTGAGCAGGACGATGTGGCCGGCAGGCTTGCCTGCTCCGGCGCGGCCCTGCTGCTTGAATTCGCGAACGGCCGCCTGTGCCAACCCGAAGATTGCATCGAGATTGATCTGCATGGTCGAGCGCCACTGCTCATCCGACATGCTCTCGATCGGCGCGTCATCCGGTGGCCAGACGCCGTGATTGGCGACGAGGATGTCGATGCGGCCGAAGCGCTTTACGGTTAATTCGACGAGCTCGCGACCGTCCGCCGCCGAGTTCAATCCGTGCTGCAGACCGACGCAGAGATCCGTACCGCCGCATTGCGCGGAGACCGCGTCGGCTTCCGGCTGCGATATCCGAAAATTGAAGGCGACTTTCGCGCCTGCCTGGGTAAACAATTTGACGGCCGCTGCGCCGATGCCACGCGAGCCGCCCGTGATCAACGCAACTTTGCCTTCCAGAGAGAGGGCGACTCCGGCCCGTGTGCTTGCCATATTCAAAACGCTAACGGAGACGCACCGTCCGCGCAACCCGGCTGATTCATTTGGCGGCGCGCAATTTCAGCAACGCCTTGCGTTCGCGGACCATCCTGGCGCGTGCCTTCGGCTCCATTCCGAGAATCTTGCGGGTGCGCGGCGGGAGTCTTGCGAAGACAATTTCGTGCGCCCGGGCGAGTGCTTGCTTCCACGCCGGCCAGGGCAGCGCGTCCCAGCGCTCGACGCAGACCCAGTGCGCGCGCGCGAGGTAGGGCGCGGGGCGAATGCCTTCCATCTCGCACAGTTCAGCCATGCCCTCGGGTCCGGCGGCCAGCATGGCGACGCACTGGGCTTTGTCCGTGCCGGGACCAACGAGGTCGAGCATGGCGAACATCTTGCCGCCGATGGCTTTGTGGCCGGCCCAGAAGACGAGCTGATGCCCCCACTGCACCGACTCCTCCACGTGCTCCAGCTGGCTGACGAACTCGCGCACTTTTTCGTTATTCATGTTGCGTGGCTCCGGTCCATCCAACTTAGAATACGGCCATCATGAAGCGGCTCTTGCTGGCGGTGCTGATTTTCCTCGTCCTCGCGATGGGAGTTGTGGCACTGCTGGGCTGGCTGCTGCCGGAGCAGCATGTCGTCAGCCGAAGTGTGACGGTCGCCGCGTCGCCGGAGCAGGTCTGGCAACTGATCAGCGACGTCCCGGCGCAGACGAAGTGGCGCAAGGAGCTGAAGTCGGTGACGATGTTGCCGGATTATCAGCCGCCGAACCAACCGCCGCAGCCGCACTGGGAGGAGCACACCAGTATGGGGACGATTCCTTACGTCGCGACGGTCAGCGATCCGCCGCACCACCGCGAAGTTCGCATCGCGGGCCCGGCGATGGGCAGCCCGGACCTGGGCTTCGGCGGGACCTGGACGTTTGATCTGCATGGCAGCGCGACGTCCACCAGGGTGAACATTACCGAGGAAGGCAGCGTCCACAATATTTTCTTTCGCTTTTTGTCGCGGTATATTTTTGGATATGCAACTACCATTGAGCAATATGAGGCGCAGCTGGCCAAGGCCGCGGGCTAATAACATGCGGCATAATCCTGTTGTGCGGTCGACCTGTGAAATCTAACCGCGAGTCGTCCTGGCAGCGATCGATTGCCGCTATACGCCGCACCATCCGGCAGCCCAATGTACGGAAGAGTCGGTACATTCTTTACGTCCTCATTCCATATTTCGCCTGCGTAATGTGGCTACAGTTTCAGGCAAACAAGCATGACGGCGCACCGGCAGGGTTCTGGCAGACCGTGTTGCTGGATTCCGTTCTGATCGTTCCCGGCGGGCTATTGGCAAACTGGTTGCGCCACAGATACAAGCAACAGGATGAGGTTTTCTTATCGTCGATAACTCCACGCCCCGAAGTTGCTTCGACAAATAGTGATCCGCGCATGCGCGCTTATCTCGTCGATCGCGCGGCTATCCTTGCCGTTCTCTTATCGCGCGCGGGAAGCGAGGCTTACCTTTCGAATAATGACTTGCCTGAGGGAATGGAGGTGATAACTCGTCAGACCCTCATCACATTTCTTCGGAAAAATGGTCTGTGGGGGAAGCTTGAGGGGCAGGAAGTCGAACTTCTGAGTGCGCCCGATGGCCATTGGGCAAAAGATCATATTCGCGACGGTGTGGTCACCTACTCAGAACAATTGCGGCTCTTGCGCTGGACTCTACAGATCGATCTGTATCTGCCTTCGATTGCTGGCTCTCATTGTCCTGACTACAGACAATGCAGAGAATTCATCGATCGTTACTGCGACGTGCAGAACGATACTGCCATTCTTTCCTCATGGGACCTTCGCGTCGCAAGAGATGCGTCGGAGCAGCTTGCAGCATCCAGTCTTACGAAAGTTGCTCCAGCGGGCGATGTAGCCGACCATGCCGCAGAGGCGCAGGAGCAAAAGCGCTTGAAAATTTCATTTGATGGCGCGCGGGCATACACACGTTACGAATATGCCGCCTATCTCACGGACCTCCTTATGCAGCAGGACCCATTTCACTTCTGCGACTGGCAAGCGCAGAAATCATGCGCCTAGATTCTGACAATCAACATACGTCAGGGCTTGAAGACGAGGCGGGCGCCTTGCGACGGTGCGTTCCAGAGAGATTCGACGTCTTTCAGCCGCGCTTCTTTGATTGAGATTTCCATCGGCGCTTTTGCGCACGCGGTGAGAAATTCGTCGACTGCCTGCATGATTTGCTGCAGCGATGCGCTGCCGAAACCGCTGCCCAGCATCTCGAGCCCGGTGCTGCGTAGAGTTGCCGCCTTGAGTGTGATGGTGGGGCTGGCGCTGCCGCCGATGTCGACGTAGCGGATGCGCGAGCCTGTGTGTTTGAGGCCTTTTTGCGAGATGGCGTCGAGCAGGCACTCGGCGGGCTGGCCCCAGAGATAGTCGAGGACGATGTCGATTTTTGTTTCGGCGAAATGCTTGCGGAAATCGGCAGTCAGCGCAGCGGGGTCCTGCAGAAGCGAGATGGTGGCGTCGGCGCCGCGCTGTTTGGTGCGGGCCAGCGCCTCGGGATTGCGTCCGGCGGCGATGACTTTACCGGCGCCGAGGCGTTTGGCGATCTGCACCGCAAGTTCGCCGGCGGCACCGGTGGCGCCGAGGATCAAAACGCTTTCCCCAGTTACAAATTGCGCGCGTGATTTCAGTGCGGCCCAGCTGGACATGCCGGGGTTCATCATCGCGGCGACGGCGACGTCGTCCAGGGTGTCGGGGATGCGGAGGCACATCCACGACTGCGTCACGGCGCGTTCCGCGAAGGTGCCGTAACCTTCGCGGGTGACGCCGAAGTAGACGCGGGTGCCGTCTTTCAGTCGCCCGGTGCCATCGAGGCCGGGGATGAATGGGAATTTTCCGGTGGCGCCGTAATGGGTGCCGTTCGCGAGCGACTTGACGATGGGATGCATTGCCGCGGCGGTGATTTCGACTTCCACTTCACCTTCGGCGGGCTCGGGATCGGCGAAGGTTGTGTACCTGGGGGGACGATCATAGGCCTCGACGAGGGCTGCGTTCATGCGAAAACTCCTTGGGCGATGGCTGGCGTGCGGGCGACGCGCAACTTCTATACTAAGGTTGTGCCGACCTCTGCCGCCAGTTCCCGCGCCAGTTCCCGCCTGGACGAAATTCTCGCGTACACGCGGGCCACGGTCGGGGTGCGGAAGGCACAGACCGACTCGAACTTTCTGGAGCGAGCGGCGGCGGCGCATACACCGCGGGGATTTGTGCGGGCGCTGCGGGAGAAATCCGCGCAGGGGCCGGCGGTGATTGCGGAGATCAAGCAGGCGTCGCCGAGCAAGGGGCTGATTCGCGCGAATGTCGCGGGGGACGTGGCGGAGCTGGCGCGGGAGCTGGCTGAGGCTGGGGCGGCGGCGTTGTCCGTGCTGACGGAGGAGAAGTGGTTTCTCGGGTCGCTGAAAAATTTGCAGGCGGCGTCTGCGGCGACGACGATTCCCTGCCTGCGCAAAGATTTCATACTGGATGAGTTTCAAATTCTGGAAGCGCGCGCGAATTGTGCGGACGCGGTGTTGCTGCTTGCTGCCGCGCTGGAGGATGGCACGTTGCAGCGACTGGCGACGGCGGCTTATCAGCGCGAGCTTGACGTGCTGGTCGAGGTGCACAGCGCGGATGAGATGGACCGAATGCTTGCGCTGGATTTTGATTTCGAGCGGACGGCTTTTGGCGTTAACAGTCGCGACTTGCACACGTTCACTGTTTCGCTGGACGCGACGGCGGCGCTGGCTGACCGGTTCTTTGCGCGGTCGCAGATTGCGGGTCTTTCGCCTGCGCAACGGCCCGTGCTGGTCGCGGAAAGTGGCATCTGCATCGCGGCGGACGTCGCTGCGCTGCGCGAGCGCGGCTATGGCGCATTTCTGATTGGCGAGTCGCTGATGCGCGCTGCGTCACCGGGGCGCGCGTTGCAGGAGTTGCTGGCCGCATGTGGGTGAAGCTTTGCGGCAACACTTCACTGCAGGATGCGCGGTTATGCGCGACGGCAGGCGCGGACGCGGTCGGCTTTGTCTTCGCGCGCGGCAGCAAGCGGATGGTGACAGCGGCTGAGATTGCGCCGATTTCGCGGCAGCTCGCTACGGAATTTCCGCAAGTCGAGCGCGTCGGCGTCTTCACGGAAGGGCCAGCGGCGAGCATTGCGGAAACTGTTGCTGCATGCGCGTTGACGACGATCCAATTGCAGGGCGACGTTGCGCTGCTTGAAGCCGCGGAGTTGCACACGCTTGTTCCCGGGATCAAGATCGTCGCGGCCTTCCCGTGGGCTGGCGCGGAGGATTTTGCGCGGCGGCTGCAGAGTGCTACGCATGATCGGATGATGGTTGACTCCAGCAGCGCGAAATCCGCTGGCGTCACCCGCATGCACGGAGGCACGGGAACGGCTTTTGACTGGCAGCAAGCCGCTGCCAGCTTCGCGTCAGCAAAGGCTCAGGGCGCCCAGGCAATCGTGGCGGGCGGCCTGACTCCGGAAAATGTAACTGAATCGATTACAATTCTGCAGCCTTGGGGCGTGGATGTTGCCAGCGGGGTGGAAGCGGCTCCCGGACAGAAGGATCCGGCAAAGGTGGTGCGATTTGTCGCGGCTGCGCGGGCCGCGCGATCCAGCTAGAGCGGGATGTGGGTGAAGACCCAGTGGACGCCGATGAGGGTGACGATGTCTTCGCCGAGTGCGACGTAAAAATCTTTGCAGCGGAAAGAATCCACGAAATATTGCCGCAGCGAATAGCCGAGGACGGTGCCGATCAAGGCGCCGAGAACGCCGGCGCCGAGGCCCTTCCACCACATTTCCAATCCAGCGACGGCGAGGGTGGCTCCGGCGAGCGCTCCCATCAGAGCGCGCACGGAGATTCCGGCGGGCATGGTGCGGTTGGGCGTGCCGGGCCATTTGTCGAGGCCGATTTCGGCGATGGCGAGGAGGATAAACAGCGTCAGCAGCCAGGGATTGCCGATGAATGCGAATTTTGTTCCGGCGACTGGAATCTGCCCGCGCCACGCGCCCCAGCTGAGCAGCGCCATCGGCAGCATGGAGCGGAAGCCGATCATCACGCCGAAAATAATGATCCACAACAGAACGACCATGTGCCTCCTCAAAGTAAAACGAGGCAGACTGGCGTGCTGGTCCGCCGAAATATTGCGGGAAGATGACTTGCTCTGACTACTTTACGATGCGCGTCGCCACGCGTACAGCGGAAACTCGTTGGCGAGCTCGAGGACCTGTTGCTCTATGCGCTTGAGCGCGGCGGGATCGTTGCGGCGTTCGAGCGCGTCGGCAATCCAGCCGCCGATGGTGCGCATCTCCGCCTGCTGCATGCCGCGGGTGGTGAGGGCAGGTGTGCCGATGCGGATGCCGCTGGGCTTGAGCGGCGGATTGACGTCGAACGGAATTGCATTTTTGTTGACGGTGATGCCGGCGTCGCCGAGCGCCTTCTCCGCTTCACTGCCGAGGACGCCTTTCTGGAAGACATCGACCAGCAGCAGGTGCGTATCCGTGCCGCCGGAGATGACGCGGAAGCCGCGCTCCATCAACACCTCGGCGAGGACCTGGGCGTTGGCCACAATTTTCGTGGCGTAGGTGCGGAAGTCCGGCTGCAGCGCCTCACCGAAGGCGACGGCTTTGGCGGCCATGATGTGGACGAGCGGACCGCCTTGCTGACCGGGGAAAACTGATCTGTCGATGGCAGCGGCGAACTCGCCGCGAGACAGGATAAGCCCGGAGCGCGGACCGCGTAGCGTCTTGTGCGTGGTAGTGGTGACGATGTGAGCGTGCGGCACCGGAGAAGGATGCGCGCCGCCGGCGACGAGTCCGGCAAAGTGGGCCATGTCGACCAGCAGCAGTGCGCCGGATTTGTCGGCGATGTCGCGCATGCGGGGGAAGTCGAAGGTACGCGGATAGGCACTGCCGCCGCCGATGATGAGCTTCGGCTTCTCGCGCATTGCGGTGGCTTCGAGCTCGTCGTAATCGATGCGCTCGTCCGTTTTGCTGACGCCGTAGCTGGCGACCTTGTAAAGCTTGCCGCTGAAATTCAGGCGATGACCGTGGGTGAGGTGGCCGCCGTGCGCGAGGTCGAGGCCGAGAATGGTGTCGCCGGGCGTAAGTACCGCCATGTAAGCCGCAGCGTTGGCCTGGGAGCCGGAGTGCGGCTGGACGTTCGCGTGCTCGGCGCCAAAGAGCTGATTGGCGCGGTCGCGGGCCAGGTTCTCGACGACGTCAGTGAATTCGCAACCGCCGTAGTATCTTTTTCCCGGATAACCCTCGGCATATTTGTTGGTGAAGACAGAACCGGAGGCTTCGAGCACGGCTTCGGAGACGAAGTTCTCGCTGGCGATCATCTCCAGGCCTTCGTGCTGGCGGCGGCTCTCGTGTTCGATGGCGGCGGCGATTTCAGGATCAACTTCGGCCAGCGGACGCGACTGCAGGGCGGTCAACGACTGGTTGCGGGCGGCAAGGGTGGTATCAGCGGACATGCTGACATTTTAGCGCGCCAACGGGTGCTGGGCTCGACTCTGGTTATGCTCAGGCAACTTCGAGTTCGGTGATGCGGTCGTCGCACTCTTCTGCGAATTGACCGGACCATTTTGGCAGCCAGCTGAGGCCGGGGCGCGCGAAATAGAAGCCCTGCATCAGCTCGACACCCATGTTGCGCAGCGCGTCGCACTCCGCCTTGGTCTCGACGCCTTCGGCGATGACCTGAATCTCAAGCTCCTCGGCCATGCGCAGGATTGCGTCGACGATGGTGCAGTTGACGGACAGATGATCGACGCCGCGGATGAGGGAGATGTCGATCTTGACGATGTCGGCCTCGAATTCCGCGAGCATGCCGAGGCCGGCGTAGCCTGCGCCGAAATCATCAATCGCAACGCGCATGCCCTGGCGGCGGTAGGCGCGGACCAGCCAGTTGAGATAGGCGTGGTCGCGTGAGCGCTCTTCTTCGGTGAGTTCGAAAATCAGCTGCGAGATAGGGAAGTTGAGTTCGCCGGC
>Ga0302326_10022003_pt1 | contig 13049 bp, 13 predicted proteins | sample Palsa_T0_3_FD_202264 | JGI IMG/M metagenome (GOLD analysis project Ga0302326, IMG submission 202264) | Peat permafrost microbial communities from Stordalen Mire near Abisko, Sweden - Palsa_T0_3 | ecosystem: Environmental > Terrestrial > Soil > Palsa > Peat permafrost | place: Sweden: Abisko... | reverse complement strand
TGAACACCGGCGGTGGCGAGGACACGAGCCACTCGAGCGTCATACCGCGCCACGGGTTGCCCGGCGCCCGCGGCCCCCCGCGCCAACTGTTGATCATGTTGTAGACGAAGATCAGCGTGCTCAGCCCGAGCGCGAAGCTCGCCAGCGAGATGAACAGGTTGAGGTCCGCGAACTTGGCTGCGTAGGTGGCCACGCGTCGCGGCATCCCCTGCAGGCCGAGGATGTGCATCGGCCCGAACGTGAGGTTCATGAACACGAACGTGCTCCAGAAGTGCCATTTGCCCAGGCGCTCGTCATACATGCGCCCGGTCATCTTCGGGAACCAGTAGTACACGCCCGCGAAGATCGTCATCAGCGAGCCGCCGAACAGCACGTAGTGGATATGCGCAACGATGAAGTAGCTGGAGCTGACGTCGATGTCGAACGGGATCATCGCGAGCATCACGCCGCTAATGCCGCCGAGCGTGAAGGTCGTCAGGAAACCGAGGGCGAAGAGCATCGGCGTGTCCAATCGCAGCACGCCTCGCCACAGGGTGGCAAGCCACGAGAACACCTTGATGCCGGTGGGCACTGCGATGATGCACGTCGTGATCGCCATCGGGATGCGGATCCACGCAGCCATCCCCGACGTGAACATATGGTGTGCCCACACCGTGAAGCCGAGCCCGACGATCGCCAGCAGCGAGAAGGCCATCATGCGGTAGCCGAAGATCGGCTTGCGCGACTTCACGGCGATGATTTCGCTGACGATCCCGAAGCCGGGCAGCATCATGATGTACACCGCCGGGTGCGAGTAAAACCAGAAGACGTGCTGGTACATCAGCACGTCGCCGCCCTTGGCGGCGTTGAAAAAGTTGAAGCCGAGCGCACGATCGAGCAGCACGAAGAACTGTGACGCGGCGATGAACGGCGTTGCGATCACGACCAGCAGCGAGGTCGCGAAGTTCGCCCAAACGAGCAGTGGCAGGCGGAAGAAGCTCATCCCCGGGGCGCGCATCGTGATGATCGTCACGAGGAAGTTCAGGGCGGTCATGATCGAGGAGGCGCCCGCGAACTGAACCGCGATCGCGAAGAACGTCTGCCCGATCGGCGCGGTGTCCGACAGTGGCGCATACGCCGTCCAGCCGTCGGCGAACGCGCCGCCGGGAGCGAAGAAGCTGAGCAGCATGATCACACCGGCTACCGGCAGCAGCCAGAAGGAGAGGGCGTTCAGGCGGGGGAAGGCCATGTCCGGCGCGCCGATCATCAGCGGTATCACGAAGTTCCCCAGCCCCGCGAACACGGGGATGATGAACAGGAAGATCAGGATCGTGGCGTGAACCGAGAACAGGCCGTTGTAGGTGTTCGCGCTGACGAAGTGCGCCCCCGGCTGCGCCAACTGCGCGCGCATCAGCATCGCCAGCAGGCCGCCGACGAGCAGGAAGAAGAACGAGTTGACCGTGTACTGGATCCCGATCACCTTGTGGTCGGTGTTGATGCGGAAGTAGTCCCTCCACGTGTACGCGCCGTGGCCCGAGTGATCCTCCGGGCGCGTCGGGCGTCCGGCCGCCCAGTAGAACCAGTAGTCGAAGCCGCCGATGCCGACGAAGAAAGCCATCGGCACGGCGAGCAGCGAGACGGTCAGGATCGCGTCGCCGGAGATGTAGTGCAGGTAGGTCGCGTGGCCCGTGGACATGCGCACCAGCCACGTGATCAGCGTCGCGAAGCCGACGGCGATGACCATCATCCAGCCGGCGCGGTAGAAACCGGGACCGCGAAGCTTGGCCGCCATCAGCGTGCCTCCCGCGAACCCATCAGATTGCCTGCCTGCACCCTTTGTGGTGTGCCCCCGAAGGGGGCGGACCGATATCCCATGAAGCCGTCTCCCCAATCGACAGTCGCTTCGCGTCGGAACATTAGCCGCTCGTTCCCCCGCCTGCCCCGCCTGCAGTCGTGCTGCTCGAGCCCGCGCTCAACTGGCTCTTGATCCACGCCTGGAACTGGGTGGGTGTGACGACGTGGACGGTCGTGTGCATCAGCGAGTGCCCGACCCCGCACAGCAGGTTGCAGACGACCGGATAGTCGCCGAGTTTGTCCGGTGTCGCGCGGTAGTGGGTGGTTATGCCCGGCACGACGTCCTCCTGCAGGCGGAAGGCCGGGATCCAGAAGGCGTGGATGACGTCCTTGGAGCGCATGTTGAACTCGACCGACTCGTTGTTCGGCAGGTACAGCTTGTAGCTGTCGATCTCCGCGCCACCGGTCACCGACGGCGGGTACTGGAAGGACCAGTAGAACTGCTGGCCGGTGACGCCGACCTGGATCTCGCGGGCCGGCTTCTCCTCGTTTTGGTGCAGCACCACGAACGAGTAGCCGACCATGCTCAGCAGCAGTACCGTCGGCAGCGCCGTCCAGAAGACCTCCAGGCGCGTGTTTCCGTGTATCGGCGGCCCGTCCTTGAGCTCCTCGCCGGGCTTCATGCGGAACTGCCACACGCAGTACAGGATCACGCCGACGACGAGCACAAAGATCGGGATCGTCGCGATCACCAGCACGTGGTAGAGCCGATCGGTGTTGTGTGCCTGCTTGGAGGCCTGCGCCGGGAACCAGTGGATCTCGAAGCTGATGAAGATGCCGATCGCGATCGCGATCACCGCTGTGATCCCGGCGATTGTCAGTGAGCGGCGCCTAGACATCGGCGCGGGCTCCCGCTCTTCTGAAACAGCTGTTTGCGCCAGGCCCTCCCATCCCGCGGGTGATCCTAATACCTCCGCCCCCCGGAGCGCTAGTGGCACTTGACGCGTGGCCTCTCAGGCTGTAGATTGAGGCAATAGTTGCAAGCAGCGCGAGGCGAGGGAATGCAAGTCAGCGACGGCATGACAGAGATGGTGCTCACGGTCGGACCCGGCCACACGCTGCGCGACGTGGCGCGGCTGATGTCCGAGCGTCGGGTCGGAGCGGCGGTGGTCCTGGACCCCGACGGTCACGGCCCGGGGATCATCACCGAGCGCGACATCCTCGTCTCGGTCGGCGCCGGGCTGGACCCCGACCGCGAGGCCGTCAGCGAACACCTCACGCGCGAGGTCGTGTTCGCCGCGCCCGACTGGTCGCTGGAGGAGGCGGCCGCGACGATGGTGCGGGGCGGCTTTCGACATCTGATAGTGCTCGATCGGGGAGAGACGGTCGGCATCCTGTCGGTCCGAGATGTTGTGCGCTGTTGGACCGACGATGGGGCGATCTGCCAGGTGCCGGCCAGGGCGGCCGTGGGGTGAGAGCCCGAAGCGGGCTCTAAAGGGGAGGTGGCGGCCTGTCGGGGAGCAGGCCAGCCACCGCCACGGCCGTGTCAGTGATGGTCGAGCGGTAGCTCGTCGATTTCGTGGCGCGTGTCTTTGATCCAGCGCCACAGGCACCCGAGCGTCAGGATCACACCGACGACGGTGAACTCGATGAACGTCGTCACGCCGACGAGCGCCAGCGTGATCCCGACGGCGGTGAGCATCGGCAGGATGCTCGGCCCGGGGAGGTGGATCTCCTCGCCGACAGGCGGGATCTCGGGATCGAGGGAGCTCACGAGACGTATGCCGCGGCCACGATGAACGTGAGACCGAACATGAACATGCAGATCGCGCAGATGATCAGCGCGGTGAGGATGTTCTTGCGTGCGAGGCGGCGACTCATTTCGGAAAAGATACCTCATGCGGTCGTCCTGACCACGATCGAAACGTCGCCCTGCGGGCTCCGATCCCCTACAGATGCTTGTCCGCGACCATCGCGCAGAACAGCAGCGCCAGGTACGCGAGCGAGTACAGGTACAGCCGCAGCGCCGAGGGCCGGTCGGCGCGCCGGTACAGGCGCACGGCGCCGGCGATGAAGCCGACCCCCAGCACGAGCGAGGCGATCAGGTAGATGACGCCGAAGCCGCCCGCGCAGAACGGGAGCTGCGTGACGGCATACAGCAGCACCGAGTACAGCAGGATCTGCCTGCGGGTCTCGGTCTCGCCGCGCACCACCGGGAGCATCGGCACGCCCACCTTCTCGTACTCGTCCTTCATCAGCAGCGACAGTGCCCAGAAGTGCGGCGGCGTCCAGAAGAAGACGATGAAGAACAGGATCACCGCGGTGCCGCTGACCGAGCCGGTGACCGCCGCCCAGCCGACCAGCGGGGGCACCGCCCCGGCCGCCCCGCCGATGACGATGTTCTGGGGGGTCCTGCGCTTCAGCCACACCGTGTACACGAACACGTAGCCGAGGAAGCCCGAGAACGACAGCGCCGCGGCGAGCGGGTTGACGGTCAGCGACAGCTCCAGCAGCGACAAGCACGCGAGCACGCAGCCGAACGCCAGCGCCGCGCGCGGCGCGATCCGCCCGGCCGGGATCGGCCGCCCAGCGGTGCGCTTCATGCGCGCGTCGATGTCGCGGTCGAACCAGTGGTTGACCGCGCCCGCGCCGCCCGCAGATAGGTAGCCGCCCAGGCACGTCAGCGCGACCAGCGCCAGCGACGGGTCGCCGGCCACGTACATGGTCGCGATCGTGCTCAGCAGCAGCAGCGACTGGACCTTCGGCTTGGTCAGCTCCAGGTAGTCGCCCAGCAGCCCGAGCGCTCCGGTGGAGCGCCCGGCGCTGGCGAGGCAGAGGCTGGGCGCCCCGACGGCGGGCGTCGCGCCCGTGGGTGGGGCGGAGGCCATCTACAGACCGACCTGCGTCGCCCCCGCCGGTGCGCTCGCCGCCCCCGCAGTGGCGCCGGCGTCGCGCCGCTGCACCTCATGACGAATGTCCTTCATCGGTTCCGCCGAGCGTACCACCGGTACCACGTCGAAGTTGTTGACCGGCGGCGGCGAGCTAGTGAACCACTCGAGCGTGTTCGCCTTCCACGGGTCGGGCCCGGCGATCGCGCCGACTTTGAGGCTGCGCCACACGTTGAAGATCGTCACCGCCACGCCGGCCGCGAGGATGAACGAGCCGACCGTCGAGATCTGGTTGTAGAGCGCCAGGTGGCCGACGTTGTCGTACTCGTACACGCGCCTGGGCATCCCGTCCATCCCGATCACGTGCTGGATCAGGAACGTCACCACGACCCCCCAGAACATCAGCCAGAAGCTGAGTTTGCCGAGGCCTTCGCCGAGCATGCGCCCGGTGATCTTCGGGAACCAGTAGTAGATCGAGGCGAAGATCGGGAACACCGCACCGCCGACGAGCACGAAGTGGATGTGGGCGACCACGAAGTAGGTTTCGTTGAGCTGCCAGTCGACGGGGAAGATCGCGAGGAACACGCCCGAGATCCCGCCGATCAAGAACAGCGCGATGAAGCCCGCGCAAAACAGCAGCGGCGTCTTGAATTCGATCGTGCCGCGCCACAGCGTGGCAATCCAGTTGAGCATCTTCACGCCCGTCGGCACGGCGATCAAGAACGAGCTGAGCATCACGAACACGAGGATCGCCTCGGGTATCGGCGTCGTGAACATGTGGTGCGCCCACGTCAGGAAGCCGAGGAACGCGATCGCCACCGTCGACGCGGCGATCGCCTTGTAGCCGAAGATCGGCTTTCGCGCGAACACCGGCAGGATCTCCGAGACGATGCCGAAGCCGGGGAGCACCATGATGTAGACCTCCGGGTGCCCGAAGAACCAGAACAGGTTCTGCCACAGAAGCGGTGAGCCGCCCTCGGTCTGGTCGAAGAAGTGGGTCCCGAAGTGACGGTCGGTCAGCAGCATCGTGACCGCCGCCGCGATCACCGGCAGCGCGAAGATCAGCAGCACCGAGTAGGTCAGGATCGCCCACACGAACAGCGGCAGCCGCCCCCAACTCATGCCGCGGGCGCGCATGTTGGCGATCGTCGCGTAGAAGTTGACGGCCCCTAGCAGCGAGGACAGCCCGGTCAGGTGGATCAGGTAGATCCACGCGTCCTGGCCGCCCGAGGGTGAGTACAGCGATTCCGACAGCGGCGGGTAGCTCGTCCAGCCCGCTTCCGGCGGGTGCCAGAACAGCGAGGCGTAGAAGACGATGCCGCCGGCCAGCAGCAGCCAGTAGGACAGCGCGTTCAAGCGCGGGAACGCCATGTCGCGCGCGCCGATCATCAACGGCAGGAAGTAGTTGGCCAGACCAGCCATCATCGGCACGACGAACAGGAAGATCATCGTCGTGCCGTGCATCGTGAACAGCTGGTTGTAGATTTCGGGCGTCACCAGCGTGTTGCTCGGCGCACCCAGCTGCAGGCGGATCATCAGCGCCTCGGTGCCGCCGAGGCAGAAGAACACGAACGTCGTGACCATGTACATGATCCCGATGCGCTTGTGATCGGTGGTCGTGATCCAGCTCGTCCAGCCGGTCGGCTCGGGCTCAGCGCGCTGCGCGCTCACCTGCGGGATCGGGGGTGCGTAGGTGGCCATGTTCTCTGCCGGTCTCCTCGATGCCTAGATGGTTGATTGCACGGTCGTGTGCCCTGCGCAGAAGACGATCACGGGTTCTCCACCTGTCCGGCGCCCGTCTGCGCGCCCAGTTTCGCTCGCGCCATCGCTGCTTCGTGGTTCGCTTCGGCGATCAGCTGCTTCTGGCGCGCCAGCCACGCTTCGAATTGGGCCGGCGGCACGGCCTTGACGGTGGCGATCATGCGCGCGTGGCCGCGCCCGCACAGGAACGCGCACTGGCCGCGGAAGACACCGGGCTTGCTGACCTTGAACCACGTGTAGTTGTGGTATCCGGGCACGGCCTGGAACTTGCCGCCCAGTTCCGGCACCCACCACGAGTGCACGACGTCCTCGGAGACGATGTTCAGCTCGACGGTCGTGTTCGTTGGCACGACCAGTTCCTCGTAGGAGTAAGGCGCGCCCAGCCCGTCCGGTTCGTTGGCGCCGGGATACACGAACTGCCAGATGTACTGGCGGCCGATCACGTTGATTTCCAGCGCTTTGCCGTTGGGGGGCAGTTTGCGCTGGTTGCTCGCGTAGATCAGGTTGTTCTGTTCGCCCAGCAGCGTCGAGCCGCCGGGCCCCGAGTTGGGCGGGTCCTGGATCGAGGACAGCTTGGCGAATGTCAGCACCGCGAGCCCGAGCAGGATCACCGCCGCGGCGACCGTCCAGCCGGCCTCCAGGCGCGTGTTGCCGCGGATCTGCGCCGGCACCGCGCCCTTGCGCTTGCGGAACTTGATCAGCGCGTAACCGAGGGCGATCTCGACGGCGAAGAAGATGATCAGCGCGATCACCAGCGTGATCACGTACAGGGTGTGGATCTCCTGCGCGTTGGGGGACGCGCCCGAGGACGGCGTGAAGAACGCGAGCACTGAGGGAAGCACGTGGCCCAAGGCGGCGGGGATTCTATTCAGGCCCGGACGGTACGCGCTTTATGACATCCGTCACGAATCGCCCGCGACGGTTGAATCGACCATCAGCTCCCGGAGAAACGCGCCTGGCGCTTCTCCACGAAGGCGATCGCGCCCTCCAGGAAGTCCTCGCTGCCCGCCATCTCCTGCTGGATCCGCGCCTCGAGCTCGAGCTGCTCGCCCATGCGCGCGTACAACCAGTTGTTCAGCTGGCGCTTGGTGCCCGCGTAGGAGCGCGTCGGTCCCGCGGCCAGGCGGGCGGCGAGCGCCGCGACCTCCTCGGCAAGCGCGTCGTCGGGCACGACGCGGTTGATCAGGCCCCACTCGAGCGCGCGCTCCGCCGGCAGGCGCTCGCCGAGCATCGACAGCTCGCTCGCGCGCGCCATGCCCACGCGCGTGGGCACGAACAGCGAGGAGCCACCGTCGGGCACCAGGCCGATGTTCACGAACGCGAGCAGGAAGTACGCGCCCTCGCCGGCGAGGATCAGATCGCAGCACAGCGCCAGCGAGCAGCCGATGCCGACGGCCGGGCCATTGACCGCGGCCACCACCGGCTTGGGCATCTCGCGCACCGCGCGCATGATCGGGTGGTAGCGCTCGGTCAGCGTGCTGTACACGTCCGGACGTCCCTCTGGCGTCGTCTGCCCGCCGCTGACGTCCTTCAGGTCGGCGCCCGAGGAGAACGCGCGGCCGGCGCCGGTGAGAACCACCGCGCGTATCGCGTCGTCCTGCGCGACGGCGCTCAGCGCGCTCAGCAGGTCGGCTCCGAGCTGGTGGTTCCACGCGTTCAGCGCGTGGGGTCGATTCAGCTCGACCGTCGCCGCTCCCTGCTCGACCATCACGTTGACCGTCTCGAGCTGCATTTGCGAGTCGCTCATTGCTCTCCTTTGGCTGGTGTCCCGCTAGCGTTGATCCTATGGTGTGGGGGATGACACGTCCGGTGATCGGCATCTGCGCCGCGCTCGAGCGCGCGCGCTGGAGCGTGTGGGACCAGCAGGCGGCGCTGACGCCGCTCAGCTACGTCCAGGCCGTGCAGCGGGCCGGCGGCCTGGTGGTGATGCTCCCGCCCGATCCCCAGCTCGTCGAGGAGCCCGCCGCCGCGCTGGAGCTGGTCGACGGGCTGATCCTCGCCGGCGGCGCCGACATCGACCCCGCCAGCTATGGCGCGCCAGCTCACGCCGAGACCGTCGACACGGTGCCCGAGCGCGATGCCTTCGAGATCGCGCTAACGCGCGCTGCGATCGAGCGCGACATGCCGGTGCTCGGCATCTGCCGGGGGATGCAGCTGATCAACGTCGCCTGCGGCGGAACGCTCGTGCAGCACCTGCCCGAGCATCTCGGACACCAGGAGCACCGGCGCGTGCTCGGCTCCTTCGACGGCTCCGATCACGACGTGACGCTGACCGAGGGCTCGCTCGCGGCGAACGCCGCAGGGGAGACCCTGCACGCGACCAAGTCCCACCATCACCAGGGCGTGGCGCGGCTGGGGGAGGGGTTGGTCGTCAGTGGCGTGTCAATGCTCGACGAGCTGCCCGAGGCGATCGAGTGGGAGGGCGGCGGGCCATCCGATCGGCGCTTCGTGCTCGGCGTGCAGTGGCACCCCGAGGCTGACCTCGAGAGCTCGGTCGTCGGCGCGCTCGTGCAAGCCGCCTCGGCTGCGCGGGTCGCCGGGTAGGCGGACGATCGCGGCGCCCGCGAGCCGGGCGAGCGAGGGCGGGAGGAGCGCGACCGGTCCTTCAGCGGCCGGGCGAGGAGTGGGACATATACTGCCCGGCCAGTGCGGCTGTCGAAGGCGATCAGAGCAACCGCCTGGGGGATGGTGGTGGCCGGAGTCGCCGCGCCGCTGGTGCGAAAGCGCGTGAACGCCCCGCCGCTGCTGGTGCAGACCGTCGCCTTCGGTGCTCCGCTGGGACTATGTGTGGCCGTGCGCCGCTCGCGCACGCGCGATGTCGCCACCTGCGCGCTGCAGATGTGGGCGTACCTGGCCGCCTACAAGACGCCGCACGACGACGCCGCCACTCAGGCGATGCGGGTGCACATCGCCTACCCGATCGCGGCCGACCGGGTGCTCGGCCTCGGCGAGCTGCCGAGCGTACGCCTGCAGCGCGTGTTCGCGCGCCGGCGCATGAGCCCCGCGCAGTGGAGCGCGGTCGATCGTGTGCTCGTATGGACCCACTGGAGCTGGTTCTTCTTCCCTCACGGCTCGCTCCTGTACATCCTCGTGCGCCACCATCCGCGCTTCCCACGCGCCGCCGTGCTCACCTACGCGGTGTTCGACGTCGGCGCCAGCTTCTACTGGTTCCTGCCGACCGCGCCTCCCTGGTATGCCGCCGAGGCGGCCGCCGAACGGGGCGAGAGCGCGCTGGCCGTGCGGCGGCTGATGGTCGAGTACGGCGAGTCGTTCTGGAGAGACGGCTGGGGCTCGCTCTACAGTGTGTTCGGAGGTAATCCCCTCGCCGCGATGCCCTCTCTGCACTTCGCGACATCCGCCATGGCCACGCTCCTCCTCTTCGAGGTGGGTCCGGTGGCGGGCGCACTCGGCCTCTGCTACACGGCCACGCTGGGCTTTGCGCTCGTGTACCTCGGGGAGCATTACGCGGTCGACCTGCTCGGAGGGGCGCTGCTGACGGCGGCGGTACGGCGGTTGGGGCCGCGGGCAGGGCCGGCGCTCTCGCGCGTGGGGCGTGTGGTGGCGGCACTGGAGGCAATGGCCCACGGGGCTGCCTGAGGAGGGGGCTGACGGAGCGGGTGAGCACAAAGCGGATCGAGCGCAGCGCACGGCGTGAACGCCAGCCGGTATCGGCGGCGTCCGCCGAGGGGGAGGTGCTCGCGCGTGCGCAGGCGGCGGGCGCGAGCGAGGAGGAGATGCCGCGCGTGCGGCTCACGCGCCGCCAGGTCATCGCTTTCGCCGCATTCGTCCTGGTGGGCGTCTGCTTTCTGTACTTTGTGCTCCCCAACCTCGCCGGGGTCGGCACCACCGTGCACCACATCGAGGGCGGGGACAAGTGGTGGATCGCCATCGGCGTACTGCTGGAGCTGCTCTCGTTCGCCGGCTACATCGTGCTGTTTCGCTCGGTGTTCGTTCTCACCGGAACGCAGTCGCCCGCGCGGATTGGCTGGCGCGAGAGCTACGAGATCACGATGGCCGGTCTCGTCGCCACACGGCTGTTCGCCGCCGCCGGCGCTGGCGGCGTGGCGCTGACCGCGTGGGCGCTTCGGCGCTCGGGGATGACCCCCAGGCTGGTGGCCTGCCGGATGGTCGCGTTCATGGTGCTGCTGTACGTGATCTTCGCCGGCTCGCTGCTGATCGACGGCATCGGGTTGGGGATAGGCGTGTTCCCCGGCGGCGGCTCGTTCGCGATCACGATCGTCCCCGCGATCGTCGCCGCGATCCTGTTCGCGCTCGCCGGCGCGATGGCGCTCTTGCCCGGAGACCTCGAGCGGCGGCTGGGCGGATGGGTGTCGGGTTCCGGGCGCGTGTCCCACTGGGTGGCTCGCGCATCGGCGGCGCCGGCGCTCGCCGCCAGCGGCGTGCGCACGGCGATCGAGCTGGTCCGCACGCGCGACGCCGGGCTGCTCGGCGCGCCCGCATGGTGGGGCTTCGACATGGCCGTGCTGTGGGCAATGTTCCACGCGTTTGGCTCGCCGCCGCCGTTCACAGTCATCTGGATGGCCTACTTCGTCGGCATGCTCGGCAACCTGCTGCCGCTGCCCGGCGGCCTCGGTGGCGTCGAGGGCGGCATGATCGGAGCGTTCGCTGCGTTCGGCGTGGGCTTCAATCTGGCGGTGCTCGCGGTGCTCGCCTACCGGGCGATCTCCTTCTGGCTGCCGACGTTCCCCGGCATCGTCGCCTACTTCCAGCTGCGTCGTACGGTCGCTCGCTGGAGGGACGAGCAGCCCGCCGCGCTCGCGGCTCCCGCGGCCCTCGCGGCGAGTCAGCCGTGATACACTATACAAAGTAAAGCGACCCCGGACGGAGACCCAGATGAGCGAGCTCGAGAATGTGATCATCGTCGGCAGCGGACCGGCGGGGTACACGGCGGCGCTGTACACGGCGCGCGCGAACCTGCGCCCGCTGGTGATCGAGGGCTTCGCCTGGGGCGGCCTGCTGCAGCAGACGACCGACGTCGAGAACTACCCCGGCTTCCCCGATGGCGTGATGGGGCCGGAGATGATGCAGAAGTTCCGCGACCAGGCCGAGCGCTTCGGCGCACGACTGGTCACCGATCAGGCCGATCGCGTCGAGCTGGCCGATGGATCGGATCCCGCCCACCCCGCCATGCACAGCGTGTGGGTGGGCGATACCGAGTACCGCGCGCGCACGGTCGTGCTGGCGATGGGCGCCGAGCACAAGAAGCTGGGAGTGACGGGCGAGCTCGAGCTGTCCGGCCGCGGCGTCAGCTACTGCGCGACCTGCGACGCCGCGTTCTTCCGCGGCGCGCAGACGATCATCGTCGGCGGCGGCGACTCGGCGATGGAGGAGGCGATATTCCTGTCGAAGTTCGCCACCAAGGTCACCGTCGTGCACCGTCGCGAGGAGTTCCGAGCGTCGAAGATCATGCTCGAGCGCGCGCGCGAGCAGGCGAACATTGAGTTCCTCACGCCCTACACCGTCCGCGAGCTCGTCGCCGGCGACAGCGGCGCGCTCGGCCACGCCGTGCTCGTCAACCTTGACACCGGCGAGGAGCGCGAGGTCCCCGTCTCGGGCACGTTCGTCGCCATCGGCCACGAGCCGCAGTCGGCGCTCGTGCGCGGCCAGATCGACGTCGACGAGAACGGCTACGTGATCACCGACAGCCCGTCCACCCGCACCAATCGCCCCGGCGTGTTCGCCGCCGGCGACCTCGTCGACCACACCTACCGACAGGCGATCACAGCCGCCGCCTCCGGCTGCCAGGCGGCGCTCGACGCCGAGTGGTACCTGCGCGACACGCCCGGCGTTCCAGTGCCGGCGGGCATGCCGCTGGGCGACCCCGCCGAAGCTCAGTGGGCGCCCGCGGCTGAGTCCGCGTAGCGCGGGCCGCACGACTGCACCTCAGCGGCCGCCCTGCTCGAGATCGAGCAGCCAGCGCTTGCGGTCGAGGCCGCCGCCGTAGCCGCCGAGATGGCCGCCCGAGCGAAGCACGCGGTGGCAGGGGATCACGATCGGGATCGGGTTGGAGCCGAGCGCGTTGCCGGCCGCGCGCGCGCCGCGCGGACTGCCGGCCTCGGCCGCGACCTCCGCGTAGCTGAGATGGGCGCCGTAGGGAATCGCCGCGGTCTTGCGCAGCACGCGCCGGCCGAACGGTCCGATCAGCGACCAGTCGAGTGCCAGCTCGAAGGTGCGGCGGGTGCCCGAGAAGTACTCGTCGAGCTCGCGGCGCACCGGGTCGAGCATGCTCGGAGCCTGCACGATCCGCGGCGACAGCGCGCGGGCGAGACGCTCGAGCATCGCGTCCGGATGCTCCTCGGGGAACGCCAGGCGTACCAGGCCGCGCCTGGTGACGGCCGCGTGCAGCGTCCCGAACGGCGAGTCCACGGGCGCGTAGCCGATGTCCGCGAGCTCGTCCGCGACGATTCGCGCCGTCAGGCGCTCGGCCGCCGCGGCGGCCGCGGCGGCGGCCTGCCCGTCGGTGTCCGGCCCGCCCTTGAGCGCTCGCTCGAGGGCGCTCTCGTCAGTGTCTATCGATGCGGCGTGGATCATGCGGCCACCTCCTGTCTGAGCTTGGCGAGTCCCTCGTGTAGCGAGCGGCGCGCCGCCTCCTCCGAGCAGCCGATC